>JABAOH010000038.1_pt6 | contig 45664 bp, 45 predicted proteins | sample 7062181 | NCBI WGS metagenome assembly JABAOH01 (sample SAMN14538630, study PRJNA623070) | marine sediment metagenome | biome: marine biome [ENVO:00000428]; feature: marine pelagic biome [ENVO:01000023]; material: deep marine sediment [ENVO:00002113]; isolation source: pool of 5 deep marine... | reverse complement strand
AGGGAACTTCACACGACTTTCGGTATCATCCAGAACAATGTCCTTCCGTTGATCAAAAAAGGTGATTTTTCCCAGGCGCAAAAAATCATTTTCAGGATAAGAACCCCGATCAATAATTTTTTTGACAATGTTCTGGTGATGGCTGATGAAAAGCGAATCAGGAAGAACCGTCTGGCGCTCCTTCAGGCCATCAACAAACTTCTCATTCAAGTCGCGGATTACTCTCAAGTCGTCATTGAAGGCCAGAATTCGTCAAAATAGACACCGAACTTCAAGCAGAAGATTCAGTCAAAAAGTGAGAGCGGTTGTTGCTCTAAACCTCGAGTCGAAAATCAATTCGAAATTTTAAGGGGGGATGAAGTGTTTTACGCGCCGCGTTCAGGAATCGATCTCATACTTCGTGATATCAGATTCAGCGGACGCGAATTTGTGCTCCAATTCCATCAGCTTAACTAATAATCCGGGATAATTTTTACCTTCACCTTCTCCATACGGGTTGAATTGCACGCCCACTTTGCAGGTTTCCTTATCATCCTTTGTGGACAGCCAGCGAACCTCTCCTGTGAGCGTAAGAGGAGTCCTTTCACCAGGGATAAGAATTTTGATAATAATGTCTGAGTTTATGGCCGGAAATTTCTTGCTGGAGCACTTGATTCCTCCACAGCTGATGTCCAGCAAAGGACAAAATTCTTCGTCCCATTCCACATCTTTTTCTTTCTCTTTGGGGAGAATTTTCCCGAGAGCAATACTCACAGTTGCCCCAGGCACCTTGAACCGCCTGCAGACTCTTCTCTCTGTTCCTTTAGGTTCAGTCGTCGCTTTGGGCTTTGTCTGCTCTGTCGTTTTTTTTTCGCTCATGTGAAAAGAATTTTTAAGATTTTTTTGTGTTTGTTTCTGCAGCTATTTTTGTATTTTTTCTCGCCCGCTTTCCTTAAAAAAGTATATTTTCTCCCCGATCTTATCAGCCGTATACACTATATCAAATCCGCCTAAAATGTCAAAAACAATCTCTTGAGTTTTAGTGAATGAGTTGATGAAGGTCTTAATTTTTTTTGATTGATAAATACTCCGGGCTGTGATATTAATTATAAAATTTCTGAGGTGCAAGGGAGTAGAAGACGGAAAATATCCATTGAATTGTGCAAGAAGGATATTCCTGTCCTTCCCGAAAAATGGATGAGTTTAACGTTGAAATGTCTTGGAGGTACGAAATCCCGCACAGAAAGAGCCAATCCAGAGTTTTATGATATGGGAAAAATTTGACTTAGGAGGGAGATAAATGAGAGTAATTTTAAAGCGAGTTTTCATTTTCTCAGTCTGTCTGTTTTGGGTTGTTTCCCTTTTTGCTTCAGAAACAGGTGAGATCAAGGGAAAGGTGACCGACGAGGAAAAAGAATCTCTTTCTGGAGTGAAGGTCACAGCGAGAAGTCCGAGTCTTCAAGGGGTGAGAAGTGTTTCCACGGATAAGAATGGGAATTTTAAGTTTCCTTTGCTCCCTGTCGGAACGTATTCACTCACTTTTGAGCTTTCCGGGTTTGAAAAAGTCACACAAACAGGATATGACGTACGCCTGGATGTTTCGATTCACATTGAGGTTGAATTGAAAATTGGGATAGTCACGGAGGAGATCGTTGTTGTTGCCGAGACACCTTTGATAGACAAAACAAAGGCGGATACGAGTTATCGAATGAACGCGGATGATCTGGCTCGAACTCCCATTCAGGAGAGAACAATTCAAGAGATAGTGAGATATGCGCCGGGAGTTACAGGTGTGAGATCAAATACCGTAGAAGGAACGGGCACTGGGCTGCCCAGCTTTAGAGGAGAAGGCGAAGAGGGGAACAACTGGTTGGTCGATGGCCTATCCACAAGAGGAACAAGAAAAAATGATCCAGGTGTGGCCATCAATTTTGATTCCTGGGAAGAAATTCAGATTATTTCAGACCCGTTTGAGCCTGACATGGGGCATTCTCTGGGAGGAATAATCAATATCGTCACAAAATCAGGAGGAAATGAGTACCACGGAGAAGTGGGCGCTTTGATACGAAACCGGCATCTGAGAGCGGATAGAAAAGACCAGTTATCCGTTGTTTCTCAACCGAATACGTCGATTCATCAATATTTTGGCAATCTGGGGGGCCCGATTGTCAAGGATAAACTCTGGTTTTTCGTTTCTGATAATTTTCATAGAACCGGAGATCAAACTGACGCGGAAAGCATAGGATGGCTGAATATTCCCTCCGGGGATAGGGGGCTCAACACGAATAATCTATTCGGTAAAATTACATTCACTCCGCATAAAAGCCACACCTTTTCTCTCAGCGGAACTCTGGATAAGTTCTTAAGCCAAAACGGAGGAATCGGTCTTCCTGAAACATTCACGAAAACTGTCTATACTGATTATTCCTACCGGATCAATTACAGGGGAATTATCGATCAAAACACTTTCATTGAAGCGGCATTTGGTCAGTCGGACCGGGATTCAACAATAAAGCCTCTGGATGAAGACTATGGCCCCGCAAGGTATTACTGGCAGGATATCGGCCAGTACACGAATAATGCGGAGGGAGACAGAATCACCAAAGAAGGCAGGACTGATTTTAATGTCAGATTTACGAAATATGTCTATTTAGGAGGTCTTGGAGATCACCAATTCGGAGCTGGCTTCTCTTATTATAGAAATTATGTTGATGACAGTAACCGATGGACAGGCCTTGATTTTGATGCCTGGCCAAATAATGGATTTGATAATGGCGTTGAGATCACCTGGGCGTCTCCAGGCGTACCAGTCCAACTCACAGAGTACGGAGTTCGTGATATCAGCAACGTCACGAGAGGATTTGGCTTATATATCAAGGACAGGGTTACTCTTGGCCGTTTCACGTTAATGTTGGGTCTAAGAACAGAGACTCAAAAGGTGTATAACGATGCGGGAGAGGTCTCATGGAGCTGGGGATTAGGTGATTTTCTCTCTCCACGTGTTTCACTGGCCGTTGACCTTCTCAACAATGGGAATAACATCCTGAAATTTGGCTTTGGTCAATTCACCAATCCCGTCACAACACGACTTATGGAGTTCTTCAATACACAAGGAGGATTCAATTTTAGAAATTACACTTGGGCTGGAGGAGTGGATCCCACTGACGCTGAACTGCAGGATTCAGCGAACTGGGCGTTTGCTTTTGAACAGAGTGCTGCGACAACTCCTTACGACATCGACTCAGAATTAAAGCCAAATAGAACCACCAAGTTTTTATTGGAATTTGACAGACGTTTTGGATTCAACTGGACGTTTAAAATCAGAGGTGTCTATTCTTACGCCAGAAACATAACAGAACTCATTGGCATTTATGATCCAGTGACAATTGTCTATTTCTTCCTGACGAATTTTGAACTGAAGAAAAGGGATTATAGAGCCGTTGAGTTAGAATTGCAGGGGAAGATCTCGGATAAACTTATGCTTAACGCTTTCTACACATGGTCTGAGGCAAAAGGAACAAGCCCCGGTCAGTTTGAATATGGCGATTGGGGAGGGACAACAGGAAATCTTTACGAGGCCGGTGTGTTTGGAGATCATGCGAATGCGCCAGAAGGCAGTTTTTGGAAGCCCATTCTAGATTCTTTTTTTGGGGGTTTGGGTGGAAGAGGAATTGGAGATGAAGGCTGGTATGGTTTCTTGCCTTACAGCGTGGATCACCAGGCTAAAATTCTGGCGACTTATTTAGCTCCGTATGATTTTGTCATTCATGCCGGTATCGAATATCTTTCGGGGTATCACTGGGAGAAGAAAGGATTGTCCGCAGGATACGGGGATTTTTACCTTTTTCCAGAAGGACGCGGGGGAAGAACAACTCCTGCGCATTGGTATGTGGATTTATCAGTGGCAAAAGATTTTTCACTGCCTCAAGGCCTTGTCCTGGGCGTGAGATTGAATATTTTCAACCTGCTCAACAGCCAGAAACCTGTTTCCTTTGTGAAAGCCGATACGGCGCTGTTCGGAGAAGTGTGGGCCAGACAGCTTCCTCGCTGGCTGCAGTTCCAGGTCACGTTGAAGTTCTAGACAATTTTGTTAGATACCTATATGAATGACTAGCGGAGTGTGCCTTCGTAATGCGCCGTAAGCTGGCGTTTCCTCACATCTTCTGGTGTGTAGGAGGGCAAAAGAACCGGAGTGATAAGGTCTGTTTTGATACGGGCTTTCTTCAGCTCATTCTCATAATCTGCGATGTGCTGGAGAGTGAGCGGTCCCAGTCTTACGGATTTGATGTATTCTGAGGCAAAAATTCCAGCCCGCCGTCCGAAGACATTGTAGTCCAGAACCGAATTGCCCATCAGGCGGTTACGTCCATGCACTCCTCCCGTGGCTTCTCCTGCGACATACAGGCCAGGAATATTGGTTTCGCATCTATCGTTGATCTCGATTCCGCCGTTCTGGTAGTGCAGCGAGGGATAGACGAGCATCGGTTCTTGTGTGATGTCAATCCCGTAGCGAATAAACTGGCGGTGCATGGCTGGAAACTGTTTGTTGATGTAGCCTTCTCCCTGGATCATTTCGATCAGCGGGGAATCCAGCCAGACTCCGAGGCGACCGCTCGGGGTTTCGATACCGTTTTTTTTCTCCAGGCATTCTCTGATGAATGCGGAACTTTCCACATCTCTGGGCTCCCGCGGGAAAACGAAGAGCTCTCCATGCCTGTTGAGGGGCTGGCCTCCAGCTCCTCTGATTTTTTCTGTGATCAAGAAGCCTGCGATCTGTTCGGGAAAGACCGATCCGGTCGGATGGTACTGAACTGAATCCATGTACATGAGTTTGGCACCGGCCCTGTAAGCCATGATCAAACCATCTCCAGTGGCTCCGTAGTGATTTGTGGTGTCGAATCCTCTGATATGGAGCCGTCCGTATCCGCCTGTTGCGATAATCGTGGCTTTGGCTTTGACGGTGAAATATTCTTCTGTTTCGAGATTGTACAGGACACCCCCGCCACATTGACCTTTGCTGTCCAGGAAGAGTTCGATGATCGGCATAAATTCGAGGACCGTGATTTTCTCTGGATGGTTTCGGACTTCATCCATCAATGTCCGCATGATGATCGCGCCTGTGTAGTCTCGGCAGGAATGCATTCTTTTTCTCGAGGTCCCACCTCCATGGAGAACTTGGAGAGAACCATCTTCCAGCTTATCCCAGACAACACCCAGATCCTCAAGCCATTTCACCACTTCAGGGCCATCTTCAGTCAGAGCACGAACAAGCTCAGGTTTATTATCAAAATGACCGCCTCCGATCGCATCCAAATAGTGGCGGGTCGGGGAGTCCTGGGCAGTCACGGCGGCCTGCATGCCTCCTTGAGACATCATCGAGTTCGCATCGCCGAGTCTGAGTTTTGTCGATATGATCGATTTCGCGCCCTTCTGCATGCCGAGAATTGCGGCGGCACAACCGGCACCGCCTCCGCCAATGATCAGGATATCCGTTTCATAATCAGGCTTTGTCAGATCGAACAGGTCGGGTTTGATCCTGGAGTGAGACTCCAACATGTCTGCGACTTCTGTGGTGAGCTGCTCGCCTTTATTCGGGCCGATCCTGACTTTGCGTCGGGCATCCGGTTTGTAGTCGGGATGGAATTTATTCAGGACTTCCTCCCGTTCTTCGGCACTCATAGGAGGGAACACGGGTTTTCCCGATTTTTCAAGCTCAAACCTTTTGTTGCGTGTTTGGGCGACTTTTTCGAGTGATGGTTTCATGTATTCTGGGTACATCGGATACTCCTTATAATGACACAGTGATATTCATTTTTTCGATATTATTCCATGTCCCTGTCGTAGTATTTCTTTTTTAACTCTTCTTTTTTCATATTCATGAACTCTTTGAATTCTTTATCGAACTTGCGTTCTTTAACTTCTTTAATTCTTGTCTTGAGCTGTTTGCTTTCTTTGGCGAGGTATTTTCCATAAAGTCTTCTGGCCAGCACCCCGACACTGTACTGGACAATTTCTGCGGGACATCTGATAGCGCAGAGCCCACAGCTGAGGCAGTCGAAGGAAAGATCCATGACGGCTTCGATGTCTCCCCTCATGGCGGCATTGATGTAGTCCATGACCTCCAAATCCTGAGGGCAGGCTTTGGTGCAGGTGTTGCAGGAAACGCACCGGAATACTTCAGGAAAGAGCTTCTGGAAAGTTGCCACATTCGGATCCAGCTTGTCGATATTGTAGAGGGGCTTCTGGGCAGGAATCGCGGGCAGTTGAGATAGCCACATCTTATCTTCGACGAGTGTGGTGCAGGCCAATCCTGTATAGATCTTGTAGTCACCGGGCATGCGGTAGACAGTGGCGCAGGCACCGCAAAAGCCCTCACGGCAGCCGGCTCCTCTTTTTATCTGGTAGCCAGCGTATTCAATCGCTCCCATGATCGTCGCATCAGCCGGCACTTCATAGGCTTTTCCCATGATGTAGACGGTGGCCATCGCTTTTTTGGCTTCCTTTTTGGGCGATTTCATTTGTGCTGGCTTGACTGGCTTCTTTTGTGATTTTTTTTCTCCTGCCATCGAGATGTCTCCTTTTAATATTCTTGAGGCAAATTCTTGAGCTCGGCCCATGAATAGACAGGGCCGTCTTTACACACATAATGCATTCCGATGTTGCATCTTCCGCACTTGCCGATTCCACATTTCATCTTGTTCTCGACCGTGGTGTATATCTGGTTGTCCTTGAAGCCCAAGGCTTCTAAGTTTTGAATGACAAATTTGATCATGATCGGAGGACCGCAGGTCACAGCGATCGCGTTTTGGGGTGACGGTTTGATCTCCAGTACATTCAGCGGGACAAACCCGACGAATTCTTTCCATTCCGGTTCTTCCACATCCACGGAGAGATGGACTTTGATTTTTTTCCGCAGCTCTTCCAGCTCTTCCTTGAACACGATGTCTTTGGATGTCCTGGCTCCGTAGATCAGCATGATATCTCCGTAATCTTCTTTTTTCCCCAGGGCAGAGTGGAGGACTGACCAGATCGGGGCCAGACCGATTCCCCCACCGATAAATATCAAGTTTTTTCCCTTCCACTTTTCGATCGGGAAGTTGTTCCCATAAGGACCTCTGATTCCTATAGTGTCTCCCACCTGCAAATCATGAAGAGAAGATGTGACTCGTCCCATTTTCAGTATGCTGAACTGGAGATAATCTTTGATCAGCGGAGAGGAGGATATGGAGATCATCGATTCCCCTTTTCCAAACACAGAGAGCATGGCACACTGTCCACTCTTAAAGGTAAAACCATTCTTTTCTTGAAACTCAGTCCTGAAGGTCTTAATCGGTCGAGCCCCCCCGACTTCTTCTTTGATATGAATGATCTTGGCCAGTTTGGGAATATAAGTGTTATCCTCCATAGTCTCTCACCTTGTCGAGAACTTCTATAATGTCTATTCCGACTGGACACTGGGTTATGCACCGGCCGCATCCCGTGCACTGGTAATTCTTGTGCCGTTCGACAAAATACTGGAATTTATGCATGATTCTCTGGCGCAATCGGGAAGCCTTATCCGGTCTGGGATTGTGTCCTGAAGAATGCATGGTGAAATCCGGGAACTGGCAGTTGTCCCAGGTGCGGATTCTCTTTCCTTTCAGGGGAGAGGAAGAATCGATTTCGTCGTTGATGTCGAAGCAATGACAGGTCGGACAGAGGTATGTGCAGATCCCGCATCGGATACAGCTCATGGACTCTTCATCCCAGAGAGAAGAGTCGAACATGTCTTTGAGTTTGGGAGGGATTTTTTTTATGCTTTCGACTTGCCGTGTGATCTTTTTTTTGGCGTCTTGCCGGATTTTCGCCAGGTTTTTCTTATCCTTTTCTGTGGGGGCCTTGAAGAGAGCCTTGGCAGTATTGACGAGCTGTTCACCTTTTTTTGTCAATGTCTCAATGAAGTATTTTTCTCCGAGATCGGTCATCAACACATCCAGGCCTTCTTTAGAAAATGGAGAGCCGTCCACAGTGAGGCAGAAACAGTTGGAAGAGGGAGGGGTGCTGCAGGAGAGGCCCACCAGAGCCGCCTGTTTTCTTCTGTTCCAGTAATAGAGATCGTCGAAATCGCCTCCGAAAACCTTATCCGTTAAAGTCAAGGCTTTCGCATCACAAGGTCTCACTCCGAAAATGACCGAGGGTTTTTCATCGGGAAGAACTTCCGTCAATTTCAGTCCATCTTCGCTCTCGACAGAGAAGTCCAGATAAATCTCTCTCTGTGGGAAGATTATTTTTTTGGGGGAAAGGACTGTGTTCAGATAATCCAGGTTGATCTGTTCGGGATTCTCGAGGAGTTCGTAGTTCCAGAGATTCTCCTTCTCGACAGGAGCTAAAATTTGATAGTCGGAAAGCGTTTTCACCCACTGGGAGAAGGATTTTTTTGCCAGCACCTTTTCCATCATCTCACCTGATAAAGTCTTCCGGGTCTTCATCCCTGAAGGAGGAAACTAATGAGGGTTTGTCAGGGTCAAAACCCGCGTCGTAATCAAAAAGTTCTTTTGCGTCCTTTTCCAGTTTTTTATTCAGGAATCGGATAGGAATATCCAGAGGACAAACTCTTTCGCACTCCCCGCAGTCGATGCAGCGCCCCGCGAGATGCATAGCCCTGATGAAGTGGTAAACAAAATTCTCGGATAACACAGGGGATTTTTCGAGCCACTTGATCTTCTGCGCTTTTTCATCGGCGGTCGTATCTGCCGTGACTGCAAAATTGATCGTATCCACCACACATTCATCGCAGTAACACATCGGGCAGACGGACCGGCAGGCATAACACCGGATACACGTTGAGAGCTGCTCTTTCCAGAAATCCCAGCGCTCCTTTGCGGACAGAGATTCAATATTGTCGACCGATTGAAAAGGGTTTTCCGGCTGCCGTTTGGTTTTTTCTCCGAGAAGGACATCGTAAATCACAGGGAAGTTGGCCCGGCACTCGAGGCATCTCTCTGCAAGAACTTCTGCAGAGGGGATTTTGGTTTTTCCATCTGGGGTGGTCACATGAATGTTACCTTTATCGTCGAACTCTATATTTTTGATCTTTTGGTCTTTTAATTTTTTGGAGAGTTTTTTCTCGTCCACAACTCCAGCGTTTTCGCAGGAGACGCCGATGATGTACACATCCTTCCGGTCAATGAATTTTTCTTGGAGCAGGACGACCAAGGCCCTGCTGTCGCACCCTTTAACGATAATCCCGATCGGTCTTTCGTCCGGGTTTTTTTCTTTAGATTTTCTCTGTTTTTCATCTCCAAGGAAGCGAGTAAGGTTATGAATGCAGGTCGGATCCCAGATCAATTTCTCGATATCTTCCGGTTTTTTAATGAAGACCGGAGCCGGCATCAAACCGTTTGCGCTTTTTTGATAGCCTATAACGTATTTGACCTTTTCGTCCTTCAGGACGGCTTTGGCCTCTTTTTTGAGGTCTTCGAGGTTGACCATTATGCGGATCTCCTCAACTTTTTTTGAGGTCCGAGCGGCTTCAACTCTTGAACAAAATCTTTGATGATCTGTGTGTACTTCGTTCCTTCCGCGGCAGAAACCCAGGACATCTGGAAGCGTTGAGGCTCGAGACCAACAAATTCCAGAAGATTTTTGACCAGAGCGATTCTCCGGCGGGCGTAATAATTCCCCTTGATGTAGTGGCAATCTCCTGGGTGGCATCCGGATACCAGGACTCCATCCGCTCCTTTATTGAAGGCCGATAATATGTAGAGAGGGGAGACGCTTCCCGAACACATAACCGTGATCGGGACAACATTCGGAGGATATTCCATCCGGGAGACTCCGGCCAGGTCGCTCCCCGCCGAAGAGCACCACTTGCAGAGGAAAGCCACGATTTTCGGTTCGAATTCACCCGCCATCATCAGCCTCCGAGAGATGTCCTTATCATTTCATGAACCTGCAGTGGAGTCAGGTTTCTCACTTGAATGGCCGCCCTCAGACAAGTTGCCGAGCAAGTGCCGCATCCTTCACAGAGCACTTCGTTGACTTCGGCCTTTCCGTCTTTAAGCGAAATAGCGTCATACGGACAGACATGCACACACATCTCGCAGCCAGTGCAGAGGTTTAAGTTGACCTTGGCCACTGTGGGCGCGTGGTAAAGTCTTTCTTGAGAAAGTATGGCAATAGCTTTGGCCGCCGCGCCGCTGGCTTGAGCCACGGCTTCCGGGATGTCTTTAGGCGCTTGAGCCGCTCCGGCAAGAAACAATCCTGAAGTCACGCTCTCCACGGGCCGTAGCTTGGGATGGGCTTCCGCGAGAAAACCGTCCTTGTCCATGGCAATCTTGAGTTTTTTGGCCAGTTCTTCGGCTCCCTTTGAAGGCCTCATGGCTGTGGCCAGGACGACCATATCCGCATCGATCTCGATATCCTTCCCTGTGAGTGTATCCACTCCCCAGACTTTGATTTTTCCTTTATCTTCGAATATTTTCGAAACCTTGCCTCTGAGGTAGAGAACACCGTCTTCTTCGACGGCTCGCTGGACGAATTCCTCATAACCTTTGCCGCCCGAACGGATATCGATGTAGAAGATATACGCCTGTCCGTCGGGGACATGATGCTTGTAGAGCATGGCATGTTTGGCTGTGTACATGCAGCAGATTTTCGAGCAGTAGGCGCAGTGGAGCTCAGGATCTCGAGAGCCGGCGCATTGGATGAACACAACCTCTTTGGGTTCTGTGTGGTCTGAGGGCCGCAGGACCTTTCCCATCGTTGGGCCAGAGGCCGAACAGAGCCTTTCGAACTGAAGCCCATCCAAAACGTCTGGATATTTTCCATAACCGTATTCGGGAAGATTTTCTTTATCATACAGGTCGTATCCAGTGGCGACAATGATCGCTCCAACGTCTTCTTCAATGATTTCTGGTTTCATATCGTAATCAATCGCTTCCGGCTCACACACATCCGCGCATTTGCCGCAGGCGATCGGCAGAAGGCCCGGACAGTTCTTTATATCCAGAGTAAAGGTAGCTGGTATTGCCTGGGGAAAGGGAATGTAGATCGCTCGCCTTCCTGTTAATCCGATGTCGAATTCGTTAGGGACCACGACCGGGCAGGCCGTTGTGCACTCATCACAGAGAGTGCATTTGTCCGGGTCCACGTAGGTGGGTTTTTTGAGGATTTTGACTTTGAAGTTGCCCACGTAGCCGGAGATGTCCTGCACTTCGCTGTAAGTCATGAGTTTGATCTTCGGATGCTTGGAAACTTCGACCATTTTGGGGGTCAGAATACATTGGGAACAGTCGAGTGTCGGGAAGGTCTCGGAGAGCTGGATCATATGCCCTCCGATTGAAGGGGACCTTTCAACCAGAATGACTTCAAAACCGCTGTTGGCCATATCCAGAGCCGACTGGATTCCGGAGATTCCTCCGCCGATGACCAGTGCTCTCCGGGTGACGGGGATACTTATCGGATCCAGTGATTCGTTCCGGCGCACTCTCTCCACAGCGCTTTTGGTGAGCTTGATCGCCTTGTCTGTCGCTTTGTCCATGTCTTTATGGACCCAGCTGCATTGTTCACGAATGTTGGCGATCTCACACTGGAAGGTGTTGACTCCAGCGGACTTGGTCGCGTTGCGGAAGGTTGTCTCATGAAGGGTTGGAGAGCAGCAGGACACAACCACGTTATCCAGATTTTTTTCCTTTATGGCATCTATGATCAGGTTCTGTCCAGGATCAGAGCACATGTACACATAGTCCTCGGAATGGACGACCCCAGGGTGTTTGGAGAGTTCTTTAGCGGTTTTTTTCACATCCACTGTCCCTGCGATGTTTATGCCGCAGTGGCAGATGAAAACGCCAGTCCGTTTCATTTTTTTTCCTTTTGGCTTTGAGTTTTTGATTTTTTGGTTTTAGCCAATATTCCCTTTCCGTAATCGAATCCTTTGTCAAAAGCCTTGATATTCAGGTCGAGAAACCTGTCTGGAACCAGGCCGGGAAGGGCTTTTTTCATCGCCTCCGCGGAGACGATACCCGTGATCGCAGAGAAGAATCCCAGCATGACCAGGTTGGCGATAATCCGATTCCCGAGCTCCTCGGCGAATCTTGTGGAGGGAACCGAGTATGTTTTTATCTTTCCCCGGGCCGGCTTCAATTTGACCAGGTCTTTGTCGATGATCAGTATCCCATCATCTTTTAATTCGGGCTCATATTTTTCGTACGCTTCCTGGGACATGGAGACGAGAATTTCGGGGACGGATATGTACGGATACAGGACTCTGTCATCAGAGACGACGAGTTGAGAGCTGCACGCGCTTCCGCGGGCTTCAGGGCCGAAGCTTTGGGTCATCGTGGCATGCTTGTTGTCATACAGAGACAGAGCCTTTCCCGCAATCAGGCCGCAGCGTATGATTCCCTGTCCTCCAAATCCTGAAAATCGAATTTCAGTCATTGTTTTCTCCATAGGGTTGGTATTTATCGCCCAAGACTTTACTGAGGTGCTCGTTCATGCAGTCCAAAAAGGTCGGTTTTTCTTTATCGACGAACTTTCCGACGACGAGCTTTCCCTGATAGCTGATATCCAGAGTTCGTGTATCTGCTCCATGCTGGATCTCTGATTTTTCGTAGTAATATTTCAGGAGATTCAGCCCGTCTCCGAGACGGTTTCTCCGGGCATAGAGGGTCACACACGGAGTGATGACCTCGATGAAAGAAAATCCTCTTTTGCCGAGAGCTTCCTGTATGGATTTTGTCACTCTTCTCAGGTGGAGTGCGGTCCAGCGGGCGACATAGGTGGCTCCGCTGGCTTCAGCGAGATACGGAAGGCTGAAAGGGTATTCGAAATTGCCGAAGGGAGCTGTGGACGCATTCGCATCGAGTGGGGTGGTGGCGGCAACCTGGCCGCCTGTCATGGCATAGTTGAAATTGTTCACGCAGATGATGAGAAGGTCCATGTTGCGTCTGGCGGCGTGGATGAAATGGTTCCCGCCGATTCCGGCGATGTCTCCGTCTCCGCTGAAGACGACGACCTTCAATTCCGGGTTGGCCAGCTTCAGCCCTGTAGCGACGGGAACAGCCCGGCCATGTGTGGTGTGGATGGAATCCAGCTTCACATAACCCGCCACTCGTCCCGTGCATCCGATTCCCGAGAGAACAGCCACCTTATCCAGGTCGAGTTCACTCTTGCGCAGGGCTTCGGCAAATGAGGTGACCACGGTTCCGATTCCGCAGCCTGGGCACCAGATATGGGGAATGCGGTCCATTCTCAGCAAATCTTCGATCGGATTTTTTTGCTCAAGTCTATCTTCTTTCTTCATTTGGCAGCCTCCTTGATGGCTTTGAGGATATCATCTGGATCATGGACCCATCCTCCACAGTGGGGGACATGGATCGTAGGAGCTTTGTCTTGAGCGGCACGTTCGACTTCAATGACCATCTGACCGTAATTGATCTCGGGAACGACGAAGGCCTTCACTTTCTTGGCCAGTTCTCTGATCCGTTTCTCGGGGAAAGGCCAGACTGTGACGAGCCTGATCGTTCCGACTTTTATACCGGCCTCTCGCGCTTTTCGGACTGCTCTTGTTGTCACCCTCGATGTAATCCCGTAGGAAATGACGATGATTTCAGCCGTGTCTGTTTGATCTTCTTCGATTTTGATGATTTTATCTGCATTATCCGTGATTTTGTCATTCAAATGGCGGACACAGACATCCTGGCACTCGGCATTGATGACCGGGTAGCCCTTTTCATCATGCGTTAATCCTGTGATGTGAAAATGGTAACCGTCACCGACTTTGACCATGAAGGGGATCATATCTTTATCCGGCTTAAAGGGGAGATATTTATCTTTAGGGCCTGTATACCATTTTCTCTCCACCAGTTCGATCTCTTCTGCTGGGGGGATAACGACTTTTTCATGCATGTGCCCCACGCATTCATCCGTCATGACAAAAGTGGGCACACGGTAGGTCTCTGACAGATTGAACGCTTCGATGGTGAGGTCGAAACATTCCTGAGGAGAATCAGGAGAGAGCGCGATGATTTTATAATCTCCGTGAGACCCCCATTTCACCTGCATCATGTCTTGTTGACCGGTGAGAGTGGGGAGTCCTGTGGAGGGACCTCCTCTCTGAACATTCGCGATGACAAGCGGAGTTTCTAACATACAGGCCAATCCGATATTCTCCATCATCAGAGAAAAACCAGGGCCAGAGGTCACGGTCATGACTTTCTTCCCGCCCCAGGCTGCCCCGATCAAAGCCGCGATAGAAGCGAGCTCGTCTTCCATCTGGATGAAGACGCCTCCCACTGAAGGAATTCTCTCGGAAAATCTTTCGGCTGTTTCAGTAGAAGGAGTGATGGGATAGCCTGCAAAAAACCGGCATCCGGCTGCCAGGGCCCCTTCTGCCAGGGCATAGTCTCCATCTAAATAGTGAGAACCGGTTAATATTCCCTTAGGGTCTGCTTTCACCTTTTTCACCTTCTTCCTCCTCTTTCTTGAGAGTGACAAATATGGCAAATTCAGGGCATATTGTCTCGCAGAGTTGGCAGTAGAGGCAGTCATCCTCGTTTTTGACTAAGGGAGGATGATAGCCTTTGACATTGAATTCTTCCGATAATTCAAGGACATCCTTGGGGCAGTATTCCACGCAGAATGCACATCCTTTACATCTGTCTTTTTCGATGTGGATCTTGCCTTTTTTGGGTTTCAAATCACCAAAACGTACCATTTGACCCTCAAATCAATCCTTTGTCTTTCAATACAGGCTTTGGGTCGACATAATGCAGGTCAAATCTCAAAGTTTTCTCAGGACAGCCCAGAGCCATCGCCAGTATTTGAGTGAAATAAAGAATCGGGATACTCTTGAATTCTGGGAATAGTTTCGCCGTTTCTTTCTGGCGGTGATCAAGATTGAAAGCGCAGAGAGGACAGCTCACGGTGACTGCGTCTGCACCCTGGGATTGGGCCGATGAGAGAATTTGAAAGGTTCGCTCGGCCACGATCTCTGGCTTGTCGACTGTCTGATAAGACGCGCAGCACTCTGTCTTGTACGGGAAATCTATCGGGTCTGCCCCGAGAACCGTGGTGAGGGTTTCCAGTATCGTCGGATTTTCCACGTCGTCTAACCCGATCTCTTTGGGGCGGACTAGCAGACAACCGTAGTAATTGGCGACTTTCAAACCTCGGAGAGGCTTGACCACTTGCTGTGCAATGGTCTCGAATTTGACCTCATCCCTCAAAAGCTCCAGCAAATGAAGAACTTTCACATCTCCCTGGTATTCCACTTCCTCCTTGTACATAAAATTATTGATCTTTTCGAGGCTTTCCGGGTCGGATTTGACACGTTCGTTCGCGCTTTTCAGTGTGTTAAAGCACATCGCGCAGAGAGTCATCAGGCTGTCAGAATTGGATTCTTTAGTCCGGATAAGGTTGCGGATGGGGGCCACGTGATGGATCAGGTCATCGGTGGCGAGGGAGAAAACGGTTCCACAGCAGTTCCAACGCGGAAGTTCTTCGACCTGTATTCCAAGCTTATTCAGTGAACATATGGTTGAGTCTTCAAAATTTTTCGCATTGTTTTTCAGAGTACAACCAGGGTAATAACTGACTTTCATTATGATTCCTTATGATATGATTATTATTGTGTATCATAATCTCAAATCAAGAGGTGAATTTCCTCAGGTTGCTGATGATCGCGATCGGAGGAACATCACCTTTTTCCGAATCAGAAAGTTTTTCGACTTTGACGTGGTCTTCTCTCTTGCGCAGCAGTATTTGTCTGAGAGCTTCGATGACTTCAGCGATATTGATGCCTTTCGGACAGCGTGCGTTACATGTGAAGCATGACGCGCAGATCCAGATGGCTTTGGATTTCAGGAGTTCATCCTTGAAACCAAGCTGGGCATAACGGATGATCTGATTGGGAAGAATATCCATTTGGGAGACAGCCGGACAGCCCGCGGAGCACTTCCCGCATTGGTAGCAGGCGAGGAGATTCTGATTGCTTAATTCTTGAACCTTGGCGATGAAAGGGTCTTTTATTTTTTTCTTAGATATGTTGATTCTCATGAGAATCCGTTCTTTCAAAATAAGGGGCAAATCCCTATAGTTAATATAGGAATTATAGAGAAAAGGATTACTTTACAGTAAAACACAATTCCAAAAATGTGTCAAGAAGATTTCATAATATTTTAATATTTTCTACATCCGGCTTAAAGGAAAAGAAAACAAGAATAGTTCAAGAGGAAGGAATTTCAGAGAAGATAGGGGAGAAGCTGTTGGAAATGCGCAGGTGTTCAAGCTATCAAATTGAAACTCAAGGGATTTATGGAGTATTCCATCTCGAAGGCCTGAAACCTGCAAAAGAATTCGTCGATGAGTCAAAGTCAAAGGAATGGATAATGCTCACATGAGAGTCAGTATTGGCTCTGTTGGCATTCTGTCATCTGATTGAGTCGTGTTTACAATTGAATGGGAATATAATAACCTTTAAAATCAATCCTTAGAGGATTGAGTGAACCGAGTCATCCCAAGACTCAATTGAGCCATCAATTCAGGAAAAAGGAGAGAGATATGATGAGAAAAACGCCTGTTTTCGTTATTTTCCTCTGCATGTTAGGCTTGATTTCTTGCCGACCGGAATCACCCCAGCCCACTGATGCCGAGGAGGCATTGATCTATGAACCGGGGGGCATGTGGCTGCCGCAGCAAGTTCCGGAAATCCACGGCGAAACCCTAAAAAAGATGGGTCTGGATATTGACCCGGAAGTGTTTTCCAATCCCCTGCAATTCCCTTTGAATGCCATAATCAGTCTCGGAGGATGTTCGGCCTCATTCATCAGTCCGGACGGGCTGATCATCACAAACTACCATTGTGTCCGAGGATACCTGCAGTACAACTCGACCAGGGATAACAACCTCCTCCACACAGGATTCCTGGCTAATAATCGTGAAGAGGAAATATCCGCCGGTCCGACGGCCCGGGTGTATGTCACCACCGCTGTCATCGATGTCACTGACCGCATGTTGAAGGGGATAGACGAGATAGAAGACGGTCTCGAAAGGTACAGTGAAATGGAAAAACGGGAAAAGGCGATCATCAAGGAATTCGAGGAAGACAATCCTGATTCCCGCTGCGAGGTGGCCAACTTCTACGGCGGAGGGCAGTACTATGTGATTGTCAGGCTGGAAATCCGTGATGTCCGTCTGGTCTATGCTCCTCATCGAGGAATCGGAGAGTTCGGAGGAGACATCGACAACTGGATGTGGCCCCGCCACACCGGCGATTTTTCACTGCTCAGAGCTTATGTGGGGAAGAATGGCAAACCCGCGGATTACTCTGTGGATAATGTTCCGTTCAAACCGAAAGCCTATCTGCGCGTTTCCAAAGAGGGTTACAAGTCAGGGGACCTCGCTTTTGTTATCGGTTATCCCGGGAGCACCGAGCGGTTGACCACGGCCCTGGAAACTCGATTCGAGATTGATCAGCACCTGCCCTGGAGGATCGATTTTTTTCAGACCTACATTGATGCTGTCCATCAAACAGTCGGAGATGATAAAGATTTGGAGATCAAAGCCGCCCGAATAATATCCGGCCTGGAAAACAGCAAAAAGAACTCTATCGGGGTCTTAGAAGGCGCTCGAAAAAAAGATATCGTCCGCGAGAAGCTCCAGAAAGAAAAGGAATTGCAGGAATGGATCGGGGATGATTCTGAGCGGAAAGACAAATACGGGACCATTATCCAGCAATTGGATAAGCTGTTTGAGACCCATCACGAATCATGGAAAGCGGATATGTTGGTGCGGTACATGGGGAGCGGATTTTTTTCTCCCTTAACCAGCGCGGCCGTGACCATTGTCCGGATGGCCGAGGAACGCCCGAAGCCGGATAACGAACGGGATCCCGCCTACCAGGAGCGCAACTGGAAACGGCTCGAACAAGTGCAGGTCAGCATGCAACGAACGTATTCGCGGGAGATCAACATGACCATGCTGGTCACAACCATTGCGGAGAGCCTGGAACTTCCTGATGAAGAACGCCCTGAGATTTTGGAAGACCTGTTTGGCGCTGCACGGGTCAGCGAGCAAGAAATCCGTCAGAAGGTTACCGCGCTTTTTGACGGATCCCGGATGGAAAACAGGGAATACCGTCTCAACCTGTTGAAGAATGCCAGCCTGGAAGATCTCAAAAAGAGCGAAGACACCTTGATCCAGTTTGCCCTGAAGCTCAGCCCGGCCATCGAGCAGCTCAAAGAAAGAGATAAACGTTACTCCGGCGCTTCGGTGCTACTCCGCCCCCATTATTATTATGCTTTGCGCGACTATTACGAGGGCAACATCGCCCCTGATGCCAACGGCACCATCCGCATTTCATTCGGTACGGTCCGCGGCTACAAACCGGCGCCGGATAAGGAGAAATACTTCCCGTTCACCAAAGTCTCTCAGGTCGTAGACAAATGGGTTCAATACAAGGGTGAGCAGCCGTTCGATGCTCCTGATTCGATCATCGAAGCCATTCAGTCCGGACGTTTCGGTTCGTACATTTCTGAAGAAGCTGGAGAAGTACCCGTGAACCTGCTCACAGACCTTGACTCTACCGGAGGAAATTCAGGCTCGGCCACTCTCAACAGTAAAGCCGAATTCGCAGGCATACTCTTCGACGGGAACATAGAAGGAGTGGCCAGTGACCTGGTTTTCCTGCCTGACCTGACCAGATCGATCCATGTCGATGTCCGCTATATCCTCTGGATTCTCGATGCCGTCGAGCACGCCGACCATATTCTGGAGGAGATAGGGATCGCACCTGAATTCTCACATCAGTAACAGAACTATTCACAGGGAATAAGCCAGCTCTACATCAAAACAGAGCTTGATTCCTGCTGACCTCAGGCTTTTGGACTGAGATGGAAACCGGGGTTTATCTGAGGAGAGCCTGAAAAAGTGCAGCGCAGCATTTCAAAATTTTCTCCATCCTCCAACGAGAAAAAGAAGGCAGAAGGAGTTCAGGAGGAAGAGATAGGCGAGAAGTTGGGGGAGTCCGACCAGGGGAATTAAGACAGATGAGGCGGCAAGCGCTCCGAAGAAAGATCCGAGGAGATCCAATCCATAGCCCAAACCATAATCCTTCTTTTCCTCCAAGAAGAGGCGATTAGAGACGACAAACAGATCCCCCCCAAGGAAACCGAGAGCCAGGAGAAACAGGAAGAAGAAGATTTCCGGAGGATGAAGTCTGAGGATGAATCGAAAGAGAAGGAGCAGGAACAAAAATCCTGCCTGGATGAGGATCAGGGGAATGAAACTAAACTTTTTTCGTCTTTTGCCTCTGAAAGAACCCAGGAAGAGGCCGACCATAAAGGATGTCAAAAGAAGAGCGATCCTTTGATAGAGGTATCCATAAAGAGTCTGGAAGGAAATGATCACGATGATCTCAGCCACTATGGTCGTAAAACCCATCACAGCAAGAGGAACCAGGAAAAATGATGATTTTTTCTTTCCCCGCCAGAGGGTGATGAGGAACATAATGAAGATGATCAAGGGAAAGTCCAAAAGCCAGAAACGCGGAAGCGATGAGAAGAAAGTGAAGATTTTTTTCTCTATGCCAATAAACTGCGTGCTCCATAGAACGGAATTGTAAAAATAACTGATCGGAGAGAAGTCCAGGTTGATGGCTTTTTTCCCGGATGAGACCTTTTCTTCTATCCTATCCACTCTGAGCGGATCGAGACGGGAAAAAAGGAATTGGGAGCTGACGTAGGTGTTCTGCAGGTCGAGTTCACCGATTTTCTGGCTGAGTACTTCTGGGTCTATTGATAACGGGCGTGTCGATGCGAGGAAGATGTTCGTGTCTCCAGGCACAATTTCAACCACAGGAAATGCTTCTTTAAGAGTGAAGTAAAGCGAAGACAGGAAATCCTGGAGTTCCGGACTGATGTAGTTTTCTGCCGAGGGCACCCGAAAAGAAAAAAGGCCTTGTTCTGTCAGCTTTTCTTTAGCCTCCAGGAAGAATTCTTTGGTATAGAACCGATTGATCTGAGCGGTGGCCGGTTCAGGCAGGTTGAGGATGACCATATCGTATTTTTTTTGAGTTTGGGTGAGAAAGGCCCTCCCATCCTGATAGAATATTTGAACACGTTCATTGTTCAGAATTTTCTGCTCTCCTTCGGGTAAATGCCGGAAAGAAAAGCGAATGATCTCTGGATTGAGCTCTACGTAATCCACCCGGGCCCTCGGATATTTCAGAATCTGCCTCAAACTTCCGGCAGTGCCACCGCCTATCAACAGGATGCTTTCTGCATCGGGATTCTGAAGAAGGGCAAAATGGACAGACTCTTCAGAAGAAGCCAGGTTGGGATAGGAAAAATCATGGAGATTGTTGTTGTAGAATGACACCTGCTCTTCGGTCTGGAGAACCTGAAGCTTTCCATACGGAGTGTCCTTGCTCTGAGCCAGATGAAAAGGCTCCCAGTAGATTTTTTGGCTGGGGAAATCCCCTAAACCGAATAGGACAAGCAGGATGAGGATCACAAGAGGGAAGAGAATGGGTTTCTTTCTTCGAAAAATCAGAAGGCTCAGCAGGATGGCGATCCCTCCGACAACGGCCGCTCCATGCCAGTTGGAGACAAAAGGAATGAGAAGAAAATAGACGATCAGGCCTGCGGATGCGGAGCCCAGAGACTCTAAGAAATAGACCTGATAGAGGTCTCCTTTCAGGAAATGGGCGTTGAAAACAAAAAGAATTCCTAAGGGGAAGCTGATACAGAATGAAAGTGTTAATGAAGAGATCAACATAGGGATAATTCCTGTGATCTGTCCAGGAAGGATGTTCAGGATGAAGCGGGAAAACCTGAGCCCGACCAGGCATGCGGGAAAAAGAAGAATAACCAGATAGTAGGCATGAATGAGCCGTGTTTGAGAAAATCTCATTTTTTTGGCAGCGATGCTTCCGATACCTCCCCAGAGAAGCCATGCGGCGAGGATGAATCCAAAGGTGATTTCGTTCCCGTAGAAATGAGCAGAAAATTCTCTCAACAAAAAGATCTGGAAGGAGAGGGCGAGGAATCCCAGCAGAAAAGGCGGGAGAAGGTTTCTCAACTCCAGATTCCTGGAATAGGAGTGGAACAGTTTTCGCATCTCCCCGCAACGATACCGAGTTTTTGAATTGTGTAGCCGCCCCTTTGAATAACTGTGTTCTGGCATTTCGGGCAGTAAGTATTTTCGGCTCGGTGACCCGGAACGTTTCCCACATAGGCATAATGGAGGCCTTCCTCGATGGCGATCCTATGCGCTTTTTCCAAGGTGGATATCGGAGTGGAGGGGAGGTTTTTCATCAAATACATCGGATGAAATCGAGTGAAATGAACGGGGACATCCGGACCGATCTCTTTTCGGATCCACTGGCAGACACTCCGGAGCTCTTTGGTGCTGTCATTCAGCGTGGGGATGACGAGATAGACAATTTCCATCCAGATGTTGTTTTGGGCGATCGTTTTAATGGCTTCGAGCACGGGTTCCAGTTTTCCTCTGACGAAGGAAGAGTAAAAATCCTCCGAGAAGGATTTAAGGTCCACTTTTATCGCATCCACAACTTTCGTCAGGTCCACGAGTGGTTCAGGGTTGATGTAACCTCCCGTGATGACTACGCTTTTGATTCCTTTTTTGCGCGCTTCAACTGAAGCGTCGTACATGTATTCATAAAAAATGATGGGCTCTGTGTAGGTGTGCGCGATTACGGGGCATTCGTATTTCTGGGCGATCTCCACCAATTTCCTCGGAGAGACGTCATAATTCCGGACTTGTTCCGGCCTCACTTGGGAGATCTCCCAGTTCTGGCAGAATTTGCAGTTCACGTTGCATCCCGCAGTCGCGATAGAAAGCGCAGCACTTCCGGGGAGGTAATGAAAGAGGGGCTTTTTCTCGATCGGATCATTGTTGAGAGCACAAAGTTTTCCGTAGACCAGGGTGTAGTAGGTCCCCCCGATGTTTTCTCTGACGCCGCAGTAGCCTCTCTCTTTATCACCCAGTTTGCAGAACCGGGGGCAGAGCTCGCATTCGATCTCCCTGTCCGGATGCTTTTTATAGTACCGGGCCTCCACTTTCGAAAGAAGTTCCTCCCCGCTGAATGCGTAAAGGTCCATCAAAGCAGGGGAGAGGCCGGAGCCGGCCAGGAGAGCAGTTCCTCCCGCTGTTTTGAGAAAGTGTCTTCTTTTCATAGCTCTTCCTCGATCAGTGTTATCTCTTTTGAATTTGCCTTTCCCAGACCCATCTTGGCTGCAGTCTGGAGGTACCGCGGCTCCCTGTTTTCTTCTTTCAGAGAAGGAAGTCCGTTCTCGGCCCTGAGTTTTTCAATGACCTTCCATCCGATAAAATCTGTGGCCACAGGATCCAAACCAAAGATGAGCGTTTCGTATGTCTTTGCCCAACGGGCATGGTAGGATGGCCCCCTGTGATACTGAACGACAAGGCCATCCAGTACGCTGAGCCTGTGCTTTCTCTGGACAGGTTCGGTCTCAAAAAGTTCTGCGACAAACGGATCACAGTTTGAATCATGGTATTTATTCGGATTATGGATGGCGCCGAAATAATTCTTCATTCCTGCCGTGACTCCGGCCAATCCGTGGTCTTTGAGGATGGCAAGGCTGACAGATGAAACGGCATGGTTGAGTTGTATTCTTGAGAAGCGGCTTCCGATGTTGAGGTGGGAGACCAGATTCGGATCATACCCGATCCCTTGGGTATCTGTTCCCAGGATTTTCAGGCTGCTGCGGTCCAGTCTCAGGCGGTATCCCGCTTCTCTCAGCTCTCTGTTGGTTCTGTCCCATATGAAGAGATTTTTTTCCGGAAATCCACTTGTGGTTATTAATTTTGTGAGTGAATGAGCGACTTCTGGACGAGTCGAAATCTTCCTGCCTCCGATGGTATTGATCTTGATCCCAATCCTTTCGCCGCTTTTGAAAAGAGAGCGCAATCCTTCTTCAGTCTTTTGTGTGCCGAGCAAAAGCTGGATTCCTCTGGAGTACATCTGACTGAGCTTTTTCGAGTCGATGGAGTTGCCCTGGCTCACAACTCCTCTTCCCTTGATGAGAACAACTTTTGAAGGTGCCATGACGATCTCAGACTCCTTTTAATATCATAACAACAATTCCAGAAAGTATGCAATAATCTGTTGCCCGCGCATTCCTTTACCCATAGTTTTGACAGCATTGGTCCTGCAAACCTTTGCCTGAATATTTCTCAATAATGGATATAATGAGGCTTTCCTCCCAAAGAAACACTTGTCAAAAGAGAAAATTGAGCTTATAGTGAAAAAGCTGAGCGTCATGAATGGAGTGATAAGATGAAGTCAGGCTCGATTAAAATCTATCAGACTTTTCTGTGTATTATTCTGTTTGTCTCTGTCTTAAATGGGAAAGCCGGAGTACTGAGCAACGAGGAAGAATCTTCTCTTCTTTCACTTTTGCCTAGGGTTGAAGCCTGGTCACTTTCTGAGGAACCGCAGAGCTACATTCCCGGGAATCTGTTTGAATACATCAACGGCGCTGCAGAAATCTATCTTGCGTATGATTTTAAGGAGTTGATGGTCGGCCTCTACGGGAAGAAGAAAGAGGCGGACGAGGCGGCATTGAGCGTTGAGATCTATGATATGGGGAGCGCGAAGAACTCTTTTGGGATTTACAGCGCCGAGAGGTTTGCCGAAAGCGAGTTTATTCCCATCGGTAACCAGGGATACCTTGAGGAGGGAACACTGAACTTTTTAGTCGGGAGATACTACATCAAGCTTCTCTGTTTTGACTGTGGAGATGAATCGGATGAAGTCCTGAAATCCTTCTCCGGAATGATCGTTAAAAGCGTCAAGGACAAAGGAGAGCTTCCTTCTGCTCTCCGCTATTTCCCGAAGGAAGGGCTTGTCTCGAATAGCGAAAGGTTCATCCTGCGTAATTTTTTGGGATACGATTTTCTTCACGATGGGTACTCAGCCAACTACAAGCTCAAAGACCAGGAGTTCGACTGCTTCATCATCGAGGGAACCGATGAACAGGATGCGCAGAGGATGTTGGAACAGTATCTCGAGAAAAAGAGCAATAGTGATATTCAGAAGACTAAGTTGGGCTTCCGGTTGAAAGACAGATATTACCACAATATATTCCTGGCCCTGAACGGAAATACAATCTTTGGGGTCATGAAGATCAGGGACGATTTTCAAGATATCGGGCAAAGGTATCTGGCGATACTGCTCGAATCCTCGAAGAAATAACACGGAGAATGAATTTCCAGATAGCTTTCTACCTATCTGGCCGGAGCGAAAATTCAGGGTTCAGTAATTCAATATAAAACAAAAGGGTAGAGTGTTATGATTTTAATCCTGTTTGGATTATAATGAATGTGGCCTAAAAAGGATTTCATGAAAGAGAGCAAAATCGTTGCGTACTGCCTTGTGATTATTGTTATCTTTCTGACAGGCGTGGTCCTGAAGCTGGCCAAGCCCGTTCTTTTCCCTTTCTTTTTGGCCGTTTTTCTCTCTTTTCTGCTTTTTCCCGTTCTGGGCTTCTTGACGCGTTTGAAGATTCCCAAGTCAGTCTCTGTTGTTGTCATAGTCATACTGACTTTTCTTATCATTTATCTTTTAGGCGTTCTTTTCTACACCAGCGGCAAGGCGTTTGCCTCTGAGTTCCCGAAGTATGGACAGAAAATCAGCTCGATTCTCACTGATATTCAACAAAGGATCAGGATTTCATTTCCAGAGTGGGAGCCTGTGAATTGGGTCGAACAGCTCAATATCAACAGGATGGGAGGATTTTTTGTTTCTTCGCTCGGCACGTTTTTCGCTTTTATGTCCAATCTTTTTCTGATCTTCATCTTTCTCGTTTTTATTCTGGCGAGCCGGGGAAATCTGAAAAGAAAAATAGAGAATTCTTTCAGCAGTAAAAGATCCTCCCAGATAAGCGATGTGATGTACAAAATCGACATTCAAATCCAGAAATATTTATCCATAAAAACAGTCATCAGCTTTTCCACTGGAGTTATGGCCACCATTGTTCTGCTGCTGTTCGGCGTTGATTTTGCGATCGTTTTCGGCTTTTTCACGTTTATCTTGAATTACATTCCCAATATCGGCTCTATTATTGCTACAGCGTTACCCGTCGCTATCGCTGTTTTTCAGTTTGAGACACTCTGGCCGGCTTTCTGGATTCTGATCATACTCGGTTCAATCCAGATGACTCTGGGGAATTTTGTGGAGCCGAGAGTGATGGGGCATGGTTTGGGCTTAAGCACTCTTGTGGTCCTCTTTTTCCTGTTTTTCTGGGGATGGCTGTGGGGCCTCGGCGGCATGATCCTGGCTGTTCCCACTGCAGCGGTCATTAAGATCGTGTGTCAGAACATACCTGGTCTGAATTTTGTGGCTCAACTGATGAGCAAGGATTAAGTCCACGAGCCCACTTTTATAGGCCGACTATCGAATAAAAAAAGGCCGAAGGCCTTTCGGCCTCCGGCCTTGAATCTTTCCTACGCTTTGGCGCGAAATTCAGAGTCTGATCCCGAGGCTGAACCCAGCGTTGAGATCAGGGATCGAAGTGTTGCCGGTCAGGATGTAGGGGCCTTCGCGGAAGATATCATCATACATATAGCCTTCGATGTAGAATCCTTTCTTCATATTCACAGTGAATCCGAGAGCGATCACCAATGAGGAGGCGGGCTGGGCGCTTACAGATTCCCAATCTTCTGTTGCCGGATCTGTGTCTAAATTATACAGAGTCTCTTCTTTGTAAGCCGTGTACGTGATCGAGGCCCTCATCTGAAACCAGTTAAAAAGCTGTTTTTCACCAAAAGCTCTGAGGATCGGATTGTAAGAAGTTTTGGGATTGCTCTTTTGAGTATCAGTGCCTGTGGCCTCAAGGCTCAACTCATCCTTGGAAGAATCGCGCATGAATCCGATTTGGATTCCGTAATTGTGGTCCTCTCCATGGAACAAAGGTCCCACCAAGAAGAGGAAGCTTTTCTGGAGCCGTTTAATGGTTGTCCCGTCATCTGCGGTGGCGGTATCTGGATCGACGTCGAGCGAACCGCCGAAAGAGAGATAATACATGTTTGCGACCAGAGAAGTGTTTTCACTCAAGAGGTAGTCCATCTTCAAGTTGAAATCTTTATCCGAAGCCGAAAAATTGGCCTCTTCCCCATCTGCGGTGGAACCAGCCGCGATCACGTATTCATACTTGTACTTGGGATTTCCGATGCCGAAATCCACGTTCAGGTTGATCTTGTCCTTCCATGTGTATCCCGCACCGATCCGGAACATCGAAGCGGAGATTTTCTTTGTGAAGGTGTCATCCATCTCTGTAGAGAGTGATTGGGGATCATTGATCCGATTTCCGGACACATTTCGAGCAATTTGGTTGAAGCCAAAACCGACCTTGAGGCTATCTCCCAAGGGAAGGGCGTAATACAGTCCGAAGGACCTCATCCCGATTAGGTCCGACACGTTGACGCCATCGACTCCCACATTGGTTTGGCCGCAAATCGGAGAAACAAGCCCGTTGAGATCGTTGATGTTCTGGACAGGCCCAGACCAAATGTTGTTTCTGTAGCTGCCGTAGCGCTTGCCGATTTGGAATCCTATGACTCCCGGTAGGCCAAAGGGCTCCAATTGGGCAAAACTGAATCCGCTGTAGGTCCCAGTCGGGGAATCATAGTCCAGATTCACAAGAACAGGATAGTCCAGCATATAGACAGGATTGAGCAGAGCATCCACAGATGTGATCACCATCCCCACGGGTGTGAACTCATGATAGACCGTTCCGGTCAGGACCATCTTTCTGGAATCCGAAGCCTCTGACTGGACAACCAGGAGCAGACACAGTACGCTCATAACAGCCACCGTTTTCATTCTTCTCATCGTACATTACCTCCATAAATGAGATTCAGATCAACGTACCTTTTGCGTATTCTTTTTATGGCACAGCCCTTTACTGGGGTCAATCGCCCTTAGAGGTGAATCTGAAGGTGATATTGCAACATCCTCAAGAGGATGTTTTTTTGATGCGTGTCTCCCGCCCGAATTTTTAAGCTGAGGGCCGTGCCGGAAGTCAGACTCTGCGCCTGACCATGAACAGGCGTGAAGTCTGCCCGGATATTCCTTCGGAGGGGGATTGGAGATAGGGGAATAAATTTTGAATCAGGATTTGGTGAGCAGCTTTTTTTGGAGGGAACGCTCTTTGAGCTTTGAGAATCGCTGGATGAGTTGCTCGAGGTAAGCCCTCCCTTCCAGGTTTCCTTGACTGACAAATTGAACGGAAAGCATCACTCGCTCCAGGCAGCGGATTTTTTCATCTTTTGTATAGATATCCTGATCTCCGGGGATTATGATTTTTTTCTCGTACCGGCACCTGTCCACACTCTCGGAGATGGCTTCTCCGATCTCATTTTTCGGTTTGTTCTCCTTATCCGGAATAAACACAAGCCCTTTGTCTTTTTCGATCTTCTCTCGAGCGTACTCGAGTGACAAAAGGGCCTTCCTGTCAGAAAACGATCTCTTTCTTTGTGCGTATTCCATCAGAGGAGCTTCTATGTGAAAGGCAAGCCAGGCCATCCGCTCATCTTTGAGTATGTCCTCTTCCGGGGATATCCTTTTTGGCTGGGAGGCCTGTTTTTTTTCTATGAGCCGGTCCTCTTGATAGGAACTGTGAGTTTCGAGAAAGGAACAGCCAGGAGGACAATGGATTTCTTTTTTCCTGAGGAGGCCGCAGCAGAGACTGCACAGATGTTCATCCAAGGCCACGCAGTAACGTTTGCCCTTTCTGTTTTTGCATTGAGAGCATTTTGCCATCATTACTCCAGCGCAAGGAGGCGATGTTTTTGGGGACCCATCTTCAACAGGTCAGGTGGAAAGCGCCGATCGTTTTTTTCTGAGGGGAAGTCTCGTTGTACATGTGGACGGCCTGGGATGTTTTTTCAACAACAAGAGTGATCCCTTTCGACTGGGCGTATGCTTTGACTTCTTCCTCCACTTTCATCAAACCATGATAGCCTGTCCCTATGACCAGAACATCAGGTGCTTCCTGGAAGACGTCCTCAATATCTTTGATTGAGAGTTTATGCCCGGTTTCCCGCCACCAAGATTCCTTGATCCTGTCTGGAAAGAGGATAAGGTCAGATGTATAGGCCTGGCCTTCAATTTCCATTCGACCGAACACATAAGATTCAATCATTTTCTTTTTTTCATCAGGAATGTATCTGAAGTGAAGACTCTTATTTTTTTTCCAAGGATGCCTTTCAGAGCTTTTTGAGCGGCTTTCTGTTCGGCGCTTTTTTTGGAACTTCCTTTGGCTTTTGCCAGAGACCTTTTCTCCAGAAAAACCTCGACGATGAAGCTCTTTTTATGGTCAGGTCCTGCAGAGGTTACAGTTTTATACACAGGGGCAGGGAGATTTTCTTTCTGGAGGTATTCCTGCAGAGCGGATTTGTAATTATTGACCAAATATCTTTCGGCTTTGATCCTCTTGAAGATGAATTCAAACTGGGGAATGAGGAATTTTTTAGCTTCTTTCAGACCCCCATCCAAGTATATGGCTGCCACCAGGGCCTCAAAAGCTCCGGCAAGAATAGAATTCTTTTTCCTCCCTCCACTTTTTTCTTCCCCTTTTCCCAGAAGTATGTGTTTATCGAGCTTTATTCTCTTTCCGAATGTGGACAGAGATGTCGTGTTGGCGGCTGTGGACTTGAGTTTGGAAAGTTCCCCCTCTGATAATTCACTGTAGGTGGAATACAGATAATCGGCCACAATAAGCCCGAGGACCGAATCTCCCAGGAATTCCATGGTCTCGTTATCCGCGTCCACGTTTTGCTGGTTTTCGTAGGCATAGGAGCTGTGAGTGAGAGCCAGGCGGAGGAAATTTTTGTTTTTAAACCTGTATCCGATATTTTTTTCGAACAGTGTGATGCTTTTTTTCATTAAGGAATCGCTTCTGACTCGGGTCCTCAACTATGGGGCTTTCTTCAAGAATGAAGAGGAATAGGCGATTTTTCCTCCCACGATGGTCATAACGGGTCCTCCTCTCAATTCCCAGCCATTGAAGGGATTATTCCGGCTTTTGGATTTGAAAGAGTTCGCATCAACCACGATTTTTTTATCAAGGTTCAGGATAGTGATATCCGCATCCGCTCCCACGCTNNTTGGTCGAGATCATCTCGACAAATCGGGAGAGGGAGATGATTTTTGGGTTCACCAGTTTATCCAGGAGAAGAGGAACCGCTGTTTCAAGGCCGTTGATTCCAAAAGGCGCTGTATCGAACTCGACATCCTTCTCATCTGCCGTGTGTGGAGCGTGGTCGGTGGCGAAAGTGTCTATTACCCCTGTTTTGACGGCTTGTTTGAGCGCTCGAACATCTTCTTTACTTCTCAAGGGGGGATTCACTTTGAGATGAGTGTCATAACTCTCAATCAGAGAGTCTGTCAAGAAAAGATGATGGGGAGTCACTTCAGCTGTGACCTTCACTTTTTTTCGTTTGGCTTCTTTCACAAGCTCTACAGCCCCTTTAGTGCTCAGATGGGCGATGTGTATTGACGCATCTGCTTTCCTGGCAAGGATTATATCTCGAGAGACCATTGTTTCCTCGGATGAAGAGGGAATTCCTCTGAGTCCGAAGAGATAGGAATGATATCCCTCGTGCATGACTCCATCGGCACTTAAATTTTTATCCTCGCAGTGGTCGATGATGACCGCATTGAGGATTTTTGAATATTCCAGAGCCCTCCGCATCACTTGGCTGTTCTGGACAGGCATTCCATCATCAGAGAAGGCGATGGCTCCCGCATCGATTAGATCTGCCATATCTGTGAGCTCTTCACCCTTTTCTCCTTTGGTTATCGAGGCTATCGGAAAGACGTTCACAGCCGCTCTCTTCTTGGCTTCAGAGAGAATATACTCCGTCACACCTCTGTTGTCGTTGATCGGGTCTGTGTTGGGCATGCAGGCGATGGAAGTGAAACCTCCCCGGGCCGCAGCAAGGGCGCCTGTGGCAATGGTTTCTTTATCTTCTTGCCCGGGTTCCCGGAGGTGGACATGCATGTCTATAAACCCGGGAGCAACAATCATACTTGAAGCGTCGATGAGTTTCGCTCCAGAAGCACTGATTTTTGGCTTTATTTGTGCGATTTTACCTTTATCGAGGAGAACGTCGAGCTTCTTATCTGTTCCAGAGGACGGGTCAACTACTCTTCCGTTCTTAATCAGTAGCCTCACGGTCTTTTCCTCCTAATAATAAGTAGAGTACAGCCATCCGGACGGCAATGCCGTTTTCAACCTGTTTGAGAATCACGGATTTTGCACAATCCGCCATATCCGTGGTCAGTTCCACGCCCCTGTTTATCGGCCCTGGATGCATGATTATCGCGTTCTTTTTGGCGCGTCGATACCTGCGCACACTGAGGCTGTAGAGATTTCTGTATTCCCGAATAGAGGGGAAGAAATTTTTCGCCTGTCTTTCCAGCTGAATCCTGAGCATCATGATCACATCGGCTCCTTCAACCGCGTGATCGAGGTTGAAGTCGATTTTGACACCAAATTTTTTGAATTCCTCGGGAAGGAGAGGTGGAGGACCCACAAGAGTGACACTGGCTCCCAACTTTCGCAGAAGAAATATGTTGGACCGAGCAACCCGGCTGTGGAGGATATCTCCGACGATGACGACTTTCAGGTTCTGGAAATTTTTTTTCTCCTGCCGTATGGTGAAGGCATCGAGAAGGGCCTGTGTCGGATGCTCGTGGGATCCATCTCCTGCGTTGATGATGTTCGATTTGCTGAAAGTGGAAGCGTAATGGGTGGCTCCCGAACTGGAATGCCGGATGATGATGGCGTCGGGATTCATAGCTTCCAGGTTCAGGATTGTGTCTTTGAAGGTTTCTCCTTTCGCAGCACTGCTGGCCTTCAGGTTAAAGTTAACAATATCCGCACTCAATCTTTTTGCGGCCAGTTCGAAAGAACTTCGTGTTCGTGTACTGGGTTCAAAGAAGAGATTGATAATGGTTTTTCCCCTGAGTGTGGGGACTTTTTTGACTTCTCTCGTGGATATTTCATAGAAGGATTCTGCCGTATCGAGTATTGTTTTGATTTCAGCGGCGGTGAGATGTTGGATGCCGAGAAGATGCTTGTGTGTGAAGGCCAAATTTTTTCTCCTATTTTATCCCTGGCGGCTCCGTGATCAGGACTTCATCGCTGTTGTCGATCTCTTTCAAGCGGACCTGCACAATTTCCCTTTTTGAAGTGGGAAGAAATTTGCCGACATAGTCCGCCCTTATCGGGAGTTCACGATGACCGCGATCGACAAGAACCAGAAGTTGAATCGTCTTCGGTCGGCCCAGGTCGATCAGGCTGTCCATCGCCGCGCGGATCGTTCTCCCTGTGAAGAGGACATCATCCACCAGGAGGACATCTTTTTTCGCAACAGGAAAATTGATTTCCGTTTTTTTCACCATGTGCTGGGCTTCCAATTCTGAGAAGTCGTCCCTGTAAAGAGTGATGTCCAGCACTCCGACAGGGACGTTGACTTTTTCAAACTCGTTGATCAGTTTCGATATTCGTTTACCGACATAGATCCCTCTCGTTCTTATCCCGACAATGACAACATTCTTTAAATTGCGATTCCTTTCTATGATTTCCGTGGTCATTCGGTGCAACGCTCTTTTTATTTTGCGAGAATCCATAATCTTGGCTTTAATTTTTTCTTCCATGAAAGAACTCCTGATGTGTGGAAAATCGGTCTTTCTTTTTGAGGGATGAATCCATTCTATCCCTAAGAAAATGCAATATCTTCAGGAAAAAGTCAAGGAGATTAGAGAATAAGGTGGAGACACCGGATGCAGAACAGGGTGATTTCTTTTGAGAAGGCCTGCACAGGTTTCAACATCCGGATTATCAACCGGCGGGTTACACATGGAGAAAAAGCGGCTCTTTTAAGGCTTTTGGATTGAAGTTATAAGGGGCATGAAGCTCGGTCTGGTATCAGTCGGAGATTCTGTTCTTTATCCCGAAATGCATCTGTGTGGCTTTCATGTCTTTTTCAAGCTGCATGGCTAGGTCATCCGGAGTCTTGAATTTTATCTCATTCCTGATTTTTTTCAGGAAGCGTATTCCGATATGTTTTCCGTAGAGGTTTTTTTCGAAGTTGAGTATATAAGACTCGATATTTATACCTTGTTGATCAAACGTGGGTTGGCTTCCCACGTTGGTCATTGAGGACAGGATTTGAGTCCCGATCCGGGTCTGCGTTATGAAAACTCCAGGAGGAATAATATCATTTTCAGTTTCGATGTTAGCGGTGGGGAATCCCAGAGCCTTTCCGCGGGATTGGCCTCTGATAACGGTCCCTTCAATTTCATAAGATCTCCCCAATAGTCGACTCGCTCTCTCCACTTTTCCTTCCCGTAGGTAACTGCGAATAAGACTGCTGCTAACAGCCTCTCTGTCTTTGATGACCGAAGGGACGGGACAGATACGGAAATTATATTTTGAGGCTAAGTGCTGAAGAAAGCCTGTATCTCCTTCTCGGTTTTTCCCGAAGTGAAAATTTTCGCCCACGATGACCGCTTGGGCTTTGAGTCTCTTCAAAATAATATTCCGGATGAACTCCTGGCCGCTGAGCTGTGCAAATCTTTCGTCGAACGGAATGATGAGGGCTGCCTGGATATCGAATTTTTTAATTCCTCTTATTCGCTGGTCGAGTGTCTGGATCATTTTGATCCCATCCTTCACCAGTACTTGTCCCGGATGCGGGAAAAATGTCAGAACGAGGGAAAACAGATCATACTCTTTGGCTTTTTTTTCGAGACACCGGAGTATCTTTTGGTGGCCCAGATGGACTCCGTCAAAATTTCCGATGGCCACGATCGAATGACTGGAGACGGACGGATAATTTTCGAGACCGCGAATGACTTTCATAAGGCTACAAATTGATGATTTTGGCTTTTTCCATGTAGGCCATTCTGAGCTGATGGATACAGGAAACTAATAATTTTTCCTCCTCAGGCTCAAGATTTCCCTCGGTCCTCTTTTTGAGAAGATCGAGTAAATCGATCAGTCTTTTCACTAACTCCAGGTTCTCTGCCATAGTATCGGAAATCGGATCTTTGGCCAGGCCAAGCTTGATCAAGGCTTGTGTGTAAAAAGGAAGAATAAGGGAGCTGAAATCGAGAGGAGGGAGAATTTCCTTTGCTTCTTCTTTCTGTTTTTCTTCTTTCGGTCGTTCTTCTTTCTGTTTCTCCTTTTTCTGTCTTTTTTCTGGTTGTTTCTTTGTTTCCTTTTTCGTGGCTTTCTTTTTTGTATCGTCTTTTTTTTCTGGCATTTCTTCTCCTTTTTCAAAAGAGAATATAAAGTGTTTGATAGGGATTGATAATTTTTCTGGCTTTAAATACTTTATATATGTCGAGAGGAAATATTACAATATTCATCATTCGAATTCAAGGAGAAGAGTCATGGAAGATGCTGAAAAAGCAGGAAAAGAATTCCAACAGCTGGTTCAGATCTTGGATGAACTCCGGGGAGATAACGGATGTCCCTGGGACAGAGAACAGGATGAAAAGTCCATAGCAAACTATTTTTTAGAGGAAGTCTACGAAGCTGTGGATGCCATCCACGCTGGGGATGCAGAGTCTCTGGCAGAAGAGCTGGGGGATGTCCTGATGGAGGTCGTGTTTTTAGCTCGAATATTCAAAGAGAAAGACAAATTCTCTGTATCTGATGCTTTAGAGGGAATCAACCAGAAAATGATCCACCGCCATCCTCATGTGTTCGCTCAAAAAAAATTGGGGACCTCTGATGAAGTCATCGATGAATGGTGCCGAAAGAAGCAAGAAGAAAAAGAGAGGAAATCCGTGTTAGATGGAATGGCCAGCTGTCTGCCTTCGCTTTTAGAAGCCTTCCAGATCGGACTCCGTGTCTCCCAGCATGGATTCGACTGGGCCAAACCTGCGGACGCCCTTCAGAAAGTCAAAGAGGAGATATCTGAATTGGAGGAAGCCTTGAAAAGAAATGACAGGGATGAGGTGTTCATGGAGGTCGGTGATCTTTTATTTGCGATGTCCAACGTCTCTCGCCTTTTGGGTATCAATCCTGAGATTGCGCTCAGAGAGGCCAATAGAAAATTCACCAGAAGGTTCCGATTCATGGAAAAAAAACTTCAGGAGGAGGGAAAAGAGCTCCGCCAGGCCACACTCGAAGAGATGGATGAAATATGGGAAGACGCGAAAAGGAAGATTGAATGAAGGAGGGGACACTTTTATTTGTTGTGGTTTGTTTCTGATTTTCTGGCGATAAGGTTGGATTTGATAAATTCGTCGATATCTCCGTCCAGAACCCTGTCCACATCTCCGATTTCCACGTTTGTCCTCAAATCCTTTATCATCCTGTAAGGCTGGAGCACGTAAGACCTGATCTGATTTCCCCAGGCGATATCCGATTTTGCGTCTTCGAGTTTTTCAAGTTTTTCCTGTTTGGCTTTCTTTTCGAGCTCGTAGATTCTCGACTTGAGGACCTTCAGAGCACTGGCTTTATTCTTGTGCTGGGATCTTTCACTCTGACATTGAACGACTATGCCTGTGGGGATGTGAGTTATTCTGACAGCAGAATCAGTGACGTTGACATGCTGTCCTCCACGCCCCGAAGCCCGGTAGGTATCGATCCGCAGGTCTTCCGGGTTGATCTCGACTTCAATGTCTTCTTCGACCTCAGGATAGACAAAGACAGCCGCAAAGGACGTGTGGCGTCTTTTGTTGGCATCAAAAGGAGATATTCTGACAAGACGGTGGACACCGGATTCCTGACTGAGATTGCCGAAAGCGTATTCTCCTTGTATGCGCACCGTAACGCTTTTCAGTCCGGCTTCTTCCCCAGCAAGAAAATCGAGAATATCGGCTTTGAAACCTTTCCTCTCCGCATATCTCAAATACATCCTGAGAAGTATTTGGGCCCAGTCCTGGGATTCGGTCCCGCCCGCGCCCGGGTGAATAGTGAGAATAGCATTTCGCGCATCATCCTCCTCAAAAAAGAGTGTCTGGAGCTCTGCCCTTTCAAGGTTTTTTTCGAATGATGCGAGAGACTTGCTGATCTCTGCGTCCACATTTTCTCCCTCTTCTGCTAATTCTTCCAGAACTTCGATTTCTTCCTTTTCTCGGTAGAGTCGGGTGAGAAATTGAATGTTTTTTTCGAGTATTTTTCTGCTCTGCTGGAGGGACTGGAATTTAGACTGATCTTTCCAGATGTCAGGAGTGGAAAGTTCTGTGTTTATGGCATCGAACTCAGCCTCTTTTTGGCTGAGGTCAAAGATAACCTCTGAGTTCTTCGAATTTGGAAAGGCATTCTTTGATCTTGACGAGAAGATCAGAGTGACTCATCTTTGGGGCGGCGTCTTTTTCTTTCATTTCTTTTCTTTGCAACTGCAAGAATAATGAATACAGGGGTTAAAGTCAAGCTCAGCAGCGGAAGGACATCCCCAAATTGTGTATAGAAGGTCATTCTTGTTGATGGAGTGATGACTTCTGTGAGGTGAGTTTGCGTCATCAGCTTGGATTTGGAGAGGATGCGTCCGTAGGGATCGATTATGCCGCTGATCCCAGTGGTGGCGGCCCTGAGGAGATACCGTCTGTTTTCGACTGCTCGCAAGACAGCCATCGAAAAATGCTGATACGGAGCCGAGCTTTTTCCGTACCAGCCATCGTTAGTGATCGTCACCAGAAAATCTGCGCCTTTTTTCACGAATCTTCGAACGAGATTTGGAAAAATGATTTCATAGCATATAGGAGAGCCGAAATTGAGTGACTGGAAGGAGTGGAGTGTGTATTGTGTTCCTGGCGAGATTTCCCCGATGGCGTGAGTCATTTTTTCGATAAAGGAAAAGATTTTTTTATATGGAGTGTATTCGCCGAAGGGGACTAAATGGATTTTGTAGTAGTGGCTGGTCGGAAGGTCTGGGCTGAGGCACAACGCCGTATTGTAGTAGCGCACGTTTCCTGGGGTACTGGTTTTTTCGTTTGTCCCGAGTAGAAGAGTGCAGTCTGTTTCCTGAACGAAGATGTTGAGTTGTTCTTTAAAGTCTTGAAAGTAACCGTAAGAGCAGCTGAAGCAAAGAGGAACAGAGAATTCAGGCCAGATGATAAGTTTCGCCCCGTCTTCGTATGACTTACGGCTCAGTTCAATGTGTCGGTCGAAAAGGCTCCAGATTTCCTGGCTCGTGACTTGATCCCAGTATATATCAGAAGAGACGTTTCCCTGGATGACTGAAGCCGTGAACGAGTATTCGGAGGGAATGATTTTCTTCAGGCTTAGGAATCCTCCCAGGTGGATGATGAGCACCATAGCGAGAACAGAGAAAAAGGGTGCTTTTTTCCTGTGCTTGAGGGAGTAGAGAAACGCGCTTTGGAAGAGAACAAGCACGAATGAAAGTCCGTAGACTCCTGTTATCGATGCCATCTGGATAAACCAGATGTTCTGGTATTGTGTCGAGCCGATTAGGCCCCAGGGAAATCCTGTTAAAAAATGAGTGAGGATGTATTCCAAAGAAATCCAGAGAAAAGGTGCCAGTAAAAAGACCAATTTGGGAAAGGATTGTGAGATTTTTGTCCAGAGGAAACAGAAGAAGGCCCAGTAAAGCGCCAGAAATAAAACAAAAACCACATAAATGATAATACTTATTCCTATCGAGAGATTTCCGTAATGGGCCGGAACCGACGGGATCCAGTAAATCAGGACAGCGTTGTAGGAACACCCCGCAATAAGTCCCAGGAGGAAGGACTGAGCAGGTTTTTTTTTGAGGATGACGAACAGCAGGGGAATGAGGGAAATCCAGGCGAGAAACGAAAGGCCAAACTTGGGAGCCGAAAAGGCCATCAGGACTCCGCTGCTGATGGCGAGTGCGATGTCGGTTATTCTGTCTCTCAAAATGGAACCCCGGAGGTGAACAGTGTTCCGGAAGACTTTTATCGGGAAAGCGCGGTCTGTCTCCAGGAGCTTAGCTTCGAACGATAAAGTAGTCGGTCTTCCTGGTCGTTTCAGCCTTTAACTGAGCAAGGACTTCCTCGGCTTTTTCTCTTGTTTCGTAGCCTCCGATCCTCACACGAAAAATCGGTCTCGCATCCGTTGAAAAGGGCTCGAGAACAAGAGCCGGATAGCCTTTCGCCTTGAATAGCTCTGCAAACGAGGTTGCGGCATCTTTGCTGTTCAGTGCTGCGAGTTGTATGTAATAAAGGTTGGTTGGTGCAGGCGGTTCCTTCTTCTGAGTTTTTTCTTTGGCCCTCTGATGAGAGGCAATCTCTTTGCTGATCGGATCTTTTGTTTCCTCGACGGGTCCGGCAGCTTTTTCCGCAGTCTGCACGACCTGGCTCGAAGGGGTTAAGCCCGATTCTTTGACGAGTTCAGCCTGTTTCTTGCCTACGGATACGCCAAGGAGAAAGATAACAACGCCAAGGGCTAAAATCGCTATGAAGATGACGGCAAGCTGCGCGCTGGAGAGCTGAATCTCTCTGTAATCTTTATTGGCCACGGCTTATTTTTTCACTCCTTTGCTTTTTGAAAAAAGGCTTTGAGCATTTCGATAGGAACCGGAAAAACAATGGTCGAATTTTTTTCCGTCGCGACTTCCGTCAACGTGCCTAAGAACCTGAGCTGGAGAGCCTGCGGATTTTTCGATATGATATCCGCCGCCTTTGTGAGCTGGCCTGCGGCCTGGAACTCTCCGTCAGCATGGATGATCTTGGCTCTTTTTTCTCTTTCCGCTTCGGCCTGCTTGGCAATGGCTCTGACCATGTTTTCCGGAAGATCGACATGCTTCATTTCCACTAATTGAACCTTGATGCCCCACGGATCGGTGTGTTTGTCGATGATTTCCTGGAGCTGGGCGTTGAGTTTTTCTCTTTCTGAGAGGAGTTCGTCAAGCTCGACTTCACCGAGCACGCTCCGCAGCGTGGTCTGAGCGAGCTGAGAGGTGGCGAAGAGGTAATCCTGGACCTCGATGACTGCTTTTTGTGGCTCCATGACACGAAAATACACAACCGCATTGACCTTCACAGAGACGTTGTCTTTGGTGATGACATCTTGAGGAGGAATGTCCATAACGACTATCCTCAGGCTGACCCTGACCATGCGGTCGATCGGAGGAAACACAAAAATCAACCCGGGTCCTTTCGGCCTGGCAAGGACTCTTCCTAACCGGAAAATGACGCCGCGCTCGTATTCCCTTAAGATTTTAATCGCATTCAGCAGGTAGAGCACGAAGAGGGCTATGATGATACCTAAAAAAGTTTGCATTTTTACCTCCTGAGTTGAGTGTTGTCTGTCATAATTCTATTTTTTTCTGGACTTCTTTTGATTCTCCATAATGTTGTTTTTCAAAAAGTTTTGATTGCATGCGAATAACGCTCAATCCTTTTCTCATCCAAGAAGGAGTGCCATATCATCTTCGTTCATTTCACAATTTAGTCACTTTCAGCATCAGGTTTTTCTTGACTTCAAGGATTTTGACCTTGGTGCCCTTCGGAATATTTTCTGAAGATTCTGCGTTCCACAGCTCACCATGGACAAAGACTTTTCCTTCTGGTTTGAGGTCGCTCTGAGCCACTCCGGTTTCTCCCACCAGTCCCTCTCTTCCTGTGTGGACTCTACTCAAGTGCGCTCGGATGGCAATGACGATCAAAAAGATGAAAATTAAAGATAAACCCACAGCCACGGGAATGATAAATTTCAGGCTGGGGCGCAATTCCGGAATTGGAGCCGGTATGAGCATGATGGACCCGATGACCATTGCCGCTATTCCTCCTACGGTTAAAATTCCATAACTCTGGATTTTTATCTCAAGAACGAATAATCCGATGGCTAATAAGATCAGCAATAAGCCGACGTAATTAATGGGGAGTATCTGGAAAGAGAATATAGCGAGGAGCAGGAATATTCCTCCCAATACGCCGGGAAGAATGGAGCCCGGATTCGAAAATTCGAAGTACAGCCCGAGCAATCCCAGCATGAGAAGAATATAGGCCAGGTTAGGATTGGAAATCGTGATCAGGAACTTCTGTCTGGCCGACATCGGAATTTCGATGATTTCTTCATCTCCGAGCTCAAGAATTTCTTCTTCGTCGGTGAACCTTTTGAGCCTTTTGCCATCAAAGAATTCGATGATTTCCTGTTCGTCTTTGGCGATCAGATCGATCAGGTTTCCTTCCAGAGCTTCTTTTTCTGTCCAAGAGGTGCTTTTTCTGACGGCCTCTTCGGCAAGCCGTGTGTTTCTTCCTCTTTTTTCCGCGAGTGTTTTGATATAAGCCGCGGCATCCTGAGTGACTTTATCCTCCATTGTCTTATCCATGGATTGCCCTGTGATGGATACCCCGACAGGATGAGCCGCGCCCGTGCTCGTTCCAGGGGCCATGACGAATATGTCGCAGGCGATGGAGATAAAGAATCCGGCTGATGCGGCGCGGCCACCGCTGGGACTGACATAAGCGGCGACTGGAGTTTTCGAGCTCAGAATTCTCTCGATGATCTCTCTCATCGAAGAGTCCAGGCCTCCAGGAGTGTTGAGAGTGATAATAACCAAGCTGGCGTTTTCTTTCTCGGCCCTGTCGATGGTGTCTCTGATGTATTCGGAGGTAATCGGATGGATGGGAGCGTCCACAGTGATCTTCAGGATGGAGGAGAAACCTAAGGAAGGGATGACAATCATAAAGAGAAGTAGAGTTAATCCTTTCTTCATTTCGTTTTCATTATATGTTTGGGCGAATCACAAGTCAATATGCGTCTTCCAAGTTGATTTATTCCGTCTTTGAGAAAGAATTGCCTTTGCGTCTCTATGAAAGAGAGGAGGGAATTCAAGTTCAGGATTCTTGATGGGAGTGTTTTTGAGACCGATCTGATACGCAGGCACAGTGAGGGCCATGGAGTATGTTGTTGCGCAGTTTCAGCACTTCTCATTCGGATGATGTCGAAAAACTTGAATAGTTTCTGTGGAATTTGGAGGGCCGCAGCCTGACATATAGTGAATAAAATTAATAATTTATCTTGACATTTTATCTTTAATAAATTATTTATAATTAATCTATTAGCAATAAGGATGCATCGATGATTAAGAATGATATCGCTCTCGCCATAGAAAAAAAATCTGAATTTAATAGGGCAAAATCATTGCTGATCGTCGAGGCGATTCTCTCTGCCCTCAAGGAAGCTCTGGCGGATGAAGAGAAAATTGAGATCAGGGGTTTTTCGAGTTTTAAAGTTGTCAAGAAAAAGACGGGATTCGGCAGGGACATTCGGAGAAAAAAACAGATCAAAATCAAGAAAGGAAAAAGAGTTAAATTCAGGCCTGGACAGGACCTAAAGAACGTCTCCTAAGTCAAGGTGCGATTCCTTCCTTTGGACCCCTCCTTTTTTATCAAAGCCACACAAGAATCATGAGCAAGTACAAAATCAAGCCCCTTTCACCGGATGACCTCAAGACTTATCCTCTTCATTCCCGGAAGAGCAAAGTGAATACCCAAAATTTTGCTTCGGTTCTGGCCCCGAATCAAATTTTTTCACAGTTCGTGGACAGCCTTCCCGATATCCTGGCGGGAAAGGATTTCAAAGAGTTCCTCTCTTTAATGGGGCAGGCGAAGAAAAAAAATAAAGCCATAATCTTTGCCCTAGGAGCTCATGTGATCAAAGTGGGGTTGAGCCCGGTTCTGATTGATTTAATGAGAGCAGGATGGGTCACAGCTCTGGCATTCAACGGCGCTGGGATCATTCATGATTTCGAAGTCGCATTTTCCGGTCAGACTTCTGAAGATGTTGAGCTTCAGCTCAAGGGCGGACGATTCGGGATGGCACACGAAACGGCTGAGATGTTGAATGAATCCATCAATTCAGGAAGAGAGAAAGGAATGGGATTAGGCGAGGTTCTGGGAGAGATGGTCTCCGCATCTGATTTCCCACACAAGAAGATGAGCCTCCTGGCTGCGGCGTATGATTTGAACATCCCGGTCACAGTCCACGTCGCCATCGGAACAGATACAATCCACTTTCATCCCAAAACCAGGGGCGATATTGTGGGAGAACTTTCTCTCAAGGATTTTTTCCTCCTTTGTGCCCTGTTGGAAAAGCTCGAGGGAGGAGGAATTTTCATGAATGTCGGATCCGCAGTGGTTCTTCCAGAAGTTTTTCTCAAAGCGTTATCTTTTGTCAGAAACCAGGGCCAAACTCTTGAGGATTTCACCACCGCTGTTTTTGATTTTATCCACCATTACAGGCCTCATCACAATGTGGTGAAAAGGCCCCATGGAAAAAAAGGGAAAGGGTTCTACTTCATCGGCCATCATGAGCTCTTGATCCCGCTCCTGGCCGCCTCATTGAAATCGCTGTAAGTAAGGGGTCAGGTCTTAACATTTGACATTTTCCAAGTAAGAAACACTTTGAATGTAGGGAAATGTCAAATGTTAAGACCTGACCCCCATTTTTACTTCAAAGTCGATCATTAAATTTCTGTACACGCGCTCCGTTTGCTCGACTGTATCCTTGAGCGTTCCTGATGTATCGATTATGTAATCTGCATATTTGAGCTTGTCTTCCGGTTTCATTTGGCTTTTGAATTTCTGGAGGGCCTCTTTTCGAGTGATCCGGTCTCTCTCCATTAATCTTTTAATTTGGACATCCTGACTGCAGTAGACAACAATGACTTTGTCGAAAAAATCAGTCAACCCGGCTTCAACTGTCAAGGCCGCCTCGGAAACAAAAATATTGAAATGCCCTTCCTGTTCAAGCTTTTGAATCGTTTCTTTTTTCTTTTCTTGAACAAGCGGATGAAGAAGCGCATTGAGAAAACTCTGCTCTTTCTTATCCGAGAAGATGATTTTTCCCAATCTGGGCCGGTTAATTGTCTTGTCTTCATTCAGGATTTCTGTGCCAAAGTGGTCGACTATTTTTTCCCAAGCGGATTTATGCGGTTCCATGAGTTCATGGGCGACTTTATCTGCATGATGGATGTAACAGCCCAAATCTTTCAGGATGTCGGCGACAACAGATTTTCCTGATGCGATTCCACCTGTTAAGGCAACAGTTAACATTGGAATTCTCTTTTCAAAAGTGGGCAGTCCTTTTTTCCATGAAATTATGGACTCAAAGGGACAGCCCCCATTTTTTCTGTGTGTCTACTTTTTTTTTGTCCGTGCGTGCCGGAGCGGATTCTTAGGAATTTTTGGGAATATTTTTTGTTGCTGGAGGAGTTGAATTCAGCGTAAATATTTTCGTGCAGGATTTCTTTCTTAATCTTCAGTTAAAATCTCATACTTTTTTTCGAAGCGGAGGGCCACTCCTTGTTTTTTTTCTTTTTTATCGAGTTCTTCCAAGCGAACGGTCAAACCTCCAATACAGAGTTTTAGCTTTTGTTTTTTTCCGCCCAGTTCTTTGGGCATGTCGATGACCAAGTTGAGTTTCGAGCCGATGACCACACCCGAATCCAAACAGAAATAGACTCCGCTCGAACTGATGTTTTCAATCTCTGTTTTTTCCTTGAACTTTTTTCCGCCGGGAAGTTTTCCTATAATTCTTGCCGAGAGAGGCAAATCAAACCGCCATTCCCTCCGGCGGTTCACTTTCAACGGGGAAAGCTTCGGCGTTTTTTGACCAGTTTTTTTGGAAGCCGTTTTTTTTGATGATGCGGTTTTTGTCATGATCACCTCTTTAGTTTCTTGAAAGGTCAAAATAGGGCGGAGTTGATGGCGTACAGAGCGAGCTGGAGTCTGCTGTGTGTGTTGAGTTTGGCATAGATGCTTTTGATGTGCGAACGGACTGTGTTTTTGCTGATGAAAAGAGCTTCGGCAATCTCATCGTTGCTTTTTCCTTGACCGATGAGCCTGAGGACCTGAAATTCTGTAGGTGTCAACTGGTCGAGTGTTTTCTCTTTCAAGTCCCTTCCGACGACCGAAATAATGCGGTCCATGATGCTGCTCATCTTATCACGGGGAAGCCAGATATCGCCTTTATACACAATTCGTATAGCATCGGACAGCTGGTCTGATGGATCATTCAAGTCAAAATATCCTCTGACTCCGGCATTCATGAGGCCCACGACCTCTTCATGGGATGGAATATTTCCGAGGAGAAGCAGCTGAGATTTAGTCTTGGTCGTCGAGATTTCGATAATGGCTTTGCAGATCTCTCTGATGTTGGGCAAAGGTTCAGAGTTGGCAAAAACGATAACATTCGGCCTGAGATTTTTTATGGAATCGATGAAAGAGTCGATCGTGCTTTTTTCGATGTTTACGACCTCAATATCAGAGGCTCTGTCCAATATTTTGAGAATTCCTGATAGGATAAGGTCTGATGTGCAGTAAAGCAGGGTGCTGATTTTTTTGTCTTCTGGTGTTTTAACAGTTTCTTTCTTTGGAGCGGATTCTTTCTTGGGTGCAGGTTCTTTCTTGGGTGTGGATACTTTCTTTGGAACGGATCTTTTCTTGGGTGACCTCTTGGATGATTTCGTGTTTTTCATCATCTTTAATTTCAGGGATATGTTATACAAAGAAAATTTTGTTGTCAAGGCAAGATTGGAAGATGTCAGCTTTTTCAAATCGTATTGGGAGGCGTTCCTGAATTCCGTTTATTCAATCAGGTATTCAGATGTTAATAACCAGGAAATGCGCATACACGAGGAAAGCTGCGGAGATTAACCCTTTCTGGAAAGAGGAATTGACCTGATCTTATAGTTTTTGTTCAAGCGAAGGATTATCATTTGTCGTTTAGAGTCGTTTTGCTCGGCTTTGGCGAAACGGACACTCCCAGACATCTCAACTTTGAGTTGATTTTCGAGAAATAGTGTCTTTGGAATGTCCAAGGAGAGGTTTAATTTTGAACCGATGACAACCTTGGAGTCCAGCTTGAAAATCGCTTCCTGGGAGCTAAGGGAAATGAGCTCGGTGTATTCTTGGAACTCCTCTCCAACCGCATTAATCCCTGTTATCAAAGCGGGAAGAGAGAGCTCGAAAATTCGTTCCCTCTTCACATTGTTGAAGGCACTTTGGTAGGAGGGTTCATTGGGTAATCGTTTTGCGTTCATTTTCAGGTTTCAGATTGTGCCATAGAGCATAACATCGTTCAATCGCTTTTATGGATGATTTGTTGGGTGATTTTTTTATATTTTTTCTCATCGAAAGAGGTTAGATGTGTGGCTAATTTTCTTTGATGATCACCTCACTACCTCAGGGGTGAAGCCCGCTGCGGGGGGTTAATCCGGCTTTTCAGGATCACTTTTGAGGAGGGTTATAACGGCTTTTCTTGACAAAGAAATGAGCTGCAGATAGAATGACCGAGAATTAATCAGCGGAGAGAGAAGTGAGTCAAAACGGAAGATTTGTCAAAAAGATCACGCCGAAGAGTGTCGATTTTTCAAAATGGTATGTCGAAATGATTCAAAAAGCGGAACTGGCTGATTACGCACCGATAAAGGGGATCATGATCATACGGCCGTATGGATTTGCCATCTGGGAGAACATCCAGAGTCTCCTGGATAGACGGATCAAAGAGTCCGGACATATGAATGCCTACTTTCCTCTATTCATCCCAGAGGGATTTCTTCAGAAAGAGGCTGAACATCTTGAAGGATTTGCGCCCGAGGTTGCATGGGTAACCCATGGAGGACAAGAAGAGCTGGAAGAGAGGCTGGCGGTTCGGCCCACTTCAGAAGCCATCATCGGCAACATGTACGCCAAATGGATTAAGTCGTGGAGAGATTTGCCCGTTTTGATTAACCAGTGGGCCAACATCGTACGCTGGGAAAAGGTCACAAGACCTTTTTTAAGGACGACAGAATTCCTGTGGCAGGAAGGACATACAGCGCATGAGACGTTGGAGGAAGCGCAAGAAGAGACGTTGATGATCCTTTCGCTTTACAGGGAGTTCGTAGAGACAGAGCTCGCTATCCCTGTGATCGCGGGAATAAAGTCAGAGCGAGAGAAATTTGCAGGAGCCGTGAAGACCTATGCGATCGAGGCCATGATGTCAGATGGAAAGGCACTCCAGATGGGAACATCTCATAACCTGGGTCAGAATTTTTCCAAGGTGTTCAACATCAGGTTTGAAGACCAAAACCAAAAGCTGCAGTATGTGTGGCAGACTTCTTGGGGAGTGTCCACCCGCCTTGTGGGAGCATTGATCATGGCTCATGGAGATGACTCTGGCCTTAAAATCCCTCCGAGAATCGCTCCCTACCAGGTTGTCGTGATCCCGATTTCTGTTGGGGAGTGGAAAAAGAATGTGCTTCCCGCGGCTCAAAAGATCGCGAATGACCTAAAGACAAAAGGGTTTCGGGTCAAACTGGATGAGCGAGAAGAATTCACTCCCGGCTGGAAATTCTCAGAGTGGGAGATGAGAGGAGTCCCGCTGAGGATTGAGATCGGCCCCAAAGATGTCGAAAAAAATCAGGTCGTGGCAGTCCGCAGGGATACAGGAAAAAAAGAGGCTTTCGACCAGGCTTTTCTGGATGAAAAAGTGATGAAAGTTCTCGATGATATCCAGAAAAACATGTTCGAGATGGCTTTGCAGTTCCAAAAGGAAAACACTTACGAGGTGAAAGACTACGAGGAGTTTAAATCTGTCATGGAGTCCAAGAGAGGATTTATCAAAACATCCTGGTGCGGTGGTTCAGACTGTGAAGAGAAAATCAAAGATGAGACTATGGCGACCATCCGAGTCATCTCTCTTGAGCAGACAAAGAAAAAAGA
>JABAOH010005964.1_pt1 | contig 45708 bp, 31 predicted proteins | sample 7062181 | NCBI WGS metagenome assembly JABAOH01 (sample SAMN14538630, study PRJNA623070) | marine sediment metagenome | biome: marine biome [ENVO:00000428]; feature: marine pelagic biome [ENVO:01000023]; material: deep marine sediment [ENVO:00002113]; isolation source: pool of 5 deep marine... | reverse complement strand
CAGAAACAGATAGAGAACATAAATACCGTGCTTATTCCAGTCGGCGGAGGAGGCTTGATATCAGGAATCGCAGGGTATCTAAAATCCACGGATAAAAACATAGAAATTATCGGCTGCCAGCCCGAAAACTCAGCAGTTATGTATGAATCCATTAAAGCTGGGAAAATTGTGGAGATGGAATCAAAGCCCACGCTTTCTGATGCATCTGCTGGCGGGATCGAGAAAGGCACCATTACTTTGGACATCTGCAAAAAATACGTTGATAATTTCATTCTTGTCACCGAAGAGGAGATCAAAGAAGGCATTAAGCTTTTCATAGAAAAACATAACTTGCTCATAGAAGGTACAGCAGCCCTCCCAGCTGCTTCTTACCTTAAGACAATAGAAAAATTCAAAAATAAAAACGTCGTTTTAATCCTGAGTGGAGCGAGAATAAGCCTGGACCAACTGAAAGAAATACTCACTTAAGGAGATTAAAAATGACACAAATTGTTAACCTTAGCCAAATAAAGGAGGCTTTAAGAAATATCGATCCAATTCAAGCGATTGAACAGGGAGTTGTGGCAGGTAGCATCAGACAGTGTCAAGCACGGGGGGAAATTTTCCAAGCCTTGAGAGCCGAGTTGACAAAAAAAGAAAACCTTGTTGAATTAGGAAATGTTATCAGAAACAGAGAGCTACAGAGGTCCTCTGATGAGCAGATTACTGTTGCGGATTTAACCGGTGTTGCAGTTCAAGATATTCAAATTTCAAAAGCTGTTTATGAGGTTCTAAGCCGCGATGAATCATAAATGGATTATAAGGCGTATTCAAAAAAATTTCGTCAAGTGAGGTCATCATGAAAATTGAAATTTTTGAAATGGAGAGAGCCCAATCTTTATGGGAAAACAGAGTGAAGTATAACCTGACGGAGAGCGGTATTCATCCTTACACTCTAGATGAATTCCTTGAAAGCGACGAGATCGAAAAATTATTGTCTATACGGCTTGGTTATGGCCAAACAAACGGCTCTGAAGAACTTAGACAAGCTATCAGCCGCCTCTACGCAGGAGCAGACCTTGATAATATCCTGGTTACAAATGGTTCTGCAGAAGCAAACTTTATTACCATCTGGCAAAATTTTGAACCTGAGGATGAACTTATCCTTATGCTACCCAATTATATGCAGATTTGGGGGCTTGCCCGTTCTTTTGGCGTTAAAGTCAGGCCCTTTCATTTGAAAGAAGAGCTTAAGTGGGGGCCAGACCTTGATGAGTTGAAACGTCTGATATCACCCCGAACAAGAATGATAGCTGTCTGTAATCCGAACAACCCTACAGGTGCTGTACTTAGCGACAGTGAGATGAAAGAGATTGCTCGCTTCGCCCAAGAAGCAGATGCATGGATCTATTCTGATGAAGTCTACCGGGGGGCAGAATTGGACGGAGAAGAAACGCCGACTTTCTGGGGTCTCTACGATAAAGTTATAGTCTGCTGCGGACTATCCAAAGCTTATGCTCTTCCAGGATTGAGAATAGGCTGGCTGGTCGGGCCCAAAAAAAAGATTGAAGAGGCCTGGGCGTACCACGATTATACATCCATCTCTTCGGGAATTCTTAGTAACTGGATAGCATCGTTGGTTTTAGAGCCTGATCGAAGAAAAAAAGCTTTAGACCGTAACCGGAAAATTCTGAATGAAAATTTGGCTGTGCTTGAAGAGTGGATTAAAAAACACGAACCTCGTTTTGAGCTAATCCCTCCTCGAGCCGGTGGCGTGGCTTTTCCCAGGTATAATATGAATATCAACTCAACGGAACTTGCCGATAAACTCCTTAATGAGAAGAGTGTTTTTATCGTTGCTGGAGATTTTTTCGGAATGGATCATTATATCCGAATAGGGATTGGCACAGAACAGGACTACTTTAAGGCAGGATTAAGTCTAATTGATGAAACATTAGAGGAAATCGGTGGGAATTCTTCTTTTTGAAGGATAATTTATATATTTTCTATCTATCTTTCCCGCAGACTTGATTTGTAAATTTAGGTTATTAATTTAAAGAGAAAAAGTGCCGGCTTGATGAATCAAGCCCCTACAAATCAATCCTTGCAAAATAAACGGGTGGGTTTGATGAATCAAACCCCTACAACAAGAAAATGCGCAATTATATCCTTTATTTCTTTTCCTTCTTTTTTACTTTTCTACTATCTTTTTTTCTTCCTTTTTCTCTGTGGGGCGCTCGGACTTCCATTCTATGCCACGGACATACTTCTGCATCCAGGCTATCTCCTCTACCATCCTTATCCGCTGGTGATGGGGCTCTCTGAATCCGTGAGGTTCCCTGGGGAATCTGAGAAAACGAACTGTCTTTCCCATCTCATGGAGGTATGTAAAATAGTTCAGGCTCTGACCGATGGTACATGTTGTATCTCTTTCGCCATGGAAAAGGATAACTGGAGTTTTAATATTTTCGATATGAGTCAGCGAGGACATTTCCCTATACCCTTGAGGATTATCCCAGGGCGTTCCTCCGATATACCAGAGCCTTACGTCAAAGCTGAATCCCATTCCATATTCTGAGATCCAATCTGAGACCATTGCCCCCAGCGAAGCAGCCTTAAAGCGGTCTGTTTGGGTAAGAGTCCATCCGCCAAGAATTCCTCCGTAGCTCCATCCTCGAACGCCCATCTTATCAGAATCAGCTATGCCCTGCTTTATAACTTCATCCACTCCGGTCATCAGGTCCCAGTAATCGCCGCCACCTATATCTTTCGTATTGCCGCTGAGGAATTCATCGCCATAGGCTGAGCTTCCACGCACATTGGGAGAAAGAGACGCATAGCCCAGCCCGGCCCAGATATGATAACTCGAGCTAAACCTGTTCGTAAAAACTCCGGCTGGCCCACCGTGAATGTTCAGGATAAGCGGCAATTTCTTGCCTGATTTGTAATCTGGAGGCAGATGCAGCAAACCTTCTACCGGAAGCCCGTCCTTGCTTTTCCATTGAATGACTTTCATAGATGCCAGAATCCTGTCTTTTATCCAGGGATTCGCAGAAGTTAACTTTTTCTCTTTAAAAGGACTTAGGTCCACTGTCCAAATATCGGGAGGTGTTTGATTATCTGAATAAACGCAGGCCGCCTTTTTTCTATCTGCAGAGAGAGAAGAAAATCTTATAATACCTGGCTTCTTGGTTAATTGCTCAACTTTTCCAGAGTTCACATCAAGACGAAAAATATTTGATTTTGTGCGAACACTACCATTAAAAATAATAGACTTCCCATCCGGGCTCCATCTGTAGCCGCGAATGTCTCCTTTATATTTTCCAGATGCTAATGTATACTTCTTGGTCTTAACGTCCATTATCCAGATTTTTGAGCTGGCCAACTTCCAGGCCTTGTCATCAGGAGCCGAGTAGGCAATGCTTTTCCCGTCAGGTGCCCAAACAGGATTCCCTTCTGGCGCATTGTTACTGGTGAGCTTTGTGATCTTTCCGTCTTCAAGAGCAACCATCGCTATCTCACTCAAATTCCCAGTATTCCTGCCGTTTTCGGTTCGATAGACATAGACAACTCGTTTGCCATCAGGAGAAATATCATATCCACGCACTATCATTTTTTCTTTAGTGATCTGTCTCTCCTTTTTTGATTCCAAACAGAAGTGCCAAAGGTTCGACCAGCTGCCTCGACGGTATTGCCCATCAGGTCCTTCATAGACATAGACAACATCATCTCCCTGTTTTATTTTTTCCTTTTCCTCTTTGCTCTTTATATCATTGGCTAGAAAGATAATGTTCTGGCTATCAGCAGACCAGTGGAAAGAAGATACCGCTTCTTTATGTTCTGTGAGCTGAATCGCTTCGCCGCCAGAAGTTCTCATCATCCATACCTGACGCTTCTCCCCTTTGCCCCTGAGAAATGCTAGATACTTTCCATCGGGCGACCATCGAGGCGAGGAATCGCCCTCTGTGTTTGTGTATTTGAAGGCTTCTCCTCCATCCGCTGAGACCAACCATAAATACCTTTCTCGTTTGTTATCCTTCCACTTAAGCTCATCCTTAGAAAAAAGAATCCATTTCCCATCAGGCGATATCTGGGGATTGGACACATTAACCATGTTTACTGCATCATCCACAGTAAACGGCTTCTTTCCTTCCTCTGCAGAAACAAAACAGAAAAAAACCACGATTAAAACAACGTGAGTAATAAATCTGTGTTTCATAATTGCCTCCGTTTTTAGATTATGATTCGTAAGACATGAAGATATGAGGAGCATTATTGTGAATTCTTGGCTGAGAATGCCGTTATCTGCTCGTCAGGAATTTATATCTTCTATATTGGGCTTAGATTCAGTCAATCTATAACTAGCACACCATACTTTGTTTTAATCCCGGGGCTTAATTTTCTTTCCACGATCAGCTTTTCAACTTATTTCTAAATCTCGTTTACAATCAATCCACGGTAAGGGTTTTGCTGATGTTGCGGGGCTGGTCAGGATTGATCCCTTTTTCCTGGCTCATATAGTAGGCAAGGAGTTGGGCAACTATAACAGCGAGTATAGGGACAATAAAATAATTTTGAGAGGGCAGAGGAATGAGTTCATCTGAGTTGAGAGAAAGAGAATCATCGGGAGGGGCTATGGTACAAATCTTTCCCGAGCGGCAACTCACTTCATTGATATGGGAGAGAGTCATGTGGACATCCTCAAGGGTGGAGAGAAACAAAACCCAATCTCCCTCCTTGATTATTGCCAGCGGTCCATGTTTGAACTCAGAAGAATACATCCCTTCACATGGAATATAAGTGATCTCTTTCATTTTCAAGGCTGCTTCCAGACACGCACCGTAGCATATCCCAAAACCAAGATAATAGAGGTATTCGTTTTTAGCTAAAAAACGGGCAATCTGCTGGCACTTTTCTGAAGTAAGGGATAAAGTTTTTTCAATAAGGCTCGGGAGTCTTTTGAATTCTTCTTCTAAACTAGCTTTTTTCTCATCTCTAGTTTTTCCCAATCTCAAAGCTAAATAGAGAAAAGTAATCACCTGATTCGTGAACGTTTTTGTGGCTGGCACACTGATTTCTATGTTAGAAAAAAGAGGTAAATAGTTTTTTACTCTGAGCTGGAGGGAAGAACCTAAGACATTTACTAAGGCAAAAATCTTCTTTGCCTTTTTTTCCTCCAAAAAATTCAAAACACTCACGACATCCTTTGTCTCTCCGCTCTGAGAGACAAGGATATATGTTCCTTGAGAAAAGTCTCCATGACTTAAAAACTCTTTGAACGCGCCCGCAACTACAGGGACTGCTTCGATTCCTGAAATTTTATTCAGATAATATGCCCCAAGAACGCAGGCATTATAAGAGGAACCTGAACCAATAAGATAAACCCTGCTTTCATCCTTTAATTCACGGCAGAATTCATCCACCTGGCCAGGCTCTTTCAAGAAATTGATCAAAGCTTGAGCTTTCTCTGGCTGTTCGTGAATCTCCTTGAGCATAAAATGGGGAAACTCTCCTTTTCGAGCCTCTTCAATATCGAGAGAACATTTGTAAGGTTTTCTCTCGACCACCATCCCTGAAGAGAGTTCTCTGATACGATAAGTATTCCAGGTGTATTCAATGTACTCGCCATCGTAAATGGGAACGATTGAATCTGTGAATTGAATGATCGATGGCAAATCAGAAGAACAACAGACGAAATCGTTGCCTATTCCAAGGAAAAGAGAAGAGTATTTCTTGACACAGAACATTTTATCAGAGTTTTTCTGGGCTATCACGTAGGCGTAATCGCCTTTGAGAACGGTGTCTGCCTCCTGGATGGCAGCGGTCATGCTCTTTTTTTGTTTATAACCTTCCTCAACAACATGCACCACAACTTCACCGTCGTTTTCGCCCTGGAACGTATGTCCTTTTTTCTCGTATTGCCTGATTAGTTCCTTGGTATTAATTATGTTTCCGTTGTGAGCGCCCACTAAGTTCCTCAGGCAATCAAAATGGGGCTGGGAATTTTCCTTGGAGGGAGGGCCAAAAGTCGCCCACCGAAGTTGAACTATCCCTTTGTTCCCTTTGAGTTGTTTAAAGTTATATTTTTTGTTGACTTCTTCAATTTCGCCCACATCCTTTTTTAATTCTAAAGAATCATGGCTGAAAGCTGCCATCCCGACAGAATCATAACCCCTGTATGTAAGCTTTCTGCCTGCCTGAAGAAGAATCTTTCCTAAATCTTCTCTAAAATCCTTGAAAACGATACCAAATATTCCGCACATTTTTTATTAAATAAGATTCGTTCATCCTTTATAAAAACTCTGGATGGATGAGACGATGAATTCTTGTTGGTCTGATGTTAATTCTGGGTAGATGGGCAAGGCCAGAACCTCTCGTGCTGCTTCCTCAGCTACGGGAAAATCTCCCTCCTTATAGCCGAGATAAGAAAAGCATTTCTGAAGGTGGAGAGGCAACGGATAATAAATGGCAGTAGCCACACCCTTTTCCTTCAAGAATTCCTTTAATCTATCCCTTTTTTCCGCTCTTATGACATATTGATGATAGACGTGGTAATTCTTAATACCTTTATCTTTATGCAGGGATACAGGGATTTGTATCTTGCCTTCTTCCCCTAAGCCTGATTCCTTGAATATCCCATCATAGTAAGAAGCTTTTTCTATTCTTTTTTGCTGCCAGCTCTCTAGATGTTTAAGTTTGACTCTGAGTATAGCAGCCTGAAGTGCATCGAGACGGAAATTACCGCCCAGTATTTCATAGAAATATTTATCTCTGGATCCGTGTACCCTCAGTAACTTAATCTTCTGGGCCAGGCTATCATCGTTCGTCAGGACCATCCCTCCATCACCGAACGCTCCTAAATTTTTCGAAGGAAAAAAGGATAGAACACCAAAATCTCCCATAGCACAGGCTTTTTTTGTCCCAGAAAAAGAGGGATATTCCGCGCCGATTGCCTGAGCTGCATCTTCAATCACGAATAAATCATGCTTTCTGGCAAGATTCATGATCGGAGTCATATCAGCACATTGCCCGTAAAGATGGACGGGAATAATTGCTCTAATTTTTAGACTCTGATGTTCCTTTGATTGATCTTCGAGCAACTCTTCAAGCTTCTCAGGGCTTAAATTGCAGCCCGTCTTATCAATATCACAGAAAACTGGTCTTGCTTTAAGCCTGGCTACTGCACCAGCAGTGGCAAAAAAAGTGAAAGGAGTTGTGATGACAGCATCTCCCTCCCCTACATCAAAAGCCATTAAAGAGACAATAAGCGCATCAGACCCGGAAGAGACTCCTGTAGCGAATCTCGTTTCACTGTAAGCAGCTATCTCTTTCTCCAGGCTTTCAACCTCAGAACCTAAAATGAACTTTTGGGAGGAGGCAACTTCTAAAATCTTCTGATTGATTTCCTGTTGAATGCTCTGGTATTGAGCCTTCAAATCTAACAACGGAATGTTCATCTTATTTAAGAACCTTCTTCAATTTTTCCTTTTCAATTATCAATTGGCCTTGATAGGTTACATAATTGAGGAGGATGATTACTCTTTCTTTTGCAGTGAGTTCTTTTTTAAATATTCCTCTTAAGCCTTTCAGAGGACCTTCCATAACTTCAATCTCATCGCCGACTTCGGGTTCCTCTCCGTATTTATAGAGTTCGATCAGACCGTCTATTTCCCTGGATTTGATCTCAAGGATTACTTCATCAGGAATAGGCGTCGGAGAGCCCCTGTTCCCGACCACTCTTTTTACTCCCCTTGTATATCTTACCAGCTGGTATTGGGAGGGAAAATCAAAATAGACAAATTCATAGCCAGGGAAAAAAGCCTTTATTTTATCCTCGTGCATGTATTTTGGATTGTAAATCTTGATTCCTCCCTCATTAAACAATTTCTCAACTTGAAATTCTTTTTTAGGCTTCGTATTAATGACAAACCAGTTTTTCATCTCTTCTCTCTCTATATCCATTTACAACTGAATTTAAAAAATCTTAATCGTCGAGACATTCAAAATATCCTTATGAAAACATATTCTACATTCCTCGCTGAATTAATCAAGCAGACAAAAAACACGGTAGAAATCAGAACGCCTATCCTGGAGGAAGTGTTTTTTAGCGTAAGACTGGGGTACCTGCTGAAAATCGCAGTCTGCATACAGGATATGATCCTTTTCCTCCGGGGCCTGGGCAATAACGCGCCCGTGAGGATCAACAACAAAAGATTCGCCTGCAAAATGAATAACGTCTTCTTTCCCGACACGATTGACAAGGGCAGCATAATATCCATTCTGAAAAGCTGCAACCTGAAGTTCTGCTTCAAAGATTCCTTCAGTCCATTCTCCCCGAGCTCCTGCCTGAGGGATAACAACAATTTCAGCCCCTTTGAGGCCCAAACACCGCATATATTCGGGAAAATGACGGTCATAACAAATAGCTATTCCGACGCGTCCTACTTTTGTTTCGTAGACAAAATTTATATTCTCTCCGGGAGTATAATAACCCTTCTCATGAAACCCGGGCCCTTCCATGATATGGACCATGCGCGTTACCCCAAGCAGCTTTCCGTCTGCATCAATCACAGGAGAAGCATCATAAGTTCTGTCTCCATCTCTCTCAAATAGATTCAAGACAACAACAGCGCCGTATTCCTTGGCAAGGATGGAAAATTGCTCTGTTGTTGGACCAGGAATAGGCTCTGCCTTGGCTAAAGATTCCGGAGTTGAAGGGATTTGGGGTAAAAACCATGTAAAAGCTAATTCTGCAAAAGCAATTAATTCTGCTCCAGAGCTTGCCGCTTGGTGAAAAGAGTCGATTCCCCGCTTGATATTTTCCTCATAATCTTTTGTCGCGTGCTGTTGTATTAAAGCAATTTTCATTGAATTCTCCTTTTTTCTGCTGTTTTCCGTCTAATACCTGAGCTCCGATTTTATTAAAACAACCATATATTTTTCTAATGTGGGCTTGATAAATCAAGCCCCTACAAAAAATATTTCCTATTTTTCCTTTTTGTGGGTTTGATGAATCAAATCCCTACAAAGAATATTTTCTGCCTTTTTTCCTCAAAAAAAGTAGCCTGTCCCCTTTTTATAGCCTGTCCCCTTTTTAAGGAACGACATCCGTGTATTTGGCCAGGAAAGCTGACTGGTCGTAGAGCTCCTGGAGTGTTAGTCCGTTTTTCTCAAGGCCCCTTAAAATATCCGAGATTCGTTCCTGGATTATGCCCACATGCAGCCTCATGAGCTGACAGTATTGATAGGTTCTTTCCTTAGAGCCGGCAACGACCTGGACCGGGCATCGGCCACCACAATAGAAATGGACTCCGCATTGATAGCACCCCAACCAGCTCTTGTACTCCACCAGCGAATCCAGGTCATACTCGCTAAGTTTGAGTTTCCTATCTTTGTCTAATCCTCCTATAGAAAGGCAAGAAGGAAGATCAGCACAGGGATAGACTTTTCCTGAAACAATATCATAGTTTCTAGCCAGCTCAACTCCGCAGGCCGTATGGCCTCTCTCTTTAGCGGTTAAAAGGAACAAAATGAGTTCGTTGACATGGGCGATCGGAAGGATTATTCCCTTTGAAATCTTTTGGACATAGATATCCATGATTTTCTCAAGGTCTTGACCATAATTCACAACATAGGAAGCTAAATCCTCAAAAGGTTCTCGGTTCTCAGCCCAGTGCCAGAAAAAATGGTCGACCAGTCCTTCTTTGTATAATCTCATAAATTCTTCAAAGCAGTTTAATAAACTCTGTTCCTCCCGAAGAGTGGACCAGTGCAAAACATTTCCTTTGTAAAATGTTGATAATTTCCTAAGGTTTTCTCTGATTCTACTCAGGCGAGTTCCTTGTCTTACTCGATTATGCTGCTCTTCATCTCCATCTATAGAAACCGAGAAGAGCCACATCTCCTTCATAAATTCGGGATAGAGATTCAAGGCATCACTCAACAGCTCTCCGTTAGTATAAACCAAAAATCTGAATCTACCTGCTACCTCAGATTCCTTTAAAATTCTCCATGTTTTCTCCATCTTATCTGCGGCCAGAAAGGGCTCTCCCCCATAAAAACATATCGTTATCGATCGGTCGCGATGCCGGCCAGCCAACTCGCTGATTATGGCTGTGTCACGTTCGGGTTCTACTTCTTGAGAACTTATGATTGCATTACGGGGCTTGTCGCTGCCTATGGTAATAGCACTGTTAACACAGCCTTTACACTGTGCATAGCAGCGACCCGTTATGGTAAGGTGAATCATGATGCTTTCATCTGGATCATAGACTTGAGTTGTCAGCGGATTGCTGCTTCGAATTCTAACCGCATCCAATCGAGATAAGTCATCAAAACCAGGGTAAATCACACCGGAAACCAGCTGAGGATTTTTTACTTTCTTGGCCATTATTTCAATCGGCTAACCTAATTTATATTATTTATTACGATATTTTACACAGATACTAATCTTGAATTCTGTAACGTATGCCATTGAAAAATCTGAAATCAACAGCGGGTAATCAGTGAAAAAGGATTTAAAGTCCAGATTTTTCTATCGAGCAACTTCGGAGCAATGCCAATTATTCAATTTATGTTTATGGATATAAATTAAGTTCCTTTCAAAGGGGATTTGCCCTGAATGGGGCTGCTAGCATTTTGGGAGCCATGGAACCCAACCCATTCTACTCATTCGGAAGAGTTTTTCCCGATGTTTTATCGAAATGTTCTTTAAGTGCTTGGATTATATTGATAGATGTATCCACAAATTCTATGCCCAATTCGAACAACTCGTCCGCATAGATGCTCTTAACCCACCGAATTTTTGCGTAGGCACTGATCATTCGCGGCGGCTCCGTTAACGAAAGATCAATTTTTAAAAAGGATCCGACTGGCAAAAATGAGTTAGTATGGATTTTTGCGCCTGTTAACGAAATATCCTCAGTCTTATGATGAATAATTTTTGGGTGGGTTCCTGCTGTATCCTTAGAAATAAGAGTAATCGTAAATAGAGCCTGCTCTCTTACTCGTCTCTCTTTTCTTTTTTCTGACATGATCCTGGAATCTTTCTTTCGTTATTCTATTTTACAAAGATTCACCTTCTTCTGGTAATAATCATTGCCTTTCGTTTTCATAGGAATCTGTTTTTTTCTAATCTGCATTTTTTTGCGGCACTTTCTTAAGCCTCCGTTGGCAAACAAACGGAGAGGACTTACCTCTTCCCAGTCCAAAAGATATAACATAGGAAAGACTTGATGTCAAAATTAATAAAATATTTGCGGCCTCTAAGAAGTCATCGGGTGAGCTTGCAGACTGCCTTGTGGATTCTGATAACGAGAATTTCAGGCTTTAAACTCTCGACTCGTTGCTTTCAATCAACTATTTATATAGAGAAATTAGTCAAAATTCTCATTTCTCCATTAAAGAAGCCGCCAGTGAAAAAAATCAAAGAATATTTTTTAAGCATTTCGAAAAGATTATCGTGGCATCCGTCTTACTTTGCATTATGCTCATTAATTATTTTACTCCTTATAAAATAGGCTTCTTGAATTTTTTTTATCTCCCTATAATCGCTGCTGGCTATTTCTTAGGTCAGAGAATGGCTGTTCTTACCGCTGTTTTCTGCATTCTGATAGTAGCCTTTTTTTTACTGCTTTTTCCTTCTTCCTTTTTCACTGAAGGAACAAACAAAATCTATATAATTGTGAGCCTCGCTGCCTGGAGTTCCTTCTTAATCTTAACAAGTGCTGCTATAGGATACTTGTACGAAGAGAAAGAAAGGAAAATAAATGATCTAAGAGCCGCTCATATGGGAATTTTAGAGATTTTGTCTAAATACCTTGAATCCGCAGACAGATATACTCAGGGACATTCGGTCCGGGTCGCTCATTCAGCAGAAGACATAGCTCGCACCATGGGATTATCGGCATTAGAGGTAGAAAATGTGAGAGCAGCCGCGCTACTCCACGACATAGGAAAAATTGAAATAAGCCTCGACGTCCTTCATAAAACAGCCACCCTTACAGATGAGGTAAAAGAACTCATGGATTCGCATACAGAAAAGGGAGCAAGAATTATTTCTCTTATGGGAGGAGTCCTAAAAGAGGCAGTTCTGATTGTTTCGGCTCATCATAAATACTTTTTTGAAACCGAGAAAACTCCTCCCGAGAAGGAGGAACATGCAGGGAAAGATGTTCCTCTGGGAGCTGCCTTAATAGCTGTTGCTGATGCCTATGATGCCATGATAACAGACAGGCCTTATAGGGCAGGAATGCAGCCCTGGCAGGCTTTCGAGGAATTAGAAAAAGCAGCGGGGAAACAATTCCATTTAGGAGCAGTAAAAGCTTTTAAAAAAGTCCTTACGTCTAAGCATAAATACAGAAAATAAGTATCCATTAATCTGGGCTTTCAGGGCAAAAAACCAAAATAGCGCACATCCCAGGGGGTGTCAAAAAACTTACACAATGAATCTATGACGAGCAAAAAGACGTTAAAAGCTAGAAGCAAAAAGCAAGACCTGACCCCTATTTAGAACAATATTTCGTCCAGTCTTTTTTAGGCTTTCCAAAAGTTTCTTCACGTCTTTAACTTGAGGAGCATTCGGCGCAAGCTGGAGAAAAGCCTCGAAGTGCTTAATAGCTTCTTCTTTCATTCCTTTTTCATGATAAAGGTAGCCCAAAAGAAAATTGACATAAGCATGATCTGCGCGAAAGTTGTATGACTGCTTTAATCTTTCTAATGCTTCGTCCAGCTTATTCTCTTGAATTAATATCTTGGCTTTCTCGAAGTTGATATCAGCCAGAATTTCTTTGGGCTTTGACTCCTCTGGTCTTAACTCAAGAGCTTTAAGGAGGGCCTTCTCTGCCTCATCGTCTTTTTGTTGCTGGAAGAGGAAAGCTCCCAAGTTCACATAGGCTTCAAAAAAGTCTTCTTTTAACTCCACCGCCTTTTGAAATGCTTGGATAGCTTCCTCAAGCTTTTTCTCTCTGGATAATTTTGTCCCTTTTTTAAAATAGGCGATGGCCTCTTCTTCCCTCTTTTGTTCTTCTGGTTTCTCTTTAACCAATGTGACCTTAATTTTTTGAGTAATATTAGGACTAAGTTTCAACTCTCCTGTAAAACTTTCATATCCTTCTTTTTCAACAGTTAAATTGTAGTTTCCTGAAGGTAAGAAAGAGGATGAAAACCTCCCTTTTTTATTGCTCTTGAAATAAAACATTTGACCACTGTCTTCATGCTTAAGTTGAACTTCTGCTTGTGGAATCGCTTCCTTATTGATGTTTAGAACTGTGCCATCTAATTTTGCCTTTGCCTGTCCAGCCAGTGGAGAAGAAATAGCTCCAAGCATTACTATAATTAACGCAACCAAGCCAATAACCGCTAGGTTTCTAATTTTACTGGCAAGATACATTTTCTCCTCCCTATTAGACTCAGATTTTTGGAATATTCTTATCAAGTCCCCTGCCCTATTCATCCTTTGTTAATGTTAAATGCGAATAAAAATCCTAACACAAGATTCGGAAAAATAAAACCAATTAACTTTAGTGTCTATTTCTTCAGAATTTCAGCAGGAAAAATTTCTATTTCTTTTGTTTATGATATAATGGAGACGTGAAAAATAAGAAAAAATTACTGCTTGCATTAATAATATCTGTTTTTTTTGCTTCATTTTTGAGCTTTTCAGACGCTTCAGCAAAAAAATCAGACCCCTGGAAAAAATGGCTGGATGAAGTTCATCTCATCATGACCAAAGCAGAAGAATCTGTATTCTATAGTTTGAAAACAGAGGAAGATAGGAAAAGATTTCAAGAACAATTCTGGAAAGCTAGAGATCCCAAGCCTGAAACTCCTTATAACGAATATAAGATTGAGTTTTATAGACGCCTAAAGTATGCAGATACTCAATTAGAAGGCCCTAACTCAGATAGGGGACGGATTTATATTCTTCTTGGTGAACCTTTTGAGAAAAGAAATTTTTCAGGCTATGAAGACGTAGTCGACTGCGAGTTGTGGATTTATCGTGCTGAAGGGAGGCCCGGACTTCCACCTTTTATGCATATATTATTTTATAGGCCTAGAAATTTTGGGAGTTACAGACAGTTTCACCCAGGTCTTCATAATGCTTTAGATATAATCTCTCCCGGTTATTCATTGAGGAGAGCCTCAAGACTAGAGGCATATCAGATCATAAAAAAGAGTTTACCTCAACTTGCTGAAGCCACTCTCTCTATTATCCCAGGAGAAGGCGATCCTGTAAGGGGTCGATCCCTGACTTCTTCGGGCTCTACAATTGCCCAGATATATACTTTACCCGAAAGAGAAGTGGAAAGAAATTATCTTAAAAATTTCGCGACCTTCGCGGGTATGGTGGATGTTGCATATTCAGCAAAAGAAATTGAAGGAAAAGGATTTATCTCTATAAGCGAGAATAAAGGATTTACATTCCTTAATTATTCTATTATGCCCGATGATATTGACTTGAGGAGAATCGCTGACAATTTATATGCACTAGATATTACCATTAATCTGAGAATAGAGGACTTGGAGGGAAGAACAATACATCAACAGGAAAGAAACATACATTTGGAATTCGATGATCTTAAGAAAAAAACTGAGGTTGAAGAAAGAAAGCTCGCCTTCAAAGATTTCGCTCCTATTGTTGAAGGGGAGTACAATGTCATTATAACTTTTTCTAATAAGACCAAGGAAGGCTATTTTATCCATAAAGAGAGGATAAGTATAAACGAGGATGCCGTGCCGGTTTTGGTGGGATTTAAAATAAAAGAGCTAGGATCTGATAATTTTATACCGTTTAGCACCGAAGGCTATAAAGTACTCGCGGATCCGCGGTTAGTTTTCAACAAAACTGAATCTCTTGAAGGTCTAGTCTTTTCAGAACAAAAACCTACTATTCATCTTAGGAGTTTAGTAGACAAAAATAACTCTTTTGAAATAAAGGATGTTGTGAAACAGGGAAATCTTTTTATATTCAGACAGCCATTGACGGATATTAAAAGTGACAATTATTTCTTAAGCATAAAAAACGAAAAAGGGGAGATTTATAAAAAAATAATATCTGTCATATCATTTCATGTCGAAAAGCCTTTAGACTATGAAAGATCTGAGGCGGCTTCATCAGAGTTTAACTATATATTTGTGATTGGTCAGGAATATATAAATAAGGGCGAGTTCGATAAAGCAATAGAATACTTTAACAAACTTCCTGAAAACCTTTGGAATTCATCCACGCTTCCAGTCATAGCACGGGCTTATTACGCCAACAAAGAATATGAAAAAGTTGTCGAACTCCTGGAAAAAGAGAACGTTGTAAAAAATTATTCTGTACTTTTATTTCTTGCCAATTCATCTCTGGAGATCAAAAGAAAGCAGAAGGCAGCCGAATATTTTGAAATGCTGCGTAAATACGGAGATACGGTTGAGCTTAACAGAGTCCTCGGGGCCATATATCATTCATTGGGAGAAAGAGAAAAGGCAAAGGTTTACTGGGAAAGGGCGGAAAATTTAGAAAAATCTAAGAAGAAAAATCTGAATAATAACAAGGAGAAATAGGATGAGAACCATCAGCAAATTGATTTTTATGAGCTTATCTATTGTCTTGACCTTCTATATGGCGGCTCTTGCTGCTACTACTGGTGCTGTTGAAGGATTCATAAAAGACGAACAAACAGGCGAGCCGATTCTCAAGGCCAAAATTACATTCGTGTCTGCCAAATCCGCCACTCTAAGACTCGTATCCCATACAAATAAAAAAGGACATTTCTACAGGGGAGGGCTTACAGTTGGTGTTTACCAAATTATAGTTGAAAAGGAAAATTATATGCCAATGCAAAGCACAGTAAGGGTGTCGCTAGGAGATACAGCTAAAATAGAAATAAAACTTAAGCCGTTTAAAGGCCCTCCGCCTTTAACAAAAAAAATCTCAAGCAAGGCTATATCTTTATTGAATGAAGGTAAATATGAAGAGTCAATAGAAAAGTTTACAGAGGCGATTACAGACGATCCAGAAAATCCGATTTTCTATTATTACCGAGGTGTGGCCTTCGAAAAAACTGGTGACTTGGACAAAGCAATGAAAGATTATCAAAAATCTGTCGAATTGAAGCCCAATTTCATTTTACCAACTGCAAACATAGGAAAAATCTACGCAAGAAAAAGAGAGCATGAAAAGGCAATTGAGTTCTACAAAAAAACAGTCGAATTGGGCGATCAAGATGCCACCAATTACTACAACTACGGAATATGTTTAATGAATCTTGGAAAAAACGAGCAAGCGAAAGAGGTTTTAGAAAAATTGATTTCTCTTGATGAAAATTACTCTGATGCCTACTATCAGCTTGGTATCATTTATATCGGTTCAGGCAACTCGGCAAAAGCCAAAGAATTTCTCCAAAAATTCATAGGCATGGATCCAGAAAATCAGAATGCTTCGATTGCAAAAGAGATATTAAAAAGTTTGAATTTACCTTAATTATTATTCTATCGATTATTCTTCTCTAATTTTTGCTCCAGCTCTCGGCCCTTTCGAAGCTCTTCAAGATACTTATCCGTTTGACCACGGCGATTGTAGATATCGGCCAGAATAAAATGGGCTAAGGGTGCATATTCTGATTCTGGAGCCAATTTAAGACCCTTCTTGCTCAGTAGAATGGCTTCTTCAAAGTTTTCGCCCAAATCTAAGTATGCTTTTGCCAAGAAAAGGTAGCCGTTGGCAAAGTCTTTTTTATGTTTAATGGCCTCCTTGAAATGTACAATCGCCTTCTGCGTATTACCCATCTTCACATAAAGCTTTGCCAGATTGAAATGGGCAGGATAGGCTGCTGGATGCAATTCGATTTCCTTTTTATACTCTTCTACCGCTTTTCGCAGATCATTCCTTTCTTCATAAACCAGAGCCAGGTTGAAATGGCCATCCGGAATATGGAGCCTCATTTCCAAGGCTTTGTTGAATTCTGCCTCTGCCTGTTCCAGCATTTTTTTTTCTAAATAAGCTGTCCCCAACAGATTGTGAGCCATAGAGCTCCGTTCAGGCTCTAACTCGATTGCCTTTTGCAAATAAAATATGGCCTTATCTATATCATCCATTTTCATGTATATTTCTCCAAGGTTATAGGCAGGTTTATGGTCTCGAGGATCCAACTGCATTAACCTTTCGTACCCAGCGATGGCTTCCTCGTATTTTTTTAGCCGCTTGTAAGCGTGGGCCAGACTGAATATGGCCGCCTCGTATTCCGGGTCAATCTCCAACGCTTCTTTACATTCTTCGATTGCCTCTTCGATCCTGTTCAGTTTTAAAAAGATCCGAGCCCGGACTCGACGAGCTTCCTTGATCAGAGGATCTTCTTCTATAACGTCTGTTATTCTCTCTAAGGCTCCATCCAGTTTATCTTCGGCAAAGTTTCCTTCAGCCATTTTTATTTTATTAAAGAGATGGATTTTATCCTTCGGGTCTGGTAGTTCTCCTGTCTCGCTTAGTTTCGATTGTGAAGTAAAGCCTCCAACATAGCCCAAAGCCATAAGCTTTTCCATCGCCTCTTCATCCATCTTTTGGGGCCCCTTCTCCTCAATTCCTTCTGCAGACATCTTTTCCAGCAGACTTTTTAGCTTTTCTTCAAATTGTTTTCCTGTTCTAACCTCTTGTCTATAGATATTAGTAAGCTCGTTTGGATCGTTAACAATATCGTAGAACTCAGGCTTTGGCGCCTGAATATATTTGTACCGGGAGTTTTGGAGGCTTTTCAACTCGCTCCAACCATAATGATATCGTGGATAATAACTCTCACTGTAAGCAAAACGTTCTTGTTTCGAGTTCTTATCCAAAATCAGTGGGACGAGGCTCTTCCCCTGGACTTCACTGGGAAGAGGTAGACCGATTATCTCCAGTAGGGTTGGCATGATATCAACGGTTTCCACACGCGCATTGACCTTCTTAGCGCTTAAATTTTGAGAAGGGAAGTGGATGATTAAAGGAACAGAGGTGGCCGCGTCATAAATAAAGAAGCCATGAGCGTTTTCTTTATGTTGTCCAAGGCTTTCTCCGTGATCACCTACTATCACTATCAAGGTTTTCTCTAAAACGCCTTTTTCAGCGAGTTTCTCCAGAACTTTTCCAATCAACTCATCAACATAAGCTATTTCGCCATCATAAAGCCCCCATTTCCATTTCGAAAATCTGGTTTTGTATGGTTCGGGCGGTTCATAAGGGGTATGGGGATCGTAGAGATGAATCCAGCTGAAAAATTTCTTCTGGTAATTTTTTTCAAACCACTCAAAAAATGCCTCTATTACCTCTCCTCCTTCTCGCTGAACAGAATCGAGGGATATCCTTTTATATTTTGCAAAATCGAAGTTATCGTAATAATAGTCGATTCCCTGGTCCAATCCCCACCGAGAATCAACAACAAAGGCTCCAACAAAAGCGCTTGTAGCCATACCTTGCGTTTTGAGCACTTCTGCCAGTGTAGTCCTTTCGGGTTCAAGGTAAAAGCCTCCGTTATCCCTAACACCATGATAGAAGGGGTAGGTACCGGTGAACATGGAGGAATGTGAGGGAAGAGTTAGGGGTACCTGACAAGTGGCGTTTTTAAACAATATACCGGTCTCTGCAAGCTTGTCCATGTTGGGAGTTTCAGCTCTATCGTAACCGTAACACCCCAAATGGTCGGCTCTGGTAGTATCCAAGGTGATAAAGAGGATATTCAGCTCCGAGACATCAAGAGGTCTCATCAATTCTTCTAATTCAGAGATGTACCTATCCTCTTTTGTAGGAAGGAATCTGGTCAAGATTAAAAAAAGTATCAAAACAGCAGCTAAAACTCCTATCACTACAAAAAAGAGGGACTTCGGGAGGAATAGTATTCTTTCTTCTCCAATCTTGTCCTTTATGGCTTTCTTTTTATTCTCAGAATCCTGCAAAACTTTCAGCTCGGCTTCTGTCCTTTTCAGATGAAGCTGTTTAAGCGCCTGACGAATCAAGTCTACGGATATTCCAAGCTGTTTTGCTAGAGCATCATCAGACTCGTGGCGAAAATTCTCTCTTAAGTATCGCTTTTGTTTTTTTGTTAGTTTCATTTTCCTGTAAAAGCAAGACTAAAATTATAGTAATTATCCATGCATGACTTTCCCTGTTTACTATAGCAGAGGCAAAAGAAAACTGTCAATTCAGGATTGCAAACATCACTTTACCCTGCAAAAGGCTCTATAGGAAGCGATATATCCAGAAATGTGTGTAGTCATAGCAGGTTTAACGCTTGGTTCGGTAGAAAGGCTTTTGAGTTTCTTCGTTTAAAATGTTATTAGAGTACTAATCTTCCAAACCTGCATATTTGCAGACAATTTCAACAGTTCGGACAAGGGATTTCACGCCCAATCTTGAATATTCTTCGTTCAGCTCTGCATTTTCATCCAGGGTTCCCAACCCCGGACCCAGGAATATGTTTCCACTGTAGATAAGAGCCGGATAAATTCCCATCTCTTCCTGAGCGGATGCTATAGGATGGGCCTTGATGAATAAATCTTCACTGGTAAAAATTGGTATCCCGAATTCACCATCTTCCCAAGTCTGTTCATAATTAATTTCAGTCCCACCCATTGTATAGGATTTGGTAATGATGAGCTTGTCCCTGAACCTGCTCGGCTTGAGAGCGCTGAATTCTTCTGTAATGATATCGTGGTATTTATCGATAGGTCTCTTAATTTTATCTGGATCGTCACGTAAAGTCTTCAAGACTGCAGTCAAGCCGACGACAGAATCCCTGCCTGGATCGCAAAGAGAGAAAAGAGCCTTGCTATGGGAGGAAACTTCACCATATCTCTGACCGCCCAACCCTAAGCTTTTTCGAACAGGGACCATAATTTCTTCTTTTCCCACAATAAGTCCGCTTATAGGGGCGCGGGCCACTTTATCCATGCTCCAAACCATGACATCCGCACCAATATCTTTAGGCGAGAGCCCTATAACAGGAAGACAGCTGGCGCTATCTACCAGATACGGAACATCATATTTGTCAGCAAGTTGGCCGATAAGTTTTTTAAGCTTTGGAACTCCACTCTCATCTTTCTCTCCATACCCATACCCAGGAGTATCATAACCAATGCTCTCGAAGCCTGCCAGAGTGTCTGCGTGCCGTTCAGCAACCTCCGCAATCCTCTCTATAGATTTCTTAGCATCTGTTCCTGTCATCAAAGGGACAGGATTGAATTTTATCCCGTGAACCTCATATTTGGTTCCAACAAGCCGGACAAATATCGAATCCAGGTTCAACAGGCACTTCGCCTCCACACCCAATTCTCCGGCTGAACAGCTTCTGTCAACAAAAAGATTTTTATACTTTGGCGGAAAAGGCCTTCCATACGCGGCCATAAAATCATAATCTTCTCCATAAGGTGCGATATACCTCGCTCTATAAGCATCTCCTTTCCTCAGGGTCGGTGGGGCAAATAGAGTCTCGAAACAGACCCGCAATGCTGCTTCGCATGTGTTTGTTACGGCGGCGTCATATTCATCACCGTAAATATCTTTAATGACCTCTCTGAGTTCATCCTCCACTTCTCTCATGGGCAGTACCGGGACCTGATTTGCTTTAATGATTGCATCCAGGACAAATTTTGGCAACGATCCAGGACAGGATGAACTGCCCGGATACAATCCTATTTTATTCTTCAACTTATCCAGACCAAGTTCCTGTACTGCTTTCCCTGCTTCTTCAAGAATCTTAGGTAGATTGTTGTATATTTCTTGATACCATTGGAACCTGTATTTTGGTTTCATTTAAACGCCCTCCTTTTCATTCATATTAATTTCTCTAAAGGATATGTGAATTAGTTTAAAATGTCATCCTTTTGTTATCCCAAATATAATGGCTTGTTTCTCATCCCAAGAAGCTGGGGGCGGAGTAAGAAATTTCCTAAAATTGCACAAATATGAAGGATATATTATACTTTTTTTCATTTTTATGTACATTGTTTAGGGGAAAGGAGAAAAATAAAGTTAAAAATAAATAATCTTAGAGGAGGTTTCTGTGAAAAAAATTATCTTAAGTTGGGTGCTCTTTTTTTTCTGTCTTAGCATAGTCTATTCTAACGATGCGAATCTCCGTCCTATGACTATCGATGATGCATTGAATATGGTCCGGCTCAGAAACGTACGAATGTCTCCAGACGGAAAGTGGGTTTTCTTTTCAAAATCGGAGCTGGATTGGGAGAAAAACAAGAGAAAGACGAAACACTTCATGATTCCAGCTAGCGGCGGTGAGGCCATCCAATTTATTGGCGATGCAGGTGGCAGTTCATTCCAGTTTTCGCCCGATGGGAAATATCTCTCGTTTAAGCGCACTGTCGATAAGAAAAGCCAGATATTCGCCATGCGCTTAAAAGGCGGCGAAGCTGTTCAGCTCACCTCTCACCAGAACAGTGTGGATTCTTATAAGTGGTCCCCAGATTCAAGTAAAATATTCTTTACAGCTGAAGAACCGAGGAGCAAAGAAGAACAGAAAGAATATGATTTGGGAGACGATGCGATCTTTGTCTTTGAAGGGCCAAACGGAAGAGAAGAAGCCCGGTGGCGAAACCTCTGGGCATTCAATCTTTCATCCAAGAAGGAAGTGAGAATAACCGACGAGGAACTTATTATCAATTCCTTTGATGTTTCTCCTGATGGAACACGAGTCGTGTTCGCAGCAACAAAACAAGAGACCGATAATTTTTTCTATAGGTCTGAGCTTTATCTGGTTGATGTAAGTAATTCTAAACCAGTTCGACTCACCAATAATAATGCTCCGGAGGATAATCTCCTGTGGGCTCCGGACGGGAAAGCATTTGTCTACCATTCCCCTTCTGACAAGGATTACGACCTGACTCATGGGTTTCTCTGTATTATGAATCCAGATACTGGTAAGAAGAGAAAACTCGAAAAACCAAACCAGGGCAATATTTCTGGCCTCGCCTGGACACCAGACAACAAGAGTCTGTTATTCAACGAAGGGCGCCGTACCAATCTTAATCTCTATCGAGCCGACATCTCCACAGGAAAAATCTATGACGTCACTAACGTTGAAGGAACTCTACGGGTGCTAGCTTTTTCGAAAGATAGGACAAAGATGGTTTATTCTTATAGCGATTTTGACTCTCCACCTGATCTGTATGTCTCTTCAGTGGGTAAATTAAATCCTATTCGCTTGACTAACGCAAACCCATGGATCGAAAAGGAACTATTGTTGGCCAAGGGCGAAGTGATACGCTGGAAGAGCAAAGACGGGATGGAGATAGAGGGGGTCCTTTACGTGCCAGGAGACCGTAAAAAAGTAAAAAAGCTCCCCCTAATAGTAACCATTCATGGTGGTCCGCCGGGGCATTTTTCAAATAGCTTCAGGGCCGTGTTTCATATTTTCGCTGGGCTGGGGTATGCCTCGCTCGGTCCAAATATTCGAGGCAGCGATAGCTACGGCGATGATCTTTTACGTGCGCTGCAAGGTGATGTCGGCGGCGGTGAGTTCGATGACATTATGTCAGGAGTAGATTATTTAATAGAGAAACGTATTGCAGATCCCGACCGGTTGGGAGTGCGGGGTTGGAGTTGGGGAGGAATCCTCGGTAGCTGGGTCATAACCCAGACCGATCGCTTTAAGGCGGCCTCTTTGGGAGCCATGGTCGGCAGCTGGACTGCGGAATCAGGACCAGGCCTCAGCTTTGACCTCAAGCTTCATTACATCGGGGGGGCTCACTGGATAAATCCCGAGGATTGGCGTAAGGTCTCATCGCTATGGTATGTAAAGAATGTGACAACTCCTACGCTTTTGCTCCATGGTGCGCGAGATGTGGTCAGCACTCCTAATCAAGCCATGATGTTTTTCCATGCGCTTAAAGAAATCGGCAAGGCTCCGGTAAGGTACATTAATTTTCCTCGAGAACCACATGGATTTCGAGAGCCCCGCCATCAGCGTCGACGTGACATAGAAGAGATTAGATGGATGCAGAAATACATACGTGGAATAGATTGGAAACCATGGAAACGAAAAGAGAAGTGATGAAACTCTCCTTTTAATTCCCCTGTGGATGACTCTTGTCTAAGTTTTGTCTGCTTTTTCTCCTCCAGTAGTAATAGACTGGAATCCCTAAAGCTGTTAATCCTAAACCTGCTAAAGATTCAACCGGCTTTTCGATCAAGGTATTGATTAGAATTCCCAAGGAAGCAATGATAAAAGCAATCGGAACAACTGGGTATCCCCATGTCTTGTAGGGCCTTGGAAGGTCAGGATATTTTTTCCTCAGTGTAAAAACTGAAGTAGCTGCAGTAATCCAAAAAATAATAGCGACAAACATCACGAACGTAAAAAGCTGTTCAAACGTACCACTTAAGGTAAGAAAAAAAGCCCAGATCGCTTGAATGATAATGGCAAATCCGGGAGTGCGGAATCTCGGATGGACCTCTCCAACTTTTCGGAAAAAAAGTTTGTCTCTGGCCATAGCGTAGTAAACACGGGGACCGGCTAATATCGTTCCGTTTAATGAACCAAATACAGAAATCATCACTACTGCAGATATCAAGGCTGCGGTAGCACCACCGAAAAGAGCTGTGGTTGCTTTTTCTGCAATCCTGACCTCACCCATCATTTCGCCAATAGAAAGGCCATAGAGATAGATATAATTAGTGAGTGCATAGAGTATGATCAAAACGAGTGTGCCCAAAACCAAAGAGAAAGGGAGATTTCGTTTGGGATTTTTTATCTCACCCGCTACGAAATTGAGATTGTTCCAGCCATCAAAGGCCCAGGATACGGCAACAAGAGCTACTCCGAAGCCGATGATAAGCTTACCCAAACTCAAGCCTGTCGGATTCAGAGAAAAATCAACGGCTGTCCCTTTTCCGATCGTAAATCCTAAGGTAATAATAGCCATGATAATACCTATCTTGAGCACGGTAAAAATATTTTGGACTATTTTCCCAAAGCCTACACCGATATAATTAACTGCAGATAAAAATATGATTAGAGTAATGCCGACAAATTGTCCTAAGGATAGGGAATATTCCAAAGAATTATTAAAAACCTCTATCGCTGTGGAGAAAATGACCCTCTGGTTAGATAATGAAGGAAAGAAATAGCCAAAATACTCAGCAAAAGCCACGGCCAAGGCAGCGATAGATCCCGGTATATAAACTAAAAATAAGATCCAGCCAAAAAGAAACCCAGAAAGAGGACCGTATGCTTCTCTCAAATAGACATACTGACCTCCTGCCTCAGGCATAGCAGCGCCAAGCTCTGCATAGGTTAGAGCACCTGCCATGGTAAGCAGACCTCCAATAACCCAAGCCAGCAGAATAAGTCCAGCCGAGGGAATAGACTTGGCCATGATACCGGTTGTGAGAAAGATGCCCGAGCCAATGACTATTCCCACCAAAATCATAGTGGAATCGAATAGTCCGAGCTGACGAACAAGTCCTAACTTATTTCTTCCTTGTTCCCCTGGTTTATCCATGAACCTTACTCCTTTCACTTTTCAATCATGGAATTGTTAATGGAAGCATCTCCAAACCCGTGATTGGAGAAGGTTTTGGGAAATAGCCTGACTCCCTTCAGATTTTTAACGCCATTCTCCATTCACTCTTCTCGGCGTGTGCGTAACTCGCTCCGCTCAGACATACTCGACGCCCGACTCCGTCGGGTTCCCTCAAAGAGCGAATTCCGAAGGCTAAATCTTCAATGGTCGCTGCAGCTATTTCCCAATACCTTTGTCCTGAACATAGCAACCAGTTATCACGGAAATGGACATGCTTACATTGTTAATTGCTATTTTTTTCCTTGAAATAGAATAATAGAATATAAGTTAAAACCTCATAAAAGAGCCAACGTTACTCGCTCCCCTATTTGACCTCCGGATACAACAGTGCGTTGAGCAGAAATTTGTATGTTCCATGAGATTGAGCTCTGTGCTGACAGGGGAAGCCGATCAGAATGATGTGACCCTTTTCGTACGTAGTATCAACCACCGCGGCTTTGCGCGCAATCACATCTTCTCCAAAGAGCCAGCCGCTCAAAAGCATATCATCTTCAGGAAACCTGGCCACAACTTTCCTATCCCACCCTACAGAGGGGGGCCGCGTGCTTAGAGCCATGCCTCGATAAAACATGATAGCAGCCTCTATTGGCATTCCGTATCCGATTGGAGATTTGTTATCGACTTTGACTCTTAAGATAGAACCAGGACATGAAAACTTGCTCCGGTCAACTCTTTCTAAGGCATTTCCAGCAGGCACATTGAAATCATCGAAAGCCAATCCGCAGGCACCTTGGAGAGTAACAAGAATGCCCCCCTGTTCGATAAAGGACTTCAACGCTTCGACTCCTTCCTTTCCGATGCCACCTTCATACTCAGGGGGGATGCTCCTCGAGAAATATCTTGCATAGCGTGAGGTTCGGCTGGGCCTTCCTGTTTTTATTATATTCGCGTTTTCATCCGCAAAGACTATCACATCATACTTTTCTCTCAGGTTGACTTTCTTCTTCTTAGTTCCTTTAAAATCCTTATTATGAAGTGTCGTGAAGGGGATGCTCAAATCATCAAAAACATATCTCGTCCAACCCTCATCCATGTTGGATCTCCAGGACTGATAGAGGCCGATCCGGAATCTCTTCAAAGAAGCTTTTGGCATATCTGCGGTGTTTTCAAGCCCAAAGGCCATGACATGCCATTTATCTAAAAGGGCAGGAAGGGCTTTCCTCACCTGAGGGGTGTTTTTAACGATAAAACTTCCTGCAGCCGCTTCGAATCCTTCACCTTTGACGATATCCTTGGAGCGGTAGATTTCTGCTTTCGTCTTGATAAGGGAAAATATGACCGAATAAGAAGCATTGAGTCGGGAATCAAGGACAATATATGACGCAGCTTCTGGGAAACGTGTTGGGGACGGGTATGGAACTTTAGACAACTTTGTGAGCTTTACCTTGAAGGGATTATTGATTTGATCACATGTGATCCCCATCTGTAAGGGAAGAGTCCAACCCGCATTGTCGTAAGCCAGTGGAAGGAAGGGACCGTTAGGATATTGGCGTTTGAGGTCTGGATGTTTTTGTATTTCAAGCAAGGCCTGCGCATAAGGTCTGTAAGGTTGAGACATCAGGATCACAAAAGAGCCGGCAGGGTAGAGTTTGTCGCTAATGACGAAGTCTTCTTTAGCTTGACTGATTTCGACACCAGCGGACATCAGGATGTCGAGCATTCTGAGTGCGGTAGGGTAATCGCACTGCTTTTTGGGAATAACAAAAGCATACGGCTGGCCTTCTTCTCTTTTTTCGATAGAGTCTTTACACATTCTGTAAAAGTCGTACAAAAACTCTTCCTTGTGGAGATAAGCTGTTTTAACCAGACTAAGGGAAAGGGTCAACTCGTAATCCACGATGTCTCTCAGCCTCCACCAGCCACCAGTCCATGGATCCGGAAACTGCATGCTTTTTTCAATATATGATTTTGATATCTCTGCAGCGTCTATATTAATCGGGCTGGCCACTCTCACCTCCGCCGCTTCGCTGAGGAGGCATATGGTGTTATGAAACCAGGGAGTGTTATCACAGGCTCCATCCCACCATCCCGCATATTCCTGGCCGTATTGGACACCTTTAAAGCCGTTCTTCTGGAGGTCATAGGCCATGTTCATCCCGCAGAGGGCAACTCCACGCCAGAGAAGAGGATGGACATTGGGATTGGGAGGATTCGCAAAAGGCGGGATCCAAAGACGTGCGCCTGAAGGTCCCATCTCGTGTTGGTCGATATGAATTTGAGGAATCCAGTCATGGTACATGACTTTTGTGACGGCTTTTGTCTCAGCTAGGTTCAGCATGAACCAATCACGATTATTGTCATGACCGGCATAATGTTGATACAGCCAGGGCATACGGCCTCCTTCATACTCGGTGCCCACATATTTTCGGTACCAATCAGTTACCATTTGCTGGCCGTCCGGACTAATGGTTGGAGCAATCAGAACGATGACATCTTCCAGGACTTTGTCAGCATCAAAGGGTGTTTTTCCCGTAACTAAGTTGTAGGCAAATTCCATGGCCATCTGAGAGGAGCCGATTTCTGTTGCGTGAAGATTACACGTTATGAAAACGATAACCTTACCTTCTTTGGCTAGCTTTCTGGCTTCATCTGGAGTCAGGCCTCTTGCATCTCTCAGTTTTTTGGCTATGCTTCGATAGGTGTCGAGCTTAGCCATGTTATCTTCGGAAGTTATGACGGCTATTATGATCGGCTTGTTTAAGGTAGATTGGCCTATGGTCAAAACCTTGATTTTTCCCGATTCCTTATCGAGCTTTTGGAAGTAAGCCTGAATTTGGTTGTAATCAGCAAGCTTACGATCTGCACCAACTCTATGCCCTAAAAATTTATCTGGTGCGGTCTGGGCAATAAGATTAATCGGAAAGAGCAAAAACAGAAGGCAAAAAAAAGAAAATATTTTTCCCCTCATCAAATCCTCCTTGTGCATATTTAACTAAAAAGATTTCTTTTATGATTATTTCCTTATCTTTTGAAACTTCAAATTCTTAACGCGTCCAGCCTGCAGTATAAAACCAATAATTCTTTTTTCTTTATCTCTCTTGAATTCCAATCTCCTTCTGCCCCAACCAAAATTATCTGTTGAATACGCAGTAAGAATGCTCGAAGTCTCTCGAAGTTTTAAAACCAAATTATTACTCTCCACATCAAGAGTATATGTAATGTTGAGTTCATCACTGTAGTAGTTACCGACATATGTCTCCAATTGAGACGACGTAAGTTTAAGGGGCTTGGGCCTTTCTCCTCGAGGACGCTGCCTCCGCCTGGGAGTTGGAGGTTCTGTGAATTGATCTGCAAGATACAGATCCGCAATTTTTCTTGCGATTTGCCCCGGATTAAAATTACTCAGGTTTGACAGGATCACTACAGAAAACCGCTGGTCAGGAAACCGCATATATTGAGCCACGTACCCGACAGCAGATCCTCCATGGCTCACAAGTCTTAGACCCCCGTAGTGACTTATATTCAGCCCAAAAGCGTAAGGGATTTCTTCGCCGTTGTTTAGCTTCCCACGGGTCTGCATTATATTGATCAGATTTTGGGTGCCATCACCCAATTTATTTTCATAGAAATTTTGATCCCATTTTAGGAAGTCTTCTACAGTAGTAAAAACACCCAAATCACCTATCACTTTAAGCCTGAGTATGTCCAGTCTGTATCCGCCTTCTTTCTTTGGAGAATATCCATACGCTCTGTTTTTAACAATCATATTCGGGTCATCATGAAAATGAGTGCTATTCATTCCGAGCGGATCAAATATATATTTTTTTGCAAAGGCGCTTGTCTTCATTCCGCTCACTCGACTAACAATTTCAGAGAGCAAAAAATACCCCGAATTTGAATAAGAATGCTCATCTCCAGGCTTAAAATTTAGTTCTTTCTGCCGCGAGAGCGTTCTAACAAGTTCTTTAGGCGTATAAACATAACCGCTTCCTTCTGGTTTTCCCATTAATTCCACAAGAGTCAAATATTCCCGCACGCCGCTTGTATGATGGATCAGGTGGCTGAGCTTTATCGCTCCATTATATTCTGGCCAATCAGGGATGTATTTTCGGATGTTGTCATCCAGGGATATCTTTCCCTGTTCAGCAAGAATGGCTATGCACATGCCAATAAACTGCTTTGAAATAGAACCGATGCGTGAAGGAGTTTGTGGCATCCAAGGAAGGGCATACTCAAGATTAGCTATGCCATAGCCTCGGGCATATATGATTCTTCCGTCTTTAAAAATCCCGACCGCTGCTCCTGGAGAATCAGCCTTATCCCATTGTTTGAACAATTCATCCACTTTATCTGTAAGAGCATTATGGGTATAGGCTTGAGAAGCGACAGCTGTCTGTGTTGTAACTCCAAAAACCAGAGTCAGGGACAAACAAAATAATAGACCTTTAAATAATTTTTGTTTGCTGTCCATAACTCCTCCTTAAGAAAATTTATTGATATTCAATATTTGCAGGCACTACGAGTCAACGATTGCAGCGATACTTAATTTATGTATATTTCTCAAGCAGCCCTGTTTTTTCGTTAAATTCCCTGATGAGTTTGTCCCATTCCGTATAAGAACGATATTTATCTCTCCAGTAGTTCTCATCGTACCATTGGCGGTCTAACTCTTCTGCGTCTTTCCCGATTTGTTCAACCCAAGTGAAATATTTAAGATTATGCATTCTCTTCTTGTCCCAGTAGCTTAGCTCGAGCATATGATCTGTGGTAAGATTCAGCAGGCATGTATCAAAATCCACTGCAGCCTGGTTATCTGTATATTCGCCTCTTTCCACCTGCAATTCCTCAATCCGAGATTGGTAAAGCTCGCTAGAATCTGTGGCAATAGAGAAAATGATGTCGTTCTCATTCATCTCATAATATTTAGCCATCTTGATTGAGCCGATTAGGTTGGCGATAGAAGAAATTCCAAGCAGGTGCAATTTATCGATGATGTCCTCTGAGACGCCTTTTGATTTAAGACAGTTTTTTCCTGAAGGTTCGTTGAACAGTCGCAGCAGGCGTATGCAAAACTCATCATTTATATCGGCGACCATATCCATGTTTTTCAGATTGTGTATCCAAGGAACATGTTTATCCCCGATGCCTTCAATCCTATGGGCTCCATACCCAGCGTATAGAAGAGTGGGGCACTGCCAGGCCTCACCGGCACAGACTTTTATTCTCGGGAATTTTTCTCGTAGATAATCCGCACTTCCTAAAGTCCCTGCAGAGCCTTGAGTCAAGAATATGGCAGTAAGCCTCTGTTTATCTTTTCTCTCTTTCTTGTAGGCTTCTTCAATCGCCTGTCCTGTGCAAACATAATGCCAGATAGCGTTTCCGATCTCATCAAACTGATTTAAAATAACGACCTCATCGGGTCGGGCTCTTTTTAATTCGAAACTCTTATCATAAACTTCTTTGACGTTGCTTTCTGAGCCAGGGGTTGCATGGATTTCAGCCCCAATTTTTTCTAACCATTCGAACCTTTCACGGGACATCCCTTCAGGTAACACTGCAATGCTTGGACAGGCAAGAAGATAAGAATCATATGCTCCGCCTCGACAGTAGTTTCCTGTAGAAGGCCACAAAGCTTTCTGAGTCGTCGGATCAAAAGCACCTCTTACCAGTTTTTCCACAAGAGGTCCGAATGTGGCTCCGACTTTATGAGACCCTGTAGGGAAATATTTTCCGATCAGCATTATAATTCTAGCTTTAATGCCTGTTAATTCCTTCGGAATTTCCATGTAATTAACGTCGCCAAATCCACCTCCGGATTTTACCGGTTCATTCTTCCATGTGATTCTAAAAAGGTTTCTTGAATGGAGATCCCATAGTCCTATGTTTCGAAGTTCCTCTTTTATGCCCTGAGGAATCTTTTCGGGATGAGCCATTTCCTCATAGGTGGGGATAATGATATCTTTTTCTTTGCATCTATTAATAGTATTTTCCAATACTTTTTTTGGTTCTCTCATCTTATAAGTCCTGTTTTTTTACAACAACAAAATTCAATATGCATGTTGTTTTGCCATAGAAAAAAATGAAGAGCCTATAATCTTAGAAGCCCTCAATCTGTTTCGGGAAGTAATCTTCACAGGTTCCTTCCCGGTAAACATCTGCCGTACAGCAGTGAAGCCCGCCCCCGAATGGGGATACTTTATAGAACGGGACTGGAACAATTTCAAAACCATGTTTATCGAACAACTCCATGGTAGGGATCTCACTGGCTTCAACGCAGATGGTCTTCGGGTCGAGTACAAGAGTATTCATGCTTAACCACCAGCTGCAGAAATCCAATGGATATTTCTTCTTGAGGAGCGCTTTCGGAGCTTCCAGTATTTCCCAATCATTCTTCTCGAATAAATCTAATTCTACCTTATCCAGAGGGGGTCGAGTTGGATTGATGAGCGCAAGGCCGGGTCGAAGCGGTATAAGCGTTGTGTCCATATGCCAGGGCAGGAGTTCTCTGCGCCCCACCTTATGGATTCTATGGTTAGGAAAGTGGCGCCGCAGCCAATCAATACCTGCATCATTGGTAACCATTGACTTCTGGGCAAAAAGATCCTTTCCGTAGCGAACAACATCAGCAGCATCAAACAGCGGCTCCTCTTCTGTAAGTATCCAATCGCCTTTTTCCGCACGCTCATACTGTTTTTCTTCGCTTAATGAGTTCCATTCCTTCCACCAGTCTTTCTTGTAACTGCGTTCTGATAAACGCGGTTTTGGCGCCGCTTCAAAGCGAAAGTTTGGATCTTCTTTGAAGTATCGTTCGAACAAAGGTCGGTAGCAAATAAACTCAAACCAGCGGCTATGGTAGGACATCGTCGCTTCCAGAATTTCGTTGCCAACTGTGAGTAGTATGTCCCGAACAGGTGTGCAGCCAAACATCGTTTCCTGTTTCCAATCGGGAGTTTGAACCGTCTGGCTGAAATCGATCGGAGTAGGCCGATCAACGCGAATGCCACGGTTCTCAAGAATTTTGGCAAAATTATCTAACTGTTCGTTGGCATTATCTACCATTTCCTGGGGGTAATGTCCGTATTTGCCCAAGGGGAATCCGTCTTCGGGCCAATCGCGCTGAACAGCGGTCTCAGGAGCCTGGACCATAGTTCCGTCGGCACGACCGAGAATGATATGCTTCAGCGGATCCCATTCATTCCAGGAATTGACAACTGTTTTTTTTGCCTCTTGAGTCATTACTATCTCCTTAAATTTAATATTGTCAGGTTAGATGTTAGCTGCGTAACTATGCATGTCTTCTACTTTTTAGTATAAAAAAAATTATGCAAAAAACTTTAGGATGTCAAGCAATAATATCCTTAAATAAAAATTTATCCAAATTATTAAGTAAAATATGTTAAATCGTAACGATAGTAGACCTTATTATCATCTAAATGTTCAATTGCTGATTTTAAGAATTTGTTCTTTTTATCGTAATATAACGCCGAGTTAGCCTACTCTCTCTCGCACTCTATTTACACTTTGAATTATTAGACTGGAATTCGTTTCTCTTCTTTAACGACATTCAGCACAAAATGCGTAATAGCTCGTTCGATATTCGATAAAGGGAGTTCTTTCTTTAAAAAATTTGTAAGATCATCACGCCCCTTAAAATAACAAACAAGAATCAAGTCCCAATCCCCTGTGACTTCATAAACAGCGCCAACTTGAGGAAATTTAGCTATCGCTTTCTGGACCTCAGTGTCCCTTTCCTGCTTGACACGAAGACTAATAATAGCCATAAGATCATAACCAACAGATTCCGTATCGATCAGAGGAATATATCCCCTCACAACTCCTGATTTTTCAAGTTTTTTTACTTTACTATAAAGTGTGGTGGGTGAGATTCTGAGTTCTTTAGCTATCCGACGAAAACTCTTCCGTGCATTCTTATTTAGTGCGCTCAAAATTTTCCTGTCTAATTCTTCTATCTTCAAAGACTTCATATTAACAATAAATTATCAAACATTAATAAGAATGTAAACGTCAGGGGAGTTCTTTTCTACAATTTGCCCCAACAAGTGACATGTAAAATAAGTTATTTCCAGGCATCAAACCTTGCAAATCCCTTCGAAAGAAGCAACAATTATCACATTAAACCTCGAAAACTATCGATTGAACATTTAGATTATAGTAACGTCTATTATCTTTACGATTTAACATATTTTGCTTAATAATTTGGATAATTTTCCATTAACGGATATTATTGCTTGACATCCTGTTGTTTTTTTCTTAATTTTTTTAGGTAAGTAATATATTATGTTATATATATTATAATTGGAGGATTATTAATCCAGCTACCGCAAAAACCACAAATTTAGCTCGTAAATTTGTTAATTTAACATGAGAGGAGGTGGATATAGCGGAAATGATATGTATCTATGAAGGCAAGGGGGAAAGCAAGTCTTTCCAAGGGTATAAAAATACAAAGAAGAGGAGGCTTAAATGAAAAAATTTAAGCAAGCAATTGTATTGGTCCTGGCATTTGGTCTTCTTTGGAGTATGTCTTACTCGCAATCTAAAGTAACGAGCGCTTTAGTGGGTACGGTTACAGACGACGAACTAACTGCACTTCCAGGAGTTAGGGTTGATCTCTCTTCTCCCGACATGATTGGAGGCACTCGAAGTAGAGTTACAGATGCAGAGGGTAAATACAGATTTGTCGGACTCCAGCCAGGAACTTATAGCGTTGAGGCATCACTTCAAGGATTTACCCCTCAAAGGAGAGAAGGCGTCAGGTTGTTTGTCGGACAAACTTTGATTGTTGATTTTGTTCTCAAGATAGGAGCGATAGATGAACAGGTTACGGTAATAGCTGTTGCCCCTCTTATTGATGTCAAAGATTCTGCAGTTGCTAGTACTCACATTCCAGAAGCGACAATAAAAGATGTTGTTTTTGCTCGCGATTCTTATCAATATTTTGCGATGGATCTTGCGCCTGGTACCTATGTAGCAGGTTGGCATGGGATTAAGGCTTATGGAGGTACAACGAGGCAGGGGAATGCTTATGCAATGGACGGTGTGGAGTTTTCTCACGGTGGCTTTGGGGATAGCTGGATGGAATCAGACTCTAATATCTTTTCGGAGGCAGAAGTAGAAGGCCTGGGTGCCGCGGCTGAATACGATGGTTTTGATGGCCTTCATCTGAGTCTTGTTACAAAGAGCGGAGGAAATACTGTTGACGGGATGATACAACTTAATTACGGGGGTATTACTTGGAACCAAGTAAGCGTCGATCTCAAAGATCCCTTCTATGAACCAGTAGAAGATCCCGAGAAGCAGGGCTTAATATACGGATCTTTCCTAATCGGAGGTCCCCTTATTAAGGATAAGCTCTGGTACTTTGGTTCATTAACGTACAGAAGATTTACATTTGAAGATACTATAGTAGAAATTCCGTCGTTAGACACCTATACGGGAAGATACTATAAGTATCTCCCAACAGGCATTCTTAAACTTACCTTCCAACCCACTACGTCCACCAGACTCTCGGCTTTCTATGTAATGGACTATTTTAAGATGGAACATCAATACCAGGATATTTATTGGCCTTATGAAGCAGCGCCTTGGGAACGTGAGCCATCTTGGGTTGCCAACATCAGAATGTTCCACTCTTTTTCAGACAAGACATTTATAGAATCTACACTTGGATACACAAAATCGGGATTTGGAGTGGGAGGCTATTCGGATGAACCCGGACATCTTGATGATTCCACAGGAATTCACACTGTAAATTATGGATTTAGGATACAAGACGATGCCCCTCGTTATTCTGCAAATGTAGCATTATCCCATCACGCTGATGATTTTATTTCGGGTTCTCATGATTTTAAGTTTGGCCTTGAAGTTGAACATATTTCAGATCATTATTATATTCGCTACAACGGCGGTTATTATTATGTAGACAACGTTGAATATGAATATTATGGTTATTATTATGAGTATGATTATGCTTACAGCTGGTCTAAGGATGTAAAACCTAAGGGTACTAGAGTAGCTGCTTTTGTTCAGGACAGTTGGAAAATCGGCAATCTTACAATCAATCCTGGGATACGTTTCAATTATTACAGAGGGACTCTTAAAACTTCTACTGAAGTATTTAAAACCAGTGGTTTTGCACCGAGATTAGGTATTACTTGGGATGTTTTTGGGGACCACAAGACAGCTCTCAAAGCTCATTACGGAAGATTCTATGACAAATTCATTACAGATATATTTAATAGTGCAAGTGCTGGGGAGTCGGATTGGGTCATGTATGAGGTTTTGCCGGACGGCAGTAAAGTTGAAATATACAGAGAGCCTTATTCCAATCCAACTACTATAGATCCAGATATAAAAATGCCTTCTTTAGATCAGTTCTCTTTTGGAATAGAAAGAGAACTGATGAGAGACACATCTATTGCCTTATCCTTTGTATATAAGAGATGGTATAATTCCATTTCCCGCGTAAAAATAGGTGAAGAATTTGCTTTAACTACCTTTGAATTTGTCGATGCCCAGGGACAAAGTCAGACATGGGATATATATGACCGGACTACTCCAGCGAGTTCATTCATATTGACCAATCCCCGGCCAGGTCTTACTCCTTATATAGAAAGGGAGAGTAAAAAAACGTATACTGGGTTCGTCGCTGAGTTTGAAAAAAGATTTTCAGACAATTGGATGCTTAGTGCTTCTTATTCATATGGAAAGCAAAAATCATGGCCCACTGGAACAAATCCAAACTCCCTGCTGGATTTTGAGCGTTGGGGTGGAAAGCCTGTTGCTTATCCATTTCATATTTTTAAGACCTACGGAACGTTTCTCTTGCCATGGGATATCAAATTCAGCCCCAGCTTCTTCTGGAGATCTGCATGGTCGGGAGATGGCAGATGGGAAGCAGAATACAAAGTCACTGAGGTTGGAGGCAATCCTATAATTGATATCGAAAAACCAAACTCTCGTAAACTTCCTTCTTACATAGCTCTTGATTTAAGAGTGGAAAAGAGTTTCACGATTAAAGGCGATCTACGATTAGCAGGCTACTTAGATGTTTATAATGTTTTTCTTCGACAAAGAGCAACAGAGGTACAAGATCGAATAGAATATCCAGATTTTGGAAAAGCCTATGATGTTAATTACGGGAGAGAGTACAGGCTTGGAATTCGATTTTACTTCTAAGAATCCGAAAATCAGAGTTATATAGGCAGAGTTCGACGGCTTGCCGTTGGGTGTCCGTTGGGTATGAGGTGTAGGCGACGATATGCTTTGCTGACAAAGTATAGGTTAGATTAACTTAGCACACTGTATATCGCTAAGAGTACCATACCGTAGGGATAACTAATATAAACGCAACTATTCTAGTGTCATCGCGAGGAGCAAAGCGACGTGGCGATCTCGTTAATTCATCTGAAGAGATTGCCGCGCTTCGCTCGCAATGACATTGTAAAAATACATATTGCATTTATATTAAATATCGTCGCCCCATCCTAAATTCTGGCGAATAACTGTATTTACGAAAACTTTTCCCTTAAATTATGCAGAGCTTGTCAGGATGCGAAACAGTAGAATATAGCTTAAAGGTTCATCCTATTCATATGATGATTATCTCTTCCAGAATTTAGGGCAAGCGAACACTGAATTTAATCAAGTGCCAAGGTCTTAGGAGTGGGCTTCTGCTCAAACCAAGAAGAGAAGATAAATGTAATTTTAAAAAGAGGAGGTAGCAATGTTTAAACGGTGGCTAATAATCATCAGTACCTTGGCAATGATGATGTTTTCATTAGCCGGATGCAAGAGTGGAAAATTTGACATCCTTGTAAAGAATGGAAAGATCATTGATGGAACAGGGAATCCCTGGTTTTATGGCGATATTGGCATAATTGGGAATAAGATTGCCGAGATCGGTGACCTCTCTAGAAGGACGGCTGCTAAAACCATCGATGCCAAGGGACTGGTTGTTTCCCCCGGATTTATCGATATGCACACTCACTGTGAAGAAGAATTAGGAAGACCAGATGCCAACGCGAACTTGAACTATCTGATCCAGGGGACAACAACAGTAGTTACAGGAAACTGTGGTGATGGGACATTTAAGATTGCTGAGACCAAAGACAAATGGGAAAAACAAGGAATCGGAACAAATGCTGTCCATCTAGTAGGATTCGGCACAGTCCGGAAATCAGTCATGGGAGAGGAGCCGCGTGGCGCTACACCAGAAGAGCTGGATAAGATAAAGGAGATTGTTCGACAAGCAATGATGGAAGGTGCCTGGGGAATGAGCACAGGTTTAGAATATATTCCTGGCCGCTATGCAACTACCGAAGAGATCATCGATGTCACAAGAGTTGTTGGCCAGTTTGGAGGGGTTTATGCCAGCCACCAGCGCAATGAGTTTGACCGTGTACCTGAATCCACTCAAGAAACTATCAGAATCGCCGAAGAAGCCGGGGTGCGAGCCAATGTTTCCCACTTCAAAGTATGTAGAAAGGATTACTGGGGGAAGATGAAAGAGGCTGTAAAATTGATTAACGATGCCCGGACAAGGGGAGTTTACGTCGTTGCAGATATGTATCCCTATCACTATGCATCAGGGGGACGAATTCTGCCGATAGCCAGAAACGCTGGCTGGGCCCCTTTTCATCTTCCGAATGATATGGAACCATTTGCAGAACTCAGAAAGAAAATAAGGGACCGGAATCTACCAGATTCGGAGAGGAATAAGCTTAGAGAGCAGTATGTGGATGAGCTGGCAAAGGCCCTTGCTGATAAATCAAAACGGGAGCAGATCAGGAAATCAGTACTCGAGGGAGAGCCTCATAGACCAAGTGCTGTAGCCTTAGCGGGTTGGGATAGTTATTTGGTTACAATTGCTGAGAAAAACAAGCATCTGGTTGGAAAAATCCTATCGGACATTGCCAAGGAACAAAAAAGAGATCCCTTTGACCTCGCCGCAGATTTGGCTATTGATGAACCTGACCTGTACGTCGCTTGCGGAGTAATGTCGGAGGACGACATGAAGTATGCGATGAAAGAAGATTGGTTGATGTTTTCAAGTGATGGGGACGCATCCCCTATCTTAAAGGAGACCGACGAACCCAGAATTGGGCATCCCCGCGCTTTTAGCAGTCAAGCCAGAGTGCTCCGTAAGTTCGTAAGAGAAGAGAACGTACTGACACTGGAGAATGCCATCAAGAAGATGACCTCCCTTCCTGCCTCTTTCCTTCAGTTGAAGGATAGAGGACTGCTCATAAAAGGATACAAGGCTGATATAGCTATTTTCGCTCCTGAAACCGTCAGGGATAACGCCACCCACTCTGATTCGCGCCAGTACAGCACTGGAACGAAATACGTGATTGTGAACGGAAAGATTAGTATAGAAAACGGGGAATATGATGGTGCCTTAAACGGGAAATTGCTGCTGTTAGCAGAAAATAAATAAGTGCTAATCTTTTTTTAATTAAATAAATTTATTTAGAGTACCGCGGTCCCCGAATAACCTTTCCCGGCAGTGCACCGGTGTGCTCTCCGTTCTCAACGACAAGCTCACCATTAACAATCACGTATGGAATTCCTTTTGGGTACCCGTGAGGATTTTTATAAGTTGCTTGATCTCCAATTTTCTGCGGATTAAAAATAACGATATCGGCGCACATATTTTCCCGGAGCAGGCCTCTGTGTCTCAGTCTGAGTCTCTGTGCCGGGCATGAAGTGATTTTTCTAACGGCTTCTGGCAGGGAAAGGATCTTTCTTCCAACTTCCCGAGGTTCTTCTTTTCTTGTTTCTCCGCGGACATATTTTCTAAATATGAGAGGGAAACAATGATAGCATCGTGGATTTGGCATTCTTTGTCCGAAGCTTACTATCTCTCCGTCGGAACAAATTGAAGAAAGAGGATGTTGAATGAGTTTACACAAATCATCTTCAAAATGAAACTCCTGAATAATCCCGATGTTTTTTTTTCTCTTGAGGACAAGATCAATTGCAGCGTCGAGGGGAGTTAGTCCTCTTTCCTGAGCTATTTCTGCAAGATTTTTCCCCTCTACCCATATCTTATCAGCATGACCATCAGCAATAAGTGTTGAAGCCGGGCTTGTATGCTTATCTTTCTCATGAAGAACGTATTTTCTGATTTTTGCAAGTTCCTCAGGATTTTTTAATCTTTCGACGAGTTTTTTTACTCCTCCTGCCAATGCCCAGTTAGGAAAGATGTTTGTGATACCCTGGGAACCGCACAGCGTCGGAATGACATCACAGCTCACACGAAGCCCCCTAGCTCTGGCATCTTCGATGTGTTTCATGATCTTGTCAATTTTTCCCCAGTTAGGATAGTGGCTCTCATTATGAGAAATTTGAAGACGAATACCAGACTTTTCCGCAGTTTCTATTGACTCCAGTATTGAATCCTCCCATCCAGCTGCATCATCCCTGACATGAGTCGCATATATCCCATCGTGTTTCGCCACGACTTTGCAGAGCTCAATTATCTCTTCTTTATCAGCAAACATACCGGGGAGATAGACCAGCCCCGTTGACAAACCATAGGCACCATCTTCCATTGCCTCGGCTATAATGTTTTTCATCTTCTCGAGCTCTTCAGGTGTCGGTTTTCGATCGTCATTGCCGATAACATGTTCTCTTATTTGACCGTGTCCAATAAGGGAGACAACATTTGTTGCTATACCTTTTTCTTCTAGTCGGCTAAAATATTTTTTAAACGAAGACCAATCCTTGCTCGGCACCATTGATCCACCGCACTGCCCGATAAACATAGTGGTCACACCCTGTCTCACGTAATTTTCTGCTTTAGGTTTAGTGAGCAGCCCGTCGTCCGAGTGGTTGTGTATATCTATAAAACCGGGACTCACAATTAATCCCTGAGCGTCAATAATCTTTTCCCCCTCGCCAAGGCTCAAGTTCCCGATTCTGACTATTATTCCGCCTCGTACTCCGATGTCAGCTTTGAACCAGGGATTGCCGGTCCCATCAACAATATATCCATTCTTAATGATAAGAGAATATTTCTGGTTTTCTGCATTAGCTTCTAAGCTCATCATGAAGACTAAACAAAAACAAACAGAAATAAATAAAATAGTGGTTCTCATTCTGTCGCCCTCCATACGAATTTTCAAATAATAGTATAAAGAAGACCCTGATTTTTCAAGAGAAAATTTGATCAAGGGGAAATTACTGCAATATACTATCAAAACAGATTCTTAATAGTGTAAAAAAGATGAATATGATAATTATTGCCAACCCAATGAAAGAGTATAAGGGGATATACACTTCTGGTTTTCTTGTAGACTGCACATGCCCAGAGGCCTCCGCTTATCTGCATAGCTAATTGCCCAAAAGAATAGAGGTAGCTGCCTTTATGAAGAAATTGGTAGCCCCAAAAGTCAGTGGGAACATGCCAAAGGCCAAATAGGATTCCTGCAATAATCCACATATATCTGATTCCGAATGTACGTTCCAATTCATTTTGGATAAATCCCCGGAAAAGGATTTCCTCTGTTATGACTAACAACATGCCTCCGATAAATACACTTATCTTTATTTCTCTAGCCCAGCTAATATTGAGAAGCGATGAGCCAAAGAAAAAAATTAAAGGCAGAACGAGAACCCACCAATTTTTTGGCGTGCAAAATCCAAAAGAACGAGCTTCCACCTTCTCTACAAATAACTGTATTAAGAAGATAATAGCTATGAGGCCTAACTGAGGCAGAATATCAGGCCAGCTCCCAGCAAGCTTTTCGGACGGCACTCCTTTAATGGCAAGCCAACTCCAATAGAGCACCACAGCAAAAGCAAGAATGTAAACTAGAACTACCCATGACATCCTTCGCCTGTTGTAAACAGGTTTTTCCACAACAGGATCCTTGAAAAATCTGTCAGTTATGATCGCCAAGATTAAAGCAATCCCTGCGGTGCTGAATTGAATGATGTTTTCCATATTATTGTTAAAGTACTATAAGAATGATCTTTTAAATAGATTGAATATACGAGTTCTGCCATCAATTAGTTCCTTTTAGCAATTCCGCCCTAATGAAAAAAAATCCGAAATCTTCTTATGCTTTATTCAATCTGGGTATCATGTACTACAGAATCGAGGATTTGGAATCAGCTTTAAGTTATTTCCAGAAAGCTATTCAAACAGAATAAGCAAACTCCGATCCAAAACAAAATATGATAGAGATGTATAAAAAAGTGCTCTATGATGTGGAGAAAGAAGTAAAGAAGAAAGGAAAGGAATAACATTTTCTTGACCTCGGATTAAGTGACTCAGCTCCGGATGTCAGCGGACGATAAGAGTGGAAACTTAGGAGGATTTGTTACTAGCATAAAAAGGGAAAGGGCCCGAAAAAGAGAGCAGTTAAGTCTTTACTGATTTTTTGCTTCCAGCTCAATTTTATACTATCATAGAGCCAATAGCAGATAGTCTCACCTGCTTATAAAGAGGTATAGGAGTTATTCCAGGCTGAAGCGTGGCTTTAGACGTGAAAATTAGAGAATACCATCCGGAGGACCTGGAACAGGTTCTTGAGCTAGTCAAGGAGCTGGAGTCTGAGCTGGAGAAGAAATTCACGGATGTGAAAATCAAATCAGGAATTAACGATTACCGGAACCGTTATCTCAACCCAGAGAATAAATACAAGACATTCGTTGCCCTAGTCGACAATAAAGCAGTGGGCTATCTCATGGGGTATCCCTCGCTCGGAGCCCCTGAAGTGGACAATATGTATGATATCCTGCCCATCTCCTCCAAATGGACTCCTCCTGAGTTTTTTTTGCAGATCGCGTTTGTCTCCAAGCCCTACAGAAACCAGGGGATCTCCAAGAAGCTACACAAAGAGATTATCAAGTATGTCAAAAAACAGGGCCACAAAGAAGTCTATGCCTGTATCGCCAAATGGAATATTCCTGAGATCAAAGTTATCCGGTCCCTGAAATTCAAATTGAAGGACCTGGGCTATAGATACAGATTAACCTTAAAGCTGTAGCGGACGATAAGCATGGAAAATTGGGAGGATTTGTCGCTATCATAAAAAAGGAAATACTTATAAATATGAGCAGAAAAAAGAACGAAAAAAAGCTAACAATTTTTACTATAACTATTTTGATACAAGTATTGATTTTCTTTTTCGTATCAGCTTGCTATGTGTATCCATTGCCTGGAAGAGATAAAGAAAGATTGAACGTCCTTCTTATTACGATAGATACTCTCAGAGCGGATTGGCTGAGTTGTTACGGCAGCAAACATCTCAATACGCCAAACATCGATAGCTTGTCCGAGAGGGGCGTCCTTTTCTCCAGGGCCTTTGCCAATACTTCTACCACACTACCATCCCATGCCAATATTCTCCTAGGAACAACACCTCCTTATCATGGAGTGCATGATAATATAAATTTTGTGGTACGAGAAGAATTTCTTACGCTAGCCGAGTACTTGAAGAATCATGACTACTCAAACGGAGCTTTTATCGGGGCTTATCCTCTCCATGCGAAATTTGGTCTTAGCCAGGGATTTGATACTTATGATGATGAGATGGACCGTCTGCCATTCCAGGACTTCATGTCAGAAGAGAGGAAAGGTGAAGTCGTTGTGGAGAGAGCCTTAGGCTGGCTGAAGAAGCGGAATGCTCCCTGGTTTCTCTGGATTCATTGCTGGGATCCTCATGATCCTTATGAACCTCCAGAACCGTTCCTGACTCAATACAAAGAGCATCCTTACACAGGAGAGGTGGCCTATGTTGATTTTGTCCTTGGAAGATTCTTTGCCTACTTGGAAGAAAACAATCTATTCGAAGATACGCTCGTTATTTTTACCGGGGATCACGGTGAATCATTAGGACAACATGGTGAAAAAACGCACGGCTTTTTTGCCTACAACACGACGATCTGGGTTCCCCTGATCATAATCTCCCCAGGATTTGAGAAGCGCCGGGTTGAGCACTATGTCAGTCATCTCGATATATTCCCCACGGTGTGCGATATTCTCGACCTTGAAAAACCATCTTTCGTTCAGGGCATCTCGCTTGTCTCGGCTCTCAAGGGAAAAAAGGTGCCCCAAAGAGCTATCTATTTTGAGTCTCTCCATCCCTACTACAGTAAAGGCTGGGCACCTCTCAGGGGCTTTGTTTTTAATAAGGAGAAGTATACAAGCTCCCCTATTCCAGAGCTTTATGATCTGAGTGCGGATTTTGAGGAGAAGAACAACCTTGCTGCAAAAAGGAAATTAGATAAATTTGAAAAACGGTTAGAGAAAATCATGAATGACTATATATCTCCCGAAAGCGAGAGAGCAGTAGAGCGGCTTGACAATGAATCACTAGAAAAACTGAAAAGCCTGGGATATATCTCAAGCTCTCCGGATACGAGAAAGGAAAATTTTACACGGGATGACGATGTCAAAATGCGTCTTCCGTATTATAACCAAGCCATGGATGCCCTTGAACGGTATGAAGAGGGGAATAAAAAAAAAGGATACGAGATGTTGAAAGCACTCATCACAGAAAGAAAGGATGTTGCTGTCGCCTATATTAACCTTGCCGATTTATACAAAAGAGAGAAAAGGCTGAGAGATGCTGTTGAGGTTCTAAAGATCGGGCATGAAAATGTGCCCTCCGACTATTTCGTCTTTTTTTCCTTGCTGCAATTTCTCCAGGAAGCTGGACAGTACAAAAATATTATTCAGGCTTTTCACGGAAAGAGCTACCTTCAGATGGAATACGATCCAGCGATATGGAATTTGTTAGGAAATGCATATTATAAAACAAGGAATTTTGAGAAAGCCATAGTTCAGTACGAAACGGCCCTTTCAATCGATTCTGAATCGCAGTTACTTTTTGCCAATCTTGGCGAAGCCCAGCTTTCCTTTGCGCTGAAGAAAAAAGATAAAACGATGCTCCAGAAAGCTCTCCAGAATTTTCAAACAGCCGTTAAACTTGACCCTGATTATGCATTGTCTTATGCAGGTTTAGGCAAAGCACTCAAGCTATTAGGCCGCTTTGATTATGCCATCGTTTCCTTTAGAAAAGCCCTCGATTTAGACGATAGCCTTGGTGAAGCGCTTTATGTTCTAGGATTAACCTATCTCGAAAAGGGTGATAAAGATAAAGCACTGAGCACGTTGACTCTTTACAAGCAAAAATACTACGATTCTCTTCCCGATGATCAGAAGCAGAGATTGGATGATTTTATAAGAAAGTGCAAACAAGAGATGCCATAAAAATCCTAAATATCCAGAGAAAACGGGGAAAAAGATGGTAATGGGATTAGATTTGTACCCACAAGCTCAAGATAATCAGGTATTGTGTCCTTAATTTTATGCGAAAAATTCCGATGGAAAGTCTCTTAACCTTATGATATCCACGGCCCTTTCTTTGATGTCAAAGCCCATCGAGCATTTGACAACACAAGAGGAACAATCAGCGCAGGCGATAGGATTGTCCTTAACGGATTCAATATTTCTCGCGGCAGCTGCAAGGTCACGATAGCCATAAGCATACATGTAGCAGCGCATCAGTGTCGGGATATCAGGCGCTATTTTGCATTGTTTCAAACAGGTACCACAACCCTGGCAAAACAAGCTGTCCTTATGGTTAACTCGCGCAAGCTCCAGATATTTTTTCTCTTCGGGAGTCAGGGTGAGGTCTTCCATGATAGACAGGTCCGTTTCCAGCTGGTCGAATGTGGTGAAACCCGGGACTGCGGTGTGGATGTTTTCGTTTTGTAGAACCCACTTGAGGGCTGCTTTGGGATTGCTAACCGCTTCTTGTTTACCGGCCATCCACGACTCTCCGCTAATAGTCTTCATGGCAACTATCCCCATCCCTTTATTTGCCGCATAGGCAACCGCTTCTTTTCTTTCTTCGATGTCTTTGATCTGGAAGTTGTAAGCGAGCATGGCCACATCATAAAAACCGCTGTCCGCAGCCGCACGGACAGCTTCCGGAACGAAACTATGCGAGCCGATACCTAAGAACCTGGCTTTCCCGGCTTTTTTAATCTTTTCCATCGATTTCATTAATGGTTCAAACATGACCGATTCTTTTTTTGCTGTAAACGGAAGGTAGAAGAAATCCACATAATCAGTATCCATTCTCTTCAAGCTACCCTCGAATTCTTTCTCAAATCTTGCGATATCTGTATTTTCCGAGAAAACTCCTGCTCTATAATCTATCGGCTGTGGTATTACACCGGTGGCCAAGATGATATCCTCTCTTTTATAGTTTTTAATGATTTTTCCCACAAATTCTTCTGCGCGGCCGTTCGCATAGTATTGAGCTGTTGCAATGTGACGGATTCCTGCATCCAGTGCAGTTCTAACCAGAGCTCCTGAGATGGCATCCATGGTCCCCATGCTTACAATTGGCAGTTTTATCCCTGTTCTTCCAAGGGTGCGGTACACAAGTTTGATCTTATTCCCTTCTTCCGCTCTTTTGCAAGCAGTCCCCATCAGCCCAATATGCGGAAAGGCAACAGCACCAGCGATACCCGCTAATCCTTTGGATATAAAGCTCCTTCGATTCATACAGGTTTTTATCTTGGTCATGACTTACTCCCGTTATGTTTTTTTGATGATATAGACACCTTATTATCCAAATAAACTTTATAATGAAAAAACATAACAAGAGTCAAATACATTATAGGATGAAAATTAAAAAACACGGAGAAGTCTATCTTAAAACTGTGTGTTAGACTATTGTTGCGAATGGTTGCGATTTTACGGCTATTGACCTGTTTATTTTCACTGTGATACTCTCATTTCCGCATGACAGCGAACGCTAAGCGTGGAAATTTGGGAGCATAGTCGCTAGCATAAAAAAGGAAAAACATATTTACGCCTGCTTCTGAAAATGTATGGGAGTTATTAAGGGCTGAAACATGGCTTTAGACGTGAAAATTAGACAGTACCATCCGGAGGACCTGGAACAGGTTCTCGAGCTGGTCAGGGAGCTGGAGTCTGAGCTGGCGAAGAAATTCACGGATGTGAAAATCAAATCAGGAATTAACGATTACCGGAACCGTTATCTCAACCCAGAAAATAAATACAAGACATTCGTTGCCCTAGTCGGCAATAAAGTAGTGGGCTATCTCATGGGGTATCCCTCGCTCGGAGCTCCTGAAGTGGACAATATGTATGACATCCTCCCCGTCTCCTCCAAATGGACTCCTCCTGAGTTTTTCCTGCAGATCGCGTTTGTCTCCAAGCCCTAC
>JABAOH010004501.1_pt1 | contig 45731 bp, 25 predicted proteins | sample 7062181 | NCBI WGS metagenome assembly JABAOH01 (sample SAMN14538630, study PRJNA623070) | marine sediment metagenome | biome: marine biome [ENVO:00000428]; feature: marine pelagic biome [ENVO:01000023]; material: deep marine sediment [ENVO:00002113]; isolation source: pool of 5 deep marine... | reverse complement strand
TGCAGATAGTAGAGAATTTATGATAAATCCAGAAGATGAACCAGAATGGGAAGAAGGAGAATGGAATGAAATTGAAGATATTGCACAAGAGCCAAAAAAAGGTGAATCATACGAAGATGATTATTATCCAGAAGATTCAAAAGGTCATATTGATGCAGATGGAAACACAATTTGGGAAGAAGATAGATAATAAAACTTTATTATACAGAATACTTTAAATAACACCATGTCAAGCGGATTTGATTTTATTACAAAACAATTTCCAGATATTTTAAAATCACAAGAAAAACTACCAGAAGTTCCAGATGACATTCTTGATTGGATTAAAGAGGTTAGACCAAAAGCAGAAGGTAAAAAAAGAGTTATAATGCCACCTTGGAGAGATATATACAATGATGACTTTAATAACAAGTTTATACTTGGTGGTAGACAGATTTTTAAGTCCACTTATACTACGGATGTACTTGCATTTGAGGCAACTACTAAAAGGAACTCGCAGTTAGTCTATGTAACCTATGATGACATAAACAAAGCTGGATTTTCCAGACAAAAATTACAGATAGGCACTTTTGACGGTTCAGACATACTAAAACAATTTCCAAGAAACAGACTTGGAAACGTTGGTGAAATTTCACTAAAAAATAATAGTACGATTTACATCACTACAGATCATGGACAGTATCATCATGTAGAAGGAAAATCTGCAAGTCATATCATGTTAGATGAAGCTCAATATCAGGACATGCAATACTTTGATAGGGTTCCACTTGTTATGACAATTACTCAAGGAAAGATAAGTGTTCTTGGTGTAGGTGGAGAAGCTGGATCACCTTATGAACAATTATGGAGAGATTCTGATCAAAGAGAATGGATATTTGACAATCAGGAAGATTATATTGATAGTGCTGGTGTTGTATTCAAAGGTCAAGGTTGGAGAAATGACTTGATATTTGGTGAGATAAAAGATGAAGATACAGAAAAAACAAAATGGGGCCTGATAGCTGATGATAGACTTATGAAAATTATGAGTGGAAGATGGAAAGCATTAGATCCTCAAAAAAGTAAAGATTGGCACGGATTTCATATACCACAAACAATCATTCCACACATTCCTTTATCGATTTCAGATGCAATCAATCCGAAAATGTATAATATCGATAAAAAATATGCGATTGAGGCTAAAAGACAACGAATGTCGCCACATCTTTTTACAAGTCACGTAATGGGAGGATTCTATCATGCAGAACGTAGACCAATAACTAGAGAAATGATAGATAATCTGTTTAGAGGAAATGATGAAGTAAAACTATTAGATAATTGGGAAATTGCTGATATTAAAGATCAGTTTGGCAAAGAAGTTAATATAGCCATGGGAGTTGATTTTGGTAGTGGAAGTCCATCACAAACAGTAATAGCAATATGGATAGAATGGATATTACAACCTGAAACATCATCAAGTGATAAAATAAGCAGATTACAGTTGGCAAAACTTGAACCAAGACCTGCAGAAAATCTATTAGATCAGGCAAAATACATTGCAGAGTTATTTGACGAATGTAAATGTGATGTAGGAGTTGGAGATTTAGGATATGGTGCAATTCAGGTTGAACAGATACAGGACGGAGGGAGTGATAGAATAACAGGTCAGCACTTTAATGGTGTTGGTGCAACAAACTTTTTCGGTTGTAGATCAATAGGAGATGAAACAAAAAATGTTTTACAGTTTAACAAAAAGATAGATGAACATGGAGAAGTTAGAGAGCATTTGAGAATTGATAAAACTACATCAATACAAGAATTTATAGATCTTATGGGAGTGATGGTAGAAGATCCAGACGATAGATATAATTTGGATAAAAGAAAATACAAATTAATGTTTCCAGCAGAACCATACAGTAAACAACAGATTGATTTTGTTTATGCAGATCTCACAAATCTTACAAGAAAAGATCTAAGTGATAAGATAGATGAGAATGAGGAAGATGGAAGACAGAGGGCAAGAAAACAATTCAATCATCCTAAAGACAGTTTGATGGCAATGATTTATGGAACAAAAGCACTGGATGTCAAACGTGATTATCATTGGGTGGGAACAGGTGGAGGTTGGAGATGACTTTAAATGATCAATTAAACTCAATTTATCTCAATGGTTACAAAGAAGGAATGAATAAAGTCATAGAGATATTAGAAAATGCAATGTCATTAGAAAAAATAAATTATGTTAAAAAAGAATGGTTAGAAGTTGCTAAAGAAGAAATTAAAAAGCTTAATTACAATACTAAAGAATAACTCAACTATGAAATATCATTCTTTTATAACAGCGTTATTTATTTTTGGAACACTGTTCGTTTTAATGTATGTTTAAATAATCTATTATTATAACTACTTTATTATGGCAGGTAAAATCGATAAATGTCCTGAATGTTCAAGTGACAACATTATGATTACTGGTGGATGTTCCACATGTCAAGATTGTTTCTGGAGTGCATGTCCAGTAGCATAACCCTTTTCTTTTTTTGAAAGTTTTTATTTTAGTTTGAATGTGTTATCTTATGGATAAAAACTCAAAACTGTATCTAATAAGTGCAGGTTTGGTTCTTGGAGCATTTGCAGTTTACTCAATTTTTGTTTTTGGATATTGATTAACATCAATGTTTAACATCAAGAATCATATTTAAATGAACACGAACAACTTATGCTTATATGTAATTTTTACAAATTGTTATTATGGCACAAATGCCAGCATTAATTCCAAAGGAAGTAGAAATACAAAGACTAAAGAAAATTTGGCTCATTGTTATTGCAATGGGTTCAACGGCCGCAAGTGTGGAAGTTGATAATTTTGTCGATGGTTCACTTCATCAAACATCTATAAGAGATAGTGCATTTACTCCAGCTCACTGGTGGCTCTATAGTCACTTTGTAGCATTGCCGTTAGGTTGGGGTGCGGCCGCGATTTATGATCGTAAAGTTCCTATTCTAAGAGGTCCAAACAACTCTATGAATACTGGACTTAAAATGACCATTCTTGGTTATCTCGCAACAATGTTCACTATCGGTGTCAATGAAATGTGGCACTTCTGGTTTGTAGAAGAAATATTTGCAGTTCCAAACCACTGGATGTTTAACATGGGAGTCGTAGTTGCCTTTATGGGAGCCTTAGCTTATGTGGTTAGAGTTTATGCAAGATTGGTAGAACTTGGAGCAGAAACTCCGGGAGAAAATCCTTACGTTGCAGAAATGTATAAAATGGCTTTAGAAGGAAAACTATACAGTAGATCTATCCCATAAATCCTCTTTTTTTAATAACAACGTTAGCTACGTCATTATAACGTTAGCTACGTTGTCATACTTGAATACGTTAAAATAATACTTTGTTTATTCTACATTATGAGAAATATATGTAAATTCTGCAATGATGTAGGACATATAAATTCAGTGTTTGTTAAAACAACATCCAATATTGATTTTGAATTGGAATGGTGTTCAAGTTGTGGAAAAATACAAAATAAATTCAAATAGAAAATTTAAATATCACTATGAAGATTATTAGTGCATAACACAAATAGGAGGTGAATGAACACAAAATGACAGAAACAATTAATCCAGCAAATGCACCAACGATTGAAAAATCAAAGTCTTTAGGAATTTCTAAGATAGGTGGAAAGGAAGTTTTTATTGTAGGAATGAATCATACTAGAGGAGCTCCAACAAAATATACAAGACCTGATCAAATCGGTGAAGATGAAAAAACTGATTACTATACAATTAGAATTGAAACACCAATAGATCTCGAATACAAGGAAGAAGGAGTAACACCTATAGACAACTTCTTTGTCACTGAGGCAGTATATCAACAAATCGAAAGAATTCCAAATGCAGTTGAGGGAATCAGAAATGGTGCCAGATTAGGACCAGTTAAAGCAGTAAAACGTGAAAGCATGAAAACAGGCAATCCGTACTGGTGTCTAGCATTTGAAAGTGATCCAGATTACTAGTCAAATATACTAGTAAATCTACAATCCACTTTTTCTTTATATACTCTAAATTATAGTTTATATACAAATTCAGTAAGTGTTATATACTCTAGATTGTATAGTATTAGTATGAACGCAACTACAGAAACAAAAACTAAAGTCGAAATTGTCGGCGACCACGAGCAAACTTTCCTTGGTCTTTCATTCAAGGCATTTGCTTGTGCTTTAAGCGAACAATTAACTATCAATAAAGATGGTTATCAGAGTTACGTTGAAAGCGACAAATATTCTCGAAATGAGAAAATTGCTGATGATCTTGAAAGAGAAATCGGTGAATACAAATTTTTTGGAAAGGTCCCAAAAGAAATTCAAGGCGAATTTGTTACAGAATGTGACTCTATGAGAGGAGCAAAAGGCAATGAGCATTGGAAACTCTATTTTGTCAAAGAAAGTGAAACCAAATCTGGAAAATGTTACAAAGGAAAACTTTTCATTGAGAAAGCAATTCCTATTCCAGAGTTGAGTGAGGTTGAGGCAGTAGAATATGTGGAAACCAAAAGAAACATCATGGTTCCAAAATCAGTGATTGAGGGAGACAATCCAAAGAAATTCTGGTGGTTTTATTACAACGCAATCCAGAAAGACAGTTTAAGACCTTGGGAATAATCCCAAATCTTTCTCTTTTTATATCAAGATAGAACAAAGTTTATTAATCAATCAATTTAATTAGACTTTAATGATATGTGATTTCTGCGATGAAAGTGCAACATATAGACAGGGACATTTGAATATATGTTCAGGATGTTTTGGTTATTTTACAGACATGATGTTTAAAAATTGGCATCAATGGTATAGAGATGGAAAAATAGGACAGGAACCACCACTATGGATTTATCATCATGACAACAAAATACAGAAATAATCAACAAATAGCAGAATCAATTTTAATTGCTACTAGTGATGCTGGTGTTGAAGGTATACAGATAACAACTTTAATGCAAAAGAGCAATTTATCCTACAATAGATTAGGACAATTTGTAAATAAATTAACATCAAGTGGACTCATAAACACAATAGAATATGATGGAAGAAACACTTTCATAATTACCGAGAAAGGTAGAATGTATTTACAAGAATATCAAAAGTTTTTACAAATTGCACAAACTTTCGGATTAGATTTATAATTTATTCATTATATTTATTAGTAACGATAACGTTATATATTATATGGATTTCGATTATGAAATATGTTTTAAGTGTGGAGAAATATATGAAGATGTCGAATTAAGTCCATTTTGTGCTAAATGTTCTAAAAAAGAAGAAAAAGTTTTGATTGCATAATAAAAACTTATAAGTTAATTGTCAAGTTGTTTTTACATGAATTGTAAATGTAAATTCTGTGATAGACCAAAAAACACTGTGAATTGGGAAAATCTATTCGGAAGAAATTTTAAATAATAGAGATTTTACTATAATATAGATTGTTTAGTAAAAAAGTTGTAATTAATCTTAACAAAAAAGATGATATTATACATATAGAACCTCTAGGTGACATACATGTAGGTCATGTAGGATTTGATGAGAAACATTACAAAGAACGAATTAAAGCCATAACGGATGATGATAACAGATATACTTTTTTCATGGGAGATCAGTTGGATGCAATCAACATTTACGATAAACGATATAATCCAGATGCAGTGGTTCTACATGATATTGACAGTCAAAGACAAAAATGGCATGATTTAACAGAACCATTGATTGATGAGCATAGAAAAAGATGTGAAAAAGTGAAATTTAATGATTATGAATATGATAAAAGAAAGGACAGATATTTAGAAGTAATAAGAAAAAAATATCAGTTAAAGAAAGGTGAGAATCCGAAGGTTTGGGGATTACTTCATGGAAATCATGAATATAAGATTAGAGAATTGACAAAGACCTATCTTGAAAATAATTTTTGTTTTAATAATGGATTTGATTTTCTAGGTGCAAAAGCCTATATTTCATTGGATGTGAGATATAAGAATAAGATTTTAGGTCAATGGTCAATCATGGCAATGCATGGAAGTGGTGGAGGTCAGCCTGAAACCATGTTGAAACAGATGAAACAGAATAATTATTGTGATATTTTCTTCTGTGGACACCTGCATCAGAAATTCTATAAACCTGAAACTGTTATGGATATAGATCATGATACTGGTAAGGTATGGCAACGTGAAATTCATTTATGCAACACAGGAACGTTTTGTGAGTTTATGACAGAAGGAGTTAGTGGTTATGGTGACACAAAGAATCAGGTTATAGGAATGCCGATTGGAACAGCCACAATATCAATAAATGCTTACAAAAACAAGGTGAACGGTCATATCTAAAATCATAAGAAAAAATAAGAAGTTTGTTGTTTCTGATAAAAAGAAAATCAATCTATTAAAAAGTAAATTATCAATGAGTGAGTTGATAATAGAATTCATAAAGAAAAATCCTGACTGTAAGAGATCTGATCTTTACAAACAATTTCCAGATTGGGATCAAGGACATATAAGAAGTAAGGTAAGAAGATTGGTAGAAACTCATAGAGTTGTAGAAAGACTCAGAGTTGAGGAAGAATTCAAACGTATAATACATTAAAGATTAATCTACTAGATGTCATAAATCAATTCATGGGCAAATATTTTAAGGTAAGACAATCTGATTGGACACAGGATTTTAGAATCATAAATTTTCAAGATTCAAGCGAATATGGTGTTACTTATAGTGGAACCAAACAGGTTTGGATAACACTTCATAGACATGAGTCTATAGAACAGATTTTAGACACAATACTACATGAATCAATACATCAAGCAATAGCAGATAAAACAGTAGGTGACGATGAAAGTGAAAATCACGATACAGAACAGGAACATGAAGCAATGAAACGTGTTTTTTGGTGTCTAAATGAGTGGGTGGATTTTGATGAAGTTGTTTAGTATTTTAACATTTTAACTAATTTATTTTAATATACATTAAGATGTTATTTTTTTCATGGCAAAAGATGAGGATGAATTCTGCGATGAATGTGGAAATCAGTCATTAAAAAGATTAGGAAATGTGGAAAAAACCAAAATATTCATTTGCACCAATTGTTATGCTGAAAAAACAACATTTGTGGGATATGAAAAATGTAAACATGAGTACAACACTCGCAATGAATGTATGTTTTGTGGCAAAAAAAGATAATATGTTTTTATTCTTTGTTTTTCATGTTTATTCATGCCTCAAAATGAAATATTGATAACATTGATGAGTGGTGTTTTTGTATCAATTATGAGTGGAATAGTGATAATGCTTGTTAAGAGAGGGTGGGCAAAAAAAGACAAAGAAGAAAAAATGATGAATGATATACTTGATAAAATTGATGATTTATCTAAATCTATTTGGAAACTTAAAAAAACTACTTTGATAATGGCAAAGGTTTTGGATGAACAAACTGAGAAAGAACATCCTACTTTAAATAGCAATTTAGAGGATATTGCATCAGAATTACTTGATGATTCAAATAAGAGTTAAATACTTCATTATTTTTATTAATATCAATGGTTCAGAAATTATTGGATAGAATTACCATAAACAACATCTTAGCATTTATGATAATACTTGGATATGTTTCCATGTGGTCATTCACTTTATTCATGGGTCTTGAGGAAGTTGTTCCAGAAGGAGAAACAAGATTGGGAGTTATTCTTGATTCAGTTGAAAGTCTAGCTGGAATTTTGAGTACAATGACAATCATAGTTGTACTTGTTGTTCAATATCACTTTAGAAAATCTAAAGGCAATGACGAAACATCTACAACAGCTTAGTGTAAAAGTTATATACTAACAAATCATTATTTTTTATATGAGTGATATTTTTGATGAGCCTGATGGATTGAAACAGGAAAGGAGAGAAAAATTAAAACAAAGTCATCCTGATAGAGGAGGAGATACAGAAGAATTCAAAAAGATAATAGATGAGTATGATAAAAAAATTAAGGATGTTGATAATATGAAATCTGATATTGAACAAGAAATAAAAGAAGTTAAATCAGATGAAGTGAAAGAAATAGAAAACAATGAAAATGATTCTTTTAAATCAGCATTAGACAAATTATGGAATATTGAAGTTACAAACAATGATGAGAGTAATCCTTATGTTGTCATAGATGTTCCTGATTCTGTAAAATTAGGAGACAAATTAATTATTAAATTATCAAAAAAGGTACCTAATATGCAGTTAGGTTTTGGAGATGATATTATTTGGACTAGAGAAACAAAATATGACCCCAACTCAAAAATGGTAGTAAAACTAAAACCTACAATTTTAAGAGATTTTCACAATAAAAATTTTAATGACGATGTGATAGAATTCACTGTAGGAGAAGTGAAAAAAATAGCAGGAAAGGAAACACAAACTTGGTTATCAGGTGATTATCTACTTGAAGTTAGAGCTTTTGGAAAGGAATGGCATGAGGAAACATCTATACGAAAAATGGTGAAGGTACTTGCCTAGATGGTTTAGATCTCGTGGAAGAGAAAATCGATTTGTAAAGAACGATAAGACTGAAAATATTTTGATGTGTAAAGCAATGATAGGAAAAGGAGATGATGTCAATTTTTACTCTCCAGTTTCAGCATCAACGGATATGGAACAGATATTGGAAGATGATAAGAGATATGGTATTTTCAAACCAAACAATGGAAAATATTTTACATACAGAGTTTTAAATGAAGATGAAGAAATCACAAGTCAACAAGTTTTAAAAACAATACAGTATTCATTTCAAAGAATAGCATTAAGAACACCTTTAAAATTTAGAAGAGCCAGAGAATATGAAAAACCTGATTTTAGAATAGATTTTAGAACAGTTGCATCAGATCCAGAACACCAATTGACAGATGGAACTTTAATGTATCATTATTTTCCAATATCAAATCCTGACAATAAACTACGTGGATTGTGTGTTGTAAATAAAAGATATTTTTGGACTAGTCATGGCAAATCACTTGACATGCATGAGATTGATCCTAAAAATTATCCTGAGCCTAACAGTGGTTATCGTGGAACAACACATGATTTTGATCAAGTTTATACACATGAAGTTTTACATGGACTTGGATTGCCTCATAGTAAAGTTGCTGGAAATGTAATGTCACCTAATTATGGAATAATGGCAGAGTGGATGAGTGATGAGGATATTTTAAGAATTCAAGCAAAATATGGAAAAAGAAATCTTTCAGAGCATAAAATCAAAAGATGGTTGAATTGGCTTTGGAGATCAAGTGAAAGAAAATAATATATGCTAATATACTTTTAAAAATAAATTCTTACATGCCTAACAGATGGACTAGAGATGCATCTAACAACATCGTACCAAAAGTCACAATTGGTGGACTTCCAGATGGAACAGTTGTAAATGCAGATATTGCCGCCGCATCAATTCAGGCAGGCAAACTAGATTATTTCCAAAGCACAGAAATTACTGGAACTGGAGCCGAAGCTGACACCGCACATGGTCTTGGTAGAACACCAGCAGTGGTTATTGTGTATGCAACAGAAAATACAACAGGTAATACCTTGGATATTGCAGAAGGAACACATGATGGAACAAACGTCAAAGTCAACGCACCTGCAACATGTAAATATAAAATCTTTGCAATTTAGGATTTAATCAAAACTCTTTTTTTTAATTCACATAATATACATCATCAAATATTTTAATGCTTATATACGCAATTATTCTTACTTATATCATGCCAACTCCTAATACAAATTGGAAAGAAGCAACTGATCCAAACGCTGGTTCAAGCGTTATTTATGGAGCACCTGATATTAAGAAAATTTCACAATTATTCAACGGTGATCTTGATGTCGATGATGTAGATATTAATTCAGAGTGGTATTTTAGAGATGGCAAACTTAATGTTGTAAATCCAGCAGGAACCTTTACTTATATTATTAATACAGGAGCAATTACAGCCGATAGAACTTTAGATCTTCCAGTATTAGATGCAAATGATACCATTGTAGTTGAGGCACAATCACAAGATTTGACAAACAAAGGTATTGATATTTCTAGAATTTTAGGTCTACCAATTACATCAACTGTACTTTCAACTGATGCATTAGCACCAACAAGTTCAGCCGTTGTAGTACAAGCAGAAAGTGGTGTAACTGATGACTTGGCAACAATCACTGGACTTTCAGATGATGATGTTTTAGTTCTTTATGCAGACACTGGTGACACAATTACAGTTAAACATCAAGCATCACCAGCCGCAGATCAAATTAAATTACAAGGTGGTGTAGATCTTACACTATCAGAAACAGTACCAACTTTCTTAATTAGAAAAGGTGGAGCATTTTATCAATTTGCAGGAACTGGTTCAAACACTTTCTTAGATAACTTATTTGCAATTCAAGATGAAGGTGATACAAGTAAACAAGTAAAATTCTCAGTAGGTGGAGCAACAACAGGTTTCAGTATGACACTCGTTTCAAGTCAAACAGCCGACAGAACATTAAACATTCCTGATGCTGATGATACATTAGTTGCAAGAAACACTACAGATGTTTTACAAAATAAAACAATTACCGCTGAGGATAACACTATTGATCAAACAACACCAAATACCGGTGATTATCTAAGAGATAATGGAACAAAGTTTGTTGCAAGTTCAATTCAAGCAGGTGATCTACCTTCTGGAGTTGATTCACAAAAAGTAACATTAGCAGATGGTGATATTCTAGTAGGAAATGCATCCAACCAAGCAACTGGTGTAACAATGAGTGGAGATGCAACAATCGACAATACAGGTGTTATATCATTAGATCCAGTTAGATATTCAAGTGTAGGAGATCTTTTAACTAAAATCAACTTAGACAGAAATCATGCAGATTACTTAGCAACATCACCAGTAACAACACACTTGGCTACTCCATTAGCAGTGAATCCAAACCACACAACTCTCTTACAAGGTTATTGGTGTAACAATTATGGTATGGAAGAAATTGCAACACGTAGAGAATACTTTGATGGTGGAAACACTCATACAACATCACCAGAAACCGTAGATGGTTGGTTAACACAAGATCACACAAAGTTCTTCATTGATAATGTAAATGATAGAATGACTTGCCGATGTGTTGGTGATACTACAAACGACGGTGTTTCTTATGACTTGGGTGGAAATCAATCAAACTCAAACTGGACATTTAGATTTAGAACTATGATTACAGCAAAAGCAGACGGTGCTAGTGGTGGTGATATTTATATCGGACTTTCAAGTGCCGACTCAGCAACAGCTTCCAATCAAAGCCAAGACTTTATTGGATTTAGAATCGAAAATAGTGCAAGTACAACTTATGCCATTGATTCCGTAGAAGCAGACAACCAAACACTTACCGCAGTAGGCACAGAAGATACTTATAATGTTGTAATGCAACCAAACAAATGGTATTATTGGGAAATTATTAGAACCTCAACAAGCAACTTTTCAACTCAATTCTTCGGACTTGATAGAAAATACTTGTACCCAGTAGGAACACTTACAAACACTACTATCTCAACTGGTATTCAAAATCAAAGATACTTTAAATTCTGTAACGATGCATCCATCAATAACACTGGTGACAGAACCATGCAAATCGACATGTTAGAATTTTGGAACGGCGATGCTGATATTCAACACTCTAGAAACGATGGTTTAGAGGCAACAGGCCCACTGAGCACAACTATCAGTGGCGCAGTCGATCATTACATCATCACAAACGAGGCAAAAGATACAGGTGTGAATAAAAAACCACAACTTATCTTCGGACACGCAAGACCATTATTAGTTGAAAACTTTAGTGAGTATATTGACGATGATGAGGCACATGTTAGATGGGTACCTCAGGACTCTGCAAACATTGATGTTGATGTAGCAAATAATAGAATTAATTTTGATTGTGTAAACGATCTTTCAAACGACTCACTTTCAATTCCATTAGGAAGTTTATCAACCCCAGTCGCAGTAAGTGATGCAGAATGGGAAATGAGATTCAAATTAACAATAGATTCACACTTTGCAAACACCACAACCGAAGCTGAATTATTCATTGGTCTTTGTGCTAATGATTCCACAAGTGGTTCAGATGTTGCACAAGACGGTATCTATATTAAAGTTAGCCATGGCTCAACAATAGACCAAATAGGTGGTGTCCACAATGATGGTGTCGTCAGAAATGCAACTGCTGACTCCAGCCCATATAACTACTCACTAGGAGTTCCATATTACATTAGACTATTCAGAAACTCAACAACCAACTACGGATTTGCAATTTACAGTGATCCAGATTACAAGATCAGAATACACAACGCAAACTCTATCGCCGCGGTCGCCACCACAGTTACACTCGACCACTTTGTCGTTTCAAACAGAAACAACGTAACAAGTGACAGTACAATCCAAGGAAGGATTGAAGATATACAAGTATGGTCTGATGGCAACTTTGGACTTAACAACGCACTTCCTTCAAGTGGTGCTGGTGCTAGAGATATGCACTTTGATCCAATCGCATTTGCTATTCACATGCAAACTGATAGAACAACTGAAACTCAAATCAAGATCAGAACAAACATTACAGGAAACTTGTTCTTTGATGATACCGATAACGTTAGAACCGTTGATATATCAGATTTCTCAAATGATGTTTTCAGATTCATCAATATGAACAGAAAACTTGAGGATAACTTGGACACACCAACAGCATGGATTCAAATCGAAGGTCAAACACCAAACAGTGCAATTTGTATCAACAGAATCATGTATAGAAGATTCAATAGAATTGATGCACACTTCCATTATAGATTGCAAACCGATACACCAGAAAATACCTATGATGGAGATGATCCAGATGGTGTTAGAACATCAATGTAGAAAAAAAATATTTTTTTAATCTTTAATTTCTCCGCCTTTAAGATCCTTTCTATCTTTCACAATTTCTATTTTTTTATTAGGATCTTCTTTTGCGTATTTTCCAGTAGCAGAATCTTTCAATACCCATTCACCAGTAGCATCTTGTTCTATAACTCCTCTTTTCTTATAATCCTCAAATTGTTCTTCACCTTTTCTAAGATCATTTGCGAGTTCAACCAAAACTTCCTCAAGAAATACATTTTCTAAGTTTCCTTCAGAATTCATTTCTATTGTTTCTCCACATAAAGGGTCTTTTTTACTTTTAATCGTCAATTCCCATGTATATTCCATCAGTTTTTTTCTATCTTCTTTAGGTATCATCTTATATCATCAACTCCATTTTCTAAGGCTTTTATGAAATCATCTTTGAATATATCATAAGCATTATGATGTTCTCCGTTTATTGTTATAGGAGCTATTTTGAATGTTTTTTTATTTCTGAGCCAAACTTCTACAAGAAAATTATCAAGTTTTCTTTTCACAATAAACAAAAGTAATAGTGATATAAATTACTTGTGATGATATAAATAATGCTTAAATACAAAACATTTTAAATATAATCTATGCCAGAAGGAATATTCAAATGTGGTACACATGACTTTGGTACAGATTCTATTGAGGAATGGCAAAATCATCAGGCAACTGAGATTCATACCGTAACAGGAATTGCACCATGCAATCAATGTGGACTTACAACCGAGTTTTCATTTACTGGAAAAGTAGGTACAAAAACACCAGCATTATGTGAACAATGCAAACAAGCATTGTTAGGAGGTCAGTAAAATGACTTATGATATGCTAGATCAAGCAGGATCAAGTGATGCAGGTGGATTTGATGCTAAACAAAATAGAAGTAATCTAGATACTCCACAACTAGTTCATGGTTTCGTCACAATCATTAAAAATGAAGGACGTGAAGATGAACAAATTCTATGTAAAAACAAACACAATGTTTTAACAAACGATGGAAGAGATGAAATGCATGTAGCATTATACACTAACAATGGTGCACCTGCACAAAACGCCTATAACTATATCGCACTATCAACAAACGCAGGTGGTGCCGATCCAACACATACAACATTGGCAGGAGAAATCACCACAGGTGGTTTACAAAGAGCTCAAGCATCAACACTTTCTCACTCAGGAGGTTCTAATACTTCAACAGTAGCACATACTTTTACAGCAAGTGCAACCCATACCGCAGTTCAGTTATCTGGATTGTTTGATGCCGCATCAGTCGGTACAATGGGTCACGAAAACACATTCACTCCCGCCTCATTGGAAAGTGCAGATACATTAACAGTAACTTGGACTCTAACATTGGGATAAAGGGAATACCTTTTCTTTTTTAAATCTTTATAACGTATAATCTTATTTATTAAGTATTATGGTTAGAAAAGGTTACGGTAGACATAGTGTCGTAGCAACAGGAGCCAACAATCCTAGTTCACAAATATCTAAAGATGCGTGGAACGATGATTTAGATAAAACTGGAATGTTGGGATTCAGTCCTACAACATCAACGATTGTAATAAGTACAGGAAATCTTACAGTAACCGATACTTGGACAGTTGCAGAAAGTGAAACTTCTCCAACAGCCGATGATTTGGCAAATATTTTAACAACAGAAACTTCAACAGAAGATATAGTATTTCTTATTGCAAAAGCAGGAGATACAATCACATTAAAACATCAGGCTGGTGGTGCTGGACAAATTCATACACTTACTGGTGCTGATCAAATACTTGATACAAATGTTCCAACACTTTTGATAAGACGTGGAGCAGATTGGTATGAGTACGGTGGATCAAATCCTATCGCTGGTACAAACATTGATGTAACTGGTCCAACAGTTTCATTCGATCCAACTGGTGGTGTGGATATGCTTGGAAACAATCTCACAATGGGTTCAACTGGTGTTATTACATTTGGAGCAGGAGAAACAATTAAGATGGTGTTTGATGATATGCGATTTGAAGTTACAGCGGGAGATGTTTTTGATTTCTTAGTTGATGGAACAGGAGAATACACATTTTCAGCATCAGAAATTCAACTTAATGGAAACAATATTAGTGCTGGAGGTGGAAATGTATTTAATGTTGGTTACTTTGAATCAAATGCTGGAACACCATCTGGAACTGGTGCAATTCGTTTAGGAAATAATGAATTAATTAGATGGCGTAACAATGCAGATAATCAAGATATTGGTATTTCAGTTGACACACTTAACAGATTCCAATTTGATGGTGGATTAAGTGAAATCTATGCTAATGCTAATCCAATCACTGATGTAAGCTACTTAGAATCAAATGCAACAAATCCTGCATCAGCGGGTGCAATTCGTTTAGGTTATTCTGAACTAATACAATGGCGTAATCAAGGCAATACAGCAAATCATACATTCGGAGCTGATTCATCTGATAATTTGGAACTAAGAGTTGATGGTGCTAACAACTTTGGTGTTTTTGTCAATGGTGGATTATCAATGCAAGTGGATGATAACAGTGTAAGTGTTTTGGGTGGTTACATCGGTGATATTGGTGGAACTACTGATTCATCTGTTGGTGGATTAAGACTTGCAAATAATATTGAAATCGGTTGGAGAAATGCTGGTAATACAGAAAACATTGCATTAAATGTTGATGTAAATGATGAGTTTCTTTTCCTACATAATAATAACACACCATCAATAACATTAGAAGCTAATCATACAACTCCTGCAGGAGGACAGGAGATAGGTAAGATTAAATTTGTTGATGATGACGATTTAGGTGCTAGAGTTGACTATGCATACATACATGGTGAGATAGATGATCCTACAAACACAAGTAAAGATTCATCAATATATTTTACAGTACAAGCAACAAACTCACTAGTAGAACCAGTTAGAATTTACAACAATGGTCTTGCAATGGGATCAGGATATAACATAGTAGGTGGAGGTCAATCAACATCACTTTCAAACATAGGTTCACTCTCTTATGCAAATGGAACTACATTAAACGCTGATGCTACACAAACCACACTACAAATTCCTTCAGGTGATTTTCTTGAAGTTAGAATAGGTGCTGGAATTGAATATACATTCAATGCAACATCACTTGATGTAGCTGGTAATGATATAACCTCACCAAACTCAATTATTTTTGATGCTGGTGGTTCACCAGCAAGTAGCGGACATATTAGATTACCAAATGGATCAACTGGTATTAGATGGAGAAACGCTGGTGACACTAATGATGTAAGATTTTCGGTAGACTCAAACGATGATTTTGTATTTGATATTGATGGTGTAAATGAATATACGTTTAGTTCAACACAGGCTGACTTTAACGGTAATAATCTAAACTTAAATGGTGGTATAATACAATTCGATGACGCCACATCTAACATTGATCAGAATGGAAATGATCTAGATTTCAATAAGACAATACTTGGTCAATATAATTTCAAGATTAATACCGCAACTGAATATTCCTTTAATGCAACACAGGCTGACTTTAATTCAAATGCACTTATTGGTGTATCATATTTTGAATCTGATTCTGGAAACAATGCCAGCACAGGTTCAGTAAGACTAAACACTGCGGACGCAATCGCTTGGAGAAACGTAGCCAATGACAATGACCATCTACTTGATACAAGTGGAGATACATTTGAGTTTACAATTAATGGTGTATCTGAATACACATTTAGTTCAACACAAGCTGACTTTAATGGTAATAATCTCACTAATATGGGTACATTATCTTTTACTGACACAAACACAAGTATAGGTCAAAATTCTTCTGATCTCTTTTTAGATGTAGCAACTGGTGGATTGTTTTACTTTAGGATAAATGATGTAGCAGAATATACTTTTGATTCTGATAAAATTGCAACAAATAATAACAATATAAGATTAGGTTCTGGTCAACTACAACTTCAAGGTGGTGAAAATAGAACTATTCAAGGTAGTGACGCCAATTCAGAAATACAATATGATGTAGCAACTGGTGAATCACATACGTTTAGAGTTAATGATGTTGATGAATACACATTCAACTCCACACAAGCTGACTTTAATAATAACAAAATAGTTAATTTGGGTACACCTACTGACAGTGGTGACGGTGCTACAAAGGGATATGTAGATAGTGTTGCACAAGGACTTGATTCTAAGGATAGTGTTAGAGTTGCAAGTACAGCCGATATAGACCTTGCCGTAGCAAGTGATCCAAGTCCAGTAGATGGAGTTACACTAGCAAACGGAGATAGAATTTTACTTAAAGACCAAACCACTGGCGCAGAAAACGGTATCTATGATTGTGTTACAGCAACAGATCCAACTACTTGGGTAAGATCAAGTGACGCCGATGTTAGTGCCGAAGTAACAAGTGGACTTTACTGTTGGGTGGAAGAGGGAACCGCAAATGGTGATCAAGGTTATGTACTTACAACAAACGATCCAATTACATTAGATACAACAGCATTAGTATTCACACAATTCAGTGGTGCTGGACAAATTACAGGTGGTACAAATATTACAAAGAGTGGAAATACTCTAAACTGGGATCCAACTGGTGGTGTAGATTTTTCAAATAATTTATTAGACAATGCAAGTTTCTTAAGAAGTAATAGTACATTAGCCGAATCATTATCAAGTGAATTTATAAGAATGGGTAACGGTGAAAGAATAGCATGGTATAATGATTCACCAGCAGCCACTGGTTATTTGACATTTGGTGAAACTGGTGGGGTAAATAAATTCTCCATGAACGCAAACATACTTGATTTTGTCATGTTGAGTAATGGTGGTGATGAATATGAATTTGATTCAACCGAAGCTAATTGGTTTGGAAATAACCTTAGAAATGTCGGATACCTTGAATCAAACGCAACAAATCCAGCTCAGAGTGGTGCAATAAGATTAGGTTACACAGATCAAATCGTATTCAGAAATTCAGTCAATTCGGCAGATGTTTCAACATTAGGAGTATCAGCAACTAACAACGCAACATTTGCAACTAATCTTGACATGGAAGCAAATAACATTGTCAATGTCGGTGTTTTTCAATCAAACGCAACTAATCCTCCAACAACAGGTACAATTAGACTAGGAAATAATGAGTCTATCTATTGGCGTAACAATGGAAATACAAACAATTCTGGAATAGTATTCAATAATTCAAGTGATTTTGTTTTCTATTTTGATGGAGTTTTAGAATATAATATCGGTGCAAGTTTTGTTAATCTTAATGGAAGTCAAATATTAAATGCTAACTATCTCGAATCAAACGCAGGAAATCCAGCAAGTGCAGGAGCAATCAGATTAGGAAATCAAGAAGAAATTAGTTGGCGTAACAACGCAAATAACGGAAACTTGTCACTTGCCGTTAACAGTGATGACCAATTAACATTCGCTGGTACACCAATAGGTGGTTCATCAAGTGGCGGTGCTGGTGTTTACAAAGCACGAGTAGTTTCAACAGCAAACATAAATCTCGCAAGTGCAACTGACCCAAATCCAATAGATGGTATAACTGTTGCAAATGGTGACAGAGTTTTACTTAAAGATCAAATCACTGGTGCAGAAAACGGAATTTATGACGCAGTAACAGCTACTAACCCAACTACTTGGGTAAGATCAAGTGACTTTAACACAAGTGCTGAGGTAACAGACGGTGCATTGATTGTAATTCAACAAGGAACTATTGGTGCAGATTCAACTTTCAGATTAACAACAAATGAACCAATAACACTTGATACAACAGCACTTACATTTACAAATAATATTAATATCGCATCTAACGGAACCAACGGTATTTTAAGCAATGTTCTAGCAGTAGAACAAGAAGGTAGTAGTGCCTTACCATCAGTTGGTTTAGTCAGAATGGCAAATAATGGAAGAGTTAGTTGGAGAAACGCTGGTAATACAAATGATCATGCCTTCCAAGGAAGTTCTGACGGCATACAAATGAGAATAAATGGAAACGTTGAATATAATTGGAACGCAACTGGTTTTGATCTCAAAGCAAACAATCTCATCAATGTTGGTTACTTTGAATCAAATCATGGAACGCCAGCAACTGACGGTGTTATTAGATTAGGTCTTAATGAAGAAATTGAATGGTCAACCGCTGGAAACGCCTTAGCAATAAGAGGTGATAGTGGTGGTGTATTTGAAATTAGACCAGCCAATGTTCAAGAATATACATTTGGTACAGGATCGGCAAACTTTACTGGAAATGACATTCTAAACATTGGTGATATTTTAGAACAAGATGTTGCAGTAGGTAATATTGTTCATGATATGTATGCAAGTGCAACATTGGCTGATGACTCAATAATCGGTGCATTAAGATTCAGAGCCTTTGATGGTCTAAGTTCACCACAAAACTATGCAAGAATCACAGGTGTAATGGAAAGTGATGTGGACGCAAGTGAGGACGGTTCACTTCATTTCTATGTTACTGAGGCTGGTACACATGATGTTATGTACATGTCATTCAATGATGCTAGTTCTGGCGATATTGAGGTTCACAAAGATTTGGAAATACAGTTTGGCAGTTATTTGAGATTTGGAAATATTAATTCAATTAGAGATGATGGTAGTGGTATGGAAATAAATGTACAAACTGGTGATGATTTCAAATTTACAATTAATGGTGCAAATGAATACACATTCAATAACACACAGTTAGATATGCAATCCAACAATTTAGTGGACTTTGGATATATTGCTCAAAATGGAGCAGTTCCTCCAAGTGGAGCAATCAGATTACAAAACAATACTGGTAGAATCAGTTGGTATAACGTAACAGATGATGAAGTTAGAAGTATTGGTGTTGATAATGGAAACAACTTAGTTTTCTATGTTGGAACTTCTGAAGCAATAGAATATCTCTTTGGAGTTAATCAGGCTAACTTCCTAAAGAATGATCTTATTGATGTTGGTGATCTAATTGAACAACAAGTAGATGCTGGTGCTATGGTGTTCACTCAAGAAGCAGACATTCTTGCTGATGATACTGTAATTGGAGAATGGAGAATGAGAGCTGATGATGGTCTTGGAGTTAGACAAAACTATGCAAGAATCACTGGTGTAATGGAATCAGATGTAGATGCAAGTGAAGATGGTTCTATGCACTTCTACGTTACAGAAGCTGGTACACATGATGTTGAATACATGGCATTTAATGACGCAGGTGTTGGTGATATTAAAATGTTCCAGATTCTAGATATGAATAGCAATAATATTAGAAACGTTGGTTACCTTGAATCTAATGCTACTAATCCTGCTTCAACCGGTACAATCAGACTTGGAAATGCAGAAGCAATTCACTGGAGAGACCAAGCAAATCTCACAGACAATATCAAGATATATGGAAACACCAACGATGATATTAATTTTGAAGTTGGCGGAAATCATTATACTTTTGCCAATGATGGAGCAGACTTTAACAATAAATTCCTAAGAGAAGTATCTTATTTACAGTCAGGAGCATCAACCCCAGCCACTACTGGTGCAATTCGTTTAGGAAATACTGAAAGATTGAATTGGAGAAACGCAAGCAACACTGAAAATTCTGGATTACAAGGTTCTTCTGATGGATTACAGTTAAGAGTTGATGGAAATGTTGAATATAATTTCGGAGCTACTGATTTAGATATGTTAAACAATAACTTGAATATTGGTAATGGTTCTATTGAATTTGGAACTGGTGGATCAAGTCTAGGTGCTGGTGTTACAAATATGTGGACACAAGCAAACGGAGTTCACTTAAATTGTTTAACTGGCGACGCATTATCTATTGATGTAAACGGTGCAACCGAGTTCTCATTTGGTACAGCAATGAACGCAAACAGTAATGATTTGATTTCTGTGGGAAACATAACAATGGGCGACGCCACTGGTGATTATGATCTTAACTTTGAATCTACAAGTGCATTAGTAGATGATTCATCATTAGGTGAAATTAGATTCAGACATGATGACGGTTTAGGTGTATTGCAAAATTACGCAAAAATACAAGGTGTAATGGAATCAGACGTTGACGCAAGCGAAGATGGTTCATTGCACTTTTATGTAAGTGAAGCTGGTACACATGATGTTGAGTTTATGAGTATGAACGACGCAAGCACAGGAACCGTTGACATATTCAAGACACTTGATATGAATAGTAGTAATATAACTGATGTTGGTTTCATAGACTTTGGAACTGGAAGTGCGGACGCTGGTACAATCCGTTTGTCAAACTCTGCAACTATTGAATGGGAAGCATCACCAGCAGGCACAAATGGAACTCTGACATACGATGCAAACGAAATATTCATCTTTGGTGGAGGTTCTGCACCAGCATTTTCAGCCGATACTTGGTTAATCAATGGAACAGCAACGTCACATTCGATTAACACAAACGGAGATAATACTGAATATGGTGTTCCAACAAGTGCCGAACATAGATTGTTAGTTAATTCTGCTGAAATATTCACATTCAATGCCACCGAGGGAATGACAGCATCTCACATGATTCAAGGAAACAAGGGATCAGACATTGCCAGTGCAGATGCACCAACAGTTGCCACAACTGGTAACTACTTTGATATTACAGGAACTACTCAAATCAATCACTTAACAACTACAAATATTCAGGCTGGTACAGTTATTATACTACAATTTGATGCCTCAGTTACACTAACACATCAGGCTGGAACACCAACTGGTGATGAAAAAGATCTATGGTTAGCTGGAGCAACAAATGCCTCAATGACAGCAAATGATACAATCACTTTAGTATATGACGGAACTAACTGGAGAGAAACAGCCAGAAGTGTGAACTAGTAAAATATCTTTTTTAACTAATATTTCTTAAATGTTTATATGACCAGTTTTGCACGTGGTGTAGGAGAAACTATCACACGTAACGATAATCTTTCTAGTCTTATGACTATTCTAAGAGTATTATTATTAACAAGTGGTTTCACAAACAGTGGATTTACAGCAACAGGATTTTCTTTTGGTTCTATACAGATAGAAGATGCTCCTTCAAAATCAGAAACAAGAAAACCATTGAGTTCTATAGTTTTATCAGATACTTCGGGATCGATAATAAATATTTTAGGTTATTTAAGATATGCATCTGAGGTCATATCAAAATCTGGAATTACTCAAAGACTTGCAAAATTTATAAGAGATATAAACAAAAGTGGTTTCGTTTCAACAGGATTTACAACATCAGGTTTTACAATAGCACAATCAATACAGACTCAGGACAAAACAAATAAAGGAATAAACAGATTTACATCACAGAATTTTCCTGCTACATTACAATTAGTGGTTTCAGTCAAAAACATCTTAGGCAATCTCCGATTCGTAGAAAACACAATACCTAGAAATGATTCTGTAAATTTTGTTGCAAGTAGATTTAGAACTATATTACATAGTGGTGGATTTACTTTGAGTGGATTCACTATAACTGGATTTTTGGTAGGAAATGACGGTGTAAATTTTAGTGACAAAATAAACATGGGAGTAAAATACACTTTGACATCATCAACATCTTTATCAGATACTCCAACAACAGTCAAAAATATTTTAGGAAATCTACGATACATATCTCAAAACATATCAATATCTGAATTAGTAAAGAAAGGTGTAGGAAAAATAATAGCAGAATCCAGAGGTTTTACACTTTCTGGTTTTACAATTTCTGGATTTACATCTGGAGGACTTATAATAAACGATATAGTAGAAAAATCAAAGGGACAGTTTTCATCAGTTTCAAGTAGTGTTACATTTGGTGATTCAATATCAATTACAATTCAAAGATTATCAACAGTTTTGGAAACAGTTGTTTTATCACAAATTATAACAAAAGATATATCTAAAATAATACAAGAAGTTTCTGGATTTACATTCACAGGTTTTACTCAAAGTGGATTCGTTTTAAATCAATATTATATAGGAGATTCTGTAACTACAGTGAAATCAGTTTATAAAAATTTGGAAGAGGCTATTTGGGATTACAATTTATTTGATCCTGAATTCTTTGGAGATGGTCAGGTTTACATATTAGATGTTGTATCTGGAGTAAAAAATGTTTTAGGAAATCTAAGATACACTACAGAATCTACAACTTTATCTGATTCTGTTTCTAGAATGTTAGCATCAACTAGAACAGCTTTAGAACAATTTGGTTTCACACTTTCTGGATTTACAAGAAGTGGATTTACATTTGATGGTGTTCCTATAGATGATTTCATAACTTTAACAAAACAGGATTTGTTTGTGAATATAGCAGAAACATCTGGTTTCACAATAACTGGTTTTACAGAAAGTGGATTTTTCAAAGGTGGTGGTGTATTTGTTGGTGATCAAATATCAAGAATAGTATCTGAGTTAAGAACAAATACAGAAAACATAACCATATCTGATTCACTTTTAACAGGACTTACATTTACTTTGTCAGAATCTTTTTCATTATCTGATGTAATAATAAGAACCAAACAATTGGTTGCAGACATTCAAAACACTAAAGGTTTTGTTGATTCAGGTTTCACTCAAAGTGGATTTACATTTGCAACAGGTATTTATTTGAATGATCAGATAGGAGTATTGAAACATATAGGAAATCTATTTAGAGATATTTATGAAGTTTCAGGATTTACAATTACTGGATTTACAGATTCAGGATTCTTTATAGGTGGAGGAGTGTTTATAGGAGATCAACTACAAAAGAATGTAAACAAAGTCCTAACAAACACTGTAAGCGTTGTGGATGCATTAAACAGAACTCGTGGAGAGTTTGTTCCTATTCCAACATTTCAGAACACAATCATATTATCTGATGTTGTTGATAAGATAAGTTCTTTGGTTAGATTGATAACCGATCAGAGTGGTTTCACACAAACTGGATTTACACTTACTGGATTTACTAAAGATGAATCTATATACATTTCTGATTCTCCTCAAGGCATATCAAGAATAACAACATTATTCAGATCAATATCAGAAACTTCAGGATTTACACTTACTGGATTTACAGATAGTGGATTTTACATCAATGGTGGTGTGTTTGTAAATGATATAATAGGAAAGGATATATCAAAATTTGTTTCTGACTCAATATCATTATTAGATTTATCAGCAACGAGTAGTTCTACACAAAGATTTATTTCAGAAATATCAATATCAATATCTGATTCTATTTCAAATGTTAAAGGATTTGTTAGATTCTTAACAGATGGTGGATTTACAAGAAGTGGATTTACTGAAAGTGGTTTCTTTGTTGATTCTAGTATATTGATCAATGATACCGTTACACAAAGTCTTAGAATTGCAAATAACTTTAGAACCATAGTCGAATTGGGTGGTTTCACATTTAGTGGATTTACAACTTCTGGATTTTTAATAGGTGGAACACAAGTATTCGATTATGTAAATTCATTCACATCTAAATTAAGAACAATAGAAGAACAATCAATTTGGGACTTTAATATATTTGATCCAGAAATATATGGAGCTTGGTCAGTTGCATTACTTGATACGCTTGAAGGTGTGAAAAACATAAATGGAAATGTACGTTTTGCAACAGAAACAGTTACGGTTACAACACAATCCATAGTAAAAGATGTATCAAAAACTTTGTTAGAGTTGGGTGGATTCACTGGAACTGGATTTACTGAAAGTGGATTCTTAATAGGTGGTGTTGCCATTGTAGATATTCTTGAAGGAATAAAAACAACTCCTAGAAATATGTTTGAAACTATAATAAGATCAGATATAGTTGATAGAAGAAATTGGAATTTCAGACACATGTTTGATACATCTTTAGGAGTGGGATATGAAATATTGGATAATGTAAAATCAACACCTGCAATGATAATTTATGAATCTATATCATCTTTGGATATAATTGACAGAACAACAGAATTATACAAATCCATATCAGAAACAAACACAATCAATGACATTCTTATCAACGGAACAGCTTTTAATGTTATAATAGATGAGATAGAAATAATATTTTCTGACAACATAGTAAAAACATTCGGTGTATCTATATCAGAAACAGTGTCTATTATTGATGGTGTTATAAGTCAGATAAATGTTTTTGGAACATTAAGACCTATATCAGATTCAATTTCTTTATCACAATCAATAACAAAAGATGTAACAAAATCTATTTTAGAAGGATTTGTAGGATTTACAAAAACAGGATTTACAACTACAGGATTTACCATGATTGGTGGTGTTGGAATATATGATGTGGTTGATAGAGTTAGAGGTTATACGTCAATTATAAACGATACAATTATTTTATCAGATTCAGTTTCTAGAATAATAAATGAGTTAGGCAATCTAAGATATGTTGTAGAAACAATAACTTCAAACGATTCTGTTGATAGGGTAATTGACATGTTTAGAGAATTATTGCAGATTGCAGGTTTCACTCAAAGTGGTTTCACTTCATCTGGATTTTTCCTTTCAGGTGGTGTAAATATAATAGATTTTGTGGAAGATACAAAACAGGACATAATAAGAGCAATATCAGAATCAAGTGGATTCACTTTAACTGGATTTACCCAGAGTGGATTTTACATAAATGGTGGAGTGTTTGTCAATGATATTATACAAAGTCAAAAAGACTTTACACGAATTGTATCTGAAAGTGGAATATTCGATGTTGAGTTATTTGATCCAGAATTATATGGAATTGATTACAGTATAATCATAAGTGATGCAATTTCAACTAGTTTGACTATAACAATATCGGAAACTGAAAGCATATCAGATTTGATTTCAAAACAAGTTGGAAATATTAGGGAAATATTACAACAAAATGGTTTTACAAAAACAGGTTTCACTCTTACTGGATTTACAACATTTGATGGAATAAATGTGTTTGACTCAGTACAGAAAGTAACATCAAATGAATTTTTCAGAGTTATAGAAGAATCAAGTGGATTCTCAATAACAGGTTTCACTCAGAGTGGATTTTACATCAACGGTGGTGTTTTCATAAATGATGTGGTAGGTAGAGTTGGAGTGTTTTCAAGATCTGTTTCATCCACAACAATAGTAAATGACAGTTTGAATAGAATTGAATCATTTTTAAGATCAGTTTCATCAATAACAACTTTATCAGATTCAATTTCAAGAATAATATCACATATAAGAAACATATCAGAAGCTCAAGGATTCACTTTGAGTGGATTTACTTTGAGTGGATTTGTTCATGGATTCCAAATAGATGTTTCCGATGTTGTTATAGCATCCAAATCAATTAAGAATAAATTCAGAACAATAAATGAGATAAGTGGATTTACATTTAGTGGTTTCACCAACACTGGTTTCTACATAAACGGTGTTACAATAATAGACACAATATCAAAAGGAATAACATACTCAATATCAGAATCAATAGCACGATCTGATTCTTTGGTAGGTTCTAAAAACTTGTTTGGAACTCTTAGAGGTGTTGTAGAATCTGTAAACCCACTTGACTTTGTTGATAGATTGATAAGTGATATTAGAGATATATTTGAAGTTAGAGGTTTCACGTTTAGTGGATTTACAAGATCAGGATTCGTTTTCTCTGGTGGTGTATATATGTTGGACATAGCAGAAAGAGTGAAAGGAGACTTTGTTGCTACAACAAGTAGTGTTTCCACAATTTCTGATTCAGTTTTGGTAAGAATGGATTTGTTTAGAGTGTTAATTGAGAATGTATCTGCAACATCCATAATAAACAGAATATTGATTTCATTAAGAAATGTGTTTGAAACAACAGGATTTACAAAAACAGGATTTACTTTAAGTGGATTTTACATAGGTACAACAGTTGATATATTTGATTCTTTGACTGGAACAAGATCAGTTTTATCAAATGTTCCAAATCAAGCCATAGACATGTTAGATGTTTTATCAACATCAACACAGGATAACGTAATTGTGAATATATCAGAAACAATAGCAAATAGTGAAATAATATCAAGGACATTGATTGCTTTTAGAAATGTTTATGAAATTAGAGGCTTTACATTATCTGGATTTACTATTTCTGGATTTGTTCAAAATGGCGTTGGTATATATGATTCAATTACAAAATTACAATCTATTCATTTACTTAGAAATGTTTTTGAAGGTTCTGGTTTCACTCTAACTGGATTTACAACTTCTGGATTTACTGTATTTGGTGGAGTTTTAGTTGATGATTATGTAAATAGATTGACAACATTGAATGTATCTATATCAGATACTATTTCAATTACAGGCATTGCAATCAGAGTTATATCTTCTATAAGATCTATTTCTACAGATATTATAAATCTATCTGACAGTGTTGATAAAGTAATCGATTGGTTTAGATACATATCAGAATCAAGTGGATTTACACTTACTGGATTTACCGATACTGGATTTGTTAAGGATGCAGGAATATATGTATTTGATAGTGTAGTACAATTAAAAGAAACTGGAAATCTATTTAGGGATATTTATGATACATCAGGTTTTACAATAACTGGTTTCACTTCATCTGGATTTTATATTAATGGAGGAGTGTTTATAGGAGATATAATAAGTAAGAGTGTAAACAAGATTTTATTTAACAATGTAACATCAAATGATAATGTAGGCAAAAATCTCAATCCTTTGTTTAGATCAATTTCAGATTCAGCTATAGTGTTTTCAGATTCAATATCTAGAGTTGTAGATATGATAAGAATAATTTCAATTAAGAGTGGATTTACTTTGAGTGGATTTACGGCAACGGGATTTGTAGTTGATGCAGGTATTTCTATAGGAGATGTCAATCAAGGTTTCAAGATTATAGGAAACTTCTTTAGAAATATAGCAGAAAGTTCTGGATTCACAGTTACTGGTTTCACTCCATCTGGATTTACCATAGGTGGTGGTGTGTTTATTGGAGATGCTATAAATCAAGTTTATAGAGCATTTGTAAGATATCCTCAAGATACAACTTTATTGGATGACACTGTATCATCAGTGATAAATCTATTTGGAAGATTAATTGTGATAACAGAAACATCAATAGCATCTGTAGATTCTATAAGAAAAGATATAACAAAATTAATAACAGAAACCACTGGATTCACAGTTACTGGTTTCACTCCATCTGGATTTACCATATTCAGTTCAGGTATAATAACTGATTATGTGGAAAGAACAAAGAATTTTGTTAGAGATGTAAATGAAAACGAAATATTTGATATGGATATATTTGATCCAGAAATATTTGGATCATCATATCATTATATTGGAGATCAAGTTGTAGTAGCTATAAATAATTTAGGAAATCTAAGAGGTGTTGTAGAACAAACACTTGCATCAGACTCAACAATAAGATTGCTTTCATCTGTAAGAAACTTATTAAATGTTGCAGGATTTACTCAAACAGGATTTACAGATTCAGGATTCTTCAAACTTGGTGGAGCATCTATATTTGATGTGGTTTCATCTGTAAGAGATCAAGATTACATAAGAAACATAGTAGAAAGTTCTGGTTTCACAATTACTGGATTTACGTTAAGTGGATTCACACTTGGTGGTGGAGTTGGAATATATGACACTGTTGAAAGGTTGCAAACAACATTTAGATCAATGTCAGAAAATATAACAATAAGTGAATCATCATTTGTAACAATATTTGTTGGATTGATAGAAAACATTGTTACCAGTCAGATAATAACAAGAAGTTACAATGCAACAAGGCAACTTACAGGAACTTTCGGATTTACATTTAGTGGATTTACAACATCTGGATTCACATTAGAAAACGTAACATCAATAACCGATAGTATTCAAGCAAATAAGTTAGTAGGAAACTTCTTTAGAACTATATATGAAACATCAGGTTTCACTTCATCTGGATTTACTTTAAGTGGATTTACAATTTCTGGTGCCATAAGTGTATTTGATTTCATATCAAAGAATGTTGGTAAAACAGTAACAAACAATATTTCAATTTCTGAAATAATATCAAAAGATGCAGGAAGAGGAATAACATCAACAACAATATCATTCAGTGACTCCATAAACAGATACCTACAACTTAATAGAATAGTGAATGAGTTTAGACCATTTACTAGTACAGGATTCACTCTTAGTGGATTCATAGGTGGAGGAGTTAGTGTTCAGGACATATTAATTGTAAACAAACGAATAGGAAACTTCTTTAGATTTATAACAGATACTAGTGGTTTCACTCAAAGTGGTTTCACATCATCAGGATTTACAGTAGGAAACGACATACAACTCAACGATGTAATTAATAGTGCAATAAGAGGTGTTCCAAGAAATATATCTGAAAACATTGCAGAATCACATATACTTGAACGTGTTTTGACATCATTTAGACTGTTTACTGAAAATATTGTAATACCTTCTGATCTAGTAGAAACAAGTGCTACAGATTTATTGGTTGCTGTAAATGAAACTGCATTAGTTTTATCAGATACTATAAGAAAGGATGTTTTGAAGAATATCTATGAAACCGTAATCGTAATTGATTTGTTAGACAGGACTATGGTATCGTTTAGATCAATTACAGGCGTTGTAGTTGTTTTATCAGACTCGGTTGATAGAACTATAGCATTATTGAGAAATGTTGCCGAAAGTGTAGTTTTATCAGATTCTATAACAAAAGATGTGGTTAAAAACATATCAGAGTTGATAACAATTACAGATTCAATAACAAAGGATGTAACTAAGAATATTTCTGAAACAGTTGTATTAAGTGATTCTGTATTATTTGTTAGAGGAGTAATAAGAGTTGTATTCAATACAGTTGTTTTGACGGATGTCATATCAAAAGACGTTTTGAAAAATATATTTGAAACTGCATCAATTTTATCAGATAGTGTTGATAGAACAATAGCATTACTTAGAAATGTTGTAAGCAATGTTTCAGGTATAGGTGATTCAATAGTAAGAAATACACAATTAAACAGAAGTGTATTATACACTGTTATTTTGTCTGATAGTGTTGATAGGACTATAGCATTTTTGAGAAACACATCTAGTATTGTTTCTGGAATATCAGATTTAGTTGACAGATCCATATCATCTATCAGAAATACAACAAGTACGGTAGTTTTATCAGACTCAGTTGATAGAGTTATACAATCATTTAGAAGTGTTGTAAGTAATGTGGTTTTATCTGACAGTGTTGATAGAACTATAGTATTTTTGAGAAATGTTCAGGTGAATATTATAGTTTCTATAGATGATATATTCATGCGACAGGGAAGGATATTATCAGAAGTTATATTGAGATCAGAATCACTTGTTAGAAAAATAACATTATTTAGAAATATATCATTACAAACAATATCAATTTCTGATTCTTTAATTAGAAACATAGATCTGTTTAGAACTCTATTAAACAATGTGACCGTATCTGACAATGTGGAAAGATTGATTGTCTTATTGAGATCAATAGATGTTCAAAATGTGACAATTAGTGACGGTGTTGTAAGAATAATATCATTCCTAAGAAATCTTTCAGAATCAATATCAATTTCTGATTTGTTATCTAAGGCATCTACATTATTTAGAAATGCAATAAATATAATAAATCAATTGGATGTTATTCAAAGAGTTATTGTTTCATTTAGAAGTATATTGGCACAGACTATTGTTTTGACAGATAATATAACTATTGATTTAGGATTTGATTTGTTCGAGTCAATATCAATATCTGATGTAATAATTAAAGATGTAGTTAAGAATATTACAAACATTGTAAATATAAATGACTTTGTTGCAAAAGGTATAGGATATTCTATAGTAGAACCTATTGTAAATGTGTCTGATTCTGCAATAAGGGTTTTAGACTTCTTTAGAATAAATCTTAATACTATAACTATAACCGATACAATAATTAAAGATGTAACCAAGAATATTTCAGAAATAATAATTTCAACAGATATTATAAATTCCGTTAGAGATGTGCTTAGAAATACAATAGAAACTGTCAGTATAACAGATTTAATAACAAAAGACATATTGAAGAATATCTATGAGTCAATTTCAATTACAGATGATATAATAAAAGATGTTACAAAATCATTGACAGAAATCATTGTTTTGTCAGATAATGTATCTTATGGTGTGGGTTACTTCATTTCTGAAACAGTAATCATAACTGATGCAATAACAAAAGATATTACAAAAACAATCATAGAATCAATATCCATAACAGATTCTATAGAAAAAGATGTATTGAAAAATATCTTGGAAACTATCACTATAACTGATTCAATAGTAAAGGACATTGTAAAGAATATATCAGAAAATGTTGTTTCATCTGATGACATACAAAAAGATGTTTCTAAATTCATATCACAGACTGTTTTGATAACAGATAGTATAGTATCAGGTTCATTCAGACTTATTGAAGAAGCTGATATTGTAATTTCAGATTCAATAGGAAAGGATGTTACTAAAAACATATCTCAAACAATATCAGTGATTGATGTATTAAACAAAGGACTTTCATACAGTATATTCCAACCATTCCCTACAACTGTAACCGACAATGTTTCATACGGTGTAGGTTATTTCATAACAGAAAGTGTTGTAATAACAGACAATATAATCAAAGACATAACAAAAAACATATCAGAAATAATATCATTATCAGATTCAATATCCAGAGGAGTTGGATATACAATAACCGAATCCATATCAATATCTGACAATATAATAAAAGACATAAACAAAAACATATTAGAATCCATATCAATAACAGATACGGTTTCATACGGTGTAGGCTACTTTATTTCCGAAACCATTGTTATATCAGATAACATAGTAAAAGATGTAACTAAAAACATATCAGAAACAATTTCTGTAACTGATGACGTATCTTATGGTGTAGGTTACTTTATAACAGAAAGTGTTGTTTTATCTGATTCAGTATTAAAAGATATAACAAAAACAATTCTAGAATCTATAGTTATAACTGATTTAATAATTAAAGATGTAACCAAGAATATTTCAGAAACAATTTCTGTAACTGATGATATATCATACGGTGTTGGTTACTTCATGACAGAAACAGTCAATATATCTGATGATGTTTCCATGGGAGTTGGATTTGTTCTTACAGAAACAGTCAACATAACGGACAACATAGTAAAAGATGTATCTAAATTCATAGGAGAAACAGTTATCATATCTGACAATGTTGTAATGGGAGTTGGAATTGTTCTTACTGAAACAATAACACTTTCAGATGACATAGCAAAAGATGTAAACAAGAACATATCAGAAACAATAGTAATAACAGATAATATAATTAAAGATGTATCTAAATTCATAAATGAAGTTGCGATAATTCTTACAGATGAAGTTAAAGGTGCATATCCAAGAAATATATCAGAAACCATTGTTTTATCTGACAATGTGTCTTATGGTGTAGGTTATTTCATTTCTGAAACAATCACAATTTCAGACAATATAATAAAAGATGTAACAAAGAGTATGATAGAATCCATATCAATAACAGATACACTATCATACGGTGCTGGTTATAATTTATTGGAAAACATTGTTTTGACGGATGTAATATCAAAGGATGTTCTAAAAAATATCTATGATAGTGTATTAAGAAATGATTTGTTAAATAAAGGAATATCTAAATTCATAGATGAATCTGCAATATTCCCAACAGATGACATACAAAAGAATGTACAAAAAGTGTTATTGGAAAATATAGTGATATTAGACAACATACAGAAGGATGTTTTGAAAAACATTTATGAAACAATTTTAATTGTTGATAACTTATCAAGAGGAGTTTTCAGAATAATAGAGGAAACCATATCTATAGTAGATACTATAATACAATCAATAAACTTACAAGTATTTGAAACTATAGTTATTGTTGATTCCATACAAAAAGATGTGTTGAAGAATGTGTTAGAAGTGATTTCTATAGTAGATGAATTATTAGGAGATTTTGCAATTTCTACAGCACTTCAAACTACAACAATAATAAAAACATCATTAGAAACAACTTCTTTAATATCACAATCTTTAGCAGAATCATCACTATCATTTGAAACACTGATAAAAGATAATGCTGAATTCAACACAATAATTAAACAATCCATATTGTTTAACACATTGGTAAAACAATCAATATTATTCAACTCAATTCTAAGACAAACCATCACATTTGGAACAATAGTAAAAGATTCTGTAGAATTTGCAACTTATGTAAAACAATCAATAATATTTACTGCATTGATAAAAGATTCTGTAATATTCACTACTCAAATAAAGAATATGTTAGAAATAATAGCAAGAATAAAAATAGTTTTATACTTCAATTCACTAATAGGTAATGACGGAAATGAGTAGTACATTCGATGATTTCATACATGTTGGTCAAATAGGCACAGTTTTGACGACCACGGTTACTAAGATAGTAAACAATGTAGAAACACCTGTTGATTTATCAACTACATCTTCCACAGAAATAGAATTGCAGAAACCAGATGGAGAGATATTAGCTCCGTTTACAGCTTCATTTGTAACTGACGGAACAGATGGTCAGATAACATATACTGACATGACAGGTGTTTTTGATGTTACAGGTAGATGGACTATTAGAGGTGTGATAAATTATCCCAGCGGTGCAAAATTCATGGGGTCATGGACAGGTTTCTCAGTTGATGAGTAAACTATCGACTTATATACTACGAAAAAGCAATACTTATAAGTGTGATATATAATGGCAGTTCCAAAGATATTTCAAACATTTAACAGTTTATTAGGTGGTATAGTAAGAAAATCCAATGCAACTATAATAGGTCCGTCTAAACAATTAGTTGGTGAGTTTCCAGAAGTAAATTTTGAGAAACTTTATGAGTATTATCATCATTGGGACCAAATTAAAACCTCAGTTGACGTAATGCATCAGAAATTCAGAGGTAGTGGAATATCAATTACAAGTAATAACGAATATTTTAATAAATTCATCGAAAAATGGTGGGACATTGCAAATGCAGAAAAAAAATGGTCTCAATTCATTTATTCACTTTTAATAACAGGTTCAGCAATTATGGAGATTCAATACACTCCAGATGGTAGAATAGGAAATGTAGAACAAATACCAATGCAGACAATTCATAGACTTTTCAGAGATCAGTATGGAAATGAGTTAAAACTGGTTCAAATTGTAGATGGTGTTTTTAAGGAACTTGATCCTCAATATTTCATTCATCATACAATAAACAATCCAGATAGACAGGCATTCGGAAAAAGTATGTTTCATACACTTGCAAGTCCTAGACCTGTCACTGGTAAGGTTGATCCTGTAACAGGAGATGCCATAAATTCTGAAAGAAATGCAATTTCATTATTGGATGCACAAGCCGTTTTACAAAATGCTGAGATTGAAATTAAGAAAAAGATGGCAAAACCAAGACTTATTGTAAGTGCAAATGGAATGCCAAGAGATCAGATGGAAGCAATTCAGAATGAAATGGCTGATGAGAATACAGATCAATATATTTGGATTTTTGATAAACCAGTACAAAGTGCAGAACTTCAAGTTCAATCACAAGGCAAATTTGGTGATTATGCTGATAACGTGGATGCACACATCGATGTAGGTACTGTTTTTGCTAGTAATGTTATCAAGAATCCACAAGGATTTAGTTATAGTGGTGGACAAACACCTCTAGACGTATTAGATCAAAGAATGATAGATCTTCAAGGAGACATGTCAGAGGTTATGAAAGATCAGTTGATTAGACCTTTAGCTGAAAGTTGGGGTTTTAAAGAATTTGATATGATGGAAGTAAAAATTACATTTACACCTATAGTCAAAAGATTGACACTTGAAGATATACGTGGATTGGATCCAATGTCAGTTTCAGCAAAAGAAAAACGTGAATTGTATAAGAAACACAATATTGAGTTAGATGACAATATGTGGGAAGAGGAAAAGAATGAACAAAAACAACAAGGTGGAGGAATGGGTGGAATGATGGGTGGAATGCCACCAGCAGGTCAGCCACCAGCAGGTCAGCCACCAGCACCAACAATTCCAAAAATGCCAGAAGATGCAAATGATACACCATCAGATAAAGGAATACAATCTCCTAAAGTAGATTCACCAAAAATAAGTCCACCTAAAGATGACTTTACAATGGATGCACCAAAACCAGATAATCCATCATTGCCACAAGTAGATCAGAAAAAACCAAAAGGAGAATCTCTTTACACTAGACTTATGAAAGAAATTGCAAATGAATCAAATCTAAATGACAAAGATAAAATTAAAGCCATAAAAGCACTTGAAAGAATTCCACTTCCACCTAGTGCAATATCAACATCAACTGATCTATATGTAGGTCAAGGAGTTGACGATGTAGGAGCACCAGAAATCACTGATCCAGATGTAAGATTAGAATATGGAATGAGTGAGGATGAAAGTGAACTTCCACCATCAGCACCACAGAAGATGGCTCATGCAGGAGATACACCAAGTCTAGGAGATGATGAAGGTGTTGTAGAAATTACAGAGGAAGAATATAATGAAGAAATAGGAAACTATCATCAAGGTGGAACAGGAAATGACGGAATAAATAAAGACAGTGATGGAACGTTTAAGGATCCAAGTGATGTTGAAGGAGAACTTGAAAGATTGCCAGAAGAAGGTCAGACAGCAATAGAAGATCCACATCCAAGACCTGTACAAGAACCAATGACTAAGATGAGTGGAGGAAGTGAGCCATTCCCAGATAATACCAAAGATCAGATTATAGGATCATCAGATGATGATGAACCACCATTTGCTCCAAGTGAATTAGATTTAAATGACTTAGAGAATGAGGACGATGAAGAGGAGAAAGAGGCAGATGAGTCAATACCAGATGAAGAAAGACAATTTAAATTTGAAGATGACGTAAAAGATAAGATTGAAGGAGAAGATCCATTCACTAGTGGAACAAGTGATGATCCAAATCCAGAACCAGAAGAAAGAAAAGAGTTTCCAAGACTCGATGATCATCCACTTACAGAACAACCAAACACATTTGAGGATGAAGATAATGATGAAGATTTTGCAAGTGATACAAGTCAGGCTAGACTTCATTTAGAAGATCAAGGTTTGGAAAATCCAGATAGATTACAAGATTCACGTTATCCATCTGACAACACTGGACTTAATGTAAAGCCAGAATATCAAACTGTTTCAGAAGATGAATTTTCACAAGTACAAACAGGAGAAGATCCACTTGAAGAGGAAGGAGAACCATTTGAAGATGGAATGATTGTAAAACCAGAAGATATAAGACAAAGTAAACCAGAGGGATTTGATCCAGAAAATCCTGTAACACAAGAAATTACAGAGGACGAATATAATAAAGAAATTGAAGATGCAGACATGAATGATCCATCTATATCAGGAATTGATGAAGAACAAGTTGATCCTGATATTCTTCATGAAGATCCAGAAACAGGAAAAATGTATACCGACCTAACAGATGAACAGGGAAATCAGGTGCCAGATCTCAGATTTGATCAGACACCAGATTCTAATGAAAAACAACCAGAGGTTGAACTTGAGTTTGAGATAGTTACAAAAGATGAATATGATAAGGAGATGTCAGAACAAGAATTCAATGATGAGTTAGACGATCCATCAATGAACATACTTGAAACCAAACCAGAAGAATTTGTACCACATGAAGATTTGTTAGATCCAATGGAAACAGATGAGGATGGAAATCCAGAAGAATTGACAGATGTCGATGGCAATCCATTAGATGATGAAGATATTGATCAATATGAAGAAAGAGTTGATGATTTAAATGATAGAATTAAAAAACTCGAACAACTACATAAACTTGATAAAAAAGTTTCAAAGATGGAAGATGAGGGAAATAAAGATGAAGAGGATGTTGATGTAGATGAAAAAGAAGAAACCAATATAGATGAAGATAAAATAGATGATATTCCTACAAGAAAAGGCACAGTCAAAGATATAATTGAACGTGAACATGAATTGATAGATCAAGGTGTTCCGGAAGATGAAGTTCATGATGTTTTACAACAAGAATTTGGCACAGAAAGAATGAAACGTGCTGTGGAAACTAAAACTTGGAGAAAGGTTCATGGCGAGGAAAAGTGAGAAAAATAAAAATAGACCAGAATGGGCTAAGAAGATTCCTAGATCTAGTAGAATATGTTTCAGATGTCAACATAAATACTCAAGTCATGTTCCATCATGTAGAAGAATAATCGAGAGAAAACCAGAAAGAAAAGAATGTAATTGTAGAACTTTTGTAAAAGACGAACAGGAATTGGAAATAGTGATAAGACAGGAAGCTGGAGAGGATAGACGTAGAAAAGAAGCTTTTGAAAGAAAAAATGCTTTAATAGAAAAAAGTGAGAGTAATTAATATGTCTGAGGATTGTGTTTCTAAATGGATTTCCAAACTATATGATGAGGGAAAATATGAGGATCATGATCAGATAGTGGCTATTGCTCATTCCAAATGTGAAAATGGCGAAGAAACAAGTTTGAAAACAAATGATGCTCCAGATGATACTAAATCACTTTCAACAAAATCTAATGGAGAAGAATTTGTAGAAGGAGAATGTCAAATTTGTGGAAGAACACCAGTCGAACATCAAGATATAATAGATCATGATTTTAAACATAAAGCTGATGAAGAAGGAACTAGTACAGGAGCAAAAAAAGGTTGGGACACTAGAAAAAGAGGTGGAAAGGCCCCTGATGATGATAGTAAAATTACTGATGATATTGATGATAAGGAAAAAGAAAATAGATCTAGAGCTAAACAACATGATCCGGAAGATGAAAGTCCTGTAGAAAAAGGAGAAAAACCCAATATCTCAGAACCTTATGGAAATCCTAGTGAACAAGAAGTAAAGGATTTTGTAAATAAATGGAGTAGAGCAAATCATGGATATCCACCTTCAATAGAAAATATAATGGAAGAATTCAACATTCCTGAAGATAACGCAAAAAGTTTATCAAATGGTGTTGGATTACAGTCAGATCTTGATGATTCGGATACAAATCCATTCAAAGATAAAAGTACAAAAGATATTATTAATTCAATAAAAGGTGGAAGTAAAGATTGGAGAGATTGGAAATTCAAAGATCATATACCTGAAATGAGAGAGATAGAAAGAAGAAATCAAGAAATACCAAAACCAGAAAAACCAGAAGGATATACAAATCAAACCATATTCAGAGATGATCCTGATGCAATAGCTAAAATGGAAGCAAAAGTAAAGTATTTAGAAAATGTTGCTGATTATTGGAAAAAAATTACAAAGTTTCCTGTAAGAGATTGGCAAAATGAATTAGGTATTGGCTCACTAGGCGACAGAAAATGGTATGAAATGTCAAACAATTCACAATTATTAAATGGAGCAAGAAAAAAGTTAGAACAAATTAAAAATCAAGGAACACTTACAAGAAATACGACATATAAACCAGATCAATATGGAAAGAGTAAACCTAGATTCTATTATACAGAAGAACCAAAACAAGGTGAATCACATGCAAATGAAGAAGGTATTGCAAGTGTATCAGGCCCACCTGCTGGAACTGAACCAACAGTTAAAGATGACAAAGTAACCGTACTACCAAATGGAAAACACATTGATGATACACAGGAAGCACTTGCAGATACAAAAGTTGGTGGTGATTTAGGAAAGGAGTTAGGGGATGTTAAAGTGGAATCACACGATCCAATTTTACTTAACGAGAATTACTTACAGTTTGAAAACGTACTTTACAGACCAGTTTATGTAGGAGAAAGCGTAACTATTGAAGGCAATGAGGCACTTTTGATTTTTGAAAACAAGTATTACACAAGTGAGGGAGTAGGAAACTGTCCAATGTGTAAAGGAGCAGGTAAGGTTACAGTTGAAAGACTTGGACTTAAAGAATGTCCAAAATGTGAGGGAACTGGTGACATACAAGAAGAACCACAACAAGAAGAACCACAAATGCAACAACCAATGATTATGGAATCAAAAGCAAATGAAACTTGTGGTTGTAAGAAAAAGGCAATGGAAGCAAACATCAAAAATTACAAATCATTCATAGAAACTGAGATTGATGTTCTAAAGAAACGTGCAAAAGCAAATGAGGCAGTAGGAATCATGTATGGACTTCCAACTATAAGTAAACAAGGAAGAAAGATCAAAGGAACACTTGCATACGCAGGTGTAAGTCTAAATGACAGAATTTATCTACCAGAAGAACTTGCAAAAGGTCATGGTAAAACTTTACCACTTTTACTAAATCACTCATCAGTAGCAGGTGCAGAGGAAGAACTTGATAGACTTGATGATGAAATGTTACATTGTTTAGAGAATGAGATTGATTATCAAGTAGGAGAAGTTTCACTTACATGGGATCCACAAAAACTAACATTATATTATGAAGGTGTTGTTGACAATGAATTTTTCCAGAAGGAAATCGATGATATGGATATGGCAGTATCACTCGGAATTTACTATGACAGTGACAGTCCAAAAGTTTGTGATGAAGAATGTTACACACTTATCAAAGGAGCAGAGTTTAGAGAGGTATCACTTGTATATCACGCAGGATTCCCTATAGCAACGATAGAGGCAGTGGAAGCAGAGTTGAAGGCTAGATCAAAATTGTCAATAGCAAAAGAAGAAATGGATCAAGTTTTATCTGATGGAAGTATAAACACATCGCCATCAGATGATTCTATAGTTGAAGAACCAGTACAAATTGTTCAAGAAGAATCAGTTGCAGAGGAAGAGGAAGATGCATTGGCACAAGGTGGAAGTGTAGATGTTGAAGAAAAACCAACAGGAGAACCACTAACTGTAGATGTGAATGAAGATAAACCTATGATAGTAGAATCATTTTACAGTCCAGATAGTTTCAGTATTAGAGGCGTGTCTGGAATGACGATAAGCAATAGTAATGGTGTTGAAAGATACACATTTGATCCTACACAGAATTTCAGTACAAACACAATTCATTTTTCAGTCATCAATGAGGGAGCAACAATATTTGGAGAACAATTACAACCAAAGATGACAACATCAGATGATATTACAAAAGAGATAGAATCTAAGCCAGATATAAAAATAGAGAATTCAGGTAAAGATATTTTAGATGAGTTGTAGTGATCAGATATGAAATGCATGAAACGAGTTGCATTTGAATCTGATGAAGAATTAGATTGGATTACGGTTAAGGGAAATCACATACCAATAAAGAAAGGTCAGGACAAAGGCGATGCAATAGCAGATTTCTTTGACAAGAAAAAAAAGAAAAAAGAATTTAAAAGTGGAGGAGTTTACAAAGATAAAGAAATAGATCCAGAAGATCTTGATGAAGATAGTGATTTTAAAAAGAATGAAGTCATAAGTGATGAAGATTATGAAAAACTAGATGCGGGATCTGAGTATATAGAATACTCAAGAAACATGACTGGATATTTAAGACCCAATGATGAAGGTTATAATTTAGGTAAAAGACTCACAATTAAAGTTAAAAATGAATATTCTGATGTAAGAGATCAGACTGTAAAAGAATTGATGTATTATTATGATGATGATGGAAAGCATGTAACAACAATGACAGTTGAACAAACTGATTCAGAAAGATATGCTGAATATATTTCAAGTGAGAAAAGGCTTAACGAGGATGGAGAATTTGAGGAGATAGAATATACTGATGAAGAACATTATAAGAATCTAAAACGTTTTACACAGTATTATAGTGAAAGAGGAAATGAAAGAGAAAGATGGGATAAACTACAAAAACAGGCATTGAAAATAAAAAACAACAGTTCAAAACGTGATGAGTTTTATAACAAAGAAAAAGAATTGAAAGACAGTTTAGTTGAATTGAATAAAAAAGAATCAGAAATGGAAGATGGTGATGAGAAAGATAAAATTAAAAAGGAGATAGAAGATAAACGAGTAGAAATTTCCAATTTACAAAATGACGAAAAATATGATGATGTGAATAAACTATCATTTAATGATTATTATCGTATGAAACATGAAATGGCTAGACAATACATAAAAGATAATGGAGATGATTTTAGAACTACAGGAATAAATGCATCTAAAAATAAAGGACTACCTTTTGAGAAAATGGATGATTATGCCAAATACGTTGATGATACTAAAAAACCCATTTTTGAAAAATTCAAAAGAATTAGAAACAAATTAAAAAAAGACATTGAAGATGGAAATATAAAAAGCAATATAAAAGATATGGATAAAACCAGTGAAAATTTTACAATTTCATATCAAAATAATGTGGCTATGAACAATATGTTGGTTGATAGAAAAGAAAAAGAGGTAGGTATGATTGATACAAACAAAAAAATGTATGAAATGTTGGATCAAACAAATGAAAAATATTATGAAGATGCATCAGGCAATCAGACAATTGGCTCATCTTATTGGAATGTTATTGATCATATAGAAAATAAAGTAGAGTTGGATAAAGACAAAATGAAACAATTTGAAGATGAACTTGCCGAGTTGAAATGGGGAACACAAGAATATGCAAATAAATTGGCAGAAAAAAGGGATTATGAAAATTCTGTAAAAAAATCACTGACTGATAGAGATAGAAAAATGCTGGAATCACATAAAGAAATGGTAAAAGCAGACAAATACAGTAAAGAAGGTATAGTATTGCTTAAAGACGATGTAAAGTTTTTCAAGTCAAGAAATAAAAATGAATATGTCACACCTTTAGTTGAAAAAAACATACATGTTTATGGTTTTCCAGATGAAAAAAACATCAATGAATGGAACAAATTTAAAAAAATGTATGATGAAAGATATGATGAAATGAACATGAGTGAAAGATCTATTATAGATTACAATATGAATAAATTAAATCCATTTGTATCAGATGATGTTATGGAACATGCATATAATACATTGAAAGAAACATATACTAAAAATAGTTGGGTAAACATAGATGTAAAAGATAGAGTTAAAGCTCCAGATTATACAGGATCTTCAAAAATACCATCAAACTCAAGAAACTTAGAAATTGAAAGAAAGATGCATTATCAGTTACATGCGAGTGACGGAAGAAAATTTAAGGTTGCAGGAACTAGTTATAAACAAGGAGGCAATTGGGATAAATCAAATCAATCAATAAACATATTCAGAGCAAAAAAATCAACAATAGATTGGGCACATAATCACGAAATGGCACATTCTTTTTTTGATTATACACTTGATGCTTTAGATGAAGGAGGACTGAAATGGAAGAAAAAACCCATGCAGACATGGAAAAACCAATGTGAGAATCTTGATGAAGGTGTTGTTAGAGATATTCTAGGGAAATATGCAGGTAATTATCTACGTGATTATAAAAATAATCCTCAAAATGAAAGTTATAAAAATAGTTTATATACAGAAATGTATTCTGCAATAAAAGACTTGAAAGACGGCAAGGAAAAAGGTGATGGAAATCATGATCCAGAAGAAGGATATGAAAAACTAAATCAGAAATACCCAGAATTAGTCAAATCATACGAAATATTGACAGGAAAGGAAGAAGGCAATTTATACTATGAAAGTTTAAAAATCATGTCAAATGAGAGTGTTACTATGAATTCGTTGGATGAAATAATCAGAATACAGTATTTAGATAAAAATGGCAAGGCAGTTGATAAAAAAGATGCTGATATTGTCATAATTAAAAAATATGATAAGAATGGAAGAATGGTATCTCATCAGTCTTTATTTCGTGATGAAATTGCAAATGAATCTGATGATGACGTTGAATGGATTACAGTAAAAGGCAATCACATACCTATAAAGAAAGGACAGGATAAGGGAGATGCCATATCAGATTTCTTTGACAAAAAGAATAAAGAAAAGAGTCCAAAGATTGAATCTTATAAGAAAGAACTCAAAAAGAACTTAGAACCTAGTAAAGATATACAAGAACTACAAAAAAATGTAGATGAAACTGTTAGAGGAAGAATTGAAGATATAATAAAAAATAAGACTGATAAAGTTATGAAAGTAGAAACTCAAGGTTCGTATGTTAAAGGAACAGATCTTCCAAGTAGTGGAAGTGACATGGATATTTTTGTGGTGTTTGAAACTGACACATCAGAAGATGAGATGCAGGATTTAGGTCTTGAAATAGGTCTAGAAACTATGACAAAAGAGTTTGCAGAATCTCAGGGATGGGAAAATTTCAGAGTGTTTACTAAAGATGCAACTTCAAAATATGCAGAGGCTTATTTCAATATAGGTGATCAAGAAATAGAGATTCAGATTGTTCCTACCAGACATCTAACAAAAGAACAGATTGAAAACAAGGAACTTAATGGAGATAAGATAAGTATAGGAATGGAAAGAACTCCATGGCAAACAGAATTCATGAATGATAATTTGACAGAAGAACAGAAAACAGAAACAAGAATGTTGAAAAAATTCATGAAAGAAACAGGACTATATGATAGTTCAGTTAAAAGTCAGGGATTCAGTGGTTATAGTACAGAAGTCTTAACATATAATCTAGGATCTTTTGAAAAAGTCGTGGATTATTTTGCAAGTGATTTTAAAGTTGGAGATGTAATTGGTCTTCCTGAAGGAACTGATAAATCAAAATATCATGATGAAAAACTAGATAAATCAAATTCAGAGTGGAAACCATTTCATATAGTAGATCCAATAGATCCAAATAGAGATTTGGTTAAGGCATTTAGTCCAAAGAAAATAGCAAGAACAATATTGACAGCAAAATATCTAAAAGAAAATGGAAAAGCTCCAGAAAAACCAAAATCTGTAAGCTTGAAAGGACTTAGTTTTGACTTTAAATCAGAAATAGATGATGAAAATACTTTGAATAGTCAGATACAATCATTGGAAAGAGATATAATTCAAAAAATGAAAAAACTGGGTTTTAACAATGTCAAAGAATTTGAAAAACCAAAAAACATAGTTGATGGTTTTGAGATCAATCCTGATAGAACATCATTAGAACAAAAAGTTGAGAATGGAAGAAAGATGAATGATTATACTCTAAACATAGCATTTGATGATTATTATCTTGACACAGATGAAACAGTAAATGTTAGAGATATGTCAGACATGAAAGAAGAAATCAAAAATAAGATGTTAGATGGTATGAAAAAGAAAGGAACAAAATATGTTGTTTCAGATGATGGAAACAGTGTAAGCATATACACTAAGAAGAAATACACTAAAGCTGATGATGCCTTAAACGCACTTCTTAGAGGAGAAAAAATAGGTGATGTTGAGTTAAAAGGCAAGAATAATGTGTTAAAAGAGATAAAAGAGCAAAATCAAACTGTAAGACAATCACAATCATACTACGAAAACACATTCTAGAATTCGGAAAAACTCTCTAATTTAAACTTATATAATATTTATATACTTAGATTAAACAACTATTTATATGCCTAGAAAGGTTATTAGAGAAGTTGAAGATCAAGTTGATCCTGATACTCAAAAAATTCCAGCATCAAAAACCGTAAAAGGTTCTGGAGTTCCAGAAGATCAAGATTCACACTTTGACTCACAAACAAGAACTTCTAAACCAATTCAGGGTAAGACAACAGTACGTGGAGCTCCAAAAGCTACCGACGCCGCAAAAGTCAATGAGAATTCCGAGGATTATCCAGAGAATGATGTTGATGAGGAAGAAACTGTAACAATCGAACTTGAAGATGAAGTCGAGGAAAAACCAGCCGTAGTTCCTGTAGAGGAATTACCTGAACCAGACGGAATCCTTGAAGAATCCAGACGTTACAGATATGGTAGAAATGCCGATAGAGCTTCTGAATCTAGAAGAAACAGACTTTATCATGCTAGAGTACAAAAAGCAGAAGAATCAGCCAAAAAAGCTCTCAGAGCTCAAAAGGCAAGAATCCAAGCAAAAACTCTTAAAGCTCAAGAAATGCGTATTGATGCCGAAATTCGTAAAGCACGAGAAAGTGCAAAACCAAAACTAGCAGTATCTTCACCAAAAGGTGGATTTGCAACTGGTAAGGTTTCAGCACTAGAGGCCGAAGTTTCAAAACCTTCCGCTTGGTTACGTGCAGTTCAGAGAAACCAAAACGTAAGTCCAGCTTATGTTTGGCAAATCAACAAAGAAAAAATTTACGAGAATTACAGCAAGAAAGGAATTAGATCTTTTGATTCTAACGATAATGAGATCATCACAAAGGTTAGAGGATCAGAAGCAGATATTACTTCTGTATCAGGTCCAGCAGCCAATGACTTCATGAGAATCATGTCCGAGCAAGTTCTAGTTTTACCAAACGGTAAAGTAGTAACTCCAATCAGACAATTCTGTGAAACTAAAATCCTTCCTGTTGGTACTCGTGAGGCATTCTTCTTCGACTTTGGAGATGTTACATTCAGTGACATCGTAGAAGCTGATAGCGACTTAACTGTTGCAACACCATCATCTTCACCAATTATCAGAAGTGCAGGAACTGAAACTAATCCAAGAGGTACAAGAATCACTATCGGTTATCAACAAACAGAAGAATCACCAATTGATATTATCGCATCCGCTAACAGAGCATTTGCTTTAGAATCAATTAATGATGAAAGTGTACGTGTTATGACTTCATACGATACAGATACCGGTTCAGCTGGTGACGCCACAACTAGAAAAGCTATTGGTGGTGGAGCCAAAACAGGTAGATGGGTCGATGGTAATAGCGGTGCACAAATCACAGCCGATGCTTCTGGACT
>JABAOH010002913.1_pt2 | contig 45768 bp, 45 predicted proteins | sample 7062181 | NCBI WGS metagenome assembly JABAOH01 (sample SAMN14538630, study PRJNA623070) | marine sediment metagenome | biome: marine biome [ENVO:00000428]; feature: marine pelagic biome [ENVO:01000023]; material: deep marine sediment [ENVO:00002113]; isolation source: pool of 5 deep marine... | reverse complement strand
CAGTCATAACCCGAGATAACAGGAAAGCCGCCGAACAATCCAACATCGTCTTCATATGCGTTAAACCAAACGACGTTGAAAACGTTCTAAAAGAGGTGAGCAAGGAAATCGTAGGGAAACTGGTGGTTTCCACAGCCTCCACAATTCCACTAGAATTCTACAAGAACATAGCTCCCAAAGCCAAATTTGTTAGAACCATGCCCAACGTGGCTGTTCTAGTGCAGGAAGCTTTCACCGCCTACTGCTGCGACAGCGACGTAGCCTCAGAAGACAAACGGAAAGTCGAGAAAATCCTCAACTCTATGGGAATATGCCAGGAGGTTGAAGAGAAGTACATGGACGCCGTAACGGCGCTGAGCGGAAGCGCGCCAGCCTACATCTCCGTGATCATAGAGTCCCTCATGTACGCAGGCTTAAAAGTAGGTTTACCCAGAGAACTATCGCTATACAGCTCAGCTCAGACGGTTCTGGGAACAGGAAAACTCATACTAGAAACCCGAGAACACTTAGCCAAGATAAAGGACATGGTCACCACACCGGGCGGGATAACCATTGAGGGAATATACGAACTTGAAGGAAGCGAGATAAGAACCGCACTGATGAGGGCGGTTGAGAGGGCAACCGAAAAGTCCTCCAAAATCCGACTCGCCTGGAAAAAATAATATTCTTTTTTAGAGGGGTCTGCCCGTCATAAGATCCTCATTCCAAAAAGGTCAGTCTGGGACGGCTACATCATCCCCCACTAAAATAACATCTTCCCAGACTGATAAAGTATTTGGAACATTATGGTACATGAAGAAGAACGCATACGCAGACAGTACAATAATTTACACTGGCAAGCGATTAAGACACTTGAAGAAATATGGCAACCTAGAAGACCCAGAAAGCATTAAAGCCTTTATCGCTAAGAAGGACTGTTCAAACGCCTATAAGGAGAGTCTTATTGAAGCCTACGCACTCTATTGTAAGACACACCAAATTGAATGGGAACAGCCCTTTTACAACCGATACGACAAACAACCGAGAATACCAACAGAAGAACGATTAAACGCAATAATCGCAGACGCAAGCCCACGTTTAGCCCTAGCATTAAGCATTGTTAAGGACTTGGGATTAAGACCCATTGAATTAACATGGCTAAAACTGAAAGATATAGACCTAGATTCTGGAACCGTGACAATTACCTCAGCGAAGCATTGTGTAGGACGAACTCTGAGAATTAAACCGCAGACTTTAGCCATGCTGAAGAAATATGTAGGACTCAAGAACAAAGGACTCAATGACCGATTATTTTTAGGCACTTCAGCAAGCCTAAGCAGAAACTACAATGTAGTACGAAATAGAGTCGCCGAGAAACTAGCAGACCCCACAATCAAGACAATACGACTATACGACTTCAGACACTTCAAAGCAAGCACAGAATACGCCAAAACAAAAGACCTACTCCACGTTAAAGCCCTACTAGGGCACAAAGACCTACGCACTACATTACGCTATACACAGTTAATCACTTTTGGAGCAGATGAATACCACGTAAAAGTAGCCAAGAACGTACAGGAAGCTAGCGCACTAATAGAAAACGGCTTCGAGTACATAACCGAAATGGACGGCGTAAAACTCTTCAGAAAACGCAAATAACCCCTCTTTTTTTCTGCATCATGCATGCACTAGTCTCTTTTCTCTGATTTCGGTATCCGACTCTAATAACATACAAATATCAAGCAAGATTAACAACTCTTATTTGTATCCAGCAGTAACACCTGTTTGAGAGCAATGCCTAATTGTGAGAGATGCGGAACATATATTTCAGATTTAGAAGCTAAAAGATACTTCAACTTATGTTATGAATGTTTTTCCCGATTTGAAGTCGCGCGATTTTTATCGCCACGTGAACTTTCTAGAGGAAAGAAGGCAAGAGAGAAACATGTTCCTTGGAGATACTATATGATGGTAATCTTATCAGGAATTTTTGCTATTCTTTTTTTTACTTGGTGGGCAGGCATCACAATAATTCTCACATACACTCTCGGTTGGGTCTTTTTTATTGTTGCCCTTATCCTTATTTCCGATTATCGAAGTGAAAGGCAACTCAAAAAAGAGAAGGATGTAATAGAAAACGGATTTGAATACGTAACCGAAATGGACGGACTAAAACTATTCAGAAAACGCAAATAACCCCTCTTTTTTATGCGCGCGCATGCTAAGCTGTTTGCTTATGATCTTTTCTTCTTCGGTTTCGCCAAGACTCGAACATTGCTCGCCAAAATTCAACTCTGAACACAAATTCAGCAATTCCTGCCAGTGTGCCTATTAGACCGTAGATCAAGGCTATCCCAGCCCAGAAGATTTCGTCAGTTACCAAGTAAATGTATAATGTTATTACAAAAGTGGCGATTGATCCTATGAACAGTGAGAGTAAAATTAAGTCTCGATAAGCCTGTCGCAGGCTCACTTGATCTTCTCCCAATTCTTCTTTCAATTACACACTTAAATGCACTACGGGATAAAGCTGTTCAGAAAACGCAAATAACTTTTCCATCTTCCCTTTTTTTATACATGCGGCGCGCATTTTCATAAAGGATCACAGCTATTGCAGCAATTAGACCATAAATCAAGAAGTCAACAAACAATCCATTCAGCAAAGCATATTCCCAAGGCGCACGCGCATATTGGTTTGAGTTTGTTTCTCTATTTCAAAGAAGCTAACTAGCTAAAACATAGAATACCTTGTAATCAAGTCATTGTTGCTTTTCGTTTTTGCTAATTAAATAATATCTTCCGTCCTTTGTTGCAACAACACCAGAAGGTATGATTGTATTGGCACTCATTTTCAGCCACCTTTCATCAAGTTTGAGTTCTTTGGGTGTTTTAGCAGTCTCTTCAGAAATAGCTCCCGCTTCTTTGAGTGCCTTTTTAGTACGCTCCAATACCCATCCTGCATAAGCTGCTACTGCCAATTGAATCACCTCCTTATCCTGTCAATCCTATTTATTAGTTTTTAGCGCGCGCATGCATGACAGCGTCGGCTATCAGAAGCAGTTAGTTGGTAAGAAGTAGTTTTGTTGTCTGAATGCGAATGTGAGCGGAGCGAACATGAGCAACGGTTTTGAATGACTGGCTGATACACAAAAAAAGAAGGGTCATTTGCGTTTTCTGAACATCATTATGTTTTGCGGCGTTGTAAGTACGTAAGTCCAACCGTTGTCTATTAGTTCACCAGCTTCCTTTTCATTTCTAGCTATTGCGTGATGGTAATTTTGACTTTCTTCGTCAAATTCTACTATGTGGGTGTAAACTAGCGTTGAGTTGATGTTTCGGTGTCCTAGTCTTTGTTGAACGTGGAGGAGGCTTTTTGTTTCACTATATAGCTTGGTTGCGTGGTAGTGTCTGAACGTGTGGAAGTGTATTTCTTTGAGTCGTGGGTTTTGTAGTTTTTCTGCTAGTCTGTTTCGTTGTTGGGTGAAGTCCCATCGGTGTCCGTTTAGTCTTGTCTTGCTGAATATGTATTCGTTGTTCTTTTGGTAGTGCGTAGAGCATTTGGATTAGTTTGGCTGATATGCGTACTTGTCTTGGGTTGCCGTGTTTCTCTGCTTTGCATTTGATTGTGTTCTTCTCAAGGTCTAAATCAGTCCATTTACAGTCCCATAGTTCTCCTATTCTGAATCCTGTTTCCTTTAATGCTAGTAGTGAGGTTGCTAGCTTCTTTGTACAGCCGTTGATTAGTGCGTCTATCTCTTTTTGTGTTGGTACGAATGGGATTGAGGGTTTATGTTTATAGTATGGTGGTTGCCATTTGATTCCATGCATTTTTGCGTAGTTTTCATAAGCATATACTACTATCTGTTTGTGTCCGTTGCTCCATGTTTCTCTTGTTGCTATGAAGAGTTTGACTTCTTCGGGATCGTCTAGGTTCACGTTGTTCTTGATTAGTTGTTTGATTATCTTTGCTTTTGTCTTTATTGTTGCCTCACTGTATCCGTTTTTCTTTAGGTGGAATAGGTATTCTATCAGTTTTCCTCTGCTAGAGGTGAGGGATTGGTTAAAAAGCTGGCGAGATTGGTCGTAACCCGTCTTCTGTTTATTGTGGCATTCAGCTTATCGGGCTACCCGCACTTCAGGTAGATTCTTCATTAGTGTCTGTTTGCCCTTTCCACCTGCAGGGCGGCCGTTTCACCGGTTCACATCCAGCATTCTCAACAACTTAACATGTATCATGGGCACTTGCTGGTTGGACGTTTCGTTTCTGCTCCGTAGCCAAGGCTTTCACCTTACTTCCTTGCGGACGTTGCAGTTCTACATGTGGGACGGAGTTTCCTCAAGCCTTTGGTTAGAGGCTCGAAAGCCACACACCAACTCGCCAGCCACAGATGTATTGAGTAACGGAACCCAATAAGAATTGTGCAATCCTTATTTAGCCTTCAGCTTTATCAATGGTTTTGGATGGAAAGCCAGGTTGTCCAGAAATGTCTTACTGATAACTGGAACTCCGCGTGTGGGAAAAACATCAGTTGCACAGAAACTTGCGTCACGACTCAACGCATTCTATGTGAATCTGACTGATCTAGCTCTTAAAGAGAATCTTATTCTAGGCAAGAATAAGAAAAGAGACTCCATTGTGATTGATGAACTCCGTATGCGTCGCAAAATCCGTGAAGTCATTCAAGACTGCGCAAGTGAGAATATAATAGTGGACGGGCACTATGCTGCAAACGTTGTGCCAAAAGAACTCACAGAGCATGTTTTCGTTTTGAGGCGTGATCCTGTTGAACTGCGACGGTTAATGGAAAGATCCGGCTTTTCTGGACGTAAACTCTGGGAGAATTTAGCTTCTGAAGTCTTGGATGTCTGCCTGCTGGAAGCACTGAATACCCACGAAAAAGGAAAGGTTTGTGAAATTGAAGTCTCCGGGAAGAACGTGGAGATAATCGTTGAAGAGATTATGGGCATCCTAAATGGTTCGAAAGAATGTCTTGTAGGGGTCGTGGATTGGCTTGGCAAACTTGAAAAAGACGGCTTATTGGAGGAGTATCTAAGAATCTAATCGTAAGGTCTAACTCAGGTCTTGAGCAAGCCGTCTTTTTGTCAGCAGCATTATCTTCCTTCTGTTAGCATAGGATTTCGCGTGATCGCTGAACTTGTCCCCTATAATTATAGGGTTCGACAAACCTGCATCGTCGGAAGCCTGGTCAAGATTGATTATAACGTTGATACCTATAGTTCTGTTCCAATCCTTGATCCGGACTCCTTGGGGCGAAGGACCCCTCTGAACTACCAGATCAAATTTCCTGAGAAGCCCACTTGAACCTTCCATCTCCGTCTCTTTTCGCTCCACTCTGTAACCTTTCTTCCTGAAATATCGGGCTGCCAACCTGAACAGCTTTGATTTTGATTTGTTCTTGTCTTTCTCTCTAGTACTCATCTATTCTCCTCTTGCTCAGCTTTATTTATCTGTCAATGTGAAAAAGTCTTTCGGACGGATCGAAACAGTGACCTCCCATATCATAGTCGCCTGCCGAAAATGTGGTCGTGTGTTTGCCGCCGGAGCCGAACAGAAGACCAGAACCTGCCCCTACTGCGGCGTCAGAATCAACTTGTCTAGGTGTAGACGTCTCGCCACCGCAGACAATGCAGAAGAAGCATCTTTAATTGTGAAGAGACTGAAGCGAAAGATCGCAGAAGAGCGGAAAAACTGAAGAACAAGAATAATCCAATTAGACGAGACGAGATTTTGGGTTAACCAAAAATCTTTAAGCAAATCCTAAACTATTTCTTTCGGCGAGGACGCGTGTTGAGAAGTGAGACCAGATTGGCTCCACAAGAGAGCCGATATCTGGCACTGATTTATAGACAGCAGATTGAAGAAGGAAAGAGAATCACGACGACAACCTTAGCCAGATCTTTCCAAGTCAGTCCGGCAACAGTAACTGAGATGCTTCAGAAACTCGCAGAAAAGAGGTTGACGAAATATACCCGCTACTACGGAAGCGAGCTTACTGAAAAAGGCATCTCTGAAGCCGAAAAACTGCTCAGAAAGCACCGTATCCTAGAGTTTCTGTTCGTGGATTTTTTGAGGTACGATGCAGAAAAAGCTTGCCGAGAGGCTTCCAAAATCGACTACTACTGTTCTGAAGACTTGGTGGATGATATTTGTCGGGCTTACAGACATCCAGAAGTTTGTCCATGCGATAAGGAGATATTCAAGGACCCAGCATGCGAACGGGAGGATCAAGAACGTGAGGATGAATGATGCCTGCAAAGATATCAATCCCTGGTTTGGCCTTCTGCTTCGATAGCAGAAATAGGATGTGAGGGGGTCTGAGCGTGGACACTTTTGCATGGATATTTGGAACAACCTTTGGAATCAGTTTGGTAGCATCTGTTGGAGCCTTAACTTTGTTTCTGAAAGAAAAACTGCTGAATAGGATACTGCTGGTCTTTGTCGCTCTTTCGGCAGGGGCTCTAGTTGGGGGAGCCTTTCTGCATCTGTTGCCTGAAGCAATTGCAGAAGTTGGTGTAGGCGAAGAGGCTATCCTTCATGTGTTTCTGTATCTTCTTCTAGGTTTTTCCGTGTTCTTTGTTCTCGAACAGCTTATCAGATGGCATCATCATCACGCCACTTCCCACCCTAAAATCATGCCTTTCTCCTATCTGATTTTAATAGGTGATGCCATTCACAACTTCATCGACGGAGTCGTACTGGCAGCTTCATTCGTAATAAGCCCTGTTACAGGAATAATCACTGCTGCAGCAATAGCTCTGCACGAAATCCCGCAAGAGATCGGCGATTTCGGAGTTCTAGTCTATGGAGGATTCACAAAGGACAGAGCGTTAATCCTGAACTATATGTCAGCTACGACTGTAATCTTCGGAGGGATAACAGGTTACCTACTCCATGCCTGGATAGGATCCTCGATTGTCTTCATGCTGCCTTTCGCAGCTGGAAATTTCATCTATATCGCTACTACAGACCTTATTCCCGAGATCAGGTACAAAGAGGGTCTTAAGGAATCCTTAGCCCGATTCCTGACGTTTTTGATAGGTGTGGGACTAATGTTGATACTCAAGCTGATTCATGTTTCTCACTAAAGCATCTTCAGTTGCTGAAGCATTTGACACGCCCTACACATCTTCTCAACTGTTGGCTCCCCGCAAATCTCGCATTGGTTAAGATTCCTCTTTTCTGAGACACTCATCGAAGATCTGATTTTGTCGATTGAATGGAACAGTGTGGATTTCGAACCTGCATGTTTGTGTTCCATTCTGTTGAGAAAGAGGCGAATATCATTTCTCATGGCTTCAGAAGCGTATGGACACGGTTTGTCTTGAAACCTTATCTTCTTGACAAGAGCATAGAGAACCGTTTCTCTTTCCGGGATCTTTATGAAGGGCTTTATTCTCTGCGCAAGCTTGGGACGCACATTTTCTGTAACCGGTTTCGCCCTGAATATCCTTGAAGGATCACCGTGAAGAATATTCAAGAGAATAGTTTGTGTTTCGTCATCTAGATTATGGGCTGTGGCGACCTTCTTCGCCTTCGCTTCCCTTGTGGCGATGTTAAGTGCTTTTCTTCTAAGGACACCGCAAAAGGAACATGCCGTTAACCCAGTCTCATCTCCTTCTCTAATACGTGTAACAATCTCATCTTGCGAATACCCATAGAGCTCTTTGAAAGAGACGACTCGATGCTCTATCCCCAGTATTTCGCAGTTTTCCTTCGCCACCTCTAAAGCTTCGTCACGGTACTCTTTTATTCCCTCATCAACTGAAACAGCTACTAAAGACGATTCCGGAAAGTCTTGCTCCAGCTTGGCTAGTACATGTAGTAGGACCAGACTGTCCTTTCCACCAGATACAGCGACAGCTATCCTATCATCGTAGTCCAGCATGCCATACTTAGCGATAGTCGCCCGAACTTTTTTCTGAATGGACCTGACAAAGCATCTCTGGCAAAGTTTCTCTCCAGAATACGGTCTGAAGTAGAAAGCATCTGTTCGCAGGCAGATCGTGCAGGGGGCAGCATTCATAAAGATTTCACCTGTCTCAGATCTCTTCTGGAAATCACTAAATCAAACCGATACAATAGTCTTTTTAGAAAGGGAAAAGAATGGTTAGAAAACCCGAGCTGCGGCAGGAATTCCGAGAAGTGTTCTATAGTGTTGAACACTGGGCTTTGCTTGAAAGGCTGAGACAGAAGGCCATCAGAGTAATGGAAGTGCTGCAGAAAGCACATTTGGAAACCTTTGTCCACGGCAGCCTTGCGAGGGGTGATGTTACCCAAAAGAGTGACATCGACATCTTCATAGGCCATCAAGTATCATCCTTCAGCGTGCAGACGGCTCTCGAAAGAGCTCAGTTGCCTATCAACAGGCGTCTGGTCGTTCAAGCCACGCCAATGTATGCATTGAAGGCGTATATCGAAATTGGTAAAGACACAGTCATCTCGTTTCCCTTGATGAAGACACGGAAGGTTGAAAGGGAATTCTACAGGTTTGGCGGTCAGGCTTCACTCACGGATCTGAGGAACGACTTGCGGATCGTGGGAGTAGACAAGCGGCTAATGCATATTAAACCATTAGCCTATGGACATGAAGAAAGCAGTATAATTGGACGTGAAGAGCTCATCGCCAAGTTGTTAGGTATATCAGTTCAGACTGTTCTTGACCGTGTTCATGCTCTTCTTAGAAGGGATGAGATAGGGAGAACCGGAGTGTTCATAGAAAGGGAGCTTTCGGAGGATGAAACCTTTGAGATGATGTTGCAGAGACTGGTGGATAAGAATCCGTCGGTTCGGAGAAGGTTAAGGACAGGCTAAGCCTAGCGCAAAGGGTAACGGAGAAGGGCGGCGATTCCCCCTAAGGCCAAGAGTTTTTCTCCAGCTTCATGTTCAGTGCTTATGATCATTACTTTGCCTCCTTTCTCTTCCGCGGTTTTCATAAGTCTTTCCACATTCCTTCTCTCTTCATCTGAAGATTTCCGCAAGATTGTGTCAGCCAACACTGTGGTTTCTATAGCGCCGAGGGCCGCAGCACTCTTCACCTCTTCGATGCCATAAGAAACGTCGTATCTCTTCTTGCCGAGCCTCCTTAAAATCTCCTCAACGATTTCAGCTTCCTCCGCGATTCGCGTGTGCTTCATGGTCTTCAACAGTACGCCAGACCTTAGGGCTTCCTGTATCCCTGCAACACCGCCATTGTTCACGCTTCTCACATCAACGACTGATTCTGCGATTTCTCTGTCTTCCTTTTCTACGAGTTTGTCGAAATCGCTTTTCACGAAGCCTACGCCGATTATCGCTATTGGGCTACGTAGCTGGGTCCAGACTTGTCGTAGGCTTTGTAGTGCGTTATGCAAGTATTCTTTCATTGCCGTACTCCTCTTCTCGGCTTCAAGTTTGCCGGGAAGCTTAGTCTTCTCTTCCATGTTGACATCAATACCATACTGTTTAGTCGTAGCAATCGCGTAGCCTTCGTCATCAATGGAGATTATTATTATGGGTCTCTCCGATGTTTCCCCAGCTCTCTTTAGTCTGTCAACGTGGTGGTGTGCCCATTTTTTCTTCACAATGGTAAGTGGCTTGTTCAAACCTATGCTGATTGTGTGGTGAGGACCGGTTGGAACCTTGTCTGGGGCCTCACAGATCCTTCCGTGAACCCTGAGCCTGCCCAGAAGCTTATCCCACTCAACCTTTTCAACTCTTACGCCTAAGAAGACAGAGACCCGTTCTCCTCGTCTAGGTCTAGCATATTCCTGATCGGTCTTCATTTCACGCTTCGTACGGGCATAGACTTTGTCGTCTTCATAGATGACATTGTACAGATGCCACAGATCATCAAGGGTCTCAGGGATAGCCTTTGCAAAACCTTTCTTCAAGTTTATCTCGATGATCCTCAAGACCCTAGCCTTCTGTGAACACTCAGCAATCAAATATCAGACCTAATATTCTCAATATTAGTCTTAGCTTGGATGTTAACGTACGGTTGGATGAATACGCAGATTTTGAGTCCGTGCCATTCTTGAATTGATTCTGAAACCAGATGAGGATGGTTGTGGAAAACTGAAGACGTGAGCCTGTGTAGTAGGTGAGTTCTTATTTTTTTTCGATCTCTGAAAACGTTATCAGGTCGACACTTAGGGGTTTGCTGACGGTTTCGGAAAGGCGTGAGGCGATTACAGTTTTTATGTTTCTTTTGTTTGCTAGGTCAACTATCCGTTGAGTGATTATTCCATCAAAGATTATAGTCTCAACGTCGTCTTTCTGTTGTAGTTCATCAGCCAACCGACTCACCGGTATTCGATCTATCTGCTCTGCTTTATTATCGAGGAGAACGGCTTCCAGAGTACCTTTCAGATCTTCGGCTATTTTTGTGAATCCTTCTGGGACTTCTACCTTTCGTATTTCTTTTCTTGGCTTGGCCACTTTTTCAATGGGAGATTTCCTTTCTAGAGCTTCGAATATTTCTTTGCAGTTTAGCTCTTCCACTTCTCTGCCTTTAGGAGCTCTGGCGATGCTTTTTAGTTCGGTGACTTGCAGGAGCTCTTTTCGAATTAGGTCTCCTCCTCTATCTCCGTCTAGGAAGGCTGTTGCTTCTTTCTTTTCGCAGATCTTCTTGATTGTTTCCGGAATTTTTGCTCCCTCTACAGCTATGACGTTGTAGATTCCACATCTCATCAAGTTTATAACGTCAGCTCGCCCTTCTACAATGATTATCTCCTTTGCGTTTTCAACTTCAGGACCCGCAGAAAGTTTTTCAGGTCCGTACTTCTCGACCTTGGCTACTTTTAACGTTTCTGAGACTTCTTTGAATACTTCGTCTACTGAAGGCATGGATTCAATGGTCCATTGGTGCAGGATCTCTTTGGCTCTTCCGATTATGACTTTTCTTCGAGATCCTCTTACGTCCTCAATCTTGTCCAAGGTCACTTTTGAAGCGCAAGGGCCAACCCTGTTTATGCTCTCAATGCTTGCAGCGATTAGTGCGGTTGAAACCCTGTCCATGCTTGTTGGAATTGTTATTGTGCCAGAGGTCTTATCTTGTTTTGAACTCAAAGAAATTTCGATCCTGCCTATTCTCCCTGATTTCTGCAGTTCTCTTAAATCCAGTTCAGGACCGAATAAACCCTCTGTCTGTCCGAAAACAGCTCCTATAACATCTGGTTTCTCGACAACACCATCTACTTCGAATTTCGTGCGTATTACATATTTTACCGTAAACGACTGTGATGAACCCGTAAACGTACACCTCCAATGATTATTGTTAATTTTAATCTCGTGATGGAGAACCTTGGTCTCAAATCACAAGATCAAGTTTCAATATCTGGTCTTTATTAGTTTTATGAATTACCAATCTTGCTCTTTAAGGTTTCTGACGCTGGTGACATCTCCCGCACTTTCCCTTTTTTCTTTGCTGTGATGATGAGGTTTACTGCTTGCTTGGAAAATGTCTTCTCTGAACGCCTTCGGATGTGCAAAGCAAGGAAGTTATGTTTGTCGCTTCAGACTGCTGCGGCGGTTTAGACGTCTGTGTTCAATGGCTTCGCGCGCTCATTATGGTAGGGCATTCATTGATAGTGTCCAGAGGGGGATAGACAACTCCAGTGAGGCTTAAAGCGTGTCGTAAGGGGGAGATGTTGATCTCTCCCTTTACCTTTGTGTTGGGTAGGTGGGTGGGTTGTTGGGCGATAGCCAACAACCATAGGTGTTTTTGATGGTTAGTCTGGAGGGAGCAAGGGAAGAGGTTTTTGATTCGGGCTTTAGTTTGGCTGATGTCGTGTATTATTATAATCAGTGGGTTGATGTTCCGTTGTGGGTGCTGGTCAGCGGTTTCAATGAGTTTACGGGAGAGTATGAGTATGGGGTCTTTCGTTCTCCTAAGAGGGGTGATAAGAAGTATAGTCGTAAGGTCATGTTTCGTTTCTTTGGTTTGCTGGATCGTTTGAAGCATGATGACTTTTTCAATTATCGGGATCGTAGGAGGGTCTCGACTAGGCTTCTTCTAGTTACCTTGACGTATGATCGCAAGCGTAAGGGTCTTGAGGATAGCTGGAGAGATGTTGGGTCTGATTTCAACCGGTGGATCTCGAATAAGAGGCGGATGTTTGGAAAGATTGACTTGGTTAGGACTTGGGAGAGCCAAGAGGCTGGCTGGTGTCATGTTCATGCTCTGATGCTGTTCAAGGATTACGAATTCAAAGAATGCTGGGCTGATCGTAAGAGGCGTTGGCGTGTTAGATCTAAGGATAGGGATCGAGTCAAAAGTGGGTGGGGTCATGGTTGGGCTGATGTGCAAGCGGTCTCTAGCATGCGGGGTGGTTTCTATTATGTGGGTAAATATCTGCGTAAGTGCGTTGATGCTGGTCGTGCTAAGAGTGAGGGTTTGAAGACGTTGGCGTTGTGCTGGTTCTTCCGTAAGCGTGCTTTCTCTGTCTCGGGTGGGTTCATGGGTGCTTATCACGACTTGATAGTATCTTTAAGCAATTCAAACAAGGAGGTTGCTTTTCAGTTCTTGCTAGATGCTGATCCTGTTGAGTGTGAGGTCGTTGAATGGAGGTTGATGGGATTCATTAAGGGCGATTTTCCTTCGTGGGATGAGAATTGGCAAGGGTTAGAGAGTCGGGATCTGGTTGAGTTAGAGAGGGTTATTAGATATGTTGATTAGAGAGATGTTTCTTATATTGAAATAGAGGGTCGGGATGGATAGTANNGGGATGGATAGTATATTCACTTTTTTTGTCGTGGCGTGTGTTTTGGCTGTGGTTTCTTGGTTCTATTCTGCTTGGTGGCTTTGGAAAAATAATGATTGATCCGACAGAGTTTCTGAGACTGGTTTTTGGATTGCCTTTTCTGGTTGCGTTGTCCTATTGGATCTATGTAGGTTTGCGCTGGCTAATTGGATCTATATAGGTTTGGGTTAGCAGCGCGTGCAATACAGACCATATGGAATTGATGATAATTTTCCAAAGCTTGCCATTGCAAAAGGGTTTGCAGAAATTGCGCGTGCCTTTTTATATGCATCTGGATAGTATTTATAGATGAACCCACGATTGATAATACAAGGTTTCAAGTTGCTGAGTAGAACTACCTGCAGAACAATATTTCTGATGCTGTTGTTAGGTGTGTCAATATTGCTGACCGGTGTTCAACCAGCAAGATCACAGTCTATAATCTATGTTCCAGATGATTATCCTACGATTCAGGAAGCCATAAACGCAGCACACAATGGGGATAGTGTAAAGGTGCGGTTCTGGTATTGGATGGATCCTCCTGAGTCTATTGTCGTAAACAAGTCTGTTTCGCTCAGTCCTCAAAGCTACTGCCTATTGTCCAGTATTACAGTAGAAGCCGATGATGTCTTCATCAAGTGGTTTGACGTGGAGCACGGTATTGACGTATTTGGGAACAATGTTTCCATCGTTGACGTTTCCGCTGTTGGTATTGAAATATTTGGAGACAATGTTTCAGTGGATGGAATCCTGTGTGGTAGTGATTGGCAGCCGTATGGACCTGCTGTTTACTTGGAGGGTGCTAATGGCTGCAATATCTCGGAAGCGTACGTAGACCGTATAGATGAATCGTGCGGCATTCTTGTTGTTGAATCGTCTAACAACGTTATTGCCAACTGTGAGGTTGACTGTCTTAAAGTGAATGGTGTTGCTATTCTTGAGCTTGAGTCATCTTTTAACAACACGGTTTGTGGGAACACGTTTTGGGCGCGGTTTGGCCCCAATGTCATTGTGGACAATTCTTCGGGGAACATGTTTTTCAATAACACTTTTAACATGTTTTATTGGGAGGAGCAGGTGACGGTTCGGGGAGACAGCGCCAACGTTTGGGACGTGGGTTATCCTGATGGTGGTAACTACTGGAGTGACTATAATGGAACAGATTCGTATGGTGGCGTTTATCAGAACGAGACTGGAAGCGACGGAATAGGAGACACACCGTATGTCATTGACGAGAACAATCAAGACCGTTATCCGCTGGTAACGCATAACGTAAATGTAGCGGATGTTGCACTTTCGAAGACAGTGGTTGGAGAGGGACATTTCCTGAACGTGAGCGTCACCATCGAGAACCAAGGTGACTATACAGAGACCTTTAACACAACTGCTTATGCTAACACTACAATCATTGACGCACCTATCATCACTGTATTGGCAAGTGGCAACGCTACGACATTGACGCTCAGTTGGAACACAACAGGCGTAGCCAAAGGCAACTATATGATAACAGCCTGCGCACAGCAAGTTCCTGGAGAAAGAAGCCTGGCTGACAACAACTTCACAGGCGGTTGGGTCACCGTTGCTATGGTAGGCGACATAACAGGTCCTGATGGCCGGCCTGATGGAAAATGTGACATGCGAGATGTAGGATTGGTGGCGAGACACTTTGGACGGACTGTGCCTCCTGCACCAGCAAACTGTGACATGACAGGGCAAACCACAGGAATGTCAGATGGAAAAGTGGACATGAGAGACCTAGGCCTAACAGCGAGACACTTCGGCGTAACTGCTTAGCTTTTTCTCCTATCTGGTCAGTTGGCTACGCGCTTTGGACTAGTTGATGAGATTGATCCTTTTCTGGAGTGCTGTTGGGCTGTTGATGGGAGTATATGGTTTGATTATCAATGTGTTGTCTGCAACTGTCTTACTTTGCTGTATGCATCGCGCGCGTAGAGCTTATTATATTGTTTTTGTCGGTTTTCAGGGTAAGCAAGATGACGTGTGCGCGAAGCGATGAATATTCGCGGGGGATAGGTATTTTTAAGCGAGTTCATGGAATATTTATTCAAGTGCGGGGTAGGCTAGCGTTTGACTGACATTGGCTCCTCAACATCCGATGAGGGGAAACTTCAACTTATGTTCTAGAATCAGGACGGAACATAAGTAACACCTCCTTGATGGACTGATAGCACACGTGTGTTGGCGTGTGTGCCTCATTCTACCAAAAAAGGAGGTATGAGGTTGGTCAAACGCTCACAAAAAAATTATGGAGGAGGTGAAAAAGCAAGCAGACGGTGTCCTCTTTGTGACAGCTTGAGAATCTGGAAAGATGGAATGAGAAAAACCAGTGTCGGTCTAATTCAAAGATATTTTTGTCGGGACTGTAGACACAGGTTTAGTGAATCGTCAGTCTTATCAGCTAGGTCTTACAATTATGGTAACCGTCAAGTATGCGCTGTCGTGTTGGAAGCGAAAAACTTGGCTAAAACGGAACCGCTTGAGAATGGGCTTGCGGGAGCCACAGAACAGGCTAAAGATGTTAGGGGATACATCGTTACATACGCAACTAAGCAGTTGACAATGGGTCTGAAGGAAAAAACGGTCAAAGATAGAGTGAGTGTCTTAGAGCTATTGAATAAACGTGGCGCTGACTTACTTGTTCCTGAATCTGTGTTCGATGCTATAAACCAAGCTAAGCGATTCGACAAGTCTTCCAGAAGGCTTACAAGTGAATGCTGGAGCGAAGGAACGAAATCTCTGGCAGCTGAAGCCTATCTAAAATTCTGTAAAATCAATGAAATCCCAATTCCGTGTCACGTAAACTTCAAGAAATGGTCTAAGAGATCGCAGAAACTGCCTTGGATACCTGCACAACGGGAGATCGACCAACTCATAGCTGGATGCAGTAGAAGAACTGCTACTTTTCTGAAACTGCTTCAAGAAACAGGTGCAAGAAGTGGTGAAGCTTGGCGTCTAACGTGGAGTGACATTGACTTGGAGCGCAGAATGGTTACCATCAATGCACCAGAGAAGTATGGCAGGGCAAGGCAGTTCAAAGTGAGTAGTAAGCTGATATCCATGTTGAAGATGTTGCGACACAAAAACTCTGGATCAGTTTGGGGAAACGGTAGGCTGAATGCTTTCCGCCAGAATTTCATACGCCAAAGGAAACGTATCGCTGCTAAACTTCAGAATCCCATAATTGGCAGAATAACCTTTCATACATTCAGGCACTTCTATGGATCGATGGAGTACTTCAAGACCAAAGACATCTTGTACGTCAAAGAAAGGCTGGGACACAGAAGAATTGAGAGCACCCTTGTCTATACGCATCTGGTCAACTTTGAAGGCGACGAATACCATGTCAAAACATCTGCTAGTGCAAGTGAAGATGAGGAACTACTAAAGGCAGGCTTCGAATACGTTACAGAACGCGACGGAATCAAGATGTATCGCAAAAGAAAATAGGAAACCTTTACGCGGACTGACCAATCTTGCTCTTTAAGGTTTCCATGTAGCTTGCCAATCCTTCGATATCCTTCAATTCGCGACCTACGATTGCTTGCAGTCTCTCCCAAAAGAAAACGTTTGATCTGATACGCATGGCGTCGAGATGCCGTCTGAGACGTTTGCTCAACTGTTTTCCACGTCTGTCAAAATCTAGTAAGAGAATCACTTCTGTCTGCGTGCTTCTCTGCACCTCTGAGAGGACGTTCAGAATTGACTTTCCCGCAGTCTTCGCTTCTATAATCTCACCCTTTATCTCTAGAATTCTCAGTGCTCTGGTATCCTTCTCTCCTTCAACAATTATAGGGATGCCCTTTGAGGATTCCTCAGCCAACTTCTCAAAGATTTTCAGAATCTTTTCTTCCTTTTCTTCCAGTCTCGTTGACAACTCTCTTACCTTGTTATCTTGGCGTTCCTAACCATGTTTAAGCATTCCTTTGCCTCTCGCTTGTCCTCAAAATATTTTCTCACAGGTTTGAGAATGGCCGCAAGCTCCTTGGCCAATGCGTTCTTGAGGTCTTTAGGATGTAACTCACCTTGCTTGTACATCGTTTCAAGTTCTTGATAACTCTGATACTCCAGCCGGCCGCCGAATTTTGCTGGGCGTTCTACTTCGAAAGTCTTCATTTCTCTGAAGATCAAGTATCTGCAGATATCCAATATCGGATTGAACTTCACCTTTCTCTCCGGACAGAAAGCCCTCTTAATCTTTTCCATTATCTGTTGAGGAGAGTCATAGATGAACACGCATGTCTCAGGTTGGCTTTTCGACATCTTAGCTGTTGACAAGGCTTCTCTTTCTTTTCCTTCCGGAACAGGCCACATCTCCGGCTTTTCGAGCCCCTGCAACAGATGGTGGTGAACACATGTTGGTTTCCAGAATCCAAGTCTGCGACCTAGTTCTCTGGCTACTACGTTAGCATTCCGTTGATCTATGCCTAGTTGGCATATCTTTACTTCCATATGGAAGATATCTGCGACCTGCATAGGCGTGTAGAGGAAGTCGGAGACATAATTTGCCTCCGTCTCCTTTCTGCCGGCGATATCTAAGGTTCTTCTCGTTCTAGCTATGGTCAAGTTTTTCGCGATTCTTATCGTCTTCTGCCAATAATGCAGATCATTGTAAAGCTCGTCTGAATAGATGAACTCAACCTTGCCTTCGGGTACGCCTAAGGCTATCCATGAATGTCGAAAAAGGTCAGCTGCCTTTCTAATAAGTTCAAGGTCGCCCCCAAGTTTATTGTTGAGCCAAGCATGCCATGTGGACAGATACGCCTTATACTTCATGCCCGCTTCAACAAAGTCTTTCATCTTATAGGCGCAGATGACACCTGTTCCCAGGTGGACAAGACCTGATGGTTCCCAGCCATTGTAAGCTATGGGATGCTCTTCAGTTTCCAGAAGAGTCCTTAAGTCCTCCATGGTCAGAACCTCTTCAGTCGGAGGTCTGCAAATCAACTCAACTTTGGTTTCTACGTCCAAGCTCTTCCCGCCAACATCTACGACTTCTAAGGGTCTATGGATAGGTGAGACATAAAAGTTGTTTCGCGGGCGTTTGTCTCCCACATAACCTATCCCTTAACTTCATTGTGGAGCGTTACGCTCCCCTGTGCTAAGCTCTCTCTGGTGTGGGATTTTCGCCCGCGCCCGCCGTGTTCCATGTTGGGTAAACCCGCCATCACAAGAGCAAGTTCATGCTTATCTCTTCTGTTGGGTCCGTCTTCATGGCTCCTTTGTAAAGGTTCCGGCGGGATTGGGAAGCTCGGGGCACCATTGCCCGCGAAAGAATTGGCGTACTGAACGAATTAAGTGTTCCTCTCGACTCTTCAGGTTTGCTTCGTCTTAACGATTGAATTTACGTTAAATTCGAAGGATGATACAGGGTTCTCAAGTTTCCAAGATTCCAAGACTTTTGGGTGGATCTCTCCTATGAGGCCAATCTCTTTTTCGCCGATTATGACCGTGCCAACTCGACCTTCAATGAAGCTTGGATGTTTTGTCTCCTCCAACTTCCATTCCAGACCGAGATTTGTGAAGAGTGCTTCCAGTGATGATTTTGACTCGCTGAAACTAGCGTTTGCGTGAGAGACGACTGCGGCAAGTCTTTCCTCGTCATTGGTCTTGGTTTTTGCCTTCTTGTCTGGAAGTGTTACCGTGGCCAGTTCAAAGATTTTTTGTGGGTACTCTACATGTAGGTTGTTGCTTAGAATTTCCATCAGGCTAGGCAGAAGCCAGTTCCTGAGGCAAGTCATGGTCTGAACTTTCGGGTTTGCGATTTCAACAGTCTTTTCCCTATTAAGGTTCATTCTTCTGAAGAGGTTCTCTGGGTTCGAAAGTGTATACGTTAGAACTTCTTGATACCCTAAACCTACCATCAACTCTCTGGCGACGTCAAAGACCTCTTGGCTGGGTCTTATGCTTCCTGTGGTTGGCAGTCTCCGCCATAACGGCTTGATGTTGTTGTATCCATAAGATATGGCTATGTCTTCCACTAGATCTACTGGATGCATGACATCGATTCTATAAGACGGTATCTGAACGTTTAAGCTATCCTTTCCGAGTTTTTTGATGTTGAATCCTGCCTTATTCAGCAATTGCTCAATCTTTTCAGCCGTCAATCGTAAACCCAGCATTTTGTTCACATGGTCTACCCTGAGATTCATGTATGATGTTTCCAGTTTAGGTGTGACAACCTTTAGATTATCATGTGGGTACAGGATCGTGGTGGGATGCGCTTCTCCTCCTCTGTCGATGAGTGATAAAGTGACTATTGTGAGTGTTTTAAGAACAGTTTCATGTTGTGTTCCTGTTACCTCGATTAGAACATGTTTGGTTTGTTCAGTGATCCTGCCGAGGTCATTTGAATTTATGATTGGGGGAAAAGAGAGCACTTTCTTCTCTGAGTCAAGTAGTATTGGATATACCGAATGTTTTCTTACTAAGTGTCCATATTCTATGCCTTTTGGATGCTGTTCAAGGATCTTCTTTAGAGTGATTTTCTTCGGGGAGCCTAAGGGTGTGAAGCTGGTCTGAGTTGGTGTTGAAACTGTATAGTGAAGGGGGAGTGTTATGAGACTGAAGTCGTACAGTCCTATTGATGTTCTCTGTCTGTTTCTCCCATATGATTGGTCGAGTTTATCCTGCAGGTGCATGAATCCACGGATTGTGACATCTGTCAATTCAAGGTTCTTAACAATTGAGCAGCCTATATATGGTCTAATCCCTTTTAGTCTCGGATCAACGTGAACTTCTCCTAGGGATTCTCGCAAACAATATTCTCTCAGGCCTTCTTCAACACCTAAGAATCCTCGTACAGTTCTGGCTAGGCCTTCAACGTTCCAGATGTCAGGGCGGTTCGTGTCTTTTATCTCAAAGCTGATGATTCCCTTTTCTTCTTCGAAGAGTTTGACTTCCCCTTTAACAAAGGCTAGTATGTCATTGAGTTTCTCTAGATTCCTGTGGAGTTTTGTTCCTAGTAGTCTTTCGAAATCCTTGTAGTCAACTTCTATGGTTGGCATCTAGATAATCTCCTTGCTTCTTACCCAGTCTAGGTCTTGGCTGAATATGTATCGGATGTCATCGATCTCTGCTTTCATCATGAAGAGTCTGTCTATCCCTAGACCCCAGGCGATCACAGGCATGTTTATGCCTAGAGGCTTGGTCACTTCGGGTCTGAAGATTCCTGATCCGCCGAACTCGATCCATCCGTAGCCTTTCTTGTAGGCAGTGAGTTCGACGCTTGGCTCAGTGAAGGGGAAGTAGTCTGGTCTGAATTTAATCTCATCTGCACCAGCAATCTCTGTGGCGAACTTTTCCAAGACTCCTAAAAGGTCTCGAAGGTTCAGATCTTTGTCCACTACTATGCCCTCAACTTGGTTGAACTCTGTGAGGTGTGTTTTGTCTAGAACATCAGGGCGGAAGCATCGAGCTATCGAGAAGTACTTTCCTGGAATCTCGAGATCCTTGCTTAGAAGAGTTCTGACACTTGAGCATGTTCCATGTCCTGAGAGAATCAGCCGCCTAGCTTCTCTGATAGAATATTTGTACCTCCATCCGGTAGATCCTGTCTTCCAACCGTTTTCATGAGTCTGTTCTACCTTCTTAATTACGGGCTTATACTCCTCCAGGCTGCCATATCTTGGTTGTTTGACAAAGTAGATTCCGAAGATTTCTCTTGCAGGATGGTCTTGGGGAGTGTAGAGGGCGTCGAAGTTGAAGAACGCGAACTCTACGAGGCTACTTGGCATCTCCTTGAACCCCAGAGCAACCAGTTTTCTCTTCACCTCGTCGAGAAACTGCAAATAAGGGTGCTTCTTGCCTGGCCAGATCTTGGCTGACGGTGCTTTAATATTGTATCTTTGAAGTCTTGTTTTTCGCCATTTTCCGCTCACTATCAGTTCTGGTGTGAGCTGGGTTACGTCTTCAACCAGTCTGACTCCTTTCTCTATTGCGGCCCAACCTAACCTTGTTATCTCGATGACTCTTTTGACTTTCTCTTCTACTTCCAAGAGTTTTCGTCTCTTCAAAGTTTCAACGGCTTCTTGAAGCTCTGGACTCAAATCTTCGACTATCACTCGTTCTTTTTCACCTGCAAGTTTGAGCAGCTGTTCATCGTCCCCCTGCTGCGGCTTGCCCAACAACTCAAATTCTTTACTCTTTGTGTCCAAGACTGCCCATTTTTTCTCTTGGATCCATCCTAAAGCTATAGGGATGAACTGCTGCCCAAGTCTGGCCTTCTTGACGGCCTTCTCGATAGGGGCTCTGCCTCCGAGTTTTGTCAAAGCATTGACCAATCTTCTTTCTGGAAGCCCTTTCTGGGCGTGGAGTCGTCCTTCTTTGTTGAGTCCTATTAGAGTCTGTCTCTGTTCTTGAATTCTTACCAGTTTTTTCTTTTGCAGTGTGAGGGCTGAACGCATCACTGTTGCATGAGGTAATCGGCTTTCCACCATCAACTGTTCAATAGAGGCCTTTCCGCCAAGCTTTTCTGTAGCAAGAAATGTTTCGCACTCGTTCTCTCGTAGTTCAACCAATGTTCTTCCCCTCTCGAATGAAAAGGGCTGAATTCGACAACGTAGTTGTTAATTCAGTTTTAAAAGTATGCATGTATGTAGCTGGTCTTTCTGTTGAACCTGTTTGCGTTTCTAGGTAAATTGGCGGGGCATCACTTCACCAGCCAGAACCAGAAATGTTCCAGTTATATTTATAGCTTATTTCAGTGCGGCATGACTGAGATGTATCACTTTCGCTTCGCATAACCTTTAATACATTTCCGATGGATTATAAAAGCTAAAATTAGCGGATGAGGCGCCTTTGGTTGACGAAGAGAAGGATGAGATGATCGTAACTCCTTGGGAGGTTAGAGGTGAAATCGACTACGCCCGTTTGATACGTGAGTTTGGCACAGAACCCATTACTGAGAGCCTGTTGGAACGGATAGCTAAACATACGGGTGAGCTTCATCTTCAACTGAGAAGGAGACTCTTCTTTTCACACCGTGACTTAGACATAATTCTTGATCTGCTTGATAAGGGAACTAAGTTTGTGTTGTACACTGGAAGAGGGCCTTCAGGTCCGGTTCATATAGGCCATCTTGTTCCTTGGATCTTCACTAAATATCTGCAGGATAAGTTCGATACTAGGCTATATTTTCAGATGACTGATGACGAAAAATTCGTAGTTGAGGACAAGTTAAGACTAGAGGAAACCAAGAATTTCGGGTACGAAAATGCTTTAGACTTGATAGCTCTAGGCTTTGAGCCAGAAGACACTTTCATGATTTTTGATGTTGATGACATAGACTTGCTGTACGATATCGCTTTGAAAGTTGCGAAACGTACGACCTATTCGACAGCCAAGGCTACGTTTGGATTTCGGGACAGCACGAATATCGGATGGATTTTCTGGCCCGCTATCCAAGCAGTACCCTGCTTCATACATGAAAAACTCACTGGAGAAAACGTTCCAGCATTGATTCCTGCTGCTATAGATCAAGATCCGTATTGGAGAATTACCCGAGATGTGGCTCCGAAACTTGGCTACTATAAGCCAGCTCAGATCCATTGCAGATTCCTACCGGGTCTTGGCACTGGAGGAAAGATGAGTGCTTCGGAGCCTGAAACATCTATCTATACCACAGATTCGCCCGATGCTGTGAAGAAGAAGATTTGGAACGCGTATACAGGTGGAAAAGCGACAGTTAATGAACAAGAGAAGCTAGGTGGAGACCCGAACATCTGCACAATCTTCCAATACTTGCTCTACTTGTTTGAGCAGAACGATGAGGAACTGGTTGAACGCGAAAGATCATGTAAGGCGGGCGAAACTCTATGTGGCCACTGTAAGGACGAGCTGACAGAAAAGGTGAACAAATTCCTGGCAGAGCATCAGAAGAAAAGAGAGAAGGCAAGAAGTAGACTGGCTGATTTTCATATCAAGCGGTAAGGTGAAATACTATATTGGATAAAGAGTCAGTGGATTTGAGCGTCTCTTCCAGTTATAAGCTGCTTCATCCAATGCATACTGTACTTGTCTCGTGCATTGACAGCGGCGGAGACCCGAACATCATAACTCTGGCTTGGGCCATGCCTACATCCATTCAACCACCATTAGTGGCCATAAGCATTGCGCCTAGGAGATATTCTTGCGATCTTATTGAGGAAACAGCGGAGTTCGTGGTGAATATTCCTACTATGGAGCTTCTAAAGGAGACTCTATATTGCGGCAGGAAGAGCGGCAGAAACCATGACAAATTCAAAGAGACAGGGCTAACGTCCATGCCTGCCAAGAAAGTGAAGCCGCCTATAATTCAAGAATGCATAGCTCACCTAGAATGTAAACTTCACAGCCAGTTCAAAACTGGAGATCATACGATATTTGTTGGAAGAGTGATTAAAGCCTACGTCAACAAGGGAGTATTCGCAGATAAGTATGATCCAGGAAAAGCCAAGATGATCTATCATCTCGGTGGAGATAACTTCGCAACCTTGAATCCAAAGGTTTTGACTCCTAAGCTTTGAAGGCTCAAGATCCTTTCTGTCGAACTCAAAAAATGAGTGTGCTACAGCCCACTTCTCCAATTATTGCATGTTTCGGACATTTTCATCTTCAGTTTCTGATAATCTGTTAGCAGTGAATGTCCTGCTTTTGTTAGTTCTGATTTTCCTCCGGACTTGCCACCCCTTTTTGTCTCTATGACGTCCTCTCCCAAGTGTCTCTCTATCTCCCTAATCAGGCCCCAGGCATGGCGATAAGACATTTTTGCGACTCTTGCTGCGGCGCTTATTGACTTCTTTTTTCTTATCTCGTCTAGAAGGATAAAAGCGCCTTCTCCAAAAACGTATTCATCCCCTATTTCGAACCACAGCTTAAAGGCAGGCTTGATTCTCTCATTTCTCTGGGAAAACGCCAAGGCAGTGTCTCACCTAGATCACATCTCAACATATTTTATTAAGGTTTTTGGGACATTGCCTTCGCGAAGAGCTTGTGAGTTTTCGACCCTCCTTGCCTAGATTTCAACGTCCATCCGTATCCGTCATTCATATTCTTCCTTTTCTACGACGAGGAATACTATGACATGAGCTTCAGCCTTTCATGTATCGAGAACTAGTACAATTTTTGCACAGTGTTTTTGTCGATAAGCGTCTTCAACGAGCCAATAAACGAGGAGATAGCGTCTTTCGTCGGCGTGGAAAATATCGTCAACGGAGAAAGCGTATCGAGTCAAGAAGGCGTCGTCTCAATAGATATTGGAGACCATCAGACAAGCCCCGTTTCGGATCTTGTAGATGACAAAGTAAACGTGTTTATCGCACCAGAAGACATCGTCTTAACAGAAGCCCGGTTGAAAAGCAGCACAAGAAACAGCATCTTCGAAAAGATTACTGGAATAGCTCAAATTGATGTAACGTTTGTTCATACATGGACAATGGTCTCTCTGTTTTAGTGGCAAAACAGGCAATAGAAGAGCTTGGCTAAAGCGGTGGAGAAAACATGTACGCCAAATTCAAAGCAATATACATACACTTGTTCAGAAGGTGAAGAGCTTCTTTGAAAGTTAAGCGTGCGCGTAAAACTTAACTAGAGAGAATCGATATGAACAACCATACATAACAGTAGAGCAGATAGACAGAAAAGAACGTGAAAAGGAAACACTCAAAGTGCTATACGACAGGTTCGGTCGGCATCTCAACAGTCTAAGGATATCTGTGACTCAAAGATGTAACCTTGAATGTTTCTATTGCCATAGGGAAGGAGAGATCGGCTCCAATTACGAGATGAAAAATGAGGAAATAGTGAAGATTGCAGAGGTGGCCTGCAAACTTGGAATGCGGAAAGTGAAGCTAACAGGAGGCGAGCCCCTTCTTAGGCGCGATCTGACTGACATTGTATCAGGAATCTTCAAATACGCTGAAGAAATCTCCCTAACAACTAATGGTGTACTGTTAAAAGATTGCGTGGCCAAGCTTGTCAAGGCTGGGCTCAAAAGAGTGAACATAAGCCTGCCGTCGCTCTCTCCCGAACTATTTCAAAGGATTACAGGAAAAGATCTTATTTTTAGGGTAAAAGAGGGTATAAAGGCCGCTACAGAGAGTCAGCTTCATCCAGTCAAGATCAACATGGTAATGCTGAAAGGGATCAACACCCATGAAATTCCAAAAGCCATAGATTTCGCACAGAAATCACGAGCCGTACTTCAGCTGATTGAATTCCAGCCGATACAGCCTGAGAATCATGTTCACTGGCAGAAATTCCACTATAATCCTACTCCGATAGAGAACTGGCTAAGAAAGAAAGCCGTGTCAGTCCACCAGAACCCTCTTCATAAACGGAGAAGGTACACACTTGAGAAAAAAGGAAACTCGGTTGGCGTGGAAGTTGTTAGACCTATCCACAACTCCCGGTTCTGTCAGAACTGTACGCGTTTGAGAGTCACCTCTTCTGGAAAGCTGAAACCTTGTCTTCTCAGGAACGACAATCTTGTTGAGATAGTTTCCCTTGTAAGAGAATGCGCAGACTCAGATCAACTGAATGATGCATTCATAGAAGCAGCAGCTCTTAGAGAGCCCTATTGGAAACGGGATGAGAAACTTGTCAGATCTTACATCTGAGGAAATGAAGATGAAAGATGATCAGGGCGAGAATAGCGATCCGCTACACCTGCCAAGAATGGTAGACGTATCCCATAAACCTGAAGTGGACAGAGTAGCTGAAGCGCAGGGAAAGATTTGGCTGAAACCTGAGACCATCCAAGACATACGGAAAAGCAAGATCGAAAAAGGGGATGTCCTATCAACCGCAACCATAGCTGGAATCCAGGCGGCCAAGAAGACGCCCGAGCTGGTTCCTTTGTGCCACACGATACCTTTGTCAAAGGTTGACATAAGCTTCTGGCTCAATGACCAATGCGTCATCGCAAAGTGTACGGTAAAGGCGAAATCCAAAACTGGAGTAGAGATGGAAGCACTGGCAGGTGCGACAGCCGCCTTATTAACCGTCTGGGACATGGTGAAATATTTAGAAAAAGATGAAGAAGGTCAATACCCCCAGACAAAGATAGATGAACTAAGAGTCTTAAGAAAGGTCAAAGGTAGAGAGCATGGTAAGTGAACACAATCTACACCCATCAATAAGGGCGAACTTCGCAATAATAACCGTGAGCGACACTCGAACCAAAAAGACCGACGAATCAGCCAGAATAGCCCGAAAACTGATCAAAGACAAAGGCCACGAACTCCTCACCTACATCATAATAAAAAACGACAGTTCTCTAATTGAGACCACCGTGAAGAACATCCTCAAAGATTCAAGAATCAACGTTCTCCTTACAATCGGTGGAACTGGCATAAGCAAAAGAGACTTGACCACAGAAACCATAACGGGACTGCTGCACAAGAGAATAGAAGGCTTTGGAGAGCTGTTTAGATTCTTAAGCTATAGAGAGATCGGTGAGGCAGCCATGATCAGCCGTGCAGCCGCAGGAACAATTAAAGGAAAAATAATCTTTTGCCTTCCAGGGTCCAAGAACGCTGTGAGACTGGCTCTCAAGAAGCTAATACTCCCTGGACTAGGACATACGGTCAAGGAGGCCAATCGATGAACAAGATGAAACCGTTTCAGGAACTCGTACCCTATGAGGATGCTTTGAGACGCATCCAGAAATCTGTAAGACCTGTAGAGAGAAAAGAAACAGTGCCGATCGAAAACGCCCTCGACAGAGTGCTCACGGAAGACATTGTGGCAAGAATGTCTGTACCCCCCTTTGATAGGGCTTCCATGGATGGATATGCAGTGAAAGCGGAAGATACATTCGGAGCTACCACGCTTAAACCAAAAAACCTGAAGCTCTCAGCAGTCCTACATGCGGGAACGCCGTCTAAAGAGATTGTGGGAACAGGACAATGCATCCAAGTGGCTACGGGCGCTCCTATGCCTGACGGGGCAGATGCAGTTGTCATGGTTGAGTTCACCGAGAAAAGAGGCGACGCCATTAGTTTTTTGAAACCAGTGTATCCAGGAGCAAATATCTCTCCAAAGGGAGAAGACATAGAAGAAGGACAAGTCGTTCTTAGAGGAGAGCAGCAATTATATCCAGCAAGAATCGGCGCTCTAACAGCTCTAGGAATGAAGGAAGTAAGCGTATACGAGAAACCAAAGATTGCAGTAGTTCCAACAGGAACGGAAATCCAAGATGTTGGAACTCCACTGAAAGCTGGACATATCTACGACGTAAATTCCTACACGTTATCTTCTATCATAAACAAGAATGGGGGCATTCCCGTAAGAAGTCAAGCCGTGCCAGATACAACCGAAGACCTCAAGAAAGCTGTGAAGGAATTTCTAGAATATGACATGCTAGTCTTTTCAGGCGGAAGCTCCGTAGGAGAGAAAGACCTCCTGATGAACGTGACAAAAGATGTTGGGAACATCTTATTTCATGGCATTCAGATAAAGCCTGGCAAGCCAACTCTTTACGCATTGGTGGATGACAGGCCTGTATTCGGAATGCCTGGATATCCGACATCATGTCTATTGAATGCTTATCTGCTACTCGTTCCAGCCATCCGAAAGATTGCCCGATTGCCACCAAGAGCCACAAAAACAGTCATGACCAGACTTGCTCAAAGGATCGTATCTTCACTGGGTAGAAAGCAGTTTCTTCCAGTCAAGCTGAAAGGCAATTATGCTCACCCAGTCTTTAAACAGTCCGGAGCAATAACGAGCATGACAGAGGCTCATGGTTATATTGTCCTCCCACTCAACATCGACGTGCTAGAAAAAAACCAAAAGGTAACTGTGACTCTATTTGAATGAGTCGTCTAGTCTCTACTTGAAACCCGCACACATCTTCCACTTGTCAAGTCGTCTTCTGATTTCATCTTCAAGCCCTTTCTTAGAGATAAGATGACCTCTAACGACTATGTCATCATCTATGGCAATACTGGGAGCACTCATAACATGATAGGATGATCCTTCGCTTAATCCTTCCTCCGTTGCCATATCTACGACTCTGAATGTAACACCGTACTTCTGTGCAACTTCAAGGGCGATCTTCTTAGCTACAGTACAAGTAGAGCAAGTTGGCAGAGTAAAGACCTTCAACTCAGTCAAGAGCAGTCACCAGAAGACTAATCTTACCAATAGCTTTTAAAATCTTCCAAAAAGAAACTGGAATGTGGAAAACGTTTAAAACAACCTCAAGGAAGCATATAAGTGAACAATGAATGGGCCCGTAGCTCAGCTTGGTTGGAGCGACAGGCTCATAACCTGTTGGTCGAGGGTTCAAGTCCCTCCGGGCCCACTTCCCTTGCTATAGCTTCAACTTCTGCACGAGATCTGTGACACTTTTCCCAAGGTCTTGACAGGCTTCGAGTTCTCTCTTGTTAGGCGAGTCGACTGCAGCCGCCCCATAGTGGCCTTCATGAGTTCTACCTTGAACAATCATACCATGAATCAGCATGGCCTCTATTATAGATAATAAGGTTGTCTCTGCTCCCGACGCTATTCCCCCTGAGCTGGTGAAAGCAGCCCCAACCTTTCCCCGAAGCTTTCCATGTATCTTGACCGATTTATCGATTAGAGCCTTAAGCTTTGCAGACATCTGACCATAGTAGGTTGGTGATCCCATCACAATCCCGTCAGCATTCAGCAAGTCTTGAACACTTGTATCATCAACCTTCCTTACGTTCACTTCCACTCCGATCTGATTGGCTCCTTCGGCGATGGCGAACGCCATTTTCTCTGTGTTTCCGGTGCGAGAATCATAAATTACTAAGATTTCTGCCATATTTTCACATCATTGATAGATTTAGATTGGAGTAAACGACCTAATAACTTTCTACCTCCAATTCTCCCACTTTGCAACGCAGGATTCTCTTATAGAAGATTCTTCCATAAGGTATAAGTGATCAATTTGCATTAAGACTGTGATGAAGAGGATGGTAGACGTTCACGAGGGGAGAAAGGAGAGAAGGGAGAAAACACCTCTTCTACCATCCTCCTCATACATTTTTCTTTATGGTGTTGTGTATCGCTTTTAAACTTTTTGTCCAACTCTGCAATTCAACCATAAAAACCCTGAAAGAAATGGCTAATCTAGCATGTTTTGCTTCTTTCTTGAATTCGTCAGTTTCCATAATATGCGCTCTGAACTATCCCGTTCTTTCTAGAGTGTAAGGTCCCTGAGTGAACCTTTCGGAGGTCTTCTTCAACACAAGAACCGTGTCTTCAATGCGTATTCCCCCAAACCCGACAATGTATATCCCCGGCTCAATCGTCACAACATTTCCCGCTCCTAGCCGATCTTTGCTTTCAGGGTTCAACGTAGGCTGTTCATGAACCTCTAAACCAACACCGTGGCCCAAACCGTGGACAAAGTATTCGCCATATCCTGCATCATCTATTACTCTTCTTGCTGAAGAGTCTATCTCACTTGCTTTTGAATTGGAAACCGTTGCTCGAAAAGCTTCTTGCTGAGCATGCCTAACTACCTGATAGATTTTCTTCTGTTTGGCCGAGGCTCTTCCTGCGACAATAGTCCTTGTCATGTCTGATCTGTAATATTGATAGGTGGCGCCTATGTCCACTACAACCAGACTTCCTTTTAGAATCGTCTGATCAGTGCAGCCACCGTGTGGAAAGGCTGAACGTGCGCCTGAGGCGACAATAGTCTCAAAGGCTGTTCCGTAGGAGCCTCTCTTGCGCATAGCGTACTCAATCTCTGCGGCAACTTCATATTCCTTCATTCCCGGCCTTATTGTTTCGTAAGCAGCTTTCATGCCCTCACTCGTCAATTCTCCAGCTTTTCGCATGAGTTCTAACTCGCGTGAATCCTTCGTTTTACGAAGCTGCCAAATAAGTTTGTTTTGCATTTCCAGTTTTGCCCCTTTCCTTAGCTTCGTCGCTAAACTCTGATGGTTTTCGAAGCTCAGCGTGTCTAAAGCAAGTTTTCCGATCTTGAAATTGTTGACATCCACGGATATCTTTTCAATGAACTTTTCGCTGCGTTGAATCAGTTTGACCTCGAATCCTTTTCCTTCAGCCTTTGCTTGTTCATAATTGACATTGTGAACATAGATAATGCTCTTCGCCTCTCTTGGGATCAAGAGAGCGACTGCTCCAGGAAATCCCAAGAAATATAGAAGATTAGCTTCATTTGCGACTAAGAATCCATCGAAACTTCTCTCTTCAAAAGCTAGCTTTCTCAGGAGCTTTTCTCTTTTCAGATACTTCACCATGGGAAAGAATGGTCTGTCGACGTAAAACGTTTTCGTCCGGTCTAACTATTGAATGTGACTTGACTGACGAAGAATCGGAAAAGCTTCAAGAATCAGCAAGACTGCTTAGGAATTTCGTCAGCACCTTGTCTTGACTATCCAGAACTCTATCGATTTCCTGAGAACAGCTTGGTTCCAGAAACCTTTGTTTGAAAATGCTTTCTGACTTACGTTAAAACTGCCTTATCATGTGTGAGATCTGCCTTATACATGGCAGATGTGATGCTGTCCAGCCACATGTGAAAGCTGGCTTCTACACAGATACATTAATATATTTACGTACGCAATTTCTTTAATTCCGCCAAATGTCCGAAATAGGAGGAAAACGTTTGTTTGGTTATGCCAGTCGAGTTCTTCATGTAGACTTGACAACGGGAAAGACTCAAGTTGAACCTTTGAACGAGGAATACGCGAAGAAATACATAGGCGGGATCGGACTAGGCATTCGGTTATTACTAGATCACTCCAAGCCTGGGGTCGATCCGTTAAGTCCAGAAAATCCCCTGATCTTAGCTTCTGGGCCGATATCTGGCACCATGTGGCCCACTGGAGGAAATGGTCATGCTTTCATTTCGAAATCCCCCCAGAGTTTCGGCGTGGGTGAAGCCAAAGCCCATGGTTCATTCGGCACAGAGCTGAAAAGGGCGGGATATGACGTCGTTATCTTCAAGGGCAAGGCAGAAAAGCCAGTCTATGTATGGATCGACGATGACTCTGTTCAGTTCTTGGATGCCTCTCACCTGATGGGTAAATCACCGGTCGAAACAACCGAGGCGATAAGAGAAGACCTAGGCGACTACTACATTCGCGTTGCGGCAATAGGACCCGCCGGAGAGAAGTTGGCTAGAATTGCATGCATTATCAATGATGAGACCCGGGCGGCTGGAAGAACAGGAATGGGCGCCGTCATGGGTTCAAAGAATCTGAAAGCCATTGCAGTCCGGGGTACTCGTGACATCACAGTGGCTAAACTTGACCAATTCATGGAATTCGTAAAGGAATTTCATGAGAGAATGAAAGGTCCGGCTACGCAGAAATACAGAACGTTGGGAACGCCTCTGAACGTCTTGGTGCATAACTCTTTGTCTGTTATGCCTACTAGAAACTACAACAACGCCTCTTTTGAAGGCGCGGAGAAGGTGAGTGGAGAGACTGTGAACGAAAGATACGTGGCGAAGATCATAGGCTGTAGCTCCTGTGCGATGCGTTGTGAACACATGTGTGTAGTTCAGGAGGGTCCTTACAAGGGAACTACAACCCGTATGGAATACGAGACTCTGTGGGCTATGGGACCGTACTGTGGAGTAGATCGTCTGGATGCCATCATGAAAGGAATGGATCTCTGTAACTATTATGGTATAGACGCGATCAGCGCAGGAGTAATAGCGGGTTTCGCCATGGACTGCTATGAAAATGGGATATTGACGGCGAAAGACTTTGGCGGATTGGACGCTCGATTTGGCAATCACGAGGCTATGGTGCGTCTTATAGAGATGATGGGTAGCAGAGAGGGAGTAGGCGACATTCTGGCCGATGGAGTGAAGATCGCAGGAGATAAGATAGGTAAAGGAGCGGAAAAGCTTGCCCAGCACATCAAAGGAGTTGAAGTCACTGGATATGACCTTAGAGCCCTTAAGACAGCCGCGTTGGGCTTCGCTGTCTCCTTTAGAGGAGCAGACCACAACAGGCATGGAGCCTATGCCTTCGATGTGAAAGGGAAGGTGGATCGTCTGAAGGTCGAGGAAGGACGAGGAAAAATGGTTGTGGACATGGAGGATCAATATGCCTTGATCGATTCTCTGATAGTCTGCAAATTCTCCAGAGGCACCTACTACGACGGCTTCAAGGACATGGCCAAGCTCTACAGCTTGGTGACAGGATTCGATGTGACAGAAGAAGACTTGAGACTCTCTGGGGAGCGAATGAACAATGCTGCCCGACTTTTCAATATTCGGGAAGGCCTAGGGCGAAAGGACGACACGTTACCCTACAAAGTAATGCACCTTCCAGTCCCCGATGAGGGACCATCCAAGGGAGCCTACGTCACCCAAAAAGAGTTAGACTTCCTTCTGGACGACTACTATAAAGCCCGTGGCTGGACAAAGGAAGGCATACCTACCAAGGAGAAGCTAAGGGGAATTGGCATGGAGGATCTAATCCATCTGACGGAAAGCAAGGCTGGGAGGACGCAAAAGCCAGAGGAGGACTAGTTAATGGTCAAGATACACGAAAGAAAATTCGTCTCGGCTGATCCTGAGAAGTGTGTAGGCTGCCAAGTCTGTGAATACGTATGCTCGTTGACAAAGGAGAAAGCCTTCAATCCGTTGAAGTCTAGGATACGCGTAGTCCGAATAAATCAGCTGATAAACTTGGCTGTTGCCTGCAGGCTCTGCGAAGACCCGCCCTGTGTTGCGGCATGTCCCAGAGACTCATTGACGCAGTCTGAAGAGACCGGTTTGATAATGGTTGATGAAGATAAATGCAATGGCTGCGGATGGTGCATTGAAGCTTGCGACTACGGAGCGGTCATGTTACATCCTGATGAGAAAGTCGTTTTCATCTGCGACCTGTGTCAAGATGAAGGCGAACCGCAATGCGTTAAATGGTGTCCAGAAGAGGCTTTAGACCTCTTAACGAGTGACGTCTTAGCGCAGAAGGCAAGGATTACAGCAGTCAAAAAGTTGTTCCAAGAAGCAATGAAGGCTGAACCGAAAACCGCCTGACACTTTCTTTCAGAACATAGTTGGCTAACTCGAGGTCAAATGTAGAATCTATCTTTCGTAGAAGTAATTCTTGTTTTCAGATTTTTCTGTTGATGAAATCGAGAGAACTTCGATTCTATTGAGGGATCTTAGCTAAAATCTTTGTCGGTTTAACTCTCAACTCATTCAATGCTAGCTCTTCTGGCGTGAATTCCATTGCCAAGCCTAGTAGTTGTGTATAGTGGAGAACGGGTATGCCAAACTCCTTGCTGAATGCTCTCTCTATTCTAGGCTGGTTAAGATCATACATTATATGGCAGTAAGGACAAACGGTGATCAGTGCTTGTGCATTCACAGCCCTGACATGTTCAAGCTTTTCCTTAGCCATCTGGAATGGGACGTCTTCATTGACACCTATTATCGGGTTGCCACAACATTCTGCCTCGTCCATGTAATCCAAGCATTCCGCGCCCGTCAATCTGATAAGATTCTTAAGCATCGTGGGGTTCTCAGGATCATCACCATGATCCACATATTTCACTGGGCGGACAATGTGGCATCCCCCATGCTGCGCCACTCGAAGGCCTGCTAAAGGTTTCTTGACGGCTGCCTTGATCTTTTCGAAGCCTACATCTTCTGAGAGCACATGGACAAGATGTTTGACCTTTCTGGTTCCCTTAAATTCCATGCCGACGTCATTTAGGTAGCCGTTGATCTTCTGTTTCAGTTCTCTGTCTTCTGTCAGGATCTTGTTTGTTTCGTTCAAGATGCTGAAGCAACCGTTGCAGAATGTCAATATGTCCAGATTTTCCTTCTCGGCCAAGCAGAGATTTCGCGCAGCTAAGGTAAGCATAAGATCATGATTTATCGGGTCCATTGGGAAGCCGCAGCAGTTAAACTCTGGCATCTCCACCAATTCCACACCAAGCTTCTGCAGAACCTTTCTGGCTGATACTTCATAACTTGAAAGCCTGTAAGGAGTAACACAACCTAGAAATAGTAGATATTTCGGTGTTTCCATCTCTAGCTTTCCACCTTTTCAAAGGTTTCAGATTTTTCTAGCAGCTCGATGGTTCCCGTTGTCTCGAACATTTTTTTGACGGCTTCAAGATTTGCCTCTGGTACTGACGGTAGCCCCTTCATCTTCCTTCTCTTACGTCTCGATTCCGGGATCTCGTATACGTAACCCGTCTTGAGGATGTTGGAAGCCAGTTCCTTGGAGACCAATGGCATGACTCCTCTCTCTTTTACTGTCAGATTACGCAAAGCTCGGACAATGCCGGCGATCTCGACGTCTTGAGGGCAGTGATCTACACATGTGAAGCAGGTTGAACATAACCAAAGGGCCTTGTCCGAGAGAAGTCTATCTTTGAGCCCAAGCTGCACCATTCTAGCTATTCTTCTCGGCCTGTAGAAGTCGCTGAACCTTGAAATTGGGCAGTCTGCGGTGCATGTTCCACATTGGAAACAAACCATGAGATTTTCTGCGCCCGGGATCTTGCTCATCCTGTACTTGAATTTCGGATCCAATTCCTCGGCTTTTATGATAGTTGGGACTTGTTCTTCTGTTTCGCTCATTTTGAGCCCGTCTGTCTTCTCGATATTAGTCTTAGAAAAATCCCTAAGGAAAGGTCGTTAAATAAGGATTTTGGTGTAAAACAAAAGATGGGGATGTTAACCCTCGAGCATGACTTCATGCTCACACTGGGCATCTGTATTCACCTTTCTCTACCATTTCAAGGCTTTTGCCTCTCTTATCTGCTGTTCGCGAAGGCAAAGCTTTGAGCAAGACATCTACGATGGCTTGTACTGAGGCTTGGACTTCATTTGTCAGTCCTTCGCCAAAATCAACTTCTTTAGGCTCTACTAGCAGAAGCGCTATCTTTGCTTCTGTTGTCTTGGAAAGGTATTCGCAGAAGATTCTCAATGGCAGCCCATGTGTTGAGAATGCAGGAAACAATCCCAGTTTGTTCGGCTCAATGATCTTCATTTTCCCTGGTTCCAGACCTAGCAACGCTGCGTCTATGAGAAGAATATGTGAAGGGTGATATCCAATGATTTGTTCAATGAAGTTCTCTGGAACAGTCTCGCTTTCAATGAGGTAGACTTGGTCTGACACTTTTCCCTGAAGATCTTGAACGATCTTCAGCCCAACGAAATCATCCGTCCGGAGAGGATTTCCAATTCCTGTTACCACGACCTTGTCAGCGTCTGAGAGCCACTCTTTCAATACGCTTTGAATACTGGAAGCTTTATGGACCATCTGAGGTTCACCCTGGAGCTTACCAAAATGGAGAGAAATAAAAAGCTTGTCTTCGTGTAATACATTTAGACAGTTTCTAGTAATTACCATGTTTGCACTCCGTGTCAGGCCTTGACTCTTCATTTCCTATATGTCTCCTGCAGTGGTCTGATTGGAATCTTAATAGGCTTTTGTCCTGGGACTTTCTGCGTCTTCTTCAAAGGATTTGGTCCGAGTTTCCTCACTTGGTCTACGATCTCACGTACTGTGGCGGCGAACTTGTCTCCTTCTGCCGCGGATATCCATTCCAGTCGTAGACGTTCTGGTTCTATCCCGAATTCTTTCAGGATTCTCTTCAGAATAGCTATTCTTCTTTGTGCCTTGAAGTTTCCGTCGACATAATGGCAGTCTGAAGGTAAGTGGCAGCCGGCGACGAGAACACCGTCTGCTCCATTTCTGAAGGCTTCAAGGATGAAGGCAGGGTCGATTCTGCCACTGCACATAACTCTAATTATCCGTATATCTGGCGGATACTGAATTCTACTCACACCCGCCAGATCTGCTCCTGCATAGGCACACCAGTTGCAGAGGAAACCGATTATCTTTGGTTGGAAGTCCTCCTCTACCTTCATGCTATCGCCTCCTCCAACAGTGCTGCTTTTACTTGAGCTATGATCTGTTCGTTGGTGAAATGTCCCAAAGTTATGGCTTTTGTGGGGCATGCCGCACCGCATACTCCGCAGCCTTTGCAAAGGACCTCAATGACGTGTGCAGTTACTTCGCCATCATCTTCATTCATCTCAATAGCGCCGTAAGGACATAGATTCTCGCAAAATTCGCAGCCTCCACAGAACTCTGGGTCTACCCTAGCGACTATCCCTTCCATTTCAAGCTCATCCTTGGATAGGATAGTCACTGCTCTACTTGCTGCGGCATATGCTTGAGCCACAGTCTCATCAATAAACTTTGGCGAGTGAGCCATTCCACAGAGGAAAATTCCATCTGTTTGAAAATCAACTGGTCTGAGCTTCACGTGGGCTTCTAGGAAAAAACCATCTTTTGTTAGAGGAACTTTGAGCATTTCAGAGAGTCTCTTGTTATCTGGATTTGGAACTGTAGCCGCGCTCAAAGCAATGATGTCAGGTTTTACTTCGATTTTCTCCTTCAGTACTGGCTCCCAAAATAACACTCTGAGCGTTCCGTTCTCAGTTATCACTACGGGTTTCCTTTCATCGCTGTAATTTATGAATAACACTCCTTTCTCTGTGGCCATTCGGTAATAATCTTCCTTGAAACCGTAGCTTCTAACATCTTTGTACAATACATAAACATCTGTCTCCGGATTAACCTCTTTGATTTTCAAAGCGTTTTTTATCGCATGCCCACAGCATATTCTGGAGCAGTTTGGTCTTTCTTTCGTTCTGGCGCCCACACATTGGATCATAACAACCTTCTCAGCTTTGAATTCCCCCTCAGCGATGCTCTCTTCCAATTCTTGTTGCGTCATGATATGCGAGTCTTCACCATACAGGTACTCCATGGGTTCATATTGGACAGCACCTGTGGCTACTATTGTTATTCCGTGATCAATTTCTTTCTCCTTGTCTTGCCAAGCTATTTTCGATTTGAAATTCCCTACAAATCCGCTGACATCAACGACTTCGGCTTCCAAATAAACATGTATCTTACTATTTTCCATGATCTTTTCCACAAGCTTTCTCAACTGTCTTTCTGGGTCTTTGCCTTCAAGCGAATAGTGGATTTCGCTCAAATGTCCGCCCAATTCCCTGCAACGTTCCACAAGGTGGACTTCAAAGCCTTGTTTTGCGAGTTCTAAGGATGCAGTCATACCTGCCAGTCCGCCGCCAATGACTAGGCCAACAGGTGTTACACTTACCACTGGATTTCTCAATGTTTTCAATAGCTCAGCCTTGGCAACAACCGATCGAATCAAGCCCTTAGCTTTTTCCGTGGCTTTCTCTGGTTCACGCATGTGAACCCAGCTACACTGATCTCTGATATTCGCCATCTCAAACAAGTATGGATTCAAGCCTGCTTCTCTAATCGTTTCTCTGAACAAAGCCTCATGAGTTCGCGGTGTGCATGACGCCACAACTAGACGGTTAAGATTATGTTCTTTGAGTTTTTCTCTGATGTTTTTCTGAGTGTCTTGGGAACAGGTGTATAGATTCTCTTCCACATAGACTACATGAGGTAGCTTTCTAACATATTCAACGACTTCCGGAACATTTACGACGCCGCCAATGTTTATTCCACAATGACATATGAGGACGCCAATGCGTGGTTCTTCTTGAGTTACATCTCTCTCTGGCGGATATTCTTTTCTGGTGATCTCTTTTCCTCTTTCTGACGCGATCAAGCTCATTGCCTTGGCTGCAGCTCCACTTGCCTGAGCAACGCTTTCAGGGATATCCTTAGGGCAGGCGAACGCTCCGCAAACGAAAACTCCTGGCTTTGACGTCTCTACAGGTGAAAAGGCGTCTGTCTTGCAGAAGTCGTATTCGTTAAGTTCTATTCCTAAGATTTGGGCTAGTCTGTCAGCGTTCTCCGGAGGCTGCATACCGACTGACAAAACTGCCATGTGGAACTCCTCGATCTTGGGCTTTCCATCATCGACATAGTGTAAGTATAGATTTTTTGTCGATGCGTCTTCTGTGATACGGGCGATTCTTGATCTAATGAAGCCTATATTGTATTCTTCTTTGGCCCGGTTACAATAAATCTCGAAATCCTTCCCGTAGGCGCGTATGTCCATGTAGAATATTTTACAGTCTAGCCTTGTGGGTACATGTTCGTTGGCTATTATTGCTTCTTTGATGCCGTACATGCAGCAAGCTGCCGAACAGTAGTTGTTTCCGAGCTTTGCATCTCTTGAACCTACACATTGGACAAAGGCTATTTTTCTGGGGATTTCACCGTCTGAGGATCTCAAGACGAGACCTCCATACGGTCCAGATGCACTCAGAATGCGTTCAAACTCCATGCTTGTAACAACGTTTGGATAAAGCCCGTAACCATATTCCCTTTTCAGTGTAGCGTCAAAAGGTTTGAACCCAGGTGCTAGGATGATAGAACCCACTTTCAAAGTTGCTTCAGTATCTTGCTGATCATATTCGATAGCGTCTGCTTTGCAGATCTCTTGACATGTTCCGCATCCTATGCATTTTTCTCGGTCTATTGTGAATTTCAAAGGCACAGCTTGAGGGTAGTCGACATATATGGCGCTTCGTCTGCTTAACCCTTGGTTGAAGGAATCTATGGCCTTTACCGGGCATTTCTGGGCACATAGTCCACATCCGTTGCACTTCGCTTCGTTGACGTAACGGCTTCTTTTTCGAATTCTTACTTCGAAGTTTCCGGCTTCTCCTTTCAGATCTGTGATGTCAGCGTTCGTTATCAAGACTATGTTCTGATCTCTTCCGGTTGCCACGAGTTTGGGTGCTAGAATGCACATTGCACAATCGTTTGTTGGGAACGTCTTGTCCAATCTTGCCATAACACCGCCTATGCTGGCCGACTGGTCGATTAAGAAGACTTTGAATCCTGAGTCCGCAAGGTCTAGGGAGGCCTGTATCCCAGCCACGCCTCCTCCGACCACTAGAACAGCTCCTATCTTTTCTCCGGTCATCTCATTGGGCCTCCACTGCCTTGTAAAAAGGAGTTGTGTCTGTGACGTGATCCATGGCTATCCTTCCTTTCATTCGCATCTCAACGATGTGGCGAAGAACCAAAGACGGTTTGAGGAAGATAATTGATGCGAGTTCTTCAACAGACAAAGGTCTGTGCATGGTCAGCAGACGTATCTTTTGTTGAATGAACTCTTCTTCGATTACTTCGTTGGCCACGTCGTCAAATTCTTTCTGCTGTATTTTCTCTCCGTAGGCATTCTTTTCATCAGTTAGTTGTCTCTCTCTGCCGGATAGAACTCTTAGACGAAAATCTGTCGCAACGTTTTTCGCTGCCAAGATGTTCAGCAAAATTCCTTCGTCTGCACTTTTTCCGGTGAATGGTGAACTGCCAAATCCTTGAATTTGGGCTGCAAAACTTGTCAACATCTGGGAAAAAGTTAAATCTTGAACTGGGGAAGACCAACGGAGTTCCAGACGTTCTGGTTCTAGGCCGGCCAGTTTAAGAAGTTTCTTGAGCATTTTGACAAAGCTTTCTGCATAAAGATTACCGTCACCAAAGTGGCAGTCTGTTGGGATACATCCGATGAAGAGCACGCCGTCTGCTCCCATCTCAAAGGTTGAGATGATTGTAGCTGGATCCAGTCTTCCTATACATGGAACTCGTAAAACATTAACCTCAAATGGTGTTCTTTGTTCGTGGAGTAGGTATCGTTCCGTTTCGTCGCAGAAGACCCAATCGCACGTAAAGCAGATGATTTGAATCTTTCTGAAGGTCATGAAACATCATTCCTTCTTAAGCCAATTGAGGCGCAATTCAGAACATACTCGTCTGTGAAGTGTTGCATGGTGATCGCCCTTTCCGGACAATGTGCAGCACAGATACCGCAACCTTTGCAGAGTTCTTCATCGACCTTTGCCACTCCTTCTTCACTCTTCTCAACAGCACCGACCGGACAAACGATTGCGCAGACATTGCATCCCGTACATCGATCCTTTTCAATTATGGCCTTGTCTCCCCTACACGAACCGATTTCTGCGAGGCACTCGGAACATGGGCCACAAGCAAGGCATCTGAAAGCTTCAAACATGGCTTTCCGCTTTGTCTCCTTCAAGAATCTCTCTGCCTCTTCGAAGCTTAGCCTCGGCTTCTGTACTGGTGCCTCGTATCTGCGTGTCTTCTTCCGTAGAGAATCCCAGTCTTTTACCCAAGTCGTCTCTTCCACTTCCTCTTTCTTACCTTCTGCCCTTTTTCCAATTAGATATTGGTGGATTGAGATTGCAGCTTGTCTTCCGGCTCCAACTGCTTGAATAATGCTGGCTGGACCAGTAACGATATCGCCGCCTGCAAAGACTCCCGGTATCTTGGTTTCTAGCGTTTCCGAGTCTGCGGGGATTAAGGCGTTTCTTGCGTTTGACTCCAAAAGCTCGGGAAGAATCGAGAGTGTCTCTGGGATCTGACCTAATGCTGGAATGACCAAGTCAACTTGATACTGGTGCTCCGAGAAACCTATCGGAATGGGTCTTCTTCTGCCAGATGCATCAGGCTCCCCAAGTCGCATACGTAAACACTCAATGGCTACAGCTTTCCCGCTTTTACCGACAATTCGTTTGGGAGACACCAAGAAATGGAACAATATTCCTTCTCTTTCTGCAGCCTCTATCTCATGTGAAAGTGCAGGCATTTCGTTTCTTGTTCGGCGATAGAGAATCATTGTTTCTTTGGCGCCTAGTCTATTGGCTGTTCGGGCAGCATCTATGGCACTGTTACCTCCGCCGATAACTGCCACTCTTTGACCTACATCAACATGTTGTCCAAGTGCTGCAGCCTTCAAGAACTCGATAACGTGGAAGACGCCCTCAAATTCCTCTCCGGGTACATTCATTTTCTTGCTCAATTGTGTTCCAATGGCCAAGAAGACGGCTTTGTATCCGTCATCCCATAAGTCTTTGAGGGTTATGTCTTTGCCAAACTCCACTCCCGTCTTGATCTCTACACCTATATCGTGAATGTAGGCAGTTTCTTTGGCTACAACGAACTTCTCAAGCCTGAAATCTGGTATGCAGTAGCGCATCATTCCGCCTGGTTCAGGCATCCGTTCAAAGACTACGACTGGATAACCTAGCTTTGCTAACTCGTAGGCTGCTGTTAGACCCGCGGGACCTGCACCGATCAAAGCTACTTTTTCTGAGTGTGTTTTGGGTACAGGGACAGGTTTTACGTGGCCTTGTTCTCTTTCGATGTCGGCTACGATCCTTTTCAGAGCACGTATAGCAACTGCTTGGTCTAGATTCACTCTTGCACAGGCGTCTTCGCAGGGGCTGAAGCAGACTCTGCCACAGATTGCTGGGAAGGGCATGTCTTTTCTTATGAGTTCGACAGCTTCCTTGAAATTTCCTTTCTGAATCAGGGAAACGTATCCTTGAACGTTGACTCGGGCTGGGCAAGCAGCCCGACAGGGTGGCAACTTGTTCTTCACATTTATGTGTGTTTCAGTTGCCATTTTTGATCCTGCTTTCGTGAAGAGAATATTTTGTTTCTTTTCCATCTAATTAACTCACCTAAGCCAAGTTTAGCTGAATTCTAGGGGAAATATCGAAATGCAAGGAAAAGAGGATTGTGACGAGATTGGTTTGTCTTGCTTGACGTTTGCACGTAGGCTATTGACCAATGATTTACTTCCATTGTCCTTCTCTTTTGCTTACCCATTCGTGGTATTGTCTTGGACTGAGAGTATCTCTGAGTTCTTTCTCTAGAACTATTGAGTTCTTGGGTCTAATCTCAACTATCCATCCATCATTGTATGGATCATCATTCAGCAATTGCGGTTCGTTCTTGAGTCTTTCGTTAAACTTGACGATCTTCCCGCTAACCGGGGCATATAGGTCGAACATAAACATCCACGTCTCAGCTACGCCAAAGGGTTCCATCTTTTCAATCTCTTTGCCAACAGAGTCCGTGTAGATGGCTGCTATTCCTTCTAAGTGTCTCTGTGCGTAGTCTGACAGCCCAACTCTTATGTTTCCCTCAGGTGTAATCTGGGCCCATGTATGTTTTGGAGTGTAGAGTAATTGCTCAGGAACTGCAAGATACTCTTTGCGTTTTTCCATGGGAATGCCTTGGGCACGCATAAGTTCTTCCATTCGAAGTCTAATTGCTTCTGAAACAAATTCGGAGATGCTTCGGTAGCGACCTGTTTCTAGCGCTTTCTCGATTTCTTTTATGAGTTCTTGTCTTATACTCACAGTTTTCCAATCAGGCATTTTCTATTTCACCCCCCTTACACTTGATTGATATATAACGCAAACAGCTAATATATACGTAATGCATATATTAGATATAATGGCATATACTATAAATGCGATCCCGAAACACATATATAAAAAATACCGGTAAATATTACTCTGAGGAGACGACTTTGGAGACTAGAAAAGTGCAGAAGGTGGGTTACTCAACTATCACGGTTTCTCTTCCTAGTGAATGGGTGAGAGAGAACGAGATAGCGCCTGGTGACATCGTCTTTATCATGCCTGAGACGGATGGCACTTTGCGGGTTGTTCCAAGCGATCTGGCCAAAAAGGAAGAAGCTGAGGAATACATAATAAATGCTGATCTCTGCGATGAAAAGAAATTGTTGGAACGACTAATTGTGGGAAGCTACATACTTGGACGAGATGTTGTCCGAATAACCTCTTCAAACAGAATAAAAAGTGAGAGTGTAGCAGAAGTCAGAGGTATCGTCCAGAAACTTATCGGGCTGGGAATATTAGAAGAGACTTCCAAGAGCATTCTTCTTCAATGTTCTGTTGATCCTACCAAGTTTCAAATGGATATGCTTATCAGACGTCTCTCTTTAATTGCTTCGACAATATACAGTGAAGCGCTACAGGCGCTTGTGAAGAACGATGGAAAACTGGCCGTCGATGCGATTAGCCGAGAAGATGAGGCAGACATGATGTATTTTCTGGCTACACGACTTCTCGTCTTAGCGGAACGAAAGCGAGACTTGGCAGAGAAAATCGGTTTTGGTAAAGTGTTTCTGATTCCATGCACTTGTTTGATATTGCAGCATCTTGAAATAATCGCCGACTATTCTGAAGATATAGCAAAACGGGTAATAGAGCTCGAAGATTATAGCTCGACGATTGACAAATCAACACTTGAGAGAATCTACAATCTTAGCGAGATAGCGCACACAATATTCCAGAAAGCCGTGGATTGCTTGTTCTCAAGAGACCTGAAGATAGCAAATAACCTATTGGAAATGCATGAAGTTCTTGAAAACGAACTTGAAAAAGAAATGCGCGAATTGCCGCAAATACCTTATCTGAGAACAATAGTTTCGAACTTGAGCAAAATCGCTGACAAGGGCGCTGTAATCGCGAAGCTGGCAATCAACACGATATTGGCAACTTCTGAAGAAGAACTCGGGAAGATATTGAAAGTAAGAAAGCATACAAGAACTACCGCCTAATGGCCCAACGATCTATTAAAAGAGATAACCAACGCGAAAAAACCTACAACAGGAAGCATGAGTTGATGAATCTTAGAGGAGTCGCTGAAGTATTCGGAGATTCTCCACCATCCACTTGAATCTGGAGCCTAGTTTTCAGACTGCATCTTTTTTCTTGATTAGGATTCTTCCATCTTTGAAAGCTATCCATCGCAAATAATCACCATTCTCAAGATTCAGCAGCTTGAATATCTTGGAGGGAACAGTGGTTCTATGCCTGTATTTTCTTACAGTGATTTTAGTCTCTTCAATGTAGAGGACATCTTCCAACATATCTTCTAGATAATTGCCGGCTTTGATAAGTATTTTGGTATGTTACCAAAACTGTTAAATATCGAAACGTATATTGGTATACTACCAAAATACGCGCCTTGCACCATTGAGAGAGATGAAAAAAGATGGTCTGGGAAAATTTTCTCATTATTTGCATTGCTGGGTTAGCGTGTGGATTCGTCGATGCCAGCTTAGGAATGGGCTACGGTGTCACCTCAGCTACTGTTCTGGTTTCTTTTGGAATTGCTCCTGCAGCGGCCAGTGCTTCAGTTCATACCGCAGAGGCCTTTGTGGATATAATATCGGCTGGCTCTCATCTCAAACTCCGTAATGTAAGGAAAGATTTACTTGGACCTTTGCTCATTTGCGGGACAGTAGGAGCAGTTTTGGGGGCATTAGGGCTATCCTTTCTCGCTTTGAATGTGGCGAAACCATTTGTTTCACTTGTACTGCTTTGCTTGGGAGGGGTGGTCTTGATTAAATTTCTTTTCTGGCAGCAGAAAGGCGATAAGCCATTATCCGGATCAGGGTTGGATCGACCGGCTTACTCAAAAAAGAAACTTGGCATACTTGGATTCATTGCAGGATTTATTGACGCTTCAGGTGGCGGTGGATGGGGACCAATTCTGACACCGGCTTTTGTTGCATCCGGTTCTAATCCTAGAAAAGCCGTTGGAACAGTAGAGTTCACAGAACCAATAATCTCCTTCGCTACGTTTCTGACATTCGGAGTGACAATAGGGTTCGAAAGTTTCATGTGGAACATTGTTCTTCCAATGATAATAGGAGGCATAATTCTGTCCCCCGTAGCCGCCTATGTATGCTCGAAGACCCCGAGAAGACTGTTGGGGATACTCGTTGGATTGTGGATCATAGTACTCAACCTTCGAACTTTGATAACATTGCTCTTGTCAGTGTGAAAGGACATGCGTTCTGAAGCCCAACAATTACAGCAGAAGCATGTCGCTGCGGTCGGAAGAATATCGGCCACGCTCTATATAGACAACAAGCTACTTTGATGCTCATACACAGGGAAATCCCAATGAGACCTTATGTTCTAGGGGAAGAATTTTCTTATGACCTTGTATAGTTACATTCTGATAGTTGTCTTTGCCTTTCTGTTCGAGACTATTGATGGCTCGATTGGAATGGGTTATGGAACAATTTTGACGCCTGTACTGCTTCTAATGGGTTTTGATCCTCTTCAAGTTGTTCCAGCCGTACTCGTTTCGCAGCTTTCCGGAGATTTCCTAGCGGCTCTCTTTCATCATAGATTCAAGAATGTCGATCTCTCTTTTGGCTCCAAACACTTCAAAATCGCTGTGCTACTTTCAACGTTGAGTTTAGCTGGATCGGTAATTGGCGTCGCGGTCATGACTAGCTTGCCCAGTCTTCTGGTAAGTTTGTATATCGGGGCTCTCTTCGCTCTCACTGGACTTATTGTCTTAATCACTATAAAAAAGAACTACAAGTTTTCACGGTTTAGACTCTTTTGTCTAGGATCCCTTGCAGCTTTCAATAAGGGAATCAGTGGAGGAGGATATGGACCCATAGTGACAACTGGTCAAATCTTGGCCGGGATAGAGGTCAGACCGGCCATCGCAATAATTTCTCTGTCAGAAGGGATCACGTGTGCTGTAGCTGTGCTGATGTACGTTATCATTGGCAAGAATATAGACTGGCTATTATCAGTCGCCCTGTCAATAGGAGTAGTATCTTCGACACCATTAACGGCCCTTATTGTAAGAAAAGTTGAAAGCCAAAAACTGAGACTGCTCATAGGAACATGTACATTGGTGTTAGGTCTGAGTACAATTGCTGGATCTCTGTGACGTCTGAGCTACCTCTTCTTTCCTCAGACTTAGCGCATACTTGACTTAAGAAGGTTAAAAAGTGTGGATATACATAGCAGTAAATAGAAAATATTCTAGGAAAGCACCAATGGAAGACTTAGAAAACGTGTTACGCAATATAGATGTTTTCTGTCGAATACTAGTGGAGAAAATAGCCAGGGGCGAAGATAGCGTTCAGAGGGCTGCTGCAGAGCCTATTGAGGATCTCCTTAGAAAAAGATACCTTGTTGCAGATGCTGAAGTCGACTCATCAAAAGGATATCTAATACCCCTTCCTCAGGCAGAAGAACCGTTAGTCGACGTGTTTGAAGATGAGCATTCTGTGAAAGTGTTTTTCCAATGTAGTTGCCAAGACAAGAAGGTTCAAATCGTCACCAAAGCTGACGCTATAGAAATCTGCGTTGAAGAATGCAGAAAACTCAATCTGCCAACCACACACCTAAACTTTGAGGATATAGTTGTCAAGTGCAGCAACAATAAGGTGCTCGAAATAGCAATCCCAAAAGCTGAGCCTACGTGTTTCTTTGCTCAATGATCT
>JABAOH010000300.1_pt4 | contig 45768 bp, 57 predicted proteins | sample 7062181 | NCBI WGS metagenome assembly JABAOH01 (sample SAMN14538630, study PRJNA623070) | marine sediment metagenome | biome: marine biome [ENVO:00000428]; feature: marine pelagic biome [ENVO:01000023]; material: deep marine sediment [ENVO:00002113]; isolation source: pool of 5 deep marine... | reverse complement strand
TGATTTAACTGCACCTTCAATAATAGTATCTAACTCACCTCTGAATGATGTTTATCAAAACAAATATGGAGATATAACAGTAAATTTAACGATTTCAGATCCTTGTCTGGATTCAGTTTGGTGGTCAAAAGATAATGGAGTAACAAACAATTCTATAAACTTGCCTTATGATATTAATATTACTAATTGGGCAAGAGACAATTACACTTTGCTTATACTTGCAAATGATACTTTAAACAACCTTAATGTAACAACATATCCATTTGTAATAGATAATCCACCAAATATCACATATTATTTTCCCGATACTACAAATTTATCCTTAGCTGAAAATTCTTCTTTAGATTTTTTCCATACTTCTACAGATCCAGATAGTGACATTCTAACTTACTTTTGGCAACTTGATGGAATAACTCAAAATACGACACAAAATTGGACTTTTTATCCTGGATTTTTTGATGCTGGAATTCGTAATATAACTTTGATTGTATTTGATGGAGATTTATCAGTAACACAATATTGGAATGTTACTGTAAATAATACAAACAGACCTCCAATATGGGATCAAATTCCAGAAAATCAAGCAATAGAAGAGGATACAAATCTAACTTACGATGTTAATGCTTCTGACTTAGATAATGAAATAATAACTTATTATGTTAATGATACGAATTTCATAATAAATTCAAGTACAGGGGTATTAACTTATACTCCTCCACTTAACTGGTATGGTATCATATATGTAACTTTAGCTGCAAGTGATGATATAGACAATATAACAGTAAACATAAGTGTAAATCTAACTCCAGTTAATGATGCACCCGTACTAGATCTCATACCTAATATTACCATCAATGAATCAGATTTAGTAAATATAACAGTAAATGCATCTGACGTTGAAGGTGATGATTTAACTTATTCTATAAATGATACGAAATTTACAAAAACAGATCAATCGTTCATATGGCAAACTACTTACCAAGATTCTGATCTATATACTGTTAATATCTCTGTAAATGATAGTATTGAAAGTAATTGGCAAATTGTATTTATAACAGTTTTGGAAGTTGAAGATGCTGATAATGATGGATTAAATAATAGTGAAGATTATCTATTTGGTGATCGCTTTTCCATAAACACAACATTAGATATAAACATAACTATTAATGGAAGTTCAAATCTATCCCAAATATTTAATGGAACACTACAAGTTGATATCATAGAAAATAATAATTCTTTAATTGAATTTAAATGGGATTTCAACCAAACAAATATTTTAAATTTATCTTCAATTAGTATTGAAAAGCAACCAAACACGAGCACAAATGGTTATATTATAGTTAAAGGAATTAACTTAACTGCACAGAACAGAACAAAAACAATTTATTTAGATCATATAAATGCAGATTTAACTACTGTGTGTATATCTGACAAAGATATTGCTTCTATAACAGAAATAAGCACAGGATGTAATGGAATTAATGAAACTTTAGTTTTTTGTAATGGCATAATACAAAATAGATATAATTGTACAAGTATTGAAAATAATACAAGATATAAAATAACTGGTTTGACACATTCTGGAATAAGTGAACAGTGTTCAGACAATGATAAAGATAATTATGGAATTGGTTGTACAGCCGGTATTGATTGTAATGATAATGATCCTACTATCCATCCGGGAGCTTCAGAACTATGTGATGCTGTTGATAATAATTGTGATGGAAATGTTGATGAGGGCTGTGATGAAGGAGGCGGTGGAGTATTTTTCAGTGGTGGAGGAGGTGGTTTTGTACCACCATCTAAAGAGGAAGAAGAGACAATTGAAGAAGAGCCTAAAAAACAAGTTCCTGAAGAAGAAATTTCTCCAAAAAAAGAAGTAGAAGAGAAATTACCAGAAGAAGATGAAATAGAGGAAGAAAAAGAAGTAGAAGAGATGCCCCCTGAGACTGGTCCAGCAGGACTTTTCTTAGGTTTAGCTGCAAATGATCTAATAATAGCAACAGTAGCAGGAGTAGCAGTTGCATTAGTTATTATTTTTGGGATTTTAATGAAAAAGAGAAAAAGAAAATAACTCTTTCATTTTCTTCTCTAATTCACGTCTTTCCTTCTCTCTTTCTTTTTGTCTTTTATTGAATTCTCTTTCCCGTTTTCTTTGTCTTTTATTGAATTCTCTTTCGATATCATTTTCAAGGGCTTTCAAATCTCTAACTATAGTTCTTCTGGATACACCTAAGATCTTAGCTATTTCTTTTTGCGAATGATATTTTCCATCGAATATCAATCTAAAAACTTCCTTCCTTCTTTTTCGTATCACCGATCGTTTTGCCATAAAAAAACCTGGAGGATTATGCAGTTTTATGCAATTTGTTGCATTTTGTTGCATTTTGAGACATTTTCCCTAAGGAATTTTTTAGCTTTTTTAATTGTATGCATTTTTTGACATTTTTGATATACTTTTGTTTACTTTCACCTCAATTTTTGTTAAAATCAAACCAATTATAGATATACCCTATCCCCCTAATGTGGACATTTCTGGACATTTTGAGACATTTTCCCTAAGGAATTTTTTAGCTTTTGACAGTCTGTACCATTTTTAACCATTTTCGGTACACTTTCAGCCATTTTCAGACTACTTTTAACATTTTTTGTAATTCTTTTCTTTTGGAGATGTATTACCTTTAAGTTCTTAAAGCAATTAAAAACAAAAGAATAAGAAATATCTATATTTATTTCTTTCTTAAATAAGTTAAATAAAGAAATAAATATTGAATAAATATAATATATTATAAAAAATAGCTTTAACCTTTTAATACTATTCACCTTCTTCTTACGAGATACCATTCTTCAAAAGGTTTACCTTCATAAGGTGAGACGAAGAACATATTTTTTGAAGGACATAATCTTTTGATTTCTTTAAAAATTTTTGGCCATTCCATCTTCTTAATACCATATTTCTCCCATAATTCTTTCATTTTAATTGATGATTCAGGCTTCATAGTTTCTATTATTAGAATGGCCGCTGATTTTTCTTCGCTCAAGTTAGTTATATTCAATAAAAAGGAACCTTTTTGTCCAGAGCCTTTAATTAATTTAAAATTATCATTTTCTATAGAAAGCCTTTTCATATATTCGAGAGCCATTGGTCTTGATACATTTAAGCTTACTTGAATATCAAAAACAGTCGTTCTTTCTTTTTTAGAAGCAATCTCTATTAATTTTTCCATCTTAGGTCTATATTGGTATTCCAGGTTTTGTATTCTCTTTTCTAAAGAATCCAACTTTTCTATTATTATTTTATTTAAATCTTCTGTCATTTAATCACTGTATAACTCGATCCTCACAAGACGTGATAACGGTATAATTTCCTCTTTTCTATTGACTTCAAGAAATAAGCAATTACTATTAAAATCTTTTAAAATACCCTCTCTAAATACAACTTTGTTTCCATCATCAAAGAAAATTCTAAGCTTACGATTTTTGTAGTTTTTCCATACTTCTTCCATTCCTACCTACCTTCCTCAATTTGACTTTATTTTCGACTTCTTCCAATGTTTTGGCCCACTTAGGTATTTTATTTTCCGTCATTTTTATCATCTAAAAACCTTTGAAGCGACATTTCTACTACTGCAGAAACTGATCTGTGTGTATTATCTGCAAATTTGCGTGTTTTGTCTAATAATTCAGTATCAAGACTTACACAAACTGGTGTTTTTTTCATAAAAATATATAAGAATATCAATCGTATAATTTTAATATGAACACTGGTGTTAAGAAAAATGATGCTGTGAAAAAACGTTTAGAAAGGCCTTTAGAACCCGGTGAAACAGAATGGTTGGACTCATTTAATAACAGAATAAAATTCAGAGAAAAACATATTGAACAGATACGTAAAAAAATCAAAGAAATATATGACGATTCAGAAAAAGGTAAGAAACAAAAAAAAGAAGAAATTGATCAAGAAAAGAAAAAAATCAAAAAAATAGTTAATCTTTCATATAGATATAAAAATAGCGTAAGAAATAAAATTAATAGTTTACCAAGGAATTTTCATCTGTTTTCTTTAAAAGAAATAAACGGAATGATTAGAGCATCTAAAAGACCTGAGATGAAAATTGATTTTAGTACCAGAGAATTAATATCTAAAATATTGCCAAATACAATGCTAAAACTTCTTGCTCCATTCAACTCAATTGATAAAATTAGATTTTTGAAGACTGCAGAAAATATATTGTCTTTACAATCAAAAGAAATCGCATCTTATAATCCTTTACTTGAAATGCTCTCTAAAGTTAATACCCATCCAGGAATATCTTATTGGGATTTAGACTTTATTTTTGATGAACTTGGAATGGATCCCGCAGATATGAACATTTCGACAAAAGATAACGGTTCTTGTGAAATTACAAACTCTATCGCTTTTGATAAAATAAGAAAAATATCCAAAAAAGAATTGAAGTCTGCCGTGAAAAATGTCATATCTGTTGGAAAATGGAATTTTGAATACTGGTCCTTTAGAAAATTTCATAGCGATAAAAACTTTCTTCTTAAAAATAAAAGACGTGCCTTTAAAATTTTAGAAGAGTTAGACAAAATTAAAAAAGAAAATGAGATAGGAGGCCTTATTAAAAAAGAAACTATGAAAAGATTGGATCAGAGAAGAAAAACTACATACTTAAAAGAGATGTATATGAGAGGTTTGATAACAGAGATAAACAAAGAAAAAAAGTTAGACAGATTTGAAGTCATTAAAATCTATAAAGAAAAATGCTTGAAATTGGTAAAAAAATGCAAATTTCATAAGTCTGGATTTGTAAATGATGAAAATGAGCTTTTATGCAGTAATTGTATTAAAGATAATGGAAAGATATTCAAAAAGCTTTCGTTACTTCCTAAACACTTACAATTAACAGAATATGGAAAAGAAATGTTAATTAAATTAAGCTGAACCTATTATTTTCTCTGCCTTTTCTTTGAACATTTGAGCAAAATCCGGATCATTCAACATTCTATCAAGTATGTCGCTGGATTTCTTTAATTTAAGGTCATTCTCTATTGTTTCAATCATTGTTTTCTCGTCTAAAATAAAACCACATTTTGAACAAAATTTATTAGTAGAAGGATTGACAGTTTCGCATCTCATACAGTTTTTGGGATCAAGACTGCTTTTGTTGTCATCTGTTTTGTCTATTTCTATGCCGTTAATTTTCAGAAGGGCCTTGTCGACATCGCGGCCAGACATATGTATGTAAACTGATGCCATTCTGGACGACTGAGTCCAGCCGAAATGCTGCTTCAGTTGTGCATCAGATAGATAGTTGGCCAGAAAGGTTGCACGGCTATGTCTAAAGTTGTGTGGATTTACAGCTCTTTTAACGCCGCTTCTTGCTTTTAGTTGATTAAGCAGAGCCTTTGTCCGGCTGTAAGAAAGAGCGTGATTACCCTTCCTCTTGCTAAGCCATAAACAAGCGTCAATATCGTCTTTTTTTGGGTGATCATTCATCCATTGAGTAATATAAGGAACAGATGATATGATTCGAACATATCGCATTCCTGTTTTTCCATCAACAGTCAGTTGAGCACCATATTTATCAAATCTTACGTGCTTAATCTTTAATCCTAATAATTCGCTTATTCTACAACCACTTTCCGCGAGGACTGCGATAAATGCCTTATCTCTAAGATTATCTGCAGCATTTATCATAGCTTTGATATCGTCTTCGGTAAGCATATCCTCTGGTAGTTTGTGACCGTTCTTCTTGGTATTCTTAATCCAAACCACTTCTGGAGGGTAAGTTTTAGGCCCATATCCACGTAACCAATTGTAGAACTTCTTCAAAGTGACCTTCATCTCGGCCTTTGTGGAATCCGCATATTTGCTTGCTTCGAGCTCTGCTACAGCTGCTTTGATATCCTTTATATCAGCTTTTTTGAAGCTTTTGTTAAGAACTGTTGCAAAATAGCGAAAAACATAGATACACCTGGCTATTCTTCCCAAAGTCAAACCTTGGGCTAAGCACTCGTCCTTGTATTCTAAAACTATCCGTTTATTTTCTTTCGAGACTTTATGGTCGTTTTTGAAGCATTTTAGTGAACTCTCCAACTTCGCGGGACAATTGTAGGGATCGTGTTTCATATATCATCATTTGTTTTGGTTTCTTATTGATTAGTTCTTAACAGTGTTGTTAAGATTTCTATACCTACACACAGAACATAGTAATTTATTTATGCCCAGCACACAATAATTTTTTAATCTATTTTAACTACTAATTAGTGTTAACAACACATAGGTTTAAATAATTCTATTCCCCATATAATTAAAGTAAAGTACAAAGCTTCGTTAAATAGCATTAGTTGAATATACTAATTCTATTGCTTTTGTGACTTGAAAAAAATTAAGAGATGATATCATGAAATTCGAAGATATGAATATTGAAAAAAATGTATTAGGTTCATTAAATGATATTGGGTTCAAAGAACCTACAAGAATCCAGTATGAATCTATACCTATTATTAAAAAAGGTTATGATGTTATTGGTCAATCTGAAACAGGTTCAGGTAAAACAGCAGCTTTTGGAGTACCATTAGTAGAGAAAGTTGTTAAAGGTGGAAAAATTCAAGCACTTGTTTTAGCACCTACAAGAGAATTGGTCAGACAAATAGCAAGTGATCTTAAGAAATTCTCGCGTTCTAAAAAACTTCATATACAAACAGTTTATGGAGGAGTTTCTATACACCCCCAGATTTATGCTCTAAGAAAAGCTGAGATAGTTATTGGAACACCAGGCAGAATTCTAGATCATATGAGACGAAGAACATTAAATACCAGTAATTTGAAAATATTTGTTTTGGATGAAGCAGATGAAATGATTGATATGGGCTTTATTGAAGACATAAAGACCATTGAAAAAAATATTCCAAAAAATAGACAAACATTACTGTTTAGTGCAACCATGTCAGATAGTTTGATAAAAATTAGAGACAGTTTTACAAAAAATGCAAAAAAAATTAAAACAAAAACCAAAGTCAGTGATGATGTTTTAAAACAATATTATCGTGATGTTAATCAAAAAACAAAATTTTCTTTGTTAGTTCATTTAATTAAACAAGAAAAACCAGGACTCTCAATTACTTTCTGCAATACTAGAAAAATGGTAGATGCAGTTTCCAGAAACCTTAAGGACAATGGCATAAATGCTACAGCTTTGCATGGTGGGCTGTCACAAGCAAGAAGAGAAAAAGTAATGGAAAACTTTCATAAAGGAATAACAAAAATTTTAGTTGCAACAGATGTGGCTGCAAGAGGATTAGACATAAAAAACGTAACTCACATTTTCAACTATGATATACCAAATGATATAGAAGTTTATCCAAACAGAATAGGAAGAACAGCTAGAGCAGGGAAATCAGGAAAAGCAATATCGCTTTTGAGCAGAGATGATCATGGTTCGTTTACAAGAATAATAAAAACCTTTTCTTATGATATTGAAAAAATGAAAATTACAAATTTCAAAATTTTACCATTTAAAAAATATCAACCTAATAGAAACAGAAATTTTAGAAATAGAAGACCATTTAGAAAAAGATTTAGAGGAAAATCTAGAAGAAGATGGTAAAACTTACTGATACAAACCTCCATAACACACCATCTTAACAACTCCAAGCGTGCCCAGCACACACTCTTGTTTTGATGTTGTATTGTGATTTTTAGAATAATTATTTCTGTAGAAATTTATTGATTTAAATATTTAATATTTTTTATAAATTATGTGGTAAAATGAAGTCTCTTGAACAGCAAATTAGATTAGGTTTAGGACAAAGAGAAAAAAGAGATATTGTAAATTATGCATCAAGACATACAGATTTACAAGCTCGTTTCTATAGAGCAAGTCAAATTTATGAAGAACATGTTATGAAATCAGTTGAAAGAGCATTATCAAGAGTTTGTGTTAATCAAGACGAAAAGGAAAAAATACGAAAAGAAGCTACAGATAATTTAACACCTTTTGTGTTTTATATATCAAGCTTACTTTCTTATGATGCTCTGTTAGAAAAAGCAGAAAAAAAATTTTTTAAAAATGCAAAATCTAGAAAAATAGAACGAGAAAAAAATTATGAAAAACTTAGAAAAAATTTAGAAGGTTTAAAACCAGGAACCGATTATTTAAATAAATTGGAAAAAATGAAAAAATTAAATAATTTATATTTTGAATTTTCTAAGGTCGATGATATTTTGGTAGAAATATTAAAAAAAATAGCAGAAGAAAAAGGGATAGAACATGTTTTAAAAGATAGCCTAATTGATGAGGTCACAAGAGAAATATTTCCAACTGAAAAAGAATATAAAGATAATTTTGAATTGGAATTAAAAACAACAGAAGAAATAAGAAATATCAATATTTCCTTAAATCTGAAAAAAATAAATTGTTCACCCGAACAACCAAATGAACATTGTTCTCAATGTCCTAGGAAAAAAGCCTCTGATGTTTTTAATTTGTCGTTAAGCTCGGTCTTTGATGGAACTCAAGAATACTTTAATATATTGAGAAGTATAAAAAGAGCTATAAATGAAGAAAGAATAGAAAGAATATATAAAACACAATAATTTTTATATAATAGAAGTTATCATGAATTATTATGTGTAAGCAATATAAAATACCAATTTGTTCTTTATTAACTGGAATAATCATTACTTTGATTACAGGATTTTTTCCAAATGTCTTTTTACTAGGAGTTAGTTATAGGGGTTATCTTTTACCATGGATGAGAAGTGTAGTTTATCCAGGAGCACCTTTTGAAATTTTATGGATTTATTTTTTGACAGACATAATCATTTGGACAGTTTTAATATATTTGGCTTTACTTAGTGTCCAAGAAGAGAAGAAGCAGCCAGTTAAACAACCAGTTAAAATAAAACCAAAGAAGAAGATAGTTAAAAAGAAACCAAGAAGAAAAAAGAGAAGGTAGTCTTTAAATAATTTTTAGATATAGTAATGAGTATTGGTTATTATGGCTGATAAGAAAAAATTAAGAGCGCCAACAGGGATGGCAGGATTAGTAAGATATGAAGAAGATACAGAAAGTAGAATAAAGTTAGAGCCAAAAATCATTGTTTTTATTGCTATTGCAATAATATTTTTAGAAATATTACTGTTTTCTTTGTTTTAGATATAATTTATAAGCCCGTTTTTACAATTATTATTGATGGTAATAGAACACATAGAAAAATCTTGGAAGGCCTACAGAAAGAATTTCTGGCCTATTTTAACAGCCATGATTCTACAATTTATACTTGCTGGCATACCATTTTTAATTGGTGTTCTACCTTGGATTTTTATTTTCTTATTTTCTAAAGGCGTTGATTTATCAACACTTTTTCTATCTAATTTAGGTCTTCTTTCATTTTCTATAGTAATGTTCGTAATAGGATTTTTGATATCAATTGCTTTGACTGGTGGTTTTGTAAAAATGCTTTATGAAGCTTTGAGAAGAAAAACAAAATATGAAACAATGTTAAAAACAGCTAAAGAAAAATTCTGGACAATAATTGGAGCTAATTCACTTTTTGTTTTAATTTTCTTCATTATTTTTATTGCTGTATTCTCTCCTTTATTTTTGTTGACAGGCTTTCCAACATTATTTGCTGGAGGATCTTCTTTGGTTCCGTTAATTACTATTTTTTTAATAGTGGCCCTGGGTTCAATACTTTTAGTTTTAATTAGTATTTTCTTTGTTTTTATTAATCAGGCAATAGTAATTGACAATCTAAAAGCAATTGATTCTATTGGTAAGAGTTTTGAAGTTTCAAAGAAAAGCTATTTGACAATTTTGGGTTTAATGATAATTTTCATTCTAATAAATTCAGGACTAACTACTGTTTTTTCATTCATTGGCTCAGTTTTAGAAGCTTTTGTAACAACGCCTTTGCTTCTTCTTTCTTACACTTCTGTATATCTGGAAAAAAGACATAAAAAGTAAGTTTTATAAGAGGATTACTATATTTAATAGAATAGGGTGATTATTTGAATTTTAATTTGTGGATAGGCAGCTTAACAAAGCCTTTAGAAACATTTAAAAAAGAAAAGAAAAATGCAAATCTTGGTGAAGGCGCTCTACACATGGCTGTGGCAGGTCTTATAACAGGATTCATAACAGGTTTAATTGATATGGTCTTTGGTTCAGTATTAGCAGGTCAATTCTCTCCTATTGCTTCAGCTTTTACAGGTCCTATAGTATTTTTAGCAACTTTAATATTTGCACCAATAATGGCTGTTTTATACTGGTTAATAGTATCAGGTGTACTATACATATTTGCTATGTTGTTCGGTGGAAAAGGAAGTTATACAACCCAATCTTACCTTTATGCTATTTACTATGCACCATTGAGTATTATAACATCAATATTATTTTTGATTCCCCTTGCAGGTATATTCTTAGCACTTATAGTTATGGCTTATGGTTTGTATCTTTTAACAATGGCATTAAAGGAAGCCCATAATTATACAACAGGAAGAGCAGTTCTTACATGGTTAGTACCAGTTGGTATTGTAACAGTGCTCATAGTTATATTAGTAGGTCTTGCATTCATGTTTCTAATAGGAGCTTTTGTTGGTGGGCCACTCTCAGGTAGCTTCTTTTAGTTTCTTTTAATTATTTTTTACAACCCCTAGTAGTCAGAATTCTATATGCCATATTTATTTCCATATTTGATTTATGAGTGAAAAAATAATTTTTGTCTCACATTGTATATTAAATCAGAGTATAAGAAAAGAAAAATTCTCTAAAATAAAAGAATTAGTAGGGTTGTTTACTGAATCTGGCGTAGGAATAGTTCAATTACCCTGTCCAAAAATAGAATGTAATGGAAGGTTTATAAGAAATGAAAATAATGCTAAAATTTGTAAGAATTATTGTAAAAAAACTTCTTCTTTTATTGTAAATACAATTAAGAAATATTTAGATGCGAATTTTAAAGTTCTAGGAATTCTTGGAGTAGAATTTTCTCCAATATGTGGTGTTTATAGAATTAACAATGGTAGGAAGAACATTCCTGGAAGAGGAATCTTAATAAAAGGAATTGAAAACGAAATGCAAAAAAGAAATTTCCAAGTTCCAATAATTTCAACCAATTTAAACAACGTTTTTTCAACTTTAGAAAAGCTTGATCTTCTTTTAAAAAATTCTTAGGAGGTGTTAAAATGACTATGAGAGTTAGATCAGAAAGAGGTAAAACAACAGTTGAAACAGATTATGGTGGGTCTCAGGTTGACCATTCTATAGTTCATAGAAATAGAGGATTGATAGGTGCTATGAATTCATTTGGTATAAAAGAAACAAAGGCTTCAAAAGACTATTGTAGTGTAACTGCTTCTCTTGAAGAAGACTTTGACAGACAAATTAAGAAAAAATATGGAAGAGACCAAGGATATTTCAGTCCTCTGTGATTTTATGGTAAATAAAAGATCTCCGTATTATGTAAAAAGTGAATTCTATAGAAGTTTACGTGGAAATAAAAATTCTACAACTTTTGAAAGAAGTCTAAAAGTTGTGGGAAAAGACAAAGATCATGTAAAATATACAGCTTCTTATGTGCAAAGCGAGGTGATGTAATGTCGTATTATGGAAAACTTCATAATAAAAGTACAATAACAACAAGAAAAGATTACACAAAATTAGAAGGTCTGGGTTCTGCCAGGTCAAATGATAGAGATATAGCAATAACAATTTCAGAGGGTTTGGCTGATTCTGTGAGTAGAGCAAATCAAATAGCATATGAGGCTCATAAAAGGTCCATGGGGTGGAAATAATGCCCGAATATTATGGTAAAATGAGCGTCACTTCTGTGTGCACTAATAACAAATATTTCTCAGCTATACATGGTAGAGGTTCTACTAAGTCAAATGATTTAGGAATAGCAAGAGATTTATCGCATAGACTGCCTGATGTGCTTGATAAGGCCAATTTCTATACTTATGACTTACAGAGAAGGAGATAATATGTATCAATCAAAAATCAGTTCAACAATTGTTATAGATAAGGAAAAGAGAGATGTGAGATTAAAGGACTTTGACGTTAATGTTGATGGATATAAGAACAGAAAGAAATTGGGAAAAGCAAAACATGCTTATAATTCAGATAAAGAAATAGAAAGAGAATATAAAAGCGATAATTGGCCAAAAGGTATGTGGTATTATCTATTTGAAGACTATTTCAAAAAATTAGAAAAATGGAAAAAAAGAATTCATAAAAAGAAATAGAAAAAACAATAAAAAAATAAATTTAAAATAATTGAAAACTATTAGCTTACTGATCCACTCAGAGTACCTGTACTTTTCAAATCTGTCATGGCTCCCGCGTCATAAGTTACAATAACGTATAATTGATACGGTTGTCCTGTAGATCCTGCATTTGCGCCTCCACATGTGAATGAAGTCACAGTTGAACGAGCACCTGCAGCTATTTGTATACCACCAGCTGGCAAACCACCACAAGCTGTAGGCGTAGTTGGTGCTGTGGTGCCTTCATCAGCAGAAACACTAGTTATATTTATTGCTTCACCAACTCTATTTTCAAATGTTAATCTTAGCACATCCGATGAATCTAAGTCCCAAGGTGATATAATATCTACTGTTGCGAATCCCTTTTTACTTGGTCCCACAAATGATCCTGGTGCAAATATACCGTAGTATGCTAAAACTCCAGCTACTATTAAAATTATCAAAATTGCCCATCCATAAGTCATAAGGTACTCAACTGCTGTCTGTCCTTTCATTTTTAATACCTCCTATTTTATATTTTATTTTGTTAACTTGATACTTAAAGATTACTATAGAGCAAAAAAGCTTCCAAATAACATCTTTACAACAATTTGAGATATCAATAATACTGATATTGATCCTATGAGTAAAACTGGAATAAATTTTAATCCATTCTTTTCTTTACCACTTTGAATTAATCCTATTGATAGAGAACCAAAGAATGCTGTTACAGCTAATGTTGATATTGAAAACCATAATAAATCAGCTACATTTATTTGAGGTCCTCTAGCTTTCTGGAATGGACCTCCCACGCCCATTGTTGTTCCTGTTACTCCTGCACCAAAACTTGCTGAACCCCAAAGACTTGTCATTGTATCAACAAAGAAAAGACTTATTGAAAATAAAAACGGAGCTGCAATTACAGCAGCAAAAAGTATAAATATAGAGTAAGTCATTACTGATGACTTTATCTCTTTTTTAAGAGTTTGATTGATTCTTATATTATTTGCAGTTTCTTCTAATAAATGAGCTATCTCGCCCCCAGATTTAATTCCTTCTAATAATAATTTTACTGTCCTATTTAGTATTTTTGATTTAATGTTTTTTGTCATTTCAGTCAGTGCTATTTTCAATGGTTTTCCTCCCATTGTTCTTGCACCAACCTTTTTAATTTCTTCTTCAAGAACCCCAAATTCTGGTCTTGCAGAGAGCCATATTGCCCTGTCAACAGTCATTCCAGCTCTAATGTTTGCAGACATTAATAACAAAGCATCAGGCAAAACCTTTTCAATTTGATTGGCCCTTGAATCTGCAACAAACATGAAAATTAAATAAGTGCAAATTATAACACCAAAACCAATTCCCAAACCCATTAAAAATCCTAGAGGGCCGAAACCAAATAGTAAGAAAATAAAAGAAAAATTAATAGCTAGTAATATTGATAAGAAATATGAGATTCCAACTATTCTGTTTGTAGTAGACTCTTTTACTCCAGCATACCTTATTTGTTTCTTGAAAAAATCTCTATATCTTTTCGGAGTTAAATAGTAAATATCTTTCAATTACCTCACCATTAAAGGCCTTTTAGTTTTTATTATTCCCATGTAAAAGTATTGGAATACAGCTAAAGCAATTACTATTAAAGGAAATATTAGTTTCGGAATGTCAATACCTGCAAAAGAAGATAATATAATTAAAAATGTTATTCCTAATGTTGGCATAATTATTGCAATTAACATGTAAATTAATGTGTAGGGACTTAATTCTCGGCCATACTTTCTTATTGCTATTATCTGTTCTTGTGTTAAATTGTGAACAATAGCTTCAAGAGCGTCACCAACATCACTTCCAGCTTTAATCGAGTTTGTTAATTGCCATAAAGTTCTTCTAAAGTATAGGGAAGGGTTTCTTCTTGATGCCTCTTCTAAAGCTTTTATTTCAGGTTTCCCAGCATTTATCTCTCTTACTACTTTTTTAAATTCTTCACTTATTTCTCCATAACCAATACTTATGCTTATCATTGAATTAAAGAGTGGAACACCCGATTTAATTTCTATTAACATGTGTTGTAAAGAATTTAATAAATCTGATTCTAAAATTCTCATTCTTCTGCTAGCAACAAGTCTTGGATATTGTATTAAATAAAAGAAAATGAAAAGAGAAAAAACACCACCGACTACAAAAGGAAGAAAAAAATCTATTTTGCCAGCAACTAAACCTATCCAAAAAATTAAGGGTGTCAATAATATAAAATAAAAAATACTTGTTAATACAATCATGGATGCATATTCTCTTGGTCTTAGCCCAATTTTAGCTTGATAAAGAGTTAGTTTTAAAGATGGAAAAGATTTACATATTATATCTCCGAATTTTGAGAAATGTGTTACTGCTTCTTTTGCCATTTTTTTAGGTGGAAATGGAACAAAAGGAATTATCATTTTAAACAGCCTTTTTAAGTTCTTTCATAAAGCTTGGTCCAAGAATTTCCTCGGGTTTACCTTTTATATTAATTATTTTTAATACTTTTTCTTTATCATGATAATAATCAGCAATAACTTTTCCTACAGTATTTACAGTATTTATTTTATTTTCTAACATCCACTGTAGGACTGTTTCCTTTTCCCCCAAATCTTTTTCCATTTCTTCGTCTGTCATTCCTGTGTGCATTCTTATTTCATCTATCAACCTCATACTGTCCCTAACTTTTACTATTTTATCAGTTTGAGGTTTCCACCTGTATAATGTTTCCAATCTTGCCTTAGCTTCACCTCTTGCACCTCCTGGAAGTAATTCTGCTACTTGTAATGTTCTTCTTATTCCTCTTCTTCTATGTCTAAATTGAACTATAACTAAATGCAAAGCTTCTAACAAAGTTTCTGGTAGATCAATAGGTGGATTAGTTAGTCTTCTTATTACTTGCTCAGCTGTATCAGCATGTAAAGTTGCATAAACACTATGGCCAGTATGCATTGCCTCAAATAAAACTTCAGCTTCTGCTTGTCTTCTTATCTCTCCTACAACAACTCTATCAGGCCTCATTCTTAATGAATTCACTAATAGATCTAACATTTTTATTTCCCCTCTTCCTTCTGGATTCGGTTCTCTTGTTGTTAAAGGAATCCAGTGCAAGAAATCTGGAAGTCTTAATTCTCTTGTATCTTCTATTGAGATTATTCTGTGGTTTGGTGGTATGAATGGCATTAAAGCATTTAATACTGAAGTTTTTCCTGAAGCAGTTCCACCAGCAACTAATATGTTTAATTCATACTGCATGCATAACCATAACAGGGCAGCTATTTCCATTGTAAGTGTTTTATACATAGGGTCTATGAAATCTATCATTGTCCAAGGCTCTCTTCTAAATTTTCTTATTGTTATGGTATTTCCTTTTGTTGATATCGGAAACAGAGTAGCATTAACTCTATCTCCAGTTATTAAATGAGCATCCATTAATGGACTTAAATTAGTTATCTCTCTACCAATTTTTCTTCCAATTAGACTTGCATAATTGTATATTTGTTCCTCTGATGGAATCATTATGTTTGTTTTTAACCATCCAAATTTTTTATGAAATACCCAAGCGCATTCAGTAGAATTGTTTATAACTAGTTCTTCTAAGTTGTCATCATTTAATACAACCTCAAGCCTTCCTAAACCAAGCATTTCATGAACAAGATATCCAGCCAATATGTTTTTCTCTTCGTCTGAAACTTTAGGCATTTCTTTAGAAATGGTTTCAATAGCACTCTCTAAGAACCTCTTTTTAATGCTTTCCATGGCTTTAGGATCTAAAATCTCGCTTATTTCTATTTTTACAATTTCTATTAGTTTTTCTTTTATAGAATCTAATATTGCTCTTGTTGCAGGCTCTATTGTTGGGAACTTGACTTCATAAACAGGGGTATATTCTTCTGGTCTTTTTATTATACTAATCTTTGCAGGTACTTTGTCTGATTCTATCTGATAATTATCGATTATATCTTTTACCATTTATTCACCAAATTCACCAAAAATCCTTATAAATACTTGACCTTTTCTTGGCTTTATTTTTCTTCTTTTTTACTTTTTCTTTCATATTGGAAACTTTTTTGTGCAGTTTTTTATGTTTGTTTTTCACTTTTTCAGTTTTTTTACCATGCTTTCCGAATAATCTTTTTAATGGATTTACAGAAGGCATTTTTTTACCTTTTAAAATAAGTTTTGTTAGTTTAATTTCTGCATCCAGCTTTTCTATATCCTCTTTTATTTCATTTCTGAACTCTTCCAAATTTTTTATTTGGTCTTCATGAGCTTCTATAAATTTAATTTTTTCATTTATTTGTTGGTCCATCTTTTCTACGCTTGATTTTAATTCTTCAAAGCTTTTTGTTACATTTTTTGTTACATCTTCTATTTCTTTTGTTCCTTTTATCACTTCCTGTTTTTTGCCCTCTAAAGATTCTAAAAATTTAAGATTTTTTTCTACACCCTCTAATTTTTTATGCAACTCCTTTTCTAATTTGGAGACACTCTTGTGCGATACCTCTATTTTCTTTTCAGTTTCTATTATTTTTTCTTCAAATTTTTCTGTCTTTTTCTCAATTTTTTCCCTCTCCTTCTCAATTTTCTTAGCTATTTTCTTTTCTTTAATTTTTTTGAGAACTATAATCGGTTCTCCAATTGCTGGATATCTTAATTCTACGAAATCACGTTCTTCTAGAACTCTTACCCATTGTTCTATTTGTTTTTGATTAACACCGAGAGCTTCAGCTGCTTCACTAAAAGTTATTTTTTCCCTCTCTTTAACTAATCTTATAAGTTTATCTATTGGGGTTTCAATAATCATTTCTTTAATATTAACCATTTAATTCCCTATTCAAATTATAGTTCATTTACACCATAAATATTTTGATGAAATAGATCTATTTTAAACCAATTAAATACCGGATCATAAGGATCGCCTGGAGCTCCATTTCTTATAGATCTACCTGTAGTATTTTTCCAATATTCATAATCAACACAACTTAATGTATAATCTACTTCTAAATTTGCTTGAGATATTTCTGGTAAGTCAACAAATGATTCTAAACCATAATTATTATATTTGTCTGAAAGACTTAATCTACCTTCCAATCTGTCTAAAAAACTTGGTCCTTTATCAGAAGATTTGTAATAACCATTTCGTATAGCTGAAGTTAAGTTTTGCAAATCCCAAACTTTTTTTGTGTATAGTCTAGGATCTAAATATATTCTTTCGTTTTCTTGAATTAAAGACATTGCGTTTGGTGCTCCGACAATATATGGTTTTGAAAATCCAGCAGGAACATAATCACTTTCTGCGACAACTCCTTTAAATCCAATAATAATACCTATTTTACTGTCCGCAATAATATCTGTTACAAGAATTTTATCAGCGTCTGAAACAGTAAGATCGGATGAATTAATTATTGTTGCATTTCCACTAACAGAAGTAAGGGAAGCATTGGTTCCTTGGACTATATCTTTTGCATAATTAGTAAAATTATAATACCTTATTACTCTAAATACTCTGCCTAATGTATTTAATGGGAATAGAGGATCTTCTATATTATCTATAGAAACAATAGATGTTGCGGTTATATTTCTTATAACACCCATTTTTGCATTCAGGTCAGAAATATTTACAAAACCCTTAATTTCAAATAAAATATTAAAACTATCATTTTGTGTTACATTCATTTCTAAAACTTCAAAAGTCAGATAAAAACCAGAATTACTTGCCAATGTTCCAATTTTTCCTTCCCATGTATTTAAATTATCTGTATCAACAAGTGGAGAAGGTGCGCCCTTTAAGGTTCCGTTTTCTATTAACTCCCTCAGTCTTATTTGTGCGTCATCAAGAGGAATTCCACTAACCGTAATATTAGATACAGCTGATATTAAAGCTCTTTTTCCTGTTATTTCCATGAACCTATTTAAATCAGCTTCAATACTGTCTACAAAATATTTAAGTTCATTAGCTCTTATACTAATGTCAATGTTTTCTTGTCCTATTTGAGAATAGAAAAATATGATACTGAATAATGGAATAATAATCAAAGCCGCCATTATACTATAAAGCAAACCTCTCATCACTACACCCACGTTTTAACTCTTGCACTAACTGGTCCCCACATATAAGGAACACCACCAATTCTAACAGCATCTACGATCAATTCCATAACTGAAATGTCTTCACCTAATACGTCCTGCAACCGTTGGACTGCATCATCAACTGCATCAGTTTCATTTTCAAATAAATCGCCATAACCTACAGATGCTGGTACTAAAAATGTAGTATCTCCAAAAGAATCTGCAGGATTAATGGAATAACCATCACTGAAATTAAGTTCAAATTTATTATCATCACTAATAAGAACACCATATGGATTAGCATTATAACCAAATCTAACAAATGCCTTCATAAAAGGATCACTCGATGCATTAGTTGGGTCGTGATTATAAATCGTAATGTTATTTGCTCTTACAAGTTGTAATGGATCCCACCCAGCCCAATGGCCCCATGGATATTGCCATCTAGCCATTAAAGGAATTTTACTTGTTAAATTAAAGTCCCATCTGATATACCTATAAAAACCCGACATCCCAAAGTTAGGATCAACATCTTCAGCAATATAATCTGTAAGTGTTCTTGTCATATCAATATAATTATATATTGCTCCTATGTCGAGAATTTTAGAATAATTGAGACTTACATAAGAATCTTCACCAACTATTTTTCTTTCATAACTCATTGTTTCATCTCCCCTATAAGGATCAATTTCAACAATAAACCAGAAATATCTGCCAGTCAAGAGATCATATGAAATTCCATTAGAGTTCAAAACACTTTTTATTTCTGTATCATTCCAATCTACTGTGCCGTTTGTAACATTTTTTATACTTATATTATAACCTTGTCCATTCCACATGAACTTTAACGTCACATTTTTAACTTCTGTTGTATTGGTAAGATTAATATGAATACTCATGTTATAAATATCATTAATTGTGAATATTGGTTTTTTATATTCTATAGGTGCTTCTGAAATCGTAGTTTGAAAATATTGTTTTCCAAATTCTTGGAGAGTTGATAATTGAGAGGTGTTATACGTTATAACTAAATGTGTTGCTCCATCATCACCAGCAGTTGGTTCATCCGAGAATTTTCTATAAACTATTTTACCTATATTGTGTCCAGGCTGTAGAAGGTCTATATAATCTCCAGATTCTAATTTTGTATTACCTATTGCTCCTTCACATCCATCTATTTTTTCACCATTCATCCAACAACTAAATTTATTTTTAATTCCCCAAGTAGCTTCTATAAACCAATAAGTATCTAGAATAGTAGCATCATCTGGCAGGTCTGCAATATAACTTATATTTATTTTATTTTGGGCACTTGCTACACTAGTAGTTATGAGATCGCCCATTACAACAAGCGTATTATTTTTATTTATTCTTCTTGCTATAGCTCTTGCAACATATCCTCTTGTAGCTTTACCTTTTTCATAACCAGAAACAATTCTACCAGAAGAAATTTCTATTGTTGAATCTCCATAACTTGGTCTTGTTGTGTCTGAAGAATTGTAAATGGGATCATTGTCTATCAGAAATTCATAACCAATATTACTTGGAATAAAATCATCTAAAATATCTTTTGTTAGATTTGCTGCTTCAGATACATTTCCAGCAGACCATAGAGCACCTATAACATCTATTGTTTTTTCATCTAAATCACTTTGATTTAAAATACCATCTGATATATATTGATCCAATAAAGTTTGATTATCAACAACATCTCTGAGTTTAGAGTTAGAAAAAACTGTTAATACATCCTCTGATATGAAATGTAGTTGTTGGGAAGCTAGATAAGGTGATGCTATCTTTGTTCTGAAGAAAATTAAACCAGTTATTAGTCCTATTATTATGCCAAGGGCTATCAAAGCATCTAAAGTAAAAATAATACCTCTCATAACCAAACACCAACATTTAAAATAGCCTTTGTTACATTGCCATTCCAATCGATCAAACCTAATCTTTTTACATAAAAAACTTGATTAGCATTTTCACCTTCTTTGGTACCATATTTATAATCATTTATAAGGTCTCCCGTCTCATTTTGAACTTCAATATAAATTTCATAACTTCCAGCACCCATCATTTTTTTTACAGTGTGGTATTCTATTTTTTGAAGTTCATTAAATTTAGTTAAGTTTATTAAACCAGAATTAAAAAGTCCTATAACTTTTACAGTATTATTGTCCCAGTATTCTGGATAACCAGTACTTGTTGCCAAAAAATCTGCTATGCTATTAAGTTTTGCTTGTATGTCATCACGAATCCCATAATCGTTTATTTCTGCGTAAAGGTTACTATAAAATACCTCAAATATAACTATTCCTATTAAAAATATGAATAATCCCATAACAAAATCCGAGGAGAATAATTCAGCTTTCAATTAAGACCAACCCCTCATCATTTTTAATTCTAATTCTATTCAATCCAGGTTTTACTTCTCCATTAATATTTTCTGTAATTATGCGAGAAACAGCATTTTTACCATTCCATTTAACTTCAACAAACCTCAAATTTGTATTAATAGAAACATTATATTCTATATTGTCTATAAGTTTTGAAGGTAGTGTAAACTCTCTGTAATAGCCTTCTATACTAGCTGCAAAATTAATTTCATTTGCTATTAAATTAGCAATTTTTTGTGCATCTGAAAAAACAGTTGATTCAGCTATTTCATCGTTTTTAAGACCAACAGTAATTAAAATAACAATAAAAATAATTAATATAAAACCAACTAAACTAATAAATTCTATTGAAACTTCAGACTTCTGTGATGTTAACATAATTATCCTCTGCTTTTATTTTTATCCTCTTTATTCCTTGAGTGCTTGATATAGAACCTTGTAAATTTGCCTTTGATGTTGCAAAAATATCACTTATGCCACCACCTATTCTAATTTTCATTAAAATAGTTTTACCAGTAATATCTATTGATTCTACTCCTTCGGGAATATAAACAGATGTTAATGTCAGAGACGTGGGTTTTCCCTGTGTGTTCACTATGTTTGCCGTGTCTACTATTTCATTTACTACTGCCATAGCATTTGATATTCTTATTTCTTCTTTATTTCTTTCAGTAAGTTGTCCAGCAAAAGTTACTAAAATTAATACTAAGACTATAACTATTGAAAAAATCATTAAGTACTCAAAACCAGTCTGTCCTTTCATAGGTAAAAATTGTTAAACCTTTAAGAAAAAGATTACTTATTTAGTTAAAATCAATAATATTATAGGATTTTTATGCAAAACCTATGGTTATCTTTAAAACAAGAAATAGCAAAAACATTAGATGTAAGTATAGACGAAATAGAAGAACCAGAAAGATATGGAGATTTTGCTTATCCTTGCTTTTCTCTATCTAAAAGATTAAAAAAAGACCCTAAAGAATTAGCTAAAGAATTAGCTAAAAAATTAAAGGTAAAACATATTGAAAAGATAGAGGCTATGAGGTCTTATATAAATTTTTATGTTGATTGGAAAGAATTTGGTCAGGAATTATTAAAAATTATAGATGAGAAATATGGAGGATTTACAATAAAAGATAAGAAAGCTTTAATTGAACATACAAGTATAAATCCCAATGCTTCCCCACATGTTGGTAGAGCAAGAAACGCTATTATTGGAGACTCTTTGGTTAGGTTAATTAAATTTCTAGGTTATGAGACAGAAGTTCATTATCTTGTTAATGATGTTGGAAAACAAATAGCTACTTTAGTTTATGGTGCTATGAGTGAAGATATTAAAAAATTAAAGTTTGAAGATTTGTTGGAAATATATATTAAAACAAGTAAAAAAGTAGAAGAAAATCCTGAAGATGAAAAAAAAGTTTTTGAAATCCTTTTAAAATTTGAGAAAGGACACAAAGAAACTATGGATTTGTTTAAGAGAATAGTTTCTTTATGCGTTAAAGGTCAGGCAGATATATTATCTGAACTGGGTATAAATTATGATTATTTTGATTATGAAAGTGACTATATCATTAATAAAAAGACTGATGAGGTTTTAGAAAAACTTGAAAAAACAGATAAGATATTCACAGATGAAAATGGTAGAAAAGTTCTTGATTTAAAAGGTTTTGACATACCAATGGAATCTCCTGCCTTTGTTTTATTAAGGTCGGACGGAACAAGTTTGTATAATTTGAAAGATATAGCATATACTATAGACAAAATTAAAAGAGCAAAAGATCTTAACATAGTTATTTTGGGAGAAGATCATAAACTTTATTTTAAACAATTATCAGCAGCTCTTAAAATTTTAGGATACGAACCACCGAAAGTTACTCATTATTCTTTTGTTTTATTACCAACAGGAAAGATGAGTACTAGAAAAGGAGAACTAGTATTATTAAGAGATTTTATTAAAGAAGTTTATGAAAAAGCTTTAAAAGAAATTGAAAAAAGATATCCAAAATTGTCTAAAGATGAAAAAGAAAAAAGAGCAAAAAAAGTTGCTGTTGGAGCTGTTAGATATAGTGTAGTAAAAGTTAGTCCTGAAAAAAATGTTATATTTGTTTGGGACGAAGTTTTAAAATTTGATGGCAATACAGGCCCCTATCTTCAATACACATATGCAAGAGCAAACTCTATATTAAAAAAAGCAAAGATAAAACATTTTGATTCAAAATATCTAAAAGATGAAAAAGAAAAAGAAATCTTAAAATTACTTTCAAGATATCCACAAATTTTAGAAAAAGTTTTGAAAGAATTAAAACCACATTATGTAGCAAATTATTTGTATGAATTGTCAGATGCTTTTAATAGATTTTATCAAACTTTACCAGTTTTAAACTCTGAAGAAAATTTAAAGAATGCAAGATTAAAACTTGTAGATGCAGTAAAAACAGTTTTAGAAACTGGTCTAAAATTGTTAGGCATACCTATTCTAGAAAAAATGTGAATTAAGAAAAATCTAATAAGGATTGAACCTTTTCTATAGAACTGTAAATATTATCAATATTAATCCCTATTATCGGGACTTGAAAATTCTTTTTTTGCATTTCCATTTCTATTTCTTCTATCAAGATTCCTTTTCCAGGAACATTCTTTCTACCGCTTTTTACCTGGTGAACAGCACAAGTGGCAGAGAGCTCTACACCTAAAATAGCAACTACAAGATAATTATTTCTAAGATAATTTTCTATCTGATTTATAAGATTAATAGATAATTTATGACATTGTTTTCTGTATCCATTTGACTCATAAAAAGATTTTGAACTTACTCTTCTATTTAATCCACCATTAAAATCTAATTGAGGACAGGGTAATTGAACTATTCCTACGCCAGATGCTGCAAATAACTCTAACAAGTCTTTAAATGATCCAGCAAATTTCTCCCTTCCTAGAGCTCTTGCATTTTGGTTTAAAAGACAATGAGATACAAAAATAATTTTTTTACTGCGTTCCATAGTAATGCCACAATATAATATTATTGTTTTTTTGTTTTATAAACTTACTCGTTACCAGTAGTAAATGTATAGATATATTCGACAAAGAACGATTAGTAATTTATTTAACTTTTTTTCAAGAACTTTTTTAAAGGCATTCCTTTATCCCATAAATGCATGAAGTATCTCCTAAAAATGTTTGTTATCAGTCTATTGGTTATTATAATAGTTGTAAGATCCCTTTCAGAATCAATTTTTTGAACTAAAGATATTTTTTTATTATCTAGTATTACTCCTCTTATATCACCTGTATCAACATAACGTAATTCAATATCCATTTTCATTAGTTTTTTAACTCTAGAAATAATCTTTTTTCCAGTTCTACACCATAAAATTTTGTACTTAACACCTCTCTTAATCGATTTTTTAATAATTGTAGAAGTTTTCTCTACCCATGAAAGATCACCCGCAAATACTAAGATTTCGTATTTTGTTTCTGAAAGAAAATCAAACCAAAGTTTCTCCATGTTTAATTTTCTTTTAACTGTGGCTATAACTTCTTCTGATTCGACCTCACCTTTTATTGGTTTAGCAGGTATTGAACGTAGGAGCTGTGGCATAATAGTTTCAATTTTTTCAATTTTCTTTTCCATTTTTTTCTTTTCATCTTCTTTTAATAGACTAAGAAGTTGTTTTGGATTTACAACTTTGAATTCTTGCGGTCTTGTTTTTGAAACAAAAACTAATCCACGGTCTGCTAGTCCTCCCATCGTATCGTAAACACGTGGTAATGGTATATTACCGACTCTTGATATCTTTTCAGCATTTAGAGTTCCATAAATAATTAAAGTTAAATAAGCCTTTGCTTCATATTCTGTAAATCCCAAATGTTTTAATAATGCTTCTATTTCGGCTTCCTGCATATTTTTCACCAAATTAATCGTAAAACAATTAATTATTTAAAGTAAATAACTATAGTTTTTGTGAAACTTATTTAAAGTTTAGCATTCTAATAGAAAATACCTAATTTTTTACTCTTTGAGAAGGATTAATCAAAATATATTTTCGGTGAAAAAAATGTTTCGAGGATATTCACACAAAAATGTATTAAGCGATTTTAGAAATAAACTATCAATAGAATCAAAAAAAGTTTCAACCTGGCCTTTTGCTGTAAAGGTTGTCCAAGAGGTTGGAGAAGATTATAATTTCAGTTTGATATTTGGCGTAGGAGATATGCATAACCCATCGAGAGATGGCGGTTATGGTCATGTACCAGATTATTTTAAGCTTAAGGAAGGACTTAAAAAAAAGGGTAGAAGATTAAATGAAGAAACTTACAAAGAAATATTAACACAAACAAATTCTCGTTTTGGTGAAAAAGGTCATAAAGATTTCGATTTAGTAGGAGTTGCTAATTTTGTAGAAGATAGAAATGTTTTTACAAATAGTGTGTTAAATGCTCTACAACAAAGGTTTAGAGAAGAAATTTCAGATCAGCCCTTCTTTAGAGATATAGAAATACAAAAATATTTTGATTTCCGCCCTGATTACGTTTTCAAAGAGGACGAATTTTTGAGTAAAGTAAAAGAACAACGTAAAATAGTTGAGACTTTTCCTTATGGAAAAAGTTATGTGCCAACACCTAATTCTGATAATCCTATAAATGTAGAAGTTGATAAGACTTCTGAAAGTGTAAGGATATTTACTAAGCGAGTACCTGTGACAGTTACTCATATCCATATGTCTCCCTCTAGAGAGAAGAGAAGAAGAGCAACTGTGATTATCGAACCTAGACGGAGGATTTCAGAATGGCCTTTGCGTGATATCTTTGAAACAGGAAGAAATTCACTTATTTATCTTGGAGATGTTGGTAGAGATTTGAAAGAAGAGTTAGCCAAATACCAAAATTTGACAGGTTTGCCTAGAAACTTGGCAAGTCAAGTTAAAGTTTTTGAAACATACGCAAAAGATGTTTTAGGACTAAGTCTTGGAGACGAAGTCAGGGAAACTGTTATAAGCTCTAAAAGAGTATTAGAAGAATTAAAATTACCAGAACTCCCTCCTCTAGAAAATCCTCGTTTACAAACTCATTCTTTAAAAACTGATTAATATATTTCTTTTAATAACCAGAAAATATAATTGAATATTATGAAAAAGAAACATTGGATTATTTTTATTATACTTTTTGTTTGTGTAGATTTAATAATTTTTTACTTTTTATATCCTTCTTTGCCTGCACAAACTGTTCCCATTATCTCTCCCGAACAACAAGATGGAGAAGGTGAAACAGAAACTCCTGGAAACCTTACCTTTCCTTGGTCTCCACAAGAATCATCTGGAACTGAGGGTGCTGGACCAGAAGAAGGTGGTGAAGGAGGCGGAGAAGGTGGAAGTGGAGGAAGTGGTGGAGGTGAAGAAACTACTCCAACGGGGCCACTAATATACACATTACGTATACAATCTGATCCTTCTAATTTATCAGTTTTTGTTAATTACAATATTAATGGAATTGTATCCAATATAACACAAATGGCTCCTTTTTCTTTAGAAGTTGATAGTAATTCAGTTGCTTGTGTTTTAGCTTATGAATTAAGAGGCAGTGGAACTTTAAAGTGGACAAAAGATGGTGAGGAATGCATATCTTCTTCATGTTACCCGCCTTTTTTTGGCTGTGAAGTATTAATGGATTCGGATCATACTGTTACTGAACACTGGATTGTAAACTGGACTGAGTAATTATTAAAAATTAAAAAAACAATTCTATTCTTATGTCATTTAGATTTTTAGATATAACAACATCTGATAGCGCATTTGAAGCAACTGGAAAAGACTTAAATGAACTTTTTGCTAGTTCTGCTTTGGCAATGTTTGAAGTTATGATAAATACAAAACAAATAAAACCTGAAGTTAAAAGAAAAGTTGAGGCACAAGCAGATGACTTGAAAGGTTTGTTGTTTGAATGGCTTAATGAGCTTTTGGTTTTTTATGGTGCAGAAAATCTGGCCTTTTCTAAATTTGAAGTAGTAATAGATGAGAAGAATTTCAAATTAGATGCAACTTGTTGGGGAGAACAAATAAACCCAGATAAACATGAAACTAGAGCAGAAGTGAAGGCTGCTACTTATCATAAAATGGAAATAGAAAAAAATGATACATGGAAAGCTAGAGTGATAGTTGATATTTAACCCTTTACAACACCTAAAGGTAATAATCTTACAACACGTTTACTTATTCCAGAATCTTCTGTTACTTTTGCTACTTCATCTATTTCTTTATAGACCGAAGGTGCTTCTTCTGCTATAACTTTCCAACTTGCAGCTCTTACCAAAATTCCTTTTTGAGCTAACGATGCTTTAACCTTTTCTCCTCTAAATCTTTTCAAAGCTCCGCGTCTTGACATAACTCTTCCAGCTCCATGTGCTGTAGAATAGAAAGTCTCTTTTGCAGTTTCGGATCCTACTAAAACATAACTTGCAGAACCCATAGAGCCTGGAAGCAGAACAGGTTGTCCTACGTTTCGATAATCTTCTGGTATTTCTAAATGACCAGGTGGGAATGCTCTGGTAGCTCCTTTACGATGAATATAAACTTTTATTTTTTCTCCATTTATTTGATGCTCTTCTATTTTTCCAATATTATGACACAAACCATAAATCAAATCTAATCCCATATCATCTAGTTTCATTCCTAAAGTTTTAACAAAACTTTCTCTTACCCAATGCATTATCATATGTCTGTTTGTAAAAGCAAAGTTAGCAGCACATGACATGGCAGAAAAATAATCATCACATTCTTTTGTTCCTGAAGGTGCATAGACCAATTCTCTATCTGGCAATTTTTTTAATAAGTCACGAAACCTACTTTCTAATAATTTTATATAATCAGTACAAACTTGATGACCCAATCCTCTACTTCCTGAGTGAATCATTACTGTTACTTGTCCTTCTTTTTCTATTCCAAAAACTCTTGCTACTTCTGGCAAGAATATTTTATCAACTTTTTGAATTTCTAGAAAATGATTTCCTGCACCTAGAGTACCTAACTGGGGAGCCCCTCTTCTTTTTGCGTTCATTGAAACTTTTTCTGGGTTTGCTTGTTCCATTTTTCCATTCTCTTCCAAATGATTTAAATCTTTTTCTAAACCATAACCATTTTCAACTGCCCATTTTGCTCCATTAGCCAAAACTTCATCTAATTGAGATGTACTTAATCTAATTTTTCCACTTCTTCCTACTCCAGAAGGAACATTTCTAAAAATAGATTCTAATAATTCTTGTGTTTTTGATTTAATTTGTTCTGCATTCAAGTTAGTTCTTAATAATCTTACACCACAGTTAATATCAAAGCCAATTCCTCCTGGTGATAATCCTCCATTTTCATAATCCAGAGCAGCAACTCCTCCAATAGGAAATCCATATCCGAAATGCATGTCTGGAAGAGCTATTGAATGCTTATATATTCCTGGTAAAAATGCGACATTTGCAACTTGTTCAACTGCTCCTTCTTCAACATTTTTTAATAGTTTTTCTGACAGGAATAACCAAGCTGGAACTTTCATTCCTGGTTTTGCTGCTTTAGGCAATTCCCATAAACAGGGGCCAATTTTTTTCAATCTTTCTTTTAACATATTCAACATTTTTTCTTCATTCTTTTTAAAGATTTTAAATTTTACTTTTATAAAGTCTATTATGCTATTAATATAGAGGTGATTTTCTTGCCAATAAGCACAGCACCATACAAAAGATCTTATGCCCATACTAAAAGAAGAGGGAAAGAAGGTTTTGTTAAATGTGGTTTTTGTGGAAAAAGTGTTCCTCGATGGAAAGCTTTTATAAAACATAAAGGATTTAGAATATCTGACCCAGTATTAAGAAAACAAATCAAAAGATATAATGTTCACATGTTTAGCAGAAAAATATATGTTTGTCCAAGCTGTGCTAGATTTAGAAGAGTTGTTAAACCCGGAAAGAGTGTTAGAAAAAAACACCTAAGAAAATGACTTACTCTAATATTTAAAAACTTCGGTCTCTAACTTTAATAAGATAATTATGAAGGTAATAAAAGTAAAACCAACAGGAATGTCTGAAGCAAAGAAGATTATGCTTAGTCGTGAGAAGAAAAAAGAGCTAAGTTATGAGCAAAAACTTGCTTTAGATCATTTAAATAAATTTTCTAAAATATCTGCTTCTGATGCTAAGAAGTTTTTAGAAGAATTGTCACAAGTTCTTAGAATGTCTGATGAGACTATGGTTAAAATCCTTGATCTAACCCCCAAAACTCCAGATGAATTAAGAATGATATTTGCAAGGGAGAAATTTAGTCTAAAAGATAAGGAAATTAAAAAAATACTGGAAATAGTTAAAAAATATTCTAAATAGTGATGGCTTATGCCAATTCTAAAAGATGAAAACGTTATAGTATTGGATTTCCTTCCAAGAGGGCATGCTAGTGGTAGGCAGGAACCACTAGCCCAAGTTTTAGGCATCAAACATTTCTCTCTTTTAGAGGTTGTGGTTAAAAGAGATGTTACATTAAAACCCAATGATACAGTTTACATTGGAAACTCAAAAAGAGACCATATTGATCATATTAAGAGAAGAATAACTGTTAAAGACCTAACAAGCTTTGCTAAGTCAGAATTGCCTTTTTTAGTTGAAAAATTAGTTAAAGACAATGAGAAGAGATTTGTTAATTTCTTTAATAATGCACGTCCAATATCCACAAGATTACACCAATTAGAGCTATTACCTGGAGTTGGCAAGAAGCATATGTGGGATGTAATAAAAGAGAGGAAGAATGGAGAATTTAAGAGTTTTGAAGATATTAAGAAAAGAATAAAATTAATGCCAGATCCTAAAAGTGCTGTTATTAAAAGAATTATGGAAGAATTAGAAGGGAATAATATTAGATATAGATTATTTGTTGCTGGACCTGTTAGGAGATTCTAAATGGATAAAATGAGAGAACTGCAAATTCTATTAACAAAAATTCCTAAAGGTAAGGTTACTACATATAAGATTGTTGCCAAAAAGCTAAGAATTCATCCAAGAACTGCTGGAAGATTTTTAAGTAAGAATCCTTTTCCAGAAAAATATCCTTGTTATAGAGTTGTATACTCTGATGGAAGAGTAGTTAGCAAGCATATTAAATTGCTTAAAAAAGAAGGAATAGAAATAAAACAAGGCAAAATTGATTTAAAAAGGTTTTTAATTTCTTTTTAGTTTTTACTACTGAACGATAGTTTTATAAATCTTTCTATCTATATATTCATTACGGATAAGTGATAAAGTGATTTATTATGTTTCCTCAGGGTGATTTCGTGTTTAGAAAACTAAAACCTCAAAGACCTACTGTAATAAGAATTAGGGATACTGTTAAGACTTGTTTTTATTACAAAGGAACCAAAACTTGTTTAGGGCCTTTGTGCTTTTGGACTAAAGTGGGAAATTGTCCTATTTTTAATAGACTAAAAAATAGAAAAAAGGTTCATTTTACAGCAAAATAGAGAACTATGTTAATTTACAAAACTTCTTATAACCAGCATCAGTTTTTACTGCAGTTGAGCAAAAATGAGTTCTTGATGCTTTAAAACCCCTTTTTTTAAGTTTTTTAATTAAAACTTCCGTTTTAGGAATATTTGTTTTTAATTTTTTAGCCAAAGAATGCAAATCATAATAAAAAGCAGGCATTTCAGCTTCTTCTATTAACATTTTTAATAATTTTTCCTCGTCTTTTTTCAATCTAAAATCCCTTTTTCTTATATCAGCTAAGACTTTTTTGCAGAATTTTTTATTTAATATTTTTCCTAAATAAATCAAACCACAATTTTCAAAAACATGCTTTTTACTATCAATTTTTTCAATATTTCCAATCTTTCTTTCCAAACATTTGGGACAATAATTAACATAACCAAAATCTTTTAACAGATTTGCTATTTTTCCTGCATGTTCAACTCTTCCAAAAACTCTGTAATAATGCTTTGTAGAAAAAGATAACAAAGGTATGAAAGCTCTGTCATATCTTGCTAGATTTAATATTATAAAAGAAATCAAGATTCTAACTCCCAATTCATTATAAAATTCAGTTTTAATTGATTTTATTCCATATTTTCTTAAACAAGATTCTGGATAAGTTCCTGCTAAAGCTGATTGATCAGTTGCTGTTACGCATAAAAATCCTTTATGATAAATAGATCTTGCAGCAGAATCCATGAAAATATTAGGAGAACCAAAAGGATCTAAATCAATTACAACAAAAACATTCTTTCTTAATAATATGTTTGCATCTTCTTTACTTGATATGCATTTTCTAGAAAGCTTGTTTTCTCTGATGTTTTTCTTTATTAGTTTTACTGCTTTCGGGTTTTTATCATTTAAAATGACTTTTTTAATTCCTGTTATTTCTTTTGCATATCTTAAGCCTCTTATTCCTGTTCCTGCTAATGCATCACAGATTGTTATTTTGTTTTTGAATTGTTTTTGAAAGACCTGGATTGCTGAAATTGAGATGTCCCTGGTTAACTCCGCTTCTGGATTGAAAAATACAGGAGCATCGTAGATTCTTCCTTTAGGAACATAAAAATTTATCTTTCCTTCTTGGATTTTTCTGAATTTCATAAAATATGTTATTTTTAAAAAGAAATAAGCTTTTTAAAGATTAGTTTATAACTATTTGTAAGTGGTAAAATATGTGGGAATTTAAAGTTATTGATATCCTAAATTATAATAGAAATAAACTGCATGGGGTCTTTGATTTTGATGGTACTTTAGTTAATCCTAAATATAAGAATCTTTCTGTAGCCAATATAGATTACCTAGATAGAAGTGGAAAATATGGTAGATATAAATGTCTCTTAAGAGAAGTTTTGAACAGTTTAGAAAAAACTGGAATTGGATATAGAAATACAATAGAAGAAATAACTCAAAATTTATGTGATTTTGCTGTAAGAACTTTTGATTGGCATAGTGCTACGCTTAAAGTGGTGAAAGAAACAGAATTAGATAAACCAACAAAAAATTTTTTGAAAATTCTTCAAAAAGTTCCAGCAGCAAAATTTAAAATTTTTACAGGCGGTGAAGAAAGTGCTGCAAAGTTATATGTTAAAAATAAAATAGCTCAGCATATACCTAATGTAGAAATTGAAGTTCATGGAACTGTATTAGGAACTGATGGAAGAGGTTATTTTACAGGTGATATAATAGAACCTTTATGGGATGCTGAAGAAAGGGCTAATGAAACTAGAGAATTTATTTTTAATAAATTTGATAAACTTTCTTGTGGGGCTGGAGATAAGAAACTAACTGATTTACCTTTCTTAAGATATCCAACAGCTTCATATCTTTTGAGAGGACCTGCAACTGCATATCAAATTGGACGCGTAGAAGGAAATGTAAAATACATTGATAGAAAAGATTTAGCAAAAGAATTTAAAAAATTCTTAAATACTGATGCAAGAGAAGTACCACTTCCAATAACCAATCTTAATGTTGTAACACCTTTAGTAAGGAGAGGATAAATATGGATAAAAATCTTGTTAACGATTTAATTGAATTTGGATTTAGTGATTATGAGGCAAGGGTTTTTTTAGTTTTATCTACAAAAGGACCATTAACAGCTTCAGATATAAGTAAAAATACTGAAATTCCATATTCCAAAGTTTATGAAATATTAAACAAACTTGAATCAAAATCAATACTAGAAATTTCTTTAAATGGTAAATATAAAAAATACAAAGTTTTAGATGCTTCTCATATTGTGAAAAAAATAATTAAGAAAAAAAAGGAAAATGTTAATACTTTAGAAAAAAAAGCAGGAGAAGTTTTGAAAAAAATTAAAAAAAGAACCACAAAACAACAACCTTTGGGAAGCATATGGATATGTCAAGGCAAAAAGAATTTTTTGGAAAAAGTTTCAATCATGTTAAAAAATGCAAGAAATTATGCTTACGGCATGACCAAGGAATTTTCTAGGATTCCAGATTTGGATCAACAAATCATAAATACTGCCAAAAGAGGAATTGATGTTAGATTATTAAGTATAACAAATGGACTTAAAAAACTAAATTCAGCAAGAGCAGAGTGGTATTCTTCACACAATGTTAAAATAAAAATGATGCCACTGAAAATTCAACCACGTATTTGCTTAGTTGATGACAAAGAAATTTGTTTAAGAGTAGATAATGAACATGACTCTGAATTCATATGGTCGAATAACCCAGCCTTAATAAATTTGGTAAAATCCTATTATGAATTTTTGTGGAAACGTGCAGAACCTTTTAGAAAATGATTAACTTATTGTCGAATAGACATATAACATTTATAAACATCAGTTATCTACTTAAAATAAGTTAATTTTTAAGTGGTTGTAAAAATGTCTGAGATTGATATTAAAAAACTATTAGCAGAAAAAAAACCTACCATAGACAAAAGAATTGAAAGGTGGATTCCTAAAAAATTTGACATGGATTTCATGAAATTTGTTTTTGGAGAACCTAAGTATAAGTTCAATCTAGATTGTGTAAACAAAACCATCACCGAACCTATATGGGAATTCTTGGACAGGGGTGGAAAAAGATGGAGACCAAGTTTATTTTTGTTAACTGTTGAAGCTTTAGGAGGAGATAAGGATAAAGTTTTTGATTTTGTTGTAATACCAGAGATCATTCACAATGGGACATTATTTATAGATGATATTGAAGACAGAAGTGAACTAAGAAGAGGCAAACCATGCACTTACAAAATTTATGGTTTAGATGTAACTATTAATACTGGAAATATGATGTACTACCTCCCAATGTTACCTTTGCTTAAACATAGAGATAAATTTGATTCAGAAACTCTGCTTAAAGTTCATGAGACTTATATTAGAGAAATGACAAACCTGAGTTTAGGCCAAGCAATGGATATAGCATGGCACAATGGAATGTGTAATGCAGATAATTTAACTGAAGAAGAATATTTGCAGATGTGCGCATTCAAAACAGGAACTTTGGCTAGGATGTCAGCTAAAATTGCTGCAATACTTTCAGGTGCAGATGATGAGTTAACAGAAAAAATAGGAAATTATGCTGAAACAATTGGAATTGCATTTCAGATACAGGATGATGTCTTGAATTTGGTTGAAGGAGAATTCACTGATAAAAAAGGTTTGGGAGAAGATATAACTGAGGGAAAAAGAAGTTTGCCAGTTATAAGAAGTTTACGAAAAGCAAATGAAAAAGATAGAAAAAGATTATTAGAAATTCTTGACATGCACACAACTGATCAGGATTTAAGAGACGAGGCAATAGCAATAATTAAGAAATACAATTCTGTAGAATATGCAAAAGAAAAATCTAGGAAGATGATAAGAGAAGCATGGAAAGGAGTTGATAAATTACTTCCAGAATCAGATGCTAAAAGAAAGCTAAAAGCTTTTGCTGATTACCTGGTTGAGAGAAAGATATAAAAAGGATAGCTTTAAAAATATTTATAACTAAATAGTAATAAGTGATATTATGCCTAAAGAAAAAAAATTACCTGATAAGTTAATTGTAACTCCATGGCCATTGCGTGTAGGTTATGCTGATCAAGAAATGAATAGATTAGCGATCGAATATAATAGTTTAGACCCTTCTGATCCCAGAAGAGAAGAAATTTTTGAGAAATATAAAAATTCAGTATCAGAAGCCCGATGGGATTAAGAAACTTATTTTTTAAAATACTAATAAAGTAATATTATGGAGAATCTCATACTTCTTAAATTAGGCGGAAGTTTAATTACTGATAAAACTAAACCATTCACTACTAGACCGGATGTTATTAAAAGATTGGCAGGAGAAATATATGAAGCTAGACAGGAAAAAGAAAAATTGAAACTGATTATAGGACACGGCGGAGGTTCATTTCCCCATAAACCTGCAAAGGATTACAGAACAGATTTGGGAGTAATAGATAAAGAGAGCTTCAAAGGAATAGCAGCAGTTCAAGATGCAGCAGCAAATCTAAACAGAATTGTTGTAGATTCTTTAATAGAAGCTGGTGAAAACGCCATTTCTTTTAATCCTTCTTCATCTGTCATAGCAGAAGAAAGTATAATCAAACATTGGTATTTGGAACCTATGAAAATGATGTTGAGATACAATTTGCTTCCTGTTGTATATGGAGATGTGGTAATAGATGTAAGAAGAGGCTGTTCTATAATTTCTACAGAAGAAATTTTAAATTTTTTATCAAGAGATTTAGATTCTAAAAGAATTATTCTTGTAGGAATAACAGATGGTGTTTTTGATAAAGATCCTAACAAATATCCAGATGCGAAATTAATACCAGAAATAAATCCAAAAAATTATCTGCAGGTCAGGGAATATCTTGGAGGAAGTGCAGGAATTGATATTACAGGTGGAATGCTCCATAAAGTTGATCAAATGTTTGTATTGACAAAATTTGGAATTGAATCTGAGATAATAAACGGAGAGAAAGAAGGTTTTCTTAAAAGAGCTTTATTAGGAGAAAGAGGTTTAGGAACTGTTATCAAAGCTTAATTTAAATTTCTTTTACCACTTTTGGTGGTAACAAATTTATTTTCAATCTAAGCTCCATTAGACTTTATTATGCCTGAAGAAATAATGGGAAACAGATTAACTTCTGAAAAAATTCAAGTTCTAGGAAATTTAGACGAGGTTGCAATAAAGTTCTCTCCTTTTGAAGGTTTTACTGAATTTAGTAAAAAAATTGAAAGTGAATTAAGAAGAAGATATGGAACAGATGGATTAGAACCTGATTTAGAAGGAAACAAAACGAGATATGAAGGAGAAAAACGTAGATGTTGGTCTCATGATTGTGGTAGCACTTATTGTAATGGTTTAGGAGACACCTACTATGTCAGTGGAGAGGAGCTCCAAGAAATTGCAGGAAATTAAAGCTTCTGCCCCTGGTAAAGTTATATTATTCGGAGAGCATTCTGTAGTTTATAATGGATTAGGAATAGCTACCAGTGTTGATAAAAGATGTTTTATTACAGTTAATTCAAATATTAAAAATGTTTTGATAAACAGTAAGGATTTGAATTTAAAGAAATCTTTAACAAAAAATGAACTTTTCAAATTTTTTGACAAGATTGAGAAATTGAAAAAAGAGAACAAATTTAATGAAATAAAAGAAATTGGAAAAAAACATAAATTAAACGCATTATTTTTTGTGATTGCTATCTTGATGAAAAAATATGGCTTTAAACCACTTGAAATCATAATTGAAACAAAAGTTCCTAAGAACCTGGGTTCAAGTTCTTCTTTATTTTCTTCACTTGTTTTAGCAGTTTCAAAGTTTTTAGGAAAACGTTTATCTAAAAATAAAATCTCAGAATTTGCTTATGAAGGCGATATAATTGCACATGGCGGTACGCCATCTGGTATTGATAATTCAATTGTAACTCATGGAGAATATATTCAATATAAAAGATCTGAAGGAATAAAACTCATTAATATTAATTTTGAACTTCCTTTGATCTTTGTAGATAGTGGAGAACCAGCTAGAACAGGCGATACTGTTCCTTATATTAGAGAACAAAGAGAGGAGAATCAAAAATTCGTTGATCAAATATTAGAGAGATTAAATGATATTTCTTTTCAATCTTTAGATGCTTTGAAAGAGCAAAACTTGGAATTAATAGGAAATTTAATGCTAGAGTATTATTTGGAATTGAAAAAACTCAATATCTCAACAGAAAAATTAGACAAAATAATCGGAATTGCAATTAAAAATAAAGCTTTAGGAGCAAAGCCAACTGGAGGATGGGGCGGTGGTTGCTGTATTGTTTTAGCTAAAGATCAGAAACAAGCAAAACATTTGATAAAAATCTATAGAGATAAAGGATTCAATTCTTTTCAAGCTAAAATAGGAGTAGAAGGTGTTAAGCTAATATAAACTTTTTTTACCACCGGCAGTGGTAACAAAGTGCCATAGGAATTTTATCATAAATAGAAACGTGAAAGGAAGTGCGATTGCTAATTCAAACATAGCATTTGTTAAATACTGGGGAAAAGCAGATCCTCATTTGTTTATTCCAACAAGAAGCAGTTTATCAATGACTGTTGACAAATTAAATACTCATACAACAGTTGAATTCTCAAAACATTATGGAAAAGATATTGCCTATATTAATGGTATATTACAGAATGGAAAACCTTTATTAAAAATCATTAGACATTTAGACAATCTAAGAAAATATGCAAACACTATTCTCAAAGCAAAAGTAGTATCAAATAATAATTTTCCAAAAGGTGCTGGTTTAGCTTCATCTGCTTCTGGTTTTGCTGCACTAACAGTTGCAGGGTGTGCTGCATTAGGACTAGAATTAGATGAAAAAGAACTTTCAATTCTTTCTAGAAAAGGAAGTGGTTCTTCTTCTAGATCAATTAAAGGAGGATATGTTCATTGGTTTTCTGGTAAAAGAAGTGAAGAGTCTTATGCTCATCAACTTTATGATGAGAATTATTTTGATTTAAGAGATGTTGTAGCAATTGTTAAACCTGAAGAAAAAAAGGTTTCTTCAAGATCAGGAATGGCAATGAGCATGGAGACATGTCCTTTTTATGACAGTTTTGTAAAAATGTCTTCAATAAATATTAAAAAAATAAAAGAAGGTCTTGCAGAAAAGGATTTCAAGAAAATAGGAGAAACAATTGAGTTTGAAAGTTTCCTTCTACATTCTGTTATGATGACAACTAAACCACCTTTGGTTTACTGGTCTCCAACTACTGTTAGAATAATAAATGAAATTCAATCTTGGAGAGAAGAGGGAATAGAAGCTTACAAGACTATTGATGCAGGTCCAAATGTCCATGTTATCACCTTACCTGAATATGTAAGAGAAGTTGAAAAAAGATTAAATCAAATAGAAGGTGTCATCAATACAATTCACAATCGACCAGGCGGTGATACCAAGGCAGTAAGTAAACACTTGTTCTAATGATTAAAATGATTAAAGTTTCTGCTCCTGGAAAATTAATGTTATTTGGTGATCACGCTGTTGTTCATAACAGACCTTGCATAGTTACTGCTGTTGACCATAGAATAAGTGTTTCATTGAATAAAAGAAATGATAATAAAATTTTTCTGAATGCTCCTGACATGAATATTGAAGATTATAAAATTTCTATAAGAAATTTGAGAAAGCAACATCCTAAAAAAGTTAGATTTGTTCTTACTGCTATTAAAAATTTTTTTGAGAAATATAAAATTGAAAGTGGTCTTGATGTAAAAACTAAAAGTGAATTCTCTAGTAAATTTGGTTTAGGAAGCTCTTCTGCAGTTACTGTTTCCACATTAAAAGGTTTGTCTGAACTGTTTGGAATTAAAATTAATAACAAAGAATTGTTTGATCTTTCTTACAAAACTGTTTTAGACATTCAAGATGTTGGTTCAGGATTTGATGTGGCAGCTGCCATATATGGAGGAACATTATATTTCGTTACTGGAGGAAAAATCATAGAACCAATTAATATTAAAGAACTTCCTTTAGTTGTTGGTTATACTGGTATTAAAGCAGATACAGCTACTTTGGTAAAAATGCTATATAGAAAATTAGCTGAAAATCCAGAAACAATTAATAAGAATTTTGATGACAGTGCAAAAATAGTAGATGAAGCTAGAATTGAAATTCAAAAAAATAATTGGAAAAGAGTTGGTAAATTGATGAATTTTAATCAAGAATTGTTAAGAGGTCTTGATGTTAGTTCTCTTGAATTAGAAAAATTAATATCTGCATCAAAAAATGTAGGAGCGTATGGAGCAAAATTATCAGGAGCTGGTGGCGGAGACTGTATGATTGCTATAACTGATAAAGAGAATTTTAATAATGTGGTAAATGCAATTGAAAAAGAACATGGCACATTTATAGAAGTTAAACTTAATGCAGAGGGAGTAAGAGTAGAAAAATAGAATTTAAGCTTTAATTTCTTAATCAAAGGGTTTAAATTTTTTAGTGTTCTTTCTTAAATTATGCAATTAATACCACTTAAAAGATTTCAAAAAAGACAATTACAAAAAATTTATGCAAATATGAAAGATGGTTCGGAGTTATGCGATCCCAATTGTCATAAATGTTGCATAGAAGATGTGAAACTAACTTATATAGAATTTGCTTTCTTAGTTGATAATTTAACTGAAAAAGAAATAGTAGATATTTTTAATAAACCAAAAAAACTTAGAAACGATAAGAAATATTTTCTTTGTCCATTTTTAAATGATTCAGGACGATGTTCAAGATATGATAATAGATCTTGGGTATGTAGAGCTTATAGAAAAGATCCAGAATTAGGTTTGTGTGTACAAAAGCCTTTAGAAGAAGTCAATAAAAAGGCAGCCAAAAAAATACTTCAACTTAATGATACGCTAGACATTCCATCTGTCTTTAAGGACTATTCTCTACTTGAAGAGCTAACAATAAGAGACTTTTTTAAGATTCTAGTTAAAAGAAATGAAAATGGTATGATTAAAACTTAAATCCTGAATTTACTCAATAAACTTCACAGGAATGCTTATAGGTTTTTCATTCTCCATCTTGAAAGCATTGATATGTAAATATGACAAACTTGTTATTCTAGACATACCAACATAACCTATTACATCCCCTTCTTTCACATCTTCTTCTGATACAACTTCTCTTTTTGTTAAATGAGCATATTCAGTAAAAAATCCATCTTTATGACGTATTTCTACAAGATTTGCATATTTTGATGCTAAATTTATTTTTTCATCTATGGTTAAATGTTTTACTTCTGCTGGTGATAAATGAACATCAGAATCATGTTTCGCTGACATAACAGTCCCTTCATGAGCAGCCAATACAGGAGCTCCTAATGGTAAGACAAAGTCTGTTGCATACTTTGATTTTGGAAAGTTTTCATGAGCAAATTCTCCTCCAGGATTTACTATCTCCACTTCATGTTCTTTAGTATCAAATGGATATCTACAAACAACATGTTCACGCATATAATCACGGATAACTTCAGCAGCATCATACGGAAGTTTAGGTATTAATCTTGTGGTTATACCTTTTTTCATTCCTTGAGTCAATTCTGCTGGCATATCTCTTATTATTCTTTTACCAAGAAGTGTTTCATCTCCCAAAACATAGATTATTGATTTTTTTATTAGTTTACCAACAAGTTCATATGAAGAATATCCATAACTGCTCCCACTCTTACCTAAACTCATGTTTACTGTTCCAACTATACCCTTTTTATTTAAACTGATTACATGAGTGTATAGTTGCTCTTTTGATTTTCCTGTTCTCTGACTTATTTCTTCATATGTTGAAGGATTATTTTTTACAGAAAAGAAAACTTCATTTTGTGCTGGAAATCTAGGTTTCGTTTTTCTTGGTTTGAACATAATCTAAATTGTAAAGTAATCTTTAAGTGCTTTGGTGGTTTTGGGTGAGAGGTTGGAGAAAGTTTAATAAAGAAAAAGATTTAAAGGAACTTCCAGATCTTATTAGAACTTCTGATGAGAAAATATTAAAAAGATTCTTTTGATTCGACTCCCATCGTACCCAAATATACATATTTAAATACTATTTCATCTCATTCTTTTAATATGTCAACAGAGCAAAGAAAGAGAGATCACTTAAGAATATGTCTAGATAATGATGTTGAAAGTCAGAAAAAATGTTTTGAAGACGTGATTCTTATTCATAATTCTCTGCCAGAATTGAGTTTGAGCGAGATAGATACAACAACAACATTCTTGGAAAAAAAATTTAGCTTACCCTTAACAATAGCTTCAATGACAGGAGGAACATTAGAAGCAGAACAAATAAACAAAGATCTAGCAGAAGTAGCAGAAAAAAAAGGTATAGGCTTCTCATTAGGGTCTCAAAGAGCCATGATAGAAAACCCCAAACTAAAAGAAACTTATTATGTAAGAGATGTGGCCCCCCATATTTTTCTGTTTAGTAACATAGGACTGTATCAGTTAAAAGAATTTGGAACAAAAAAAATTGAAGATGCACTAGAATACGTGGAAGCAGATGCATTATTTGTTCATATCAATCCTTCTCAAGAATTATTTCAGAAAGAAGGAGATATTAATTTCAATGGGTCTCTCCGTTCATTAAAAAAATTGTGCATGGAATTGAGATGTCCTATTATTGGGAAAGAAGTTGGTTTTGGAATTTGTAAAGAGGTTGCACTAAAGCTAAAAGAGGCTGGTGTAAAAGCAATAGATGTGGGAGGATTTGGAGGTACCAATTGGATTGTGGTTGATGGAATAAGATCTGGAAATAATTTTAGCAGTTTTGTAAACTGGGGCATACCAACCCCAATATCAATTTTAGAATGTAAAGTTGGCTTACCATTAATTGCTACTGGCGGAATTAGGTCTGGAATTGATATTGCAAGATCAATTGTTTTAGGAGCAGACATGTGTGGAATGGCTTTACCATTTCTAAGAGTCTTGAAAAAACAGGGAAAGAAAGGTGTTGAAGAATTTATTGATAGAATAGAAAAAGAACTAAAAACAGCAATGATTCTAACTGGTTCTAAAAATATAGAAGAATTGAGAAAAGCAAAATATATTTTAACAGGAGAAATTAAGGACTGGGCTGAACAAAGAAAACTGATTTGCCGTTGAGTTATGTTCTTTAAATTATTATAATTGGATCAAAAAAGGAAAAAATCGATCCAATTATTAACTTAACTGAGTTTAACAGGTCCTTGCGGTATTTGAGTATCTGAACCATTGTTATCAATTTTGAACTCTACACCACCTTGTATTTCTTCCATTCCAAAATTGAGATCAAATAATCTTAGAGGTATGTGATGTTTTGTTACAGCTACTCTAATGTCAGGTCTTCCATTAACCATTTTAACATATGTTTGGAACTTTCTACCACAAGTATGTTTTTCTTCTCTTACAGATTCCATCAATTTACCCTCTAACATGTAAGCTTTTGGATTAATTCTTTTTATTCCTCCACAAGGGCAATTTACCATTAAATAACCTTTCTCAGTTGAAAGTTCTACTTGATACTGTCTTAGAGGTCTTGATTCCATCTCAACTTTTCCATTTTTCTCAACTGGTATTATTGTAGACATATTAAACTAACTCCTTATTTTTCTCCTTCACTTTTCTTTCTAAGATAACCTGGAATTAATTTTGAAGCAACCCAAGCACCACCTACAAGAGTAGCACCTATTGCTAAATATGCAGGAGCATTTGTTACTCCCCAAAGAATCTTATCAATTAAACCATCTGGAGCTGATTTTAATAAATATTTTGAAGCTAAATCAGTCACGCTGTACAAATATGCATATCCAGTAGTTGTTGCAGTTCCTGCAAGGAATTTTCCTTTAGTCATAATACCTTTTTGTGAAAACTTGTACAAAATATTTTTTTACCTTGGCAGTAGTAAAAAATCTTTATAAAATCTCAAGAAGAAAACTGAAAAATTGTAAAACAAAAATTATTTAAATTTAAATCCTGTTTACGACTTTTGTCTTATTTTTAAAAATGCCGTAGTTAGATTTATATTTCAACGTTTATATTATTCTGATTAATTTTTTGGTGATAAAATGAAACAAACTATTGGCATTGACGCTATGGCCTCTTATGTTCCTAGCACATTATTAGATCTTGTACCAGAGGAAAGAGTAAATGGTGAATATATTGAAACTGAATTTTCTAGATCAAGAAAATCTGCTGAAGTTTTTAAAGATATAACCAATTTGCCATCTTATCTTGCTAGAGGTATAGGCGCTTATCAGTTTGGTTTTGTTGATGGAAAACAAGATCCTGTCACAATGGGTGCAATGTCTTTTAAAAAACTTATAGAAGAAAATGATCTTGAACTTTCTGAAATAGGCAGATTTTATGTTGGAACTGAATCTCCTGTTGATAATTCTAAACCAAATGCCATGTATATTGTTGGGGCTGTTGAAAGGTTAATGGGTAAAAAAGGAGAGATGATAAATTGTACTCCTCTTGATTTAAAATTTGCTTGTGCAGGCGCAACAGCTGGTTTAGAACTTTTAGCTGAGTGGATAGAAACTGGAAAGAACAGAGGAAAATATGGAGTGGTGATTGCAACTGATGTTGCAACTTATCCTTTAGAATCTAGAGAAGAAGTTACTCAAGGCGCTGGTTCTGTTGCAATGTTGGTTAAAGAGAATCCTAGATTAATAGCATTAGAAAATAATATGAATGCAGAAATCACTTCAACAGTTAGTAGGGATGAAAGAGATTTTTTCAGACCAGTAAATAGACATACAGCTGTTGTGGACGGTCCTTTATCTATTGAATGTTATTTGGATACTTCTAAGGCTGCTCTTATAAACTATAGAAAAAGAGCAATAAAACAAGGTTTGATTAAAGACGGAGAATTGTTAACTGAAAAGGTGAATAGAATATTACTTCATCTACCATTTCATAGAATGGCAGAATACGCATCTGTACCTTTGTATGTACGCGAAAGAAGAAATACTCCAATGTGGAAAGAAATTGAAAAGGTAGTTGGTCCAGAACCAAAAAGAGAGGACGTAAAGGCTACCAAAATATTTAGAAAAAAGGTTAGAGAAACTGAACAATTTAAAGAATTCTTTGCTGAAAAAATAGAAAAAGGCGCAGTGGCTGCTAAAAGAACTGGTAATACATATACAGGTTCTCTTTATATGGGTTTAAGCAGCATGCTAGAATTAGAATCACAACAAGGTACTGATTTGAGTGGAATGAGGTTCGTTTTTGGTTCTTATGCTAGTGGTTCTATGTTCAAAGCATTTACTGGAATTGTACAACCAGATTTTAAAGAAGTTGTAAGAGAACTTGATCTATTGAAAAGTTTAGATAAGAGAGAAAGAAACAGAAAAGGACACCTCTCGCTTAAAGATTATGAAAGATTACATGAAAAAGATTTAGGCATAGAAGAATGCGTATTAGAACCTAAAAAAGAATTTGTTCTTGCTAATCTTGGCACTTCTAAAGTAGATGAAGGTTATAGATATTACGAATTTGTAGATTAATTCTTTTTTTATAACCTTTTAAATAATTCTAAAATTAATTATTCTTGATACTTATGATTAGGCAACCTATTGTAGTTACTATTGGTCATGTCGACCATGGAAAAACGACTTTGCTAGACAAGATTAGAAAAACTTTTGTTCAATCAAAAGAAGCAGGAGGAATAACTCAAGCAATAGGAGCAACAGAAATTCCAATAAATGTTGTAAAAAGAATATGCGGTCCTCTTTTAGAGAAATTAAATATTGAAATTACAATACCAGGTTTGTTATTCATAGACACTCCTGGCCACGAAGCCTTTACTTCAATAAGAAAAAGAGGATCTTCTATTGCAGATTTAGCAATTCTAGTTATTGATATAAACGAAGGATTCCAAGCACAAACAGAAGAGTCATTACAATTTTTAAAAGAATTCAAAACACCATTTTTTGTTGCTGCTACAAAGATTGATAGAATAGAAGGTTGGATCCAAAATGAGGGAGAATGTTTTTTAGAAAGTTTTAATAAACAGCCAGACTGGGTTAAACAGAATTTTGATAAAAAATTCTACAAATTAGTAGGGCAATTATCAGAAAGAGGATTTGAATGTGAAAGATTTGACAGAGTAACAGATTTTAAGAAAACAGTTTCAATTGTTCCTTGTTCTGGAATAACAGGAGAAGGCGTTTCTGAGTTGTTAGTTGTTTTAGCTGGACTAACTCAAGCATTTCTTAAAGAACAATTGGAAGTTTCTAGAGGAATTGGTAGAGGTTCTATATTAGAAGTTAAAGAATTAAGAGGTTTGGGAACAACAATTGATGTTATTCTTTATGATGGAGAAATAAAAAAAGGAGATTGGATAATAATTGGAGGAAAAAAACCAATAGTAACAAAAATAAAGGCTTTGTTAAAACCAAGACCATTAAAAGAAATAAGAGTTGAAAAACGATTTGATAATATTGATTATACCACTGCTGCTGCAGGAATAAAAATTGCAGCTCCTGAATTAGAAAATGTTATTGCAGGAAGTCCTATAGCTTCAGTTCATGAAGGAAGTCAAATAGAAGAAATAAAAAAAGAATTGCAAGCAGGAATAGAAGAAATAGAATTTGAAAAAGCAGGAGAAGGTATAATTCTTAAAGCAGACAATTTAGGAAGTTTAGAAGCATTAATAGGAATTTTTAAAAACAAAGTTCCTATTAGAAAAGCTGAAACAGGAAAAGTACTGAGAAAAGATGTTATTGAAATAGAAGCTGTTAAAGACAGAATGAAAAAACTTATAATTGCTTTTAATGTTAATATTGATGAAATAGCATCAAAGGAGGCTAAGGATAAGTCAATAAAGATTTTACAGAATAATATAATCTACAAACTTACTGAAGGTTATGAAGAATTTGTCAAAGAAACACAAGAAAAAATTAGATTAGAAAAATTAGAAACAATAACTTTGCCAGCTAAGATTAAAATTATTCCAGGACATACATTCCATGTTTCACATCCAGCAATTGTTGGAGTAGAGATTTTGGCAGGAACAATAAAAACTGGTTATAAATTAAAGAAAAATGGAAAAGAGATTGGAGAAATAAAGGCAATACAATCTGAAAACAAGTCTTTAGAAAAAGCTGTTACAGGAGACAAGGTTGCTATTTCTATTGAAGGACCTGTTGTTGGAAGACATATAAGAGAAGGAGATGAACTAACAACTATTATTACTGAAGATGATTTGAAAGTTTTAAAAGAATTGAACATGAGAGAAGAGATTGAGCTTGCTGAAGAAATCAAATTACCTTAAAACCTAGAATTAATAAAAAGATTACTAATAGAGGTTGATGGACTAGATAAATAATCAATGATTTTCTTCCTAAAAATGTTAAAAATTTTACAATAGAAACATTTGAAACATCTTTAATTTTAAATCTTCTTTTTCCATTTTTATATAACAGGTTTCCAAAATATATACCTAATAGAGTAATTCCAAACCAAGGTAAAATTGGAAAGTAATCAAATGTATAATAGTTTTTTGGAGTAAAACCCAACCATAAAAGCCATGAAAAATCAAAACTAAAATTCCTTA
>JABAOH010010584.1_pt1 | contig 45792 bp, 38 predicted proteins | sample 7062181 | NCBI WGS metagenome assembly JABAOH01 (sample SAMN14538630, study PRJNA623070) | marine sediment metagenome | biome: marine biome [ENVO:00000428]; feature: marine pelagic biome [ENVO:01000023]; material: deep marine sediment [ENVO:00002113]; isolation source: pool of 5 deep marine... | reverse complement strand
GCCGGAAAGCAAAATGGTCGCGGCTTCCAGCAAATATCGATTTCCCATTAAGTACGCGGAAAAATATGACCAATAAGGTATCGTAAATGGGGATGCCCAGAACTAAAAAAGGAGCAAAAAGCCCAATATTATTTATTGTTGTATAACTCTCCCCTAATGAGATAGCAGCCAGAATGAACCCGATAAATAAGCTCCCGGAATCTCCCATGAATATCCTTGCTGGTTGCCAGTTGTATCTTAAAAAACCGAGGCAACTTCCAGCGAGAGCTAAAGCAGCAAAGTTGACATAAATCTTTTCCGTGGGTAACGCAATGAAAGAAAAAGCCAGACCGGCAATAACTACCACTCCTGCAGCCAGACCGTCCATTATATCAATAATGTTAATTGCATTAGTTATGCCCACTACCCAGAAAATAGTCAAAATAATGGATAAGGGAAGACTGGAAATGAATTCTATCCTAATATTATACAGAATCAGGATGATGCTGGCAATGAACTGTCCAAATAATTTTACCCTGTAGTCGAGCTTCCAGATGTCGTCAATAAGTCCTAATACCATTATTAAAGTTCCCCCGTAGAATATTCCGCGCAGGTTTCGCAGAGTTCCCGTGGGAAAATGAGTGAGGAACCTGACTCCCAAAAGAGTAATAATAAAAGCCAACCAGATAGCTAAGCCCCCTAAATAGGGAACTGGCCGGGAATGAATTTTCAAATTGGGGACAGGGTGGTCGAGAATTTCAAACTTAAGGGCTATCTTCCGGAACAGAGGAGTCAACACATACGCCAGAGCTAGAGCAAAGACAAATGCCACTGCATAGGAAATCATAGTCAACCTCCCGGGTATTTTTGTAGATATCTAATCCTGTTACGGGCAACGTCAGTCCATATGCTTTCGGGATAATTGGTGGAAATTAGACTGTAGGCGTCCTTTGCCTTTTTCCAATCTTCCAATTTCTCATAGCACTGCCCTATATAGAATTGGGCGTAATCGGAATAGCCAAATTGGCTGTAATTTTTTATGAATTTCTCGTAGGCCTTAATTGCCTCTTGCCATTCTTCCAGCTTACGACAACATTCGGCAATCTTGAACTGGGCATTGGCCACAAATCTATTCTCAGGAAAATCCTGGATAAGACTCTTATATTCATCCATTGCTTTACTGTAATCTTTAAGTTTGAATTGATATATGTCACCCAGAAAATACAAAGCCTCGCTGACTAGTCCTGATTTCGGATATTTTTCGATAATATCGAGTAGACTCTGGATGGACTTTTCGTAATTGCCTCGTTCAAAATACTTCTCTGCCAGGATGTAATCATTTAACGCGCGGGGGTAGGTGAGATTATTCTTAATAAGACCCACCCTCTCCTTGGCAATGGTCACCCACTTAGAGTGGGGATATTTCTCCAGAAACTTTTGATATACATAGCAGACTCTCTTATGGTCCAACTTCTCAAAGAAGAAAAGATTTCCCAGGCGGAACAGACTCTCTTCGTGAAATGGATAATCCACAAATTCCTTCACTATATATGTATAACACTCAATTGCTTTGTCCAGGAAATCTTTCTGGCGATGGGGATTATTATGGTAAAATTGAGCCAGAAACCATCGCCCCCAGGCTTTTACATCCTTATCCTTGGTTCTCCTGATACATTCCTCGTATTCAGAAAGCGAATACCTTTTTTCGCCTCCTTTCTCTTTAGCAAGAGGTTTTATCCTTCTCTTTATTCTATCTTCCACTTCTCTGTACTTCTTTTTTCGGGCAAGTGACAGTAAAAGTCCCCTTACCAGAAAGTATAACATAACAAAGATGGCAACTGTTGCAATGCCAATTATTAACTTAACACTCATCTTTTTCCCTTTTGATTACCCCCGATGAAATCGGGTACTCCGGTCTTTTGAGAACCTAGTAAAGCATATCTTTAAACCACCGCACAGTCCTTTCTAACCCCTGTTCCAACCCAATCTGCGGTGAATAATGGAGAGTCTCACCAGCCCGAGAGATATCTGCCAAAGAATGTCTCACATCACCCTTTCTTGGACTCTCATAAGTAGCCTCTATTCTGGTCTGAAGAATTTTATTCAGTGTCTCTACCAATTCATTTATAGTGATTTTCTTGCCACAAGCAATATTAAGCACTTCTCCTGGTGCTTCTTCTGCTTCGCAGGCTCGCAAATTGGCTTCCACTACATTATCTATGAAAGAGAAGTCTCTCGACTGCTCACCGTCACCATATATGGGAGGCGATTTTCCTTTCAACATTAGAGAGATAAACTTGGGAATTACTGCCGCATATTGCGAACCGGGGTCCTGCCTGGGACCAAAGACATTAAAGTAGCGTAGACAAACCGTCTCCAGTCCATGAATAGAATAGTATATTCGACAATACTCTTCTCCAATCAACTTGGTGACCGCGTAGGGAGACTGAGGATTAGCTCTCATTGCTTCTTTCTTAGGTAAAGTGGGAGTATCTCCGTAAACGGAAGAGGAAGAAGCATAAACCATTCTTTTGACTCTCGCCTCGCGCGCCGCTAACAGGACGTTCAATGTCCCCAGGACGTTTACCCTGGTAGTGGTAAGAGGATCTTTTATTGACCTCTCTACAGAGGGCAAAGCTCCCTGATGCAGGACAAAATCGACTCCCAACATTGCCTTTTCGACTATTTCCCGATCCCTGAGGTCCCCTTCAATGAGCTCAACACTATCTTTGAACCCAACAATATTTTCTCTCTTACCAGTAGAGAAGTCATCCAGTATTCTGACACGATTTCCCCTTTTAACCAGATCCTGACAAATATTTGAGCCAATAAAACCAGCCCCGCCAGTCACTAGATATAATGCCAACCTTCTCTCCTTTTCCTTTGGTGTTTTTTACAGTTTTACTATTTTCTTATTTCTTATTCCTTTGGTCGCATTTCTGGAATCGATGACCAGTCTTGCATTCCTTACGATTTGCTTATAATCATAGCCGCTGTGCGCAGTAGTAATTACCACGCAATCAGCATTTCTTAAAGAACTTTCCGTCAAGGTGATCGATTTAAGCCCCTGCACTTTAGGCACATAAGGGTCGTTATATATAATCTTCCCTCCTCTTTCTTTGAGAAGCCTCATAACGTCCAAAGCCGGCGATTCTCGAATGTCTGAGACATTTTTCTTGTAAGCTATCCCTAAGATTAAGATTTTAGACCCTTTTATACTTTTCTCTCTTTCATTTAGTGCAGCGTCAATCTTACTAACCAGAAACTCCGGCATTTTACTATTTATCTCACCAGCTAACTCAATAAAACGGGCATAAAAGTTTAAGGCTTTCAGTTTCCAGGAAAGATAGTGAGGGTCTATAGGCACGCAGTGGCCTCCCAAACCAGGGCCCGGGTAGAAAGGCATAAAACCGAATGGCTTTGTGGCCGCTGCGTCTATCACCTCCCAGGTATCCAATTTCAGTCTGTCGCAGATGAGAGCAATCTCATTAACCAATCCCACGTTAACAATGCGAAAGGTATTCTCCAGAAGTTTTACCATTTCCGCCGATTCCGTAGTGGAGACGGGAACCACCTCATCGATTATCTGTTCGTAGAGAGTAACGGCAATACTGGTACATTTCTTTGTGATCCCACTTACAATTTTTGGTGTATTCCTTATAGTGTAAATCTTATTGCCAGGATCTACGCGTTCCGGGGAGAAAGCGAGAAAGAAGTCTTTGCCTACTCGAAGATTTCTCTCGTCCAACCGGGGAAGAATTACCTCTCGCGTCGTACCCGGATAGGTAGTGCTCTCCAGTATAACCAGCTGTCCCGGCCGCAAATATCTAGCCACTTCTTCCACGGCAGAAATAATATAAGAGATATCAGGGTCTCTCGTCTTGCGTAATGGCGTTGGCACGCATATGCTTATGGCATCCATGCCTTTCAAAACTGAGAAGTCCGTGGTCGCTTTCAGTTTATTATTTTTTACTAACTCCTCTAACTCACTCTGCTTGACATCTTGAATATAGCATTCTCCCCGATTAATCATTCTTACTTTATCCTTATCGATTTCAATTCCAGTAACATCAAATCCCGCTCTGCTAAATTCTACTGCCAGAGGCAATCCTACATACCCTAAACCAATAACCCCAATCTTTGCCTTATGCTGGACAATTCTCTTCTCTAAAAGTTTTTGATTCTCTTCTTTTTTACCCATTTTTAGACTCCCTTTATCATAATTTCATAGGCACAGATTCAATGTGTGCGAATTTTCAAATCTCCGTCAATAAACATTTGATGCCACAGCTCAAGGTTCAAAAGTATCCATAGCCTATATCCATGATCAATTTTCCCGGAAATATGTTCATCCAGCAACTGCTGAACAGTCTCTTTCTTAAAATATCCTCTACTTATACATCTTTTGTGCAAAAGAATTTCCTGGACATAACCCTTCAATTCCTGGCGGAACCATTCACCAATCGGTACACCGAAGCCCATCTTGTCTCTGTGCACTATCTCCCTGGGAAGTAGATTTCTGATTGCTTCCTTCAGGATATATTTACTAGTAAATCCTTTCAATTTTAACTGAACCGGTATTTGTGCAGTAAATTCAATAAGTTTATGGTCCAGAAATGGCGAGCGCGTTTCAACTGAATTTGCCATTGTAGCTATGTCCATTTTTACCAGCAAGTTATCAGGCAAATAGGTCATCAGGTCAGTATATAAAATTTTATCCAGAAAATCTTCGCCATCACTCTGATTAGTAATATCAGCCATATAACTAAAAGTGTCTAAAGCTTTAAACCTGTTTTGCATTTTTTCGCTATACAGGTCCTGTTTTCCATCGTCATCAAAAAAAGAATGCCACTTAACATTGCGCCTCTCAGGAGAAAAAGATGAGGCCTGTATAAATTGTTTCATTCTTCTTATCAAATCTTTTCTCCTCGTGGATTCGGGAAGATTCTTTACCATCCTTTTAATTACTACTTCCCTTACGAATTCAGGTAATTTTGCATAATATCCCGATAGTTTGTTGGCTTTGTATCTATCATAGCCAGCAAAATTCTCATCCCCCCCGTCACCATTCAAAGCAACTTTTACATATCTGGCAGTTTCCCGGGCAATGTAATACGTGGGAATAGCCGACGGGTCAGCAAATGGCTCATTATAATGCCATATTAAGCGGGGAAGAATTTCTATAACATCTGGTTTAACCATAAATTCAAAATGCTCAGTATGGAAATAATCAGAAACAAGACGAGCATATTTCAACTCAGTAAATGATTTCTCTTCAAAGCCAACAGAAAAAGTCTTAACCGGCTTATCTGCTAACTGACTCATCACTCCCACAACCGTTGAAGAATCTAGCCCCCCGGAGAGGAACGCTCCCAAGGGAACGTCGCTAATCAATCTCATTTTTGTAGATTCTTTAAGTAAATCCATAATCCTGCGGCAATACTCTTTTTCGTTAAGTTTCAATTTGTTACCATAATTCAGCTTCCAATAGCGCCGGAGCTTAATATCCCCTTTTCGGTCACAGAGTAGTATACTTGCTGGAGGCAGTTTCTTAATTCCTTCAAACATTGTAAGCGGGCTGGGGACAAACTGATATGTTAGATAATGATGCAATGCATCCATATTTACCCGCCGTTCTAAATCTGGATACTGCAGAATAGATTTTATCTCTGAGGCAAAAATTAGATTGCCTTTGTGTACAGCGTATACCAAGGGCTTCTGACCCAGCCTATCACGGGCTAGCAACAGCTCCTCTCTATGACCATCCCATAAGCCGAAAGCAAACATTCCCCTGAGATAGTTAACGCAGTCCACGCCGTAATCTTCGTAAAGATGGACGATTGTTTCCGTATCGCTTTTAGTATAGTATTTATGTCCTCTTCTCTCCGTTTCCATCTTTAACTCGGGGAAGTTATAAATCTCTCCATTATAAACAATCCAGATTTTTCCATCTTCATTATGTATTGGCTGATGTCCCGTCTCAAGATCAATGATTGATAGCCTTTTTATTCCTAAACCTATCCCCGGCGGTTGTCCATTATCGCTTGTACCTATGAAATATCCTTCGTCATCAGGTCCGCGATGTTCTAAGACATTACTCATCTTGCGGAGTATTTCTTCATCAATATTCTCCTGCTTACCAAAATCAAAAATTCCACAAATCCCACACATAATATTTAACCTTTATTAACCACTTTTATTAATGCTTTACCTGGAACTAGATTATAGTATCTTTTTAGTTCTGTTGTAAAATAATAGGGCTCGTAAATATCCGCCAGATATACAGTCCTGGCACCGATATGTTCATCAATAATCTGCCGCAGTGCTTTAACTGGTTCTTTCTGTTGGTGGACGACTCCATCAATTACACTATCCAATATCAATATATCTTCTCTCTTTCCCAAAACCTCCTGAACATAGAGAAGCGCCATTCCCGGATTGAAATCGGAAATTATGAGCGAATTCGGTTCTGCTTCTTCAAAAGCAGCTTCCACATAATCCCTGGCTCCATACTCTTTATTCTTTGCAGGCCATAAATAATAGACGAATTTGTCCCTGTAGGGCAAGTCGCGCACAAAACCCAGACTTGCCCCTGCAGATTTGCACAAACCGGGCATAATCTTATAAATACCCACCGTAGGTAGCACGAGAACTAAAAAAAGAAGAATATACCTGAATTTAAATCCCGGCAGGCGTTTCAAAAATCCGTTCAGGCCTGCTCCTATAAAGAATGAAAATATCAGATAGCTGGGAAGAAGTAAAGCAAACTGTCTTGCCTTCATGAAATAACCAGAAGCAGGAACAAGGGTAGAAAGAAAAAGGAGTAATAATCCGTAAAAGACCCGCGGCTTTTCTTTGAACAGTAATTTTCCACCCCACAAACCAATAAAAAAACTCAAAAAAGGAAACTGATAACCAAGATAAAAAGGATAGCGTACAATTTCCACAAATGCCCTCTTAAAAGAGACATAACCGTAGCTAAATTCATAAGAAGAGCTTACATAGAAATTTCTAAGAGTCTCCTGCCAAGTAAAATTATTGAGAAATTTTACTCCTATTATTAGAGGAAGAAAACCAAAAATAATAAAACCCAAACACAAGAATATCCTATCTAAAGTAAATTTCTTCAAAATAGATTTATCCACAATTAATAATACGTAACCCGGTAGCCAGAGCAAATGGGAATTGTGGTTTCCTAACGATAGAGAGAAGAATAATAAAAATAGATAGAGGAAGAAGAACTTATTTTTTCGCCTGAATTCAAAAACCAGCCACAAACATAACGCTCTAAAAAACATATCCACAGCATAACTTTCATTAAGCACCGCGTAGTGCCAGTAAGTCTGGGAAATCCCCAGAGCAACTGCTGAAATAAAGGAAACAATATGGTCAGAAGTCAGATCTAAAATTATGCGGTATACAAAAAACAAAGCTAAAGTAGCAAAAAAGGCAGACATAAAATTCTGAGTGGCGGCTAAATTAGAAGGTAATTTGGAAAAAACGATACCTAAAAGCGTATGCAGGCTATGCGAGCCCCAACTAAAAGCAACAAATTTTCTGTGAACATAGATTGCAAGTTTTGCAGAATCGCTCCATAGGTAAGTAGGAGCAAGCGTAACAAGATAGATTGCTCCCATTAAAAATACCAATAAATAAGCAAAAACGATTTTCTTATTCATTTCTTTTTTTTACCGTCCTCATTATTACCGTCTTGATATAACCACTTACCATGCCCATAGCTTTCAGGAAATTTCCTGCCAAAAACTGCCGTAATATCCAGCCTATGCTGGACCAGTAAAATATTAAGCGATTCAGAAATTTCTTTTCAACATTATCCTTAAAAATCACGCACTGATTATATCCTTCTTTCTCTCCCCTGGCAAAGTTGTTCTCTCTGGCTGTGGGAGTCTGTCTATGAAAAAGTCTCGCCCGGGGGTCAAGGATAAAATAGTAACCCTCTTTCTTTACTTTTAGAAAAAATTCAACATCATCGGCAGGGGTTCTGCCTGGACTCAACTGCCTGAATGGTATCCTCCCTATCAAGTCTTTTTTGAAAGATGTAACCCCTCCTGGGAGATAAAATACCTTTTCTTTTTTTTCCACTTCGGTTGTCCATACTTGAAATCCCACCGCCGTAACATCCCACTTTGCTGGTGAAGACAGTAGAAAAATCCTATGGAATAATCTCTCCATAAATGTGACCTTGCGCATGTTTTTTATTACTCCGCCAATACCACCTAAATATTCTTCTGCTTTATGCCTTTCCCAGTCTTCTTTCAGAACCTCTACATACTCTTTGTCCAAAACTACATCGTCATCAAGAAATAGGACAATAGAGTTTTTTGCTATTGACGCACCAATATTTCGAGACATTGAAAGTCCCGGGACGCCCTTTTTAATATATTGAAATTTACTTCCAATTGATTCTACTTTTTTCTCTATGTCTGATACAAACTTTCTCGCGAGATTCCCATCATCAACAATAATAACCTCATCTGGCAAAACAGTTTGCTCCAGAACAGAACAGATGCACTGATAAAGAACACGGGGCCTGTCTTTAGTGGGGATAACAACGCTTATATCCATATCATTAACTGTAGTGCCTATGTCTCCACCGCCTGATTGTTTCCCTAATAGATGGAGAGATTGTAAATGCAACTAATGTCTTGACCAAAAATATGAAATAGTACCAGGGATAAAGTCTTCTTTTAAGCATCAGGAGTTGTATTCTCAGTGAATCGATTGTCTGTTGTCGCATCTTGCCGCTGGATGCTTTTTTGGGTATTCTTCTCAAAAGAAGAATTTCCGGAAGGTTCCTTAGTTGAGAAACTTCCGCAATTCTACAAAATAGCTCATAATCTTGAGCCGTACGGAAACTTTCATCGTATCCACCTAATTTTTCCAGGAGCCCCTTTCTCATCATCACTGAAGGATGGGATATGGGATTATAATGGAAAAGGGCCTTCCTCACATCCTTCCACAAAACTGGATTCTGCTTGCGAGGAAGAACATTTCCTTTCTCATCTACTTCTTTAAAATAAGTTCCCACAGCGCCCACTTCAGAATGGGCTTCTAAAAAATCGATTTGTTTTTCCAATCTTTGAGGAAAAGAAATATCGTTTCCGTCCATCCTGGCGATATATCTACCCTTAGCAATCTTAATACCGTCATTCAAGGATTTCGCCAGCCCTTCTTTATTTCCATGACTTATGATCTTGATCCTTTTATCCTTCTCAGCATGTCTCTGAATGATTTCATAGGTTTTATCTATTGAACCATCATTGNNATAGGCACTCATCAGTACGGAGATTTTAAACTTATTCCCTTCTTCCATACAATGAATCCTTTAACAGGCTATTTTTCTTATCATATCCTCAAGGGAAACGGATTCAATAACCTTAATATAATTTATTTCTGGCAACGCATTCCTTTCTATATCAAAAGCGTATAATTTGCTTTTACCTTCTAACTTTTCAACTTTAAATTTCAAATCCTGCAAAATTTTCAAAACAGCCTTATTCCTATCCGTCTCTACATATCTAACATAGAACTTTCTTATGCCGCAATTTTGGGATGCATTGATGTATCTCATAAATATAGACTGTTCAATTTTCTTTGCCTGTATCCTACATGAGAACATCGCATCACTCAGAAAGGCTTTATCCCTTTCAATTGACAAAATATTCAAACCCACGATACCATAATCTCCAAATTTGTCCTGACACCTGACCGCTAAAATCAAAAATCTTGGGTCATCCATTAATTTCCTTAATTCTTCTTTTTTATATCTATGGACGGAAAAATTAAGCTGATTGGTTCTTTGTACTAACTCATAAATGCGCGTAAAAACTTTCTCATCTGGCAAAAAGAGCGTGGCCACTATATTGCAGGATTTAAGAAACATCTCGTAGTTCCCGGCAAATGACATCTCAACTTTCTCTCGCTGTATCTGTTCCATATATAACTTCCTTCTACCCTGTCCTTCTTGCGTTGTCATTCCCTTGAATTGTTCCATTTCTGGAATCTTCAAGTAATCTTCCGCATTAACGCATAAAACCTCCGGCAGGCTCGTTTTAACCTCTGCCAGTTCAAACTGGCTGTCATCCATAAAGGCAAGTGAATCAAGGCCTATGTTCAGATCCTTTGCAATCTCTATCAAATTTTGGCTCTTTGGGTTCCAGTTTATCCGGGGATAGAGGAAATATTGCCACAGCTCCATTTTCTCAAGGATTCGTTTTACCTCAGTGTAATCATTCTTGCTGGCAATACTCAATAATATTCCTCTGTGGTCAAGCTGTTTTATCATGTCCACGAAACCTTTTTTTATTTTGGGAGTTGCCGGAAGCATCTCCAATAAAATTCCATCCCACAAAGTATTGTCCAGGTCAAGGACAAGACACTTGACAGGCTTTTCCTGAACTGTGGAGATTTCTCTATGTTTGACAAAATCAAGACAGCAAATGTATAGCGTAACTTCTTCTGCTTCATTGGGAGCAAAACTGATCGTAAAAGGCAAATCTAAATTGACGTATTTATCAATCTCACCCATATCTATCAAGAATTGGTTAAATCCTGGTTTCATGTTTAATACTTTATTGAATTGAACCTTCTTTTTTTCAAATCGTTTATCTCTTATCCACAAGGAACAATTGATATCTTGCTTATTTGGATTATAAACATCGACCCTGAAGGAATCGGGATAGGGACTACCTAACCATTTCTTCCAGGCATTCAAATTTTCTAATATTTTTCTCCTCAGCACTTCCAGGCAGTAAAAAAAATGCAACTTTGCCCTGGCGGGAAAGACCGAGGTAACCCTGGTTAACAAATCATAAAACCAGTATAATCTCGCGTAATTATCCTCAAGCCTTTGCATGAACTCCCTGGGAAGCAAGAAAATAGTCCCCTGGCTCAAAAGCAATCCCATGGAACTAAAAGTAATTTTGTATGAGTAGTGTTTTATCGTAGAATATCTCCTGGACATTTCAATTCCGTTTTTGAAACGCTTGCAATAAAGATCATTATTAGGAATATACAGGTCACAGGAGCGGAAACAATCTGGCGCTCCACATTCGGTGCAATGCTCCTGCCAACCCAATAGACTAACATATTTCACCTGGCGAAAATTGTCCGGCAAATCTGGCCCTAGCCTTCTATTCTCAAATCGGGCTCTTTTTAATTGAATCATTTAACTCCCGCTTTCCTATCACCGTGAGCAAATTCTATATTTTTCTACTGGTAATCAATCAATTTCAATCCCAACAAAATAATTTTGAGTTCGTGCCTTATTCTTTTCCAGTCATGGTCCCCATTCAATTTGGAAATAAAGTCTTCAATTGAATCTTCTGGCTCGACTTCAATTCTTCTCAGCGCATAAACGGTCCTTTGCGAGTTAAAGCGGCCAAAAATAGTTGAACAAGCACATATATATCCATTTTTCTTAATGGAACGTATACTCCTTTCATCAAAATCCCATTTTCCTCCGTATGGATAACAGAAAAGATTAATACTTCTGCCTGTTCCCTCTTCTATCATACGTTTAGAATCGTCCACCTCCTTCTTTAATTCTTTTTCTTCTAATTTCCGCAAAGATTTGTGAAATAATCCGTGGGAGCCAAAACTAACAAAACGAGGGTCCATGTCGACCATTTGATGATAAGACATGATTCTGATCTCTTCAAATCCACTCCTGTCCTTATCCCATATATTTGTTTTGCCTACAAAACCTGCAGGAACAAATACAGTAAATGGAATTTCCATTTCTTTTAACAGCGGATAAGCAAAAGAATAAATATTGACATAGGCATCATCGAAAGTCAAAGAAATCACATTTTCACTTTTTGCAGCGTGGTGCGAAATTGCATTACATAAATTTTCTAAACTGACCACTTCATAATTTTTTGCAATATACTCCACTTGTTTTCTAAAATTGTCAATAGACACGCAATTAAACCCAGGATTTTTTGTTACACCGTGATATTCTAATATTATCTTTTTTCTAATTGTATTAAACTTGCTATTTAAAATCGTTAATAATCCGGATATACCACAAACCGAGGAAATCCTGCTTATGACTTTCTCATAATTCATATCATTTAACCACAGGTCGTTACAAAATCATATGTAAAAGATTCTATATTACGGCTAAAGCTAACGCTGCTATCCCTTCAATACTTTTGCATTACCAATTGGCACATGTGACCACATAGAGGAGATAATAATTTATTAATAATTAGCCTAACTGCCCGAATCATATAGTTTTCTCCTCGATAATTATAAAGTCCCTGCAAAATAGGTCTAAGAACAGGAAATGCCTGTTTAAATCCTCTTAAGCCATCCTCTCCTCTCCTTGAAATCAGCTTAAAGCCGTGCCTCTCTAAATTTATTATTATTGACAGAGGATTAAATGCAAACTGGTAGAATTCAAATCCCTCACTAGTTTCCTGGTTCTTGTTATTATAGGCACCAAGTAGTATCTTAATTCTTCTCAAGACAGATATCTGAGGAAAAGTAATTATGAAATAACCCTTTGGTCTTAACACTCTATACGCCTCCGTTACGATTTTGTCATAACCATCAATGAAATGTTCGATAACCCCAAACGAATAGTATATGCTGAAATGGCGAGACGGAAATGATAAATTGCTTACATCATCTCCCGATACATTCAAGTTGGGAAATGTCTCTTTGACTCTCTTTATCGTCTTTTCAGCGGAATCGACTCCATAGACATTGTATCCCTTGCTTTGGAGACAATATACATAACCTCCAATCCCACATCCACCTTCAAGGATCCGTCCCTCTTTTGTATACAGATATTTTTTTGTAAGCCCAACTATATATCTGTTGGTTTTATAATTTTCTATTGCTCTTTTCAAATTTTCTGAATAATATTTATCCCAGTGTTCATCCCAGAAGTTACTTGTTACTTTCTTTTCATAGAAAATGATGCAATCTCGTTTTTTGTCATATATTTTCATATTTTTTCTTTCTTCTCCAAAATCAAGAATATTTCTTTATACCAGTATATCATCATAATTATAAGGCAGATCAACTATCGATGATGCGTATTCTTTCTTCAGCATAAATTCTCTATCTTCCGGATAGACTACTTTATGATTCACATCGAAAATATTATTAATAAATTGAGTATATTTTCTAATTGCGTTGTAGGGGCCATAATTTTTCAGGTACCATTCACGTGTTTTAATGTTCTTCTCAGCTAAATTCTCTAATACCCAGACTGCACAATCACCTAACTTCTCAGGGGCAGCAAATTTTCCTGTTGTTTCAGTAATAAGCCTTTTGTCACCGTAGATATTCCTATTTACTGCCAGTGGAACGTTGCACAGCAATGCCTGGTCAATTACGCGTGGATGATTATCCCACTCATTTGGTACAATCATCACTTTCGATTGATTTAATATTTTTGGGAACTCTTCTTTACTTATCCAGTACTTCATAAATGTCAATTGACCATTCTCAGTGTATTTACTAATTATTTCCAAAGCTTTCTTATCACAAATTCTTCCCCTATATGCAATTACAGCCATTTTGAAAGAAGGACATAGTTTTTCTATCAGTTTCAACACAATATCCCATCTTTTGTGTTTTATATCGCTGATCCAAGTCACGATCATAAAATCGTATTTCTTTTCAATATTCAAGGGGTAAAATCTTCCAATAGGTAAAAGGTCGGTAAGACTGAGAGGAATGGTAGGTATGATTTTCAAATAATTTGCAGGCTCAAGCGTTGCATAACCTGCTGCTGAATACATCCTAACTTCTTCAGGTCGGGGAAGACCTGCCCACATGGGCATGTATATTAACTTACCGCCTTTTTTAACAAAATATAAGATTGCCAAATACCCTTTTAATGTTGGTGTGTGTCTAACCTGAACTAATCCAATGTCCTTGTCATTATCTGTCCTTAAAGGTGTCACTCCACTAGATCCTTCCACTAATTTTCTGTTTATTCCTGCCTTTGGATTGTAAGGTAACCGTTCAACATATTTCATTATTAATCTGGTAAATGTTTTGTCTAGCATCTTGCAATATCCGTACGTGATGCTATGATATCCTTTCTTAACAATATGTCTAAGGGTTCTTATCATTTAACCATCCTTAAAAGCGTGAATATAATAATAGTCAGGATTATGTTTACGCCAAATTTCTATTGGAATAGCTTCTGCATCTCTTATCATATTGAGAACTTCCTCAAACCTTGGACGATTGTGTCCTGTAACCCAGTAATCATATCCCGGCGTGCCAATTAATATACGTCCGCCGGGTTTGAGTATTCTCACGCATTCACTTATAGCTCCTCTCATGTTGTCAACGTACTCTAAAACGCCAAAGAAATAGATGCTGTCATATGTGTTGTCCTTTATAATATCTTTGAGGTTGCATATATTGGCTATTATATCAGCCACTTGGTCACCATAAATAGATTTGTCTTTACGAATTGGATTGTTATCAAGTTTATCCATTTCATCTGCATATTTAAGTATCCTTTTGCCATATTTGGATTCAACACAAAATTTATCCCAACCAACCCATAAAACCTTACCTTCAAATTTCAAATAGTCGATTAGATAACTATCCAAGAAATCTCGTATATCCGCATTTCTTCTTAGAGGAATTATTGCTGATAACCTATTTTTCACTACTGGATAAGGGGGCCTTAATAAAATGCGTGGAAATTCATATTCCACGTAATTTTTTTCCTTCCGTTCCTCATAGAAATACTCTACAGAGCTAGGAAGATATCTGAGTGAGGATTTCCTTAACCATCCGACCCGTGCATCTCTCACTCCCCTGTAACATTCTTCCAATTTATTTCTCATTTGTTCATCTGCCTGGGGCAGATAGTAATTATTTTCTATATACCAATATCTATTATACTTTTTGAATTTGAAAATTCCAGAAAATGGCTTAAAATTCCAGTCAGAATATGGCGACCATGATGAAATATTAGAAAATGCCTTTAAGGTTTTCGGCCATGGGTTCTTACCAAGGACGTATATTGAGGCATAATTATAACCAAAATAATAGATTCTAATGGAACTATTGAAATCTGAGACTGTGTTTTTCACAATATCATGCATGGCCCGATGATGACCATTTCCGTATTCACCGAACTGGTTATGCGTAAACACTATGTCAATCTTTTCTTTCTTCAATATGTTATCTATAGCGTATTCAATTTTCTTAACCGCTTCTTCTTTAATCCTTGCATTGGCAGTTGCTCCATCCCCAGGCAACTCTTCAGGGATATTTAAATGCCACAAGCGACTGTTGCTTATCTCTGCAACTTGTTTAATGCGCTGATTTCTGGTTCTACCACCATCATGCACCACCAGAATATGTTTTGCCGCAGGCTCCGAAGAAGTCAATGTTGTATTACACCAGATTATTTCATCATCACAGTGTGCCACTACTATTAGTACATTTTTACCTCTCAGATCAATCCTTTTGATGTTAAATGTTATACCCCCTGGCATTTTACCTAACCGCCTATTTTTACTAAAATTTCCCAGCTTATAATTCAAAAAATACTGAATAATGATTCTAGGCATGACCAAAATGTGTTTGCATACAGACAAAATTTGTTTACGTATGTTTATTATGTAATTTTTCATCTTCTCGAAACCTAACTTCACAATCAATTTTACCATTTCATAAATTCTCATCTTACTTTATTCTTTTATTCTATCGCTCTACTTCAAAATAGTTTAATATCTACTAACCAAATTTCTTATGGAATGATGTTCTTCAATATATTTTATTACATATTTCCTTTCTATCGTTAAAAAATAGTAAAATCCGAAACTAATCCAATTGGTAATGGCTAAAGCAAAACAAACTCCAATTATCCGCCACAAATAACCACAAATTAGAATCAATACAATTCTTAATAAACTTGGGATAATATTAATTACAGTTAACTCTTTATAACAAAAATGTGATTCCAAAATAGTATGCAGAACTACCGTCAAAACCCCTGGTATTAATCCTAAAGCTAAAATCGCCATATAAATTGTTGCATGCTGATATCCCTGGGGTAGGAAAAATTTTATATAAAACCATCCAACAAGAATAAACATCGAAACTAAAATAATTCCAAATAAACCAATCTTTATCAAATAAGATTTTATTAACTTTATCAATTCATCTCTTTCCCTTTTGGCAAAATCAGCATAAATTAAGGAATAGAAATTCTTTGTTATACTGGCAAATTTTTCTTTCAATTTATTTGCCACAGAAAAAATGGCTAAATTTGCGAAGCCAAAAAAAGGACCAATAATGAAATGGGAGACATGATAAGCTGTAACATACACTAAATTAGCAGGGATTAATTTTAATCCATAGGGAACACATGCTTTGTCAATTTCCCTTTTTTTGTAACTTTCTATTATCCTTTCCTTTTTCAAAAGCAAGGAAATAGCGATCCAACTCAAAATTGTATTAGTCCCTAATTGAGAAATAGAAAAATAGATTATATTTCTTGTAAGGAAAGCAACCAGAGCTGAACCTGTCATTGAAATAAGGGGAATTAAGATTTGCCAAAAGCATCTTTCTTTAAATCTTTTTTTGGCTACAAGAAACTCGTAAAAGCTAGTTTGAATCAAATAACCAAATATTAAATAAAATCCTATGATTACCAGAAGAGTTGAAAAAATGTAATACTCTAAACTCTTAAGATAAAAGGCTATTACCAGAATAATAATACTTAGAGGAATTAGCAATTTTAGCCTTGCTAAAAAGGCATATAAAAAGGTGCCATCCAATCCTTGGGCAATCCCCTTCTTAGAACCCACGCTGATAGCGCTTCCACTAATAGACAATGTCCAAAACTGTAAAGCCAATACAAATTGCCACTTACCATAATCCCCCATTGGCAAATTTGCCAAAATAATCGGCATAGCAACTAACGCAACTACCGTATTAATTACCAAAGGCGCGTTTAGAAAAAAAGTTCCTGAGAAATATTTTTCAAAGAGTTTCTTTATCATTGGCGCAGCCTTTTCTTGTTATTTCTTATAAATACCTTTTTCTCCTTAAGTGCATTCTTCTTTTCTGGCATCTATCTTGAAATTAATTCATAAATTTTTTTTGCTCTCTCAAAATAGGTATATTTCTTTGAATCGTGGAATGCCTTTTCACCTATTCGCTTGGCTTCTTTTTCATTTTCTGCAATATACTTTATCTTATTGGCCAAATCTTGGCTATTACCGGGTTTGAAAAACAAAGCACTGTCCTCTGTCAATATTTCTCTTAAACACGGCACATCACTGGCAATGATAGGTAACCCAACGCTCATGTATTCAAATAATCTCAATGGAGAAGCCCCAAATGATATTCCTTTAGAAGGTAAGGTAATAATGCCAATATCACCGTTAATGAGTTTTTCTTTAATCTTTAAATGAGAAACAGGCTCTTCAAGGAGTAGTCTGTTCTGCTTTATAAGTGAGTGATATTTCTTTCTCAAACTGTCTCTTTCCTTTACTTTTCCCCCTACCATTCTAAGATAATATTTGTCAGTTAAATAATTCATTGCCTGAATTAAAGTCTCTACATCCCGGTAACCAAAATTTAGTCCCACATAGATAATTTCTGTCCTTCCCTTGTTGAAATTTATCTCTTTCGGTTGGGAAACATAAAAATCATGGGCACTGGAAATAATATCTATTTTCCCTATGTTAACTATGGAATTTATCATATGAGCAAGACCTTTCGTCAGAGATACAATTCTCACTCGATCAGACTTCTTTTGGACTAAGGTAAAAAGACGCTTGTATGCTAATTTGCAATATATATACTCCCAATTCCAATGGAAAAAAGAGGAAATCTCATAATTAAGGTGGTGCATCTCAAAAAATATTCGCGCAATATTCAATCTATCAAGATTCCTGATATAGCAAATCCCCTCTTCCGGCGAATCTATCCTTATATAGACTATTTTAGGAAAACTATCTTTTCTCATAATTGACTGACATCTTTTTGCAAATAGATAGGGAAACATATTTTTCCTCATGATACCCAGTTTAAATATTTTCTCTATATAAGGATTTACACAATCATACCTGTCAATAAAATATTTCTTGCCTTCCCTGCGGATCCTCCAGAAAGGATTTTTAATACTGCCCTTATTACCCAAAAAAATACCTCTCGCATTTCTATCGAGTTTTGACAAATTTTCAAAAGTATTCTTGCTCTGTATTTGATTAGCAGCATTCTCACATTCCACAAAACTGTATGCTATATAATAAAAGCTTGTGTTCATAGACCTATTTTTCATAACACATGGCCTGCATTTAAATGATTAATCAATAGCTTCCTCTACTGCCTCCTGAAATTCATCTACTTCTTTCAATCGTATGACTTTTCGATTAACCAATAGCCCTATTTTTTTAACGAAATCGAATATTCTATATATGAAAACTACATCAAAGGGGAAAAATATATATTTAATCGCTGTCGGAATTGTCAAGAAAGCATAAAATAATTTATATATAATTCTTAATATTAATTTTCTGTGTTTGATTTTTAAATAAGTTTTCCTGTTGAAATTGAAATTAACAATATTTCTAAGCATTTTTGTATCTATCCAGGGAAAATCATATTGGCCTTCATATCTATTAAGTTTGCTCCAGTATTCCATTTTAGTAGGCGGGCCGAAACCATATTCAATTGATTTATTCCACATTGGATTTCCAGGATAAGGAACATAAATCCCTGGCTTTGGATTAAAAAGGATATAGTCGTTATTATAAATATTTGCTAATTTCTCTATCAGCAAGAACGTTTTTTTAATCATTTGCCATGTTTCCCCTGGAAAACCAATTACAAAAGAATAATTTACTGGAATTTTATATCTTGCTAAAATCTCTGTTGACCTTATTATTGTATCAACATCACATTTTTTATTTATCATTTCCAGGGTCTCGTCGCTACCAGATTCAGCTCCAATATGCAATCTCATACATCTAGTCTCTCTTAATAACCTTGCAATTTCTTCAGTAATCATATCGCTTCTAATATCAGCAAAATACGAGATACCAATTTTTTGCAATATTTCAAATGCCCTCTTATTGTCTATAAAAAAATTATCATCGTAAAACATGACACCATCAATACCATACTCTTGTTTTAGTAATTCAATGTCCTTTATTACCTTTTCAGCGGAGTGAGCTCGCCATCTTGTGGTATTTTGACTAACATTAAAACAGAATTTACATTTATAAGGACATCCTCTGCTTGAGTAGTACTGGCCTATTCTTTTCAATCCATATATATTCATTGCATATCCCTCGTTAAAATAACCTTTTTTTTCAAAATTGATTAAATGCCATGCAGGAGTGTAATTATCTAATTCTTCACTTTTCATCAGAGGTCTATTATCGTTATGAATTATTTCATTCCCCTCCCTATAAGAAATTCCTAGAACTTCGCTTAAATATTTGCGTTTCTTTATAGCCTCTGCTAGTTCTACGATGGTTTTTTCTCCTTCCGACCTGACTATAATATCAATATAATTTTCCTTTAAACATTCTTCTGCCGCTATGGTTGGATGTATTCCTCCCCAAACTATAGGAATACTAGGAAAATTATTTTTGATCATTCTACTTAGCTTTGCTGAATATTCAGTTTGCATCCCTGTCATAACAGAAAATCCTACGAAAATAGGATTTGTCCCTTCCACAGTCTTAATAGTGCTATCAAAAATGGTCTTTACATTCTTAAACTCTAAGGAATGCAGGATTTTGACATTCAAACCCGCTTTTTCCAGGGCATCCGCTAAATAAAGAGGACCTAATGGCACCCCAGTCGTTCCTGAACTTTGTGTATCTAATTTTATTAATAGCACGCTGTCCATTTTTATCCCCTCAATATTTTAATGACTTCACTACCAAAAATCTTCCAATTGCTGTTAAGGCACTTCAAATCTTATTCTTTCCGGCCATAATTTATTCTTAGCTGCTCTGATTTTATTCCATGCTTTCCATTTTAAAATCATAAATTTCATTTTATAAAAATTTATTCTGGTTGAAAGATTTACTTGTTCTGGTTCATATTGCCCATTTTGGATATCATCATAAACCCTTTTAGCAAACTTATAATAATCTTCAGCAACTTCTTCTATAGAAAATTGTGGGATATTTGATTGATAATAAATATAATTTCTCGCCACGTCCTTAATTTTCTCAATTACGTCTTCTTTGCAGTCAAATAATTTTCCCCCTTTTTGAATTAATTCTGGGTCTCCTCCATCATTTACCGCGACTGCGGGAAGGCCGCATGACAAGGCCTCAATTAAAGAATTAGAACACGCTTCAATTCGGGAAGCAGCAATGTAGATATCGTGTTGTTTCAAAATTTTGGCTACCTCTTCAGGAGGAACTGGCTTTATCCATTTTATATTTTTAAATTGAATCGGTGAATTACCAACGAAAGTCATATCATACTCCGAAAAATCCAAATTCTCATCTAAGAATTTATAAATCTCGAATCCTTTCCTCCAATTACAAGACCAGCTCGTAGCAATTAGATTTATTTTCCCATTTGGATTAAATTCCTTTTTCGCTTTTCTATTAAAAGTGTCGTTCCCAGGGGCGTTATGTATTACTGTCTCATATCTGGAGAAAATACCAAAGTATTTTTTGTTTTGTATCCGGCACCAGTTTGATTGAAAAATAATTCCGTCGGCGAAAAGCTTATTAAATACAGCTATGATTCTATCAACCTCCTTGTCTTTGCCACGATACAATGAAATTGGTCCATTGAGTCGATAAATCACAATCTTGGAGGGATACCTCTCTTTTAACCGGAGAATCTTGTCAAAGAAATATTCCGTTCCTGAAGGATAACTATTAAACAAAATTACATCTGCTTTCTCAGTATTTTCCTCATAGACTTTCATTTTCAAAAATTCTTTTCTTAATGCCTGGAGAAACTGATTAGTTCCGCCCCAGGGACCTTTTCTAAATTTATATAGAATTGAAATATTCATTGTTAGATTCCAATACAGACATAAATAGTTTCTCGTACTCGGGTTTTATTACTTGGGAAGAATAATTCTCCTTTGCATATTCTCTCCCTTTCCGGGAAAGATATTCTAGAAAATTAATGTCTATTAGCATCTTTTCCAGATTCTCTTTCCACTCTTCTTCATCCGCACACAGAATAGCAGGCGAATTTTGATACGATGGCACGGGACTCGCTATTACAGGTAATCCTACTGCCATAGCAACACCAATTTTTGTGAAGGTGTGTGCTAAATTATAACTATCGCTAAGTTCCCTGGGCGTAATAAATATGTCTCCCTTCAATAATAGGGCTGGAATTTTATAATGATCGTACCTAATAAATATAATAGGAATCTTGCCAATTCTTATTTTTGGATTTTTATCACAGATTAATATCAACTGAAAGTCTATTTTTTTATATAGACTCGTCAGGACATCCGCAATCAGTAACAGTTCCCCTGCTTTTACGCTATATCCACACCATATTAATTTCAAAGGTTTAATAAATTTTTCTTTCTTTTCTTCAAAGTATTTATCGTCTATAGATTCTTCTATAACCCAGACTCTCTTCTTTGGAAAAATCGTCTTTATAGATTCTTTCAAGAAACCAGTCGTGGCAATAACACCGTCTGCAAGCTCTGTAAATCTTATAACATCTTCGCTTTGCTTTTTCTGGATGTACTTAGAAGAGGCATCATAATAATTAACATTAATGTCTAAAAGAACTTTTGTGTTTTTTTCTTTCAATTTCTTAGCTATCCTAAAAGCCCTCTCATCAAACTTTTTTTGAAAAATCGCTATATCATACTTTCTAAAAGGCCCATATAACTTTACCAAAAAATCCTTATCATACCGAAACATTTTTATCACGTCATAAACCCTTATTCGGCTAGAAGCCATCACTTTACTATAAGGCATTAAAAAATCATTTATTATAAAACCTATCTTGTATTTCCTTGTCTTACTTAAGCTGGAAATCTCAATTAGATAAAATTCTAAGTCTTTCATTATATTTCTCCAAGTACTTGCCATATTTCACCAAAATGATTGATAGATACTTTTCTCTTTATCCAAACCCACTTCTATACTGAAATTTTTCAAAATGGTCCGCCGTGCATTTATGCTTATTTTTTCTTGAACTGCTTTGTTCCGCAACAATTCTAGGACCCCTTTTCTAATTGAGCTCGCGGAAGTATTACATAAATAACCGTTCTTTTTATGTTCGATTATATCTTTTATCCCTTTTACATCCGTGCCTATTACTGGAAGTCCACAACTCATTGCTTCTAAAAGGGCTTTGGGGGTCCCTTCATAAAGGGACGGCAAAATGAATATTTCATGTTGATTCAAAATTTCAGGAAGCTTTGAGTGAGAGACACTATTTATAAACCTCACATTCATATTATCCGCTTCTGCTTTCCTTTCCAGTTCTTTTCTCATACTACCGCTACCTATTATTGTAAGCTCATAAGGCAACCCTTTTAGTGCTTCCAGCAAGGTAATTAAATTTTTCTGCCTTTCCAGCCTTCCCACAAAACATATTGAATCTTTTTTCTTAGGAATGTTCAGTGGCTTAAAAATTTCCGTGTCAACATAGTTGGGAATTACCATTGCTTTTACCTTATAGTTCCTTTCCAAGTAACTTTGGTCCCACACCGAAGAACAAACTACTGCATCGGAGAAAGTACAAGAAAACTTTTCTATTATCTTCTTAATATACACTCTGATAACATTTTCTTTATTTTGCAAAGCAAAATATGACCAAACATACCCGCACCTTAAGACAAGTCTCTTCTTGAAAATCATTTTTGCTATGACGGCAGCCCAACAGCCGGGAATTTGATTTGTTTTCAAAATACTGGAATTCTTTAATACTTTCCAATGAATAAAAGGCATCAGTATTGAATAGACTAACATCAGAGGCTGAAATTGCTTTCTTCCTCCCTTTCCAATAAAAGGCATAGAAACTACTTCTATATTAGGGGATAAATATGTGTTGTATTTCTTATCACCCTTTCCGCCATAGGTAAGAAAGTAAATCTTGGAAAAATATTTGCTCAATTGATTATACAGTTTAACCTCTCTCTCCAGAATCCCTGAATCATACCAGTCCTTTAAAGAAATCCTGAACGAAAAAAATAATGCAAGCGTCNNTCGATAAGAAAGTTACGGGTACATACTAAAATAAGGACAATAATAATGAACCGTTAAGAAAAAGGAAATTCATAGCAAAATTTTCTTGGGAATTATTTTTAAAAAGGTACTGACCAGGGCTTGCATTTTCTTTACTTTCCTAAATTTCTCTTTGTAGAACTGAGCCTTCTTTTTCTCCCCTACAGGAAGATGATTTTCTATCTCCGATATGATCTTTTCAAACCTATTTATACCCTCTGACATCTCAATTAGTCTTTCCTGGATGCCGCCTTTGAATCTGTTAATTACTATTTTCAAGGTGTCAGGATTTGCCTCGTAATAATCCTTCCGGGAACCTTTCACCCACACCTTCCTGACCGCACCCCACTTCTCCAATTCTCTGATATTCGTACTTACGCTCCCCTTGCTTACTTTCAATCTGTCCACCATGTAATCAAGACAGAGAGGCTCGTCACTTAAGAAAAGTAATGCATACAGCTGTCCCACAGTGCGGCTGAGTCCCAACCGGGCACTCAACTGCCCGGCAATTTCCGTGAATTCATCTCTTATCTTATCTAATTCAGCATTTTCCATAACTCTGCCCTTTCCCTATACTCAATTCAGAACGTTTAGAATGTTCTAAACAGAGTTTACCACAGCTTGCCTCTTTTGTCAAGCCATTTTTTAGTTCTGTGCTTGGGCCAAGTGAAATATGTAGCGAAAGAGCAAAGCTCTGCTAAACAGGAAGCAAAACCTGCGCTTTGCTGCTACAAGAAAGGCCCGCCGCCTAGAATGAAGGTTTGCTTCAATGTTCGTCTAAAGCCTACTCTGCGGGCAATTCTACTCCGGAGATGGCTTCTTCAATTGCCTCCAGCTTCATTCTGTAGGCTTCATTTTGAGGAGCCACTCTTATTGCCTTTTTAATCTCCTCTGCTGCTAAGTCATACCTCTTCTGGATAAAGTAGACATCGGCCAGCCCGCTGTGTCCGCCTGGAGAATAGGGATTTAATCTCAGGGCTTTTCTGAATTCAGCAATAGCCTGAATTAGATTCCCTTCCTCAAGCCAGCACCTTCCCAAACCCACATAAACGCGAGAATAATCAAATTCGAATAGTCTATTTTCATATTCTCTGCCCGCGGAGATCAATTGGGGAAGTAGTTCTTTCAATTTTAAGACCTTGTAGAATTCTTCCTTGGCTGTGGTAATCTCTTTTAAACCCAATTGGCTCTCTCCCAAGCGCAAGCGGGCTGATAGATAGTATGGCTGTATATCAATTGCTTTTTGATATTCTAATCTTGCTTTCTTAAATTCCCAGCGGTCCAGATAATAAGAACCCAGGTCAAAGTGGAAAAACGGATTGTAAGGATTATGCTTTACTGCTAGTTTAAATTCTTTTAAGGCGCTTGCTGTCTCTTTGAGACGATAGTAGATATGGCCTAACTGATTATGGTAATCGGCTTCCCGGGGGTGTAATTTTATAATCTTCTCATGAATTGAAACTGCTTTATCCTGTTTTTCTTCTTTTCTGTAATAATTAGCCAATTGCTTATTGTATTCAGCATTCAAGGGAACAAATTTCACGGCCTTCCTATATTCACCCTTATATGCATAGTGGTTTCCTAAATAGATTACTGAAACGATGAGAAATAAGATTGAGAGAAAACAAATAAATGTCACTCTTAGCCACGCGGGAGCTTGAAGGTCAGAACGGGAGGCGAGCTTTTCGCCAGGCGAAATCCGGGATAGAAATAGTCTATGACTATCGTTCATAATCTTCGTTATAAAAAAGAGTAAAATAAAAGTTATTGCCGGAAGGTGAAGATTGAAATAGAATAGCCCGTGGGTTAATACTACTAACGTGCCTGCCGAGGTAGCAATCACCTCGGCCTGAGATTTTAAGGAAAGATTGCTCTTTAATAACTTCTTTACTCCCTGCCCGATTATGTAAAAAATGGAACATACGAGAAATAATACAATCACTCCCAATTCAGCACCCAGTTGTAAGTATTCATTGTAGGCAAATTTTATATATCCTCCATAGTCAGAAGCAACACGAAAATTGCCAAAGTTTCCCGGGCCTACTCCCAGGAACGGACGTGCTGAGATTACTTCCAGACATCTACTCCAGATTCCCAATCTCTGTAGGAAGAACTCTTTCAGAGTCTCCCCTCCCAACAATTGAAAAACTTTCATCGTAGAAGGAAAGATTAGAAATATTCCTACTATGGTAAGGATTACATATACTGCCCTCTTCTTGTATAGAAAAATAGTTATAAACATAATCGCTGCTAAAATAGCAAGTACTCCGCTTAACGAGCGAGTTAAAACTAAGCACGTAAACATTATAAGTGTAGCTATAAGATAAATGATGAAGGGAGCTCTATTTTGGCTAATTATGTTCTTAATGTTCGCATTAAGGTTATTTGCACCAGCCCGCTTTCTAAAAGTTAGTAGTTCAACTATTCCCAGGATTATTCCTACTGCCAGGTAACCGGCTAAAAAGCCGGGAGTGGGAAAAGTTGCCTTAACTTCCAGATGAAAGAAAGACTGGAATAGACCAATGACTGCGAGAATTAGACTGGAAACAAGAATTATCTTGAATAGATAATTTTCTCTCAATACATCCTTATCCGCTAAATGTTCTACTAAAAGAAAATAAAAAAGAACAAAAGTAACTATTTTTATGAAGGAGAGAAGGGAATTGTATAGATATGAAGAATTGACTACTGAAAATAAGGAAAAGAGTAGAATAAGACAGATTGGAAAATGGAGTGAAGGACAGATGTAGAATTTTTCCCAAAGGGAGTCAAAATTTTTCCTCTTCGCCAGGTAGATAATCGATAAAATGAGAATTATTGCCTGGATTAGTGAACGGGAAAATATTTTTTCTCCACCACTAAACCAGGGAATATATAGAAAAATAAATATTAAACCTAAACTAATTATTCTCCGCATCTATCCCGGTGTGCATTCTTTCCGTTAATTCTCTCATTCTTTGCTGGTAATCACCATTCTGCCTGTCGCAGGCTATGGCAGACTCCATGTAAAAAATAGCTTTTTTGTAATCTTTCTTTATCTCGTATAAATGGGAGAGACTAACGTAAAATTGCCCATAATAAGGCGTACGTTCAACTGCTTCTCTCAACTCAATTATCGCTTCATCCAGGTAGCTGGAATATCCTTCTCTCCAGTATCTGGCTAAATATACCCCTGCCAGTCCATGACGGTACCACGAATTCAACGGGTCCAACTCCACTGCCCGGCGATATTCAAATTCTGCCTTTTCTAAGTTTTCTCCTTTCACTTTCAGTAAATTTTCCAGATTCTCAACATAGAAGAGACGCTTACCCGAACGATAATGGCGATTTGCCACAGATAGTCTGCTAATACCCACGCCCATTCCAAGAATGCAAAAAGCAATTGCTCCGGTAAGTAGTAATTTGTTAGTCTTCCCCAATCGCTGCCTATGTATTGGTAAGTCTTCTTGCGGGTTGTTTCTGGCTTCAGACCTAGCGGCAGCAATTAGTAGACCTAACAGAACCCAGAAGAGTATTCCATTTGCCGGAATATGCAGACTGTAACTGGTAAGATTACCAAACAATATAGCAACAATGCTCCCCAATACTCCCACTTCAAAAATAAAAACCCTGGAACCATTGAACACAAACTTAATTTGCTTCCACACTGTAAACAACAGCCAGATGAAAGCGCCCAATCCTACAATTCCCATCTCCCCCGCAAGTTGCAAGAAATAGTTATAAGGATATGATGGATTTGATCCTGCTATTTTATACTTGGCATAGGCGGTTTCAAACCCACCGAGGCCAACGCCTGTCAAAGGACGCTGGCAAACCATCCTCAATGTTCCCCACCACCAGAGTAGGCGATCATAAACGTGTAATTGTCTGAGTTGGAGAATTAGTAGAACTACCACAGTTGCACCTGCAGCAATAAATATATATCGAAATTTGACAAAGATTTGCTTCCCGTATTTGAAATAGATGATTACGCAAATTCCCAGAATTACTCCTATAATTGCTCCCACGGATTTGGTCAGGAACAAGCAAGCAACCATTAATAACCAACCAACTGAATAAAAAGGATAGGATTTGATGAATTCTTGGTTAATCGAACTGGTTGAGGAGAGAATCAGTCCTGTCATCGAGGGAATTGCCATTGCTAAATATCCAGCCAAAATATCGGGCTTAACCATTGTTCCGGCTACTATATTGCCCCTAATAGATTGGTATATTCCGGTTAGCGAGAGAAACATGGCCACCAATGATACTAAATGGATTAAATCTCGTCTATTTTTCCTCTCTATTATAGTAGTTGCTAAATAGAACAAGAAAAGATAATTGAGCAAATTGAAGATTTCGTTCCTGCTATTGAGTCTGTTCGTGGAAAAGAGAAAAGAAATGTAAGCTATGAACAAAAAGAGGACCAAGGGAAAGACAAGTTTCTTGAGTTGAACACGGAAGATGTCTTGAGATTCTAAAGTTGACGGGAAAAACCATAAAAGAAGGATACTATAAAGGAGGAGAGCAAAAAGGGAGAAGAGATAGACAACAGTCAGCGGCCAGGTATCCAGGCTCGCGCGAGCGAGAGGAGAAAACATAAGAATCAGGCATAAGACTGCATAGATGACTCTTTTGATATATATATGTAACTCTCTATCCTCCCTCTGCTTGAAAAAAGTAGCCTGTCCCCTTTTTATTGCCGCATAACATGAGGGGTTAAGAAAATCAGAAGTTCCAAGGTTCGCTTGTGTGTCTCTTTCCTCTTAAACAAATAACCTAAAATGGGAATATCGCCTAAAATGGGCACCTGGTATGCTGTGCCTTTTTCCGTCTCACTAACCAATCCACCAACCACTACTGTCTGTCCTTCGGTTATAGTGACTTTGGTCGTCGCCGACCGGTCTGTAGTTTGTGGCCCGGCATCAGTAAAACCGACAAAGTCTTTCACTGCCACGTCGACATCCATACTTATCTGATTACCCGTAGGGCTAGCTGCAGGTGTAACATCAAGAGTAGTTCCGACTTCCAGTTGCTTCGTGGTCTCGGTGGCTCCCGCCGCAGTAACTAAAGTCTCCTTGTAGGGTATGGAATCGCCCACATGGATGTGTGCCGGGCGGTTGTTTTCCACCACCAGCGTAGGATTAGATAATGTCTTTGTATCGGTCTTCTTTGCCAGAGCCTTCAAAGTAACATCAAGATCTGCTCCGCTTATTATTGTAGCTATATTTAAGGTCGCCGCCGTCCCCAAACTAAAAGGAGTAGCCATATTTTCTACATTTCCGGTCACCGTTGTATCGCCAATTTGATCACTACCGGCAAAAGTTTTAGTGACCGTCCAATCTATTCCCAGATCTACGCCTCTACTAATATCTACCTCCATAATCCTTGCCGCAATTCTTATCTGTGGCTTCTTGACGTCCAGTTCCTCAATGAGCTTGGAAAGTTTCTCTATGCCCTCGGCAGTAGAAGTTATAATTAAGGCGTTAGTAACATCAGCTACACCAACAGTGGTATATTTCTTTTCTTCTTCTGTCAATGCCTTATCAATAGTATCTTTGAATTCTACTGCATTTACATTCTGCAGCGGAAACGTCTTTCTATAAGTTGGCATTTTGCTTTTGTCCACAATTTTGATAACATTTTTAGAATGTTGAATTCCTATCAGACCTTTCTGTTCCAGAACGGCGCTCAGTGCTTCATCGAACGGTACGTTATGTAAGTGTATAGTGACGTCCCCCTCAACATCGTCCGCCAGTACGAGATTCATCTCTGTTTTCAAAGCAAAGAAGCGAATTACTTCCGATATGTCGGCAGCAACAAAATCCAAACTCACCGGATCCTGGTTAATAGGTCCCATTACCTCTCCTATCGCTATAGGTCTTCTCTTCTCCTCTTCTATTACTTTCTCGGCAGGCTTTCTCTTTCTCTCCTCTTTTCTTACTTTCTCTACCAACCTTCTGTGCTCTTCATCTTGGATGTTAGGTTCAATTTCTGTTACCTTTCTCTTTACTATCTTCGGTCTTTTTACTCTTTCTACTTTCTTCACTACTTTCGGTACTTCCTTTTTTACCTTCTCTATAGCTTCTTTAGCAAAGATAGTCAGGATAATCTGCCCCTCAGTAGCAGTGGCCTCATACTCCACCGGCCTTTCTAAGTCGAGAACTACGCGACTTATTTTAACAGGTTCATTCTGATACTGACCAGAACGGATTCTCTTAAGCAAAAAATCACCTACTTCCAATTCCTTCTCTTTCCAGTTGTGAACTGTATTGGTCATCTCCACTACCAATCTCGGCGGTTTGGTAATTTTAAAACAGTGGTATTTTATTGGTCCGGTAGTGGTAATTATGATGTTCGATTTAATTTCGCTAATCTTCTGAACTTTCACATCGGTCAACTCTTCCCACTCGGGCACAGGATTCTCGTCTTGGGCAACCGGTCCAGCGCTTACAAAACAGACTAACCCTAACGCTAAAATAAATGCTATCTTTGAAAAAAGTAGTTTTCTCATTCGGTATTCTCCTCTTTTATTCTCATTTTTCTGTTTCTAATTTAAGTTCTCGAATGACATTACTACGGGTAATTAGAATTATCTTATCTTTTCTCACTATGGCTACTACACCATCTACCACTCTGTTATAATTATCTATTAGCTTTCCACCTTTAACCACATATCCTCTTCCTCCGCCAGCATCAATCAGGGCATAGTTATCTTTAGATAAAGGAGAAATCATAATTCCTGTCAATTTTAATCTACTCAGGTCAATTTCCACTCCTCTGCCAGCCCTTTCAATTCCTGCTCCCCTGTCCTCAGCAGGAGCAAATGGGTCCTTGTATCTCTTACCACCATACTTATACCTGACCAGTCTCTTCTCCTCTATTTTTTCAGGCAAGGCAATCTGTTTCTCTTCTGTAGGTTTTGTGGAGACTGGCCTGGCCTTTTTCCTGGGACAGCCATTGAGTCCCAAAACAATTAGAACAAAAATAATCAGAACAATTTTACCATTCATTTACTTTCTGTTTGTTCTTCTTCCTCTTTTTCTCTAAAAGTATAAGTGTATAGTTGAAAATCCGTGGAAAGACCTTTCAGCTTCTTCCCCTCATCTTCCAGTATTGGGGTTAGGCTCAAATTTTTGATATGGAAAATTCTCTCGTATTGACCTATTTCAGTCAGGAAATAAGCCAGATTATGGTAATTAGTATCCAGAGTTATTAGAAAAGGATGTGATACATAATATTCCTGTTGTTCTTCCTTTCGCGGCCGGAAGTCAGCAATATCGATCTTAAACTTCCTTCCGGCACCGGTTATATATCGCAACAAGCGAGGAATTTCTTTCTCCCTGGGTAATTTTTTTTCTGCTTCTGTCACCTTATCTTTAAGTAGTTCATAATCGCCTTTTAGCTGATCCAGACGATTTGCTCTCGCTCTGGCGACCATAAGTTTTGCTTCCTTCGTAGCCAATTCATGCTTCACTTTTTTCAACTTAAGTCCCAGCGGGCCATAAACATATTTATAAAACATAAAAAGAACTAATACTCCCAGAATGGACAATAATACCTTCTGTTGCTTTGTCATCTTATCTTCTCACTCAGAGATATTCTTAAAAGCGCTACCTGTATTCACAGTTAACGCCGAAATTCTTGGTTACTATTTCTTCTTTCTCTTTTTTGGTGGTTATATTGCTCAGTTCAACTTTGGAGAAATTATCATCCTCACTCAATTTAGTAATAAAGTCGGCGATTGCATAATTATCTGCAGCGGAAGCCTCAATGTTAACAGTTAAGAAGTCCGACTCACTCTTGGTGACTAATGAGGTCAACCAAACCCGGGAAGGAACTATCCTTGCCAGGTCCTCAAATAGTTGGGGATAGACCAGGCGGCTTCCCATCAGACTCTGAATGACCTCTAATTTCTTGGCCAGAGCTTCTTTGGACTTTTCCATTTCATCAACTTTCTTAATTATCGTTTCCAAAAGGCTAAGTTCCTTTTCTACTCTTTTCACCTTTTTCTTGAGACCAGTATATTGTGCCAGCTTTAAGGAGTATAATCCTAACAATCCTCCTACCACGAGAATAATAATGATGGAAAGCAGAAACTTTTTTTCCCGGATAGCAACTTTTCTTTCTACTTCCTTAGGCAGTAAATTAATCTTAATCATCTTCTAAATCTCTCCACAGACCTGCGCGCTACCACTTCCTATCTTATCTGGTATCACCTTCCCGCCTGGTGGCCAGCCCTACGGCTACAACAAATATAGGAGCATCCTCCTGCCAATCTGTATTACGAATTCTTGTTGTATCAATCCCCCGGAAAGGATTATTTATTTCTACCGTCAAGCCCAGTTCATTACCTAAAAATCTGTCCAGGTTCTTAAGCTTGGAACTGCCCCCGCTAAGCATAATCCTTTCCACGCTCTTTTCGCCGCCGGTCTGCGCCTGGTAATAATCGATTGACCTACGAACTTCTCCCACAAGTTCACGGATGAGGGGCATCAGGATAGTGGAAACCTGGACTTTTGTTTCATCCTTGTCAGCTATACTTTCCAATTCTTCTTCCGCGCCCGTTAAGGTTAAGCCATATTTCCTTTTTAGATTCTCTGCTTCCGAGTATTCGACCTGTAAATTCTTCTGAACCGCTCTGGTAAAGCTACTCCCGGCAATAAATATATCCCGCACAATTTTTGAAACACCATTTTCCAGAATATTTATGTTGGACGTTGTCGCTCCCAGGTTGAGCAACATCACTGTCTCTGCATGTTCTTTATCCCTGGTAATCTCGTACGCGTTTTCCAAAGCAAAGGCATCTACGTCTATTATTAAAGTCTTTAACCCTGCACCTTCGATAATCTCCATACGCTCCTGCAGAAGTTCCTTTTTCGCTCCCACCAGAACCGTCTCCATTTTTGGTTGCCCATCTTCCATAACGTCGCCTAATATGTGAGTACTTATGTTGACTTCGCGAATGTCGAAAGGAATGTAAGGTTCAGCTTCAAATTGGATGGTCTTTTCCAAATCGGAAGGGCTCATACGGGGGAATCTCACGTAACGGACGATTACTGCATTTCCAGAAACCGAAGTAGCAACTTTTCTTGTCCTTATTCTTGTGGTAGAGAGGATATTCTTCAGAGCAGAAGTCATTAATGTCTTTCTCTCTTCAGGAGAAAGCTCCTCCAGAGAGCCGGCGGGAATTTCACCAATGGCATACTTAGCCAGGCTCCACCTGCCAGGAGATCCTTTCAATCCCACGAGTTTAATGGAGTGAGTACCGATGTCTATGCCAACTAACTCTCTACCGCTACTAAATAGTCCCATGTTTTCCTCTATTTTTCCTAATTATATACTAAAAAGATAATAATTGTCAACAACTTTAATCAAGATCTCTGAAAAACCTCACTTTTGGTTTGCCACTGCCCGTTCCCATGCACCGACACTCACTTCCCTGGCAATTACATTAGGGAATTTTCTCCGAGTTCTTATCTACAGAGAGAAATCAAGTCAAGGTAAAGGCGATTAAGTCCTGGCTGAAGAAGAAAAACTAATACTGTCCCCAAAGAAATATAGGTTCCAAAAGCGATTTCCTGGAATTTTTTGTATTTGCCAGCGATTCTCAATGCACTCCCGGTTATTGCGCCCAGGAGACTTGCTAAAAATATTACCCAGAGTACATTGGCCGCTCCCAGGAAAGCGCCTACCCCGGAAATTAACTTTATATCTCCGCCTCCCATAGCCTCTCTTTTAAACAATTTTCTTCCCAATAAAGCGATCAAGTAGAGTACTCCGCCGCCTAAAAGGAGGCCCAGGGAAGAAGAGACAACGAGAGACAGTTGTCGGGAACCATTTATTATTATTCCACCGTATTCCTTAAGCAAGGAATTGAAAGGCGAAGAAAACAGGCCGAAAATAATCAGTGAATAAGTGAGTCTATTGGGAATAGTATAGGTCTGAAAATCTATTGCAGAAACGATAATTAGAGACAATACTAAGAGAAGAAAGATTACCATTGTGATAGGGGTGCTTTGAAACTTCTCAAAGGTAAGCAGGAATAGAAAGGCCGTTATCAGTTCTATCAAGGGATACTGAAGCGATATCTTGCCCCCGCAGTAACGACATCTTCCTCCGAGGAGAACATAACTTATCAACGGTATATTATCATACCATTTGATTTGCTTTCCACACTCGGGACAGTGCGAGCCTGGCTTGATTATCGATTCTCCTCTTGGTATGCGATAGATGCACACATTGGCAAAACTGCCAAATCCCAGACCTAAAATGAAAATGACAAAATAAAATAATAAAACTTCAGGGCTCCCTTCACCCCGTTAGAAATCTTCGATTTCTAACGGGGAATTCCTCTCTCTTTTAGTTGCTTCTCAGCTTTTGACCTCGCCCACTCATACCTGCTGGTAACAAGAATATGTTCCCAGATAGCTAATGCCTTTACAAATTCTCCCTTAGCTTCATATATATTGGCGAGAAAAATCTTAACCACTTCCGGGCAATCTCTATATCTCATCGCCTCCTCCAGAAGAGGAACAACTTTATCATACTCTTTGGTTCTGGCATAAACGATTGCTGCTATGTACAGGCGGAACCTCCAGAATTTCGGATCATTTTTGATTCCTTGTTGAAGAAGTTCAATTGCCTCGTCGTACCGTTCATGGTTAAAGGCAAGGCAGCCACCACCAAACAGATATGCATAATGGAAATAGGGGTCAAGCCGAACTGCCTCCTGGCACATAGGAAGTAAATTCTCATATTCCCCTCTCTCACAATGCTCCGGATGGTGAACGTGTTCCTCTTCTTCCAAAGTCCCGTAATACTGCAGGAGTCTTATCCAGGCTAAATCGGAAGATAGTCGACGAAGACCGAGTAAGCTTCCCCAGAAATAGATAAAAGAAGAAGGCTTAACCTCTACTATTGATGGCAGAGGAAATTCGAATCTCCTCTCTACCTGGTACTGGGAAAAAATAGATAAGCCCAGTAGAGGCAAAATCAGAATAAGTAAAGAAAGGTATTTCTTCATTTTTTCCTCTTCAGGTTGACACCACCCCAGTTATCAGAATTCTTTACGGGAGAAAACGAGAACTGAAAGCCAGGTGGCTACGCTGGCATAAGCTAAGCTATAGACTACCTGCCAGAAAATAGTAGTTCCCCCTAAAGGATTCGGGTAACCCATGTAATCTTTAACATTCAAGTATTGAAAATTGGGTAAAAGATAATAGATTGCTTTTAGAAATATTGTGATCTTAACTCCTCTCTCTAACAATACGTGGTTTAAATATCTTAAATGGTCAGTAACATGACCAACGATCCAGAAGAAGAAAGTCATAGATATGCTGGAAATCGCTGAAGTGGAAATGAGAGAAATAAGAATTGCCACAGCGCTTATAATTATCACTTTTAAAAAAATAAAAGTTACTGCCAGTAAGAACCTGAAGTCGAATCTCCAGCCCTTAATGAATAGAAGAAATAAGAGGCCACAGGACATTAACAGAATATTGAACAGGGAGATAGAGAGAATACCAAAATAGCGACCCCAGATGTATTCCCAGCGCCTCACGGGCCTGGCCATAATGAGAGAGATACTCTTATTCTCCATCTCTCCCAACACCAGACCAACTGCGGCAAAAATAGCGCTCAGGAAAGCGAATATTTCAATCGCCCCCAGTCCGATATCCAGAATCACCCTGGTCTCCTCTTCTGGCGAAAGCATGGAGAAAATAACAGAACTGACTATGACCACCAGAGCAAAAATAAAAATAGTATAGAAAATCCTGTGCCTGATGTTCTCCTTAACCGTATATTCTCCAATTGCAAATATCTTCTTCATTATACGTCCCCGGAGACAGTCTCTGTAAAAAGGTCCTCTAAGCTAACTTTCAATCCCCTCATCTCCACTAATCTTTTCAGTTCTCCCTTATGTAGAATTCCCACCTGGTCACAGACTTTTTCCGCCTCGGTAACAAAATGTGAACTCAAAAGTATTGTCTTACCTTCTTCTTTTAACCTCAGAATCGTCTGGCGCATCTTCTTGATTCCCAGGGGGTCGAGTCCGGAAGTGGGCTCATCCAATATCAGAAGTTCCGGGTCGTGGAGAAGAACCTGAGCCATACCTATCCTTTCCAGCATCCCTTTAGAGAAGTCGGCCAGACGGTCGTTCCTGTTATCCTTAAGGTCTACCAAATCCAGCGTCTCCTCCACTCTCTTTTCTCTCTCTTTCTTAGAAAAGTCATAGAGCTTGCCATAAAAATGGAGTAACTCACTTGCCGTAAGATACATCAGGAAACAGGGAAATTCGGGGAGATAACCAATCCTGGAGAGTAGAGATAGGCGAGGAACCTTCTGCCCGAAAATGTTGACAGAACCTTTTGTGGGAAAGAGTAGACCCACCAGAAGCTTAAGTAAGGTTGTCTTTCCGGAACCGTTCAGTCCTAAAAGCCCAAAAACTTTTCTGTCTTCAATTTCCAGATTCAGATTCTCTAAGGCAGTCGTCTTCTTTGCGCTAAAAAGGTGTTTTCTTATATAGACTTTTGTCAGATCTTCTGTTCTTATGGCCACCATTGGAAAATAAAAAATAGGTTGATGGCCAATTAATTACTTACCAATTATCATGCCAATTTGCTTAATTTCCTTAATTGACACATCAACCTATACAGTGCAAAGGATTACCAGGTGTTGATTACTGTCCCATCCGTAGCGGTGTGGGTGCAATCTACGTTCACCACTCCATCAGCGGCAGCACCATTATAGAACCAACCCCCAGTATCGCCAGCAATAGTTGCCTCTGCAGCCGTGTCGGTATGGCCCAAACCGGCAGGAAGTACAACCTCGGGAACCGCCGTTAAATAGATCGGAGTCGACGTAGTCATCCAGACCAATGTGGCTGGCCAAACGCCATTCTCAGAACCGTAGGCAATGGCCAAGGCTGACCTGAGGGAACCGAGGTTACCCTGAGTCCTCGCCTCCCTGGCTCTATCTATCAAGTTAGCGAATCTAGGGATAGCGATTGCTGCCAGAATACCGATAATTGCCACCACAATCATCAACTCAATCAAGGTAAACCCTTTGCTCTTTCTATGAAATGTCAACACTCTTTATCACCTCCTTTGCTAAAGCTTCAGTCGGTGACCTGCCTGCTCACCGACTCGCAGGCGTCGCTGACCCGTTCCTCCTTATTCGTCGGAACAGCGACCCTCCTTTCCCTTCACTAATATATAATGTTACCACAACTTTTCCACTCTGTCAACCAGTTTGTTCTCTTACCTGCCGACCAGGGCACCCAGCTCAAACATAGGCATATACATAGCAACGGCAATAGCGCCAATGATGACACCCATGAATACAACAATTACCGGCTCAATCATGGAAGTCAGACCGGAAACAGCAGCATCTACTTCCCGTTCGTAAAACTCGGAGATCTTCGCTAACATTGCATCCAGGTTACCTGTCTCCTCGCCCACGGAAATCATCTGGGTTACCATTGGCGGAAAGGCGCCACTCGCTTTCAAGGGGTCGGATATTCTCTCTCCCTCTCGAATAGATTCTTTCGCTTGCAGCACAGCCTTTTCAATAACTCTATTTCCTGAAGTTCTGGCCACAGTCTCCAGAGCCTGAAGTATGGGAACGCCACTCTTAACCAGCGTGCCGAAAGTCTTGGTAAACTTAGCCACAGCTACTTTTCTTAACAGCGTCCCGAAAAGAGGCAGCCTGAGCAACAACCTGTCTATATACATACTCCCTGCCTCTGTCTTATAATATTGTCTTAGACCCACAACAAAAGCAATAAGACCAATGATTACGAAGATAATATACCGTCTGAGAAAATTGCTAAATGCAAGTAGCATCTGGGTGGGAAGGGGCAACCGGGCGCCAGCCTGTTCAAATATTTTGACAAAAGTAGGAACAACCACTATCAACAGGAACGCAGTAACTCCAGCGGCAACAAGGACAATCACTGCTGGATAGACCATTGCTGACTTGATCTTACCCCGCAATGCAGCGGCAGATTCCAGGTAGGCTGAGAGCCTCTCCAGAATAACATCCAGAATACCCCCCAGTTCTCCAGACCTCACCATATTCACGTACAAATCACTGAATACAGTAGGGTGGTGGCTTAGAGCTTCAGTAATCGATGTTCCTGATTCGATATCTTCTCGCACGCTGGCGATAACTTTTTTGAAAGCCGGATTTTCTATCTGCTCCAGAAGGATTGTTAAACCCTGAACTATAGGGACTCCTGCCCCAATCAATGTGGATAGCTGCCGGCTAAATAGAACGAGATCTTTCTGTTTTACCTTTTTCTTAAGGAAGTTTATGCTGTCCAGAATATCTCTGGAAGCACTCTTCTTAATTTCTCCGATTTCCAGAACGATAAGCCTCTGGCCTCTGAGGCGGTCGACAACCATCCTCTGTTCTTTTGCTTCCATCGTTCCGGTCAACACATTTCCCTGTGGGCTCCTGACTTTATAATTGAACAGTGCCATTTCTCACTCACCTCAACCCTTTGTTTTTCATCCCCGTCACCACGCCCTCTTCCTTCCTGCAGATTCTCTTTAAATCCTCAACATCCGGACTCTCTGCCAATGCCTGGGCATAAGTAATCAGCCTGCGCGTGTACAGTTCGGAGAGACTCCAGTTCATTGTCTGCATTCCAAACTTTCCTCCTGCCTGCATCGCGGAAGGAATCTGCTCAGTCTTATTTTCCCTAATCATATTCCTGATGGCCGGGGTAGCCCTCAAAACTTCCACCGCCAGGCATCTCCCCTTGCCACTTGCCCTGGGTAGTAATCTCTGACAGAAAACAGCCTGTAAAACAAACGATAACTGAGAACGAATTTGCGGCTGTTGGTACGGGGGAAAAACATCTACGATCCTATTAACCGATTGTGTGGCATCTGTTGTGTGCAGAGTAGCAAAGACCAGATGGCCTGTCTCAGCGATTGTTAATGCAGAAGCAATAGTCTCCAGGTCACGCATTTCGCCGACCAGGATAAAATTTGGATCCTGACGAAATACATGCTTCAGCGCAGCGGCAAAAGAAGAAGTGTCGCTACCCACCTCCCTCTGGTTAATTATGCAATTCTTATGGGGATGAACGTATTCGATGGGGTCTTCGACTGTAACAATATGTCCACTGCGGTGTTCATTAATGTAATTCATCATTGAAGCAAGGGTTGTCGTTTTACCACAGCCAGTGGGACCGGTTACTAACACCAAGCCCACAGGTAACTTAACCACGTCAAAAACTACTGGCGGCAGTCCCAGTTCCTCAAAAGTCATAAAATAGTTGGGTATTGCTCTCAAAGAAGCACCCACTACCCCTCGTTGCCTGAACACGTTCATTCGCACTCGCCCTACGTTTTTGATTCCAAAGGAGAGATCAAGCTCGTTTGTAGATTCAAATCTCTCTTTCTGTTTATCGGTTAACAGGCTATAGACTAATCTTTGACATTGCTCTTCCTCAAGCTTCTCATATTCTGTAGGGACAAGTTCTCCGTCAATCCTCAAAGTAGGCGGGATATCTACTGTCAGGTGCAAATCAGATGCCCCTTTCTCCATCATTAACTGAAGTAATTCATCAATAGAAACCAAGAATAACTCCTTTCGATGTCATTCGACATCAGCAAAGGTAACCCTCATCACCTCTTCCACTGTGGTTACGCCTGTCAAAAGTTTCTTGATGGCAGCTTCGCGCAGGGTTACCATTCCACTCTCTCTCGCTTTTGACTTGATTAAATGCGTGGATTCCCTGTTCAGGACAAGTTCCCTTACATCGTCGTTAATTTCCATAACTTCAAAGCAAGCTATTCTTCCCCGATAACCGGTGTTACTGCAGTTATCGCATCCCTTGCCTCGATAAAGGGTCACTTTCTTTTTGCCCTTCATCTCTTGTTCTCCAACCCCGATACTGGAAAGAAAATCGGTGGGAACCTCGTAAGGCTCTTTACAATGCTTACAGATTACTCTAACCAGTCTTTGAGCAACAACCATAATTACCGTGGAAGTGGTTAAAAACGGTTCGATGCCCATATTATTCAAACGGGTCATGGCACCTGGAGCATCATTGGTATGCAGAGTAGAGAATACCAGGTGTCCTGTTAATGCGGCATTAATAGCAATCTCGGCGGTCTCCGTGTCCCTGATTTCACCAACCATAATTATATCCGGGTCCTGACGCAAAAATGACCTCAAGCCTGCAGCAAAAGTTAAACCGATGTCCGCTCTGGCCTGAACCTGGTTGATACCTTGCAGGACATATTCCACAGGGTCTTCTATGGTGATGATGTTACGGTCAGGATAATTAAGAGTGCTTAGAGTAGAATAGAGAGTGGTAGATTTACCGGAACCAGTTGGTCCTGTAACCAGGATGATTCCATAAGGCACTTCGATATTTTTCTTATAAATGGAAATAACGTCCGGTTCAAATCCCAGCTTGGTCAAATCGAGACACAAAGAAGAAGCATCCAGAATACGCATAACCACTTTCTCCCCGAAGGACGTAGGCAGAACAGAAACCCTCAAGTCCACCTCTTTATCCATCACCTTAATCTTAATTCTACCATCCTGGGGCAAGCGGCGTTCAGCAATGTCCAGTGACGCCATAATCTTTAACCGGGAAACAACTGCGTTCTGCAGTTTTTTCGGCGGAGAAGAGACTTCGTGCAAGACTCCATCTATTCGATAGCGCACCCTGAGCATCTTCTCATAAGGTTCAATATGGACGTCCGAAGCCCCTGTTTTGACAGCTGCACCCAAGAGAAGATTAACGATCTTAATTATCGGCGCCTCTTCTCCAGCTGCTTCCAGAGCAATTATATCGTCTCCTCCGGCATCGGTCTTTTTTACTACCTCTATATCGCCCTGATCCTTCGCCGAGAGTTCCATCTCTTTTACAATATCTTCCATAGAGCCTTTGGCTCCATAATACTTTTCAATGGCATTCTTGATTTCATTTTCCGAGGCAATCACTACATTAATTTCTTTCCCGGTCATCAGTCTCAGGTCGTCAATGGCAAAGACATTTAAGGGATCGCTCATCGCTATGGTGAGAGTCTTTCCCTCAAGGGCAATGGGAATTAAGGTCTGATGCCTGGCGATACTCTCGGGAACACTCCTGATAACTTCTTCGTGGATCTCCCCGAATTCAGAGAGGCTAACGTAAGATACACCGCACTGTTTACCCAGGAAAGCTAATAAGACATCCTCAGTAATATAACCTAATTCCATGAGAGTCTCGCCCAGCCTACCTCCCCTGATCTTTTCCTCCTCCAACGCTTCCTGCAATTGTTCGGCGGTAATTATCCCCACTTCTACTAACAAATCGCCCAATTTCTTTTTTATTGCCGGACCCTTGGCCATAATTGCTTTAAATCCTTTTTAATTCAGCAAAAAGTTAAAGTAAGCTGACTAATTTTTAGTATACCACAGCGCTATTGCTTTGTCAACAGCTTTCTTCTCAAGCGTGCCTCAACCTGCCGGGGAACCAATCCCTCTACCTTACCTTTCAGGCTAACTACTTCCTTGACTATGCTTGAACTCAGATAAGTATACGCCTCTGCCGGCATAAGGAACACTGTTTCAATATCCGGAGCTAACTTGCGGTTGGTTAATGCCATTTGAAACTCGTATTCGAAGTCGGAAACTGCTCTAAGCCCCCTGATGATAACTTTCGCTCTGTTCTTTTTCACGTAATCGACTAACAATCCGTCGAAATGGGAGACCACAACACCGGAGAGTCCCCTGGTTACAGCTGTCAGCATCTCCATTCGTTCATCTACAGAAAATAGCACATTCTTACCCGCATTTTCAATAACCGCCACTATTACCTGGTCAAATAAGCGAACCGCCCTTTTTATTACGTCGATGTGTCCATTGGTAACCGGGTCGAAACTCCCTGGATAAACAGCAATTTTCTTTTTTTTCATCTTTTTGCTCCTTATTTATGTATCCAATTATCTTATCCCACACTTGCTAGCCCAAATCTTTTTCTAAATTTCTGTTTAAACTTTCGTTTAATTACTCCGTTTTCTGGAAGGGTTAGAACAGGATCTTCGTTAATCAGGCGGAAGGCTGCCTGACGTGCCTGTTCTAATTCATCATGGTCGGAAACAATATTGCCAATTTTGAATTCAGGAAGTCCGTGCTGCTGAGTGCCAAAGAACTCCCCGCCACCGCGTAACCTCAAGTCCTCTTCTGCAATGCGAAATCCATCATTAGTTTCCAACATAATTTGTAATCTTTTTTTTGCTTCTTCTGTTTTAGTTTGTCCCAGTAAAATACAAAGAGATTGTTCAGTGCTTCTACCCACCCTACCCCGCAATTGGTGTAAAGTAGCCAAGCCAAACCTTTCGCTATGCTCAACAACCATCAGGCAGGCATTAGCCACGTCGATACCCACCTCAATTATACTGGTGGTAATCAAAATATCAAATTCCCTGTTCAAAAATTTCATCATTACGCCTTCCTTCTGTTCACTTTTCATTTGACCGTGCAGAAGGCCAACTTTAAAATCTTTGAACACAGTAGCCATTAGTCTCTCTGCCATTTTCACTGCAGCACGCAATTCCAGCTTGTCCGATTCGTTAATTATGGGATAGACAATATAAGCCTGCTGGCCTTTTCTTACGCCATCGATAACCATCTGATAAGCTTCTTCCTCAGAAAGCCTCTGAGTGAACACCTTTCTCCTTCCTGGCGGCAATTGGTCGATTATGGAAACATCCAGATCTCCGTAAACTGTCAAAGTTAGTGTGCGTGGTATGGGCGTGGCTGTCATTACCAGAATATCCAGGTTTTCCCCTTTCTTCCTCAACCTCGCCCTCTGCATAACTCCAAACTTATGCTGTTCGTCAATGACTGCCAGACCTAAATTGGAAAATTTGACCCCCTGTTCAATTAAAGCGTGCGTGCCGATAATTATTTGGGATTCTCCTTGTTCAATCCTCTGGTAAAGTTCTTTCTTTCTCTTCTGTCCCATTCTCCCCATGACCAATTCCACTTTGACCTCTAAGCCTTCCAGCATCTTGCGTAAAGTCAGATAATGTTGTTCAGCCAGAATTTCAGTAGGAGCCATCACCGCAGCCTGATAGCCATTCTCCACAACCAAGAGAAGCGCGGCCACGGCAACTACTGTCTTACCACTTCCCACGTCTCCCTGGAGGAGCCTGTTCATTGGCTTAGGTGACATAAGGTCATTAAAAATTTCTCTGATTACTCTTTTCTGTGCAGAAGTAAAATCGAAAGGCAATTTCTCTCTGAAAGCCGTTAACAGATTCTTTTTCAACTCATATTTCCTATTCTTGTTTACAACTTTTACCTGTCGTTTTCTCAACGCCATAGCCAATTCCCAGAAGAAAAACTCTTCAAATACCAGTCTTCTCCGGGCAACCCCTCCCTTCTGCCAGTTGGAAGGGAAGTGCATATTATATATAGCATCTGGATAAGGCATGAGTTCATATTCTCTGACGATGCTCGGGGACAGTGTCTCTTTTAAAAATGAAACATAATAATCGAGCGTTCTCTTAATCAGCGTCCTTAAGAAACGCAAATTTAACTTTGCGGTAACTTGATATATGGGGACAATTCTCTTAGTATGAATTAAGTCATCTTCCTTTCCTGTTAGTTTCTCGTAGGTGAAATTGGAAATCTGCAAATCGCGAAAGGTACGTTCAAATTTGCCGTGTACAACAAGTGAAGTCCCCACAGGCAGAGAGTCTTTCAAGTAGAACTGGTTAAAGCAGATCATTGTTGCCTTGCCAGTGCCGTCTTCAAGGAGGATTTTTAGGAGGGGCTTACCGCCCCTGGTAGGTATGATTTGGTGTTCAGTAACTACTGCCAGAACAGTAGCTTCTTCCCCATCGTTTATTTGTGCCAACAGTTTTAGATGGGCGCGATCTTCGTGACGGAAGGGAAAATAAGTAATAAGGTCTCCTACTGTTTCAATGCCGATTTTTTTCAATATTCTTGCTCTCTCGGGGCCCACACCCTTTAAGAACTGAACCGACATACTCAAATCTTTCATGATAATCACAAAAATAGTACGGTAGAACCTAACCCTTTGCAGCCAGAAAGCCAGTTTGTTCGTCTCTGGCAATTTTTTGACGCTGCGGGAGCCATCTCTCCACATAGGCAAAAGCAAACTCCTCCCCGATAAATCGGGAACTCGCACAAGCTTTTGCTTAATGAGAAATATAGCCGAGATGGCTTCCTCACTAAAAATTGCAATGTTCCTCACAAACTACTTTCTGACTGCAGGTCTTCGTATCCTTGGTATCAAAATATTCTTGCAATTATTTTTATATTTTGCTAAACTAACCAAAATTTTACAGGAGGAAACAATTGCCTAAGAAATGTGTAATCTGTGGTAAATCTGTGCGCTCCGGCTCTAATATCAGCCACTCCCATCACAAAACGAAACGGAAATTTAGGCCCAATTTGCAGAAAGTAAACATAATTCTGGATGGAAGAAAGAAGAAAGCCTACGTGTGTACTCAATGCATTACCGCAGGCAAAGTTACAAAATCCGCCTGAAGTCATCGCCAATTCAAAAAGGAAAACTCAAAGAACAGAGATAACCATAAACAGGAGACCCGATACCAGCGAGATAATATCTCTTGAGGGCAAAATCTAAAATATACCTGTCTCCGGTAAAACCGAGACCCCAGGTATAACTTACTTCCCTCTTTTCGCTAAAATTCTCACCGAACATGCCACTACGAAGAGAAATATTGCGAGGAAGAACGTACTCCAGACCCAGGTGGTAAACTGCCAGCGAGTTCCGACCCTCATTCTTTCTTGCATAAAATCTCTGCTCAAAATCGGAAGCAAAAGTCAAAAATTCCGCCATTTTTATCCCCATACCTACTCTGAGATTTAATGGCAAGGGGTCGGAACGGTAATCACCCCAGTAGATGTAAGCAGGACAATTCTCCAGGGAGATTCCCAACCTTAATCGTGGCGAATAAGTATAAATCATCCCCCAATCTAAACCCCATCCATTTCCGTAAGAGATATTTGCCTCAGGTGAGGGGGTATTTTGAGCAATTCCCAGCGAGCCATGAAGATAGCTTATATTCATCCCGAAAGAGATGTTTGGGCTGTAAGGTATAGCAAAGGAGAGCGTGTATTTACTAATGTTAATCTCTCTCTCGGAGTAAGGGGGTTTATCTTCTTCTCTAAAAGTGGATAACGGACGCCAGCTCAATGCTCCCAGACTGCTACAAAAAGATAGATAAGTGAACCACCTCCCCTGCAAGGGCTCTCTGTTTACAACGTCCTCTCCTTTCCCTTTACTCCGTGCCAGATCAAACATAAAAGTAGACAGATTGCTCTCTAAGAAAATTAGTCCAGCAGGATTCCAGTAAGGAGCATCGGCATTGTCCGCCAAAGCAACAAACGCTTCTCCCATTCCGCTCGGCCTGGCTCCTATAGGTATCCCGTCGAAAGAATTATACAGAATAGGAGAAGACTCTTTGGCAAAACAAAAAATAGCCGAAAAGAATATTAAACAACCAATAACAAGAACTTTCAATTCGCCCTCCTTGGCGCAAAATTCTATAATTCATTACACTATTTGACTGTTTTTTCTATTGTTGCTCCTCCCAGAACCACATCTCCATCGTAAAAGACTACTGCCTGGCCAGGAGTAGCCGAACGCACCGGCTTCTTAAATCTCACCAATACTTTGTCCTCACCTATGGAAGAGACTACCGCTTCTTCCCCTGCATGATTATATCTTATTTTAGCTACTACGTCCAGATTTCCTTTTATTTCTTCCGACGATATAAGGTGCAAGTCCTTTGCAATAAGTTCCTGAGAAAATAGTTCCTGTTCAGGACCCACTACAATCCTGTTGTGCTCAGGGTCGATGGAAACTACATAAAAAGGTCTCCCATAAGCTCCAATTCCTCTCCTCTGTCCAACCGTATAACAAGCTACGCCCTCGTGTTCACCCAGAACATTTCCCTTAACATCGACTATCTCCCCGGGAAGCGAAGGAAAGTGGAATGACAAAAATTTTCGGTAATCTCCCTCTACAAAACATATTTCCTGACTTGCTTTCTTATCAGTCACAGGCAAGCCGAATTTCCTGGCAATCTTTCGCACCTCTTTTTTTCCGTAACCTCCCAAAACCATTAAGATTCTTGCCATCTGCTCTTGTGCAAGAGTATATAAGAAGTAAGACTGTTCCCCATTCTCTTTCACTCCTTTTTTCAAAAGATATCCTCGGGAGTTCTTTTCTATTCTGGCGTAATGGCCTGTGGCTAAATATTGCGCCTTTAACTCTTTTGCCTTTTCCAACAGGAGCTTGAATTTTATCTCCCGATTGCAAAGAATACAGGGATTGGGAGTCCTGCCCCTCTGATATTCCTGGCAGAAACGGTCAATAACCTTATCCTGGAATTCTTTCTGGAAATTCAGGACATAAAAGGGAATTTTCAACTTGAGCGCCACACTTCGGGCATCATTGATCCCTCGCAAACTACAACAGCGATTCCCTCCAAAGGATGGATGATCAGTCTCCTCACAAAAAGGATACAGATACATAGATATCCCGATTACATCGTATCCTTCGTCTTTTAATATTGCTGCTGCCGTCGAGGAATCGACTCCGCCAGACATTGCTACCACT
>JABAOH010000982.1_pt1 | contig 45952 bp, 38 predicted proteins | sample 7062181 | NCBI WGS metagenome assembly JABAOH01 (sample SAMN14538630, study PRJNA623070) | marine sediment metagenome | biome: marine biome [ENVO:00000428]; feature: marine pelagic biome [ENVO:01000023]; material: deep marine sediment [ENVO:00002113]; isolation source: pool of 5 deep marine... | reverse complement strand
GTTGACGTAATGACCGGCCAGGCCACTTCGTCCACAGCGCTCCGGGCGGCGGCCGTGCGGGGTTTGCCCTCCTGCATGTGCCGGTAGATGTTCTCCACGATGACGATGCCGTTATCAACCAGCATGCCCAGGGCCAGGATGAGGGAGAAGAGGACGACCATGTTGAGGGTGATATCCCCGCCGGTCAGGAAAATAAACGTCATGAGCATGGAGTAGGGAATGGCGATGGAGACGAAAACCGCCGAGCGTCCGCCGATGAAGATGAAGATGACGGTCAGAACCAGGATGAGGCCCGAGATAATGTTGTTCTCGAGATCGGCCACCAGCAACTTGACATCCTGGGACATGTCCGAGGTCAGGTCGATTTTCAACGCAGGAGGCAAGAGGGGTCGCATCTCGTCAACAGCGCCCTTGACTCCCTCGACCACCTTGAGGATGTTTTCGCCGCTGCGCTTCAGCACGGCGAGGGTAACGCTCTGCTCCTCGTTGATCCGACTTCGGGTGAGCGGATCCTTGTAGCTATCCTTGATGAAGGCCAGATCGCGCAGGTACACAGGTTTTCCGTTCTTCACGAAGGCGACGATGGAGAAGATCTCCGATGGGTGCTTGAAATCCTCGGGCACACGGACCAGGTATTTGGTTGGGCCGATGTCCATACTGCCGCTCGGCATGTTGACGTTTCCGCGTTCAACGGCGGTTATCAGGGTGGAGAAGGGGACATTGTATGCGGCGACACGATCCAGGTCAAACTCAACGTGAATCTCCCGTTCCAACCCGCCCGTGATCCGTGCCTCCAGGACTCCCTGCACGGACTCGATGCGGTCCTGGAGATCATCCGCGAAGGTCTTGAGTCGGCGCAGGCTGAAGGGGCCGGAGAGGACTACCCGAATGACGGGGATGTCGGAGAGGTTCACCTCCGTGATAATGGGTTCGTCGGGAAGATCAGCGGGAAGGTCGTCCTTAGCCTGGTCGACCTTATCCCTCACCTTCTGGAGCGCATCGTCGATGTCCACCTTGGGAAGGAATTTGACGGCAACGGTGGAGAGTCCTTCCTCAGAAGTGGAGCGCATCTCCTCAACGTCCGAGAGCCCCTTGAGCTTTCGCTCAATCGGGATCGTAATCAGCTTCTCCATGTCCGCGGGGGCTACGCCCTCATAGGTAGTGGTAACGAAGATGTACGGGATAGTGATATCCGGGAATGACTCCCGTGGCAGGGTTACGTAACAATAGAGCCCGGCGAGAACAATGAAAATCATGAGCGCTAAGACCGCGGCTTGGCGTTTCAGGGCGATGTGATTGACGATCATTGTACCTGGACCTGCATACCTTCCTCTAACTCTGTCTGGCCGTTCACTATGACGTGGTCACCGACCTCCAACCCCTTGGTGATTTGGATGCGATCGCCCTCAATGACCCCTATTGCAACGGTTCGTGCGTAGGCGATGCCGTCTTTTTCCACGAAGACAATCCGCTCACCGCCTTTATCGACGAGGGCGAACAGGGGAACAACGAGGGCGTCGGGGATAACCCTGCGCAGGAAGGTGACCCGAGAGATCATCCCCGGTCGAATTTCGTGTTTCGGGTTTTCGATGAGGACCCTGACGTGGAAGGTCTTGGTGGCCGGGTCGGCCTTGTAAGCCACGAAGTCAACGATACCGGTTAGCTGGCGTTCCGGGAAAGCGTCAACCGTAAGCAAGGCCTGCTGTCCAACGCGAAGGTACCGAACATCGAGCTCGGGAACGTTGACGTTAATCTTAATTTTATCCAGGTTGACCAGATCCGCAACGGGGTCGCCTCTATCCACGAATTCGCCCACATCCACGTGGAGGTAGTTGACGAGGCCGTTGATAGGCGAACGTAAGAATCCCCGTTCATACATGACCTTGGCCCTGCGAAGATTGGTCAAGGCAAGGGTGCGTTCGTTTTCGCTGCGGTCCAACTCCTCCTTGGCAATGACCTTGCGTTCGAAGAGCAGTTTTCGGCGCTCATAGACCTTGTCTGCCAAGTCGAAGGAAGCCTCAGCTTGATCCAATGCGGCCTTGAGGGTTGAGACGTCAATCTGGGCTATGAGCTGGCCCTCCCTTACGCGGTCCCCTTCCCTGGGGTCTATCACCTCGACGATACCGTCTGTTTCCGAGGCCAAGCGGACGTCCTGCCAGGCCTCGGTTTCACCTGGAAGAACGAGCACGTCCCTCACGGGAGTGGGCACAACGGTGATCACGGACACCTTTGTTCGCCTGACCTGCGGCTGGTTGTTCTTGGTCTCGATCTTCCCCTCCGAGCGGTCGCAGCCGGTCAACAAAATCAGGGTTAGGAAGAGGGCCGAGAGGGTAGAGAAGTAATCAAGCTTGCGTCTCATCTGTCGCTTTCCTTCCTTGGGGGTCATAAAAAGGAGCTCTGACCGTGGGGTTGCCTCCTGGATGGTGCCCTATGCCTTGAGACCGTCCAAGAAGATCCTCACGAGGGTATCGACCACTTCCTCATATGGAAATGGGAGCGGTGGTCCGCTTATGGATGCCTCTTGGTCCGCCAGATACATGTTCGCCGTCTCGATGAAGAGCTGCGCCGCAATCTGAGGTTTGACCTTCCTGAACGCCCCGTCCTCAATCCTCTGTTGGATATAGGGACTCAACAGCTGGGGGAGCGGTCCTGCATCTCCTCCCTGGTGGAAGATCTCACCGAAGCGTGGGCCTTCCATCGCACTGAAAATGCCCAGCCGGACGATCCTTCGATCTTGTCTTCCGTGCTTGATGACGTGCAGGGCAAAGGCTTTGAAGACCTCAACATCATCCTTTTCAGCCATCTTGCCCTCAATCTCCGGTAGTACCGGATACTGGCTGAACAGCTCTATTAAAGCCGCGCGGTAGAGGTCCTCCTTGGTCTTGAAATGCTGGAAGATGAGGGTTTCGCTTACGTTAGCCAGCTCAGCGATTTCCCTAGTTCTGGTTCCGCTGAATCCCCTCTCGGCAAACAGGGTGAGGGCGGCATTGATTATCTGTTTGCGCCTCTCTTCACCACTTAGGCGTTCATTCTTCTTCTTTCCCTTCCCCATACCAGCCACCAAACTTAGTGCTTCGATTCGCACATACTAAGGACGTATTTTCGGGTGCAGAATTTGAGTAAATGTTCACTCCATTCGGCTTGAGCTCATGCCCGAACGGATCACTAAGTCATGAGTAAATATGTTCGTGATCGAACTGATGAAACGAAGAACTTAGTAAGTGATTACTTATATAATAACAATCATCGGCTTCCATTTCAAGGGGTTTCAGTGTAATTTTTCATTCCAGGCTAGATTGCCTTTCAAGGGTCTCGTAAGAGGCGGATAGAAGGGTCAGCCCCTGTACTATAGCATTTGATTTGGTATGCTTCCTCGTCGAAATAGGACCGTTGTTGAATATGTTGAATAAATCTCATCCATTCCGGCAAAAAGGGTAATTTTACCCCATCCAATCTCCCTCCGCTTGCCCAGCCCAATCCCCTAAATCCCCGTTAAATCCAGATTGTGAAAATTTCTCCCGCCCGCAAAATTTATCCGGATTTGATTGGAATTAACCACAAGAGACCGAGATTTCACACTAATGCCAAAGGAACGGCTCTATTTACCTGACGTGGAAAATAATCAAAGAGGGCAGGGGGCCAGCGTATAGGAGCGCGTTGAATTCTTCTAACGTGAGGCCGGCCTGACGGATTATTGCGCGCAAGGTAAAGTTTGGAATTTCTCTATGGTTGGGCACAGTAAGGCGGCGATATGGGGGCTTCTCGTTTCTTCAGATAAAGTAACTGCCTGTTTGGTGATCACACGGTAGCCGATTTTCGCTAAGGCTTTGCAGACTTCGTTTCCAGAAAGAAGCGGCAACTTACTCGAGTCGCAACCTCGACAATTTCCTCATCTATGGGAGGCGGGATCGGTTCGTCATGTTTGTTTAGGCTTTCGAGGTAGCCACGAATCGCGTCTTGAATGTTTTAGATCGCTTCTTTTCTTGTCTTCCCTGTGAAAATGCAGCCCTGTAAGGAGGGACATTCGACGGCATAGGCCCCACCTTCATCCTCTTCAATGGTGATTCGATATTTCATCTGCCTTTCTTCTCGATTCTCTTCTTTTTCGGGAAAATATCATATCCCCCTACTTACACTTCGCAAAACAGTTGAAGCAGTTTCGCGAGCAGAGGGGGTCACCCATTAGTTGCGCCCTACCAAGGTCGCGCGAGGGGAAAAGGTAGTCTGTTGAAAAATGATACTTTTTTCCGAAAAATATAGCGAACGCTATGGAAGGGGGGTCGAGGAGGTCTGGTAATAGCCAATCATCGGCTTTTTTCCCCTTTCTGAGATACTGGAGGAGTTCGTCTGCTTCTATGGTCTTGAGAACCTGAGCCTTGCCTAGCCAACGAACCACCTCTAACGGACGATGCCACTATTATCAGAAGAAAAGTTTGACACACAATTCGCACTCCTCTATACTCCGCTGAGCGAAAATGGAATTTTTATCAATAACACAGAGGGGGTAGAAATGGAAAAGATAGCCAATCTCAAAGACATCAGAAAAGGTGGGTCACTGAACTTCAACTATAAGGGTAAAAAGGCCATCCTGATCAGGACCAAGAAGAACGACCTAGTTGCATATGTTGCCGTTTGCCCACATGAAGGAGGGGGTATAGAGTGGGATGAGACAATTGATAAGGTACTATGTGAGTGTCATATGTCCCTTTTCAACGTTAAGGACGGCTCCGTATACAGACACAGCTCAGTTTTCGAACTGGAACAAGGCTTAACCAAGATAGAGATTTTAGTTGACGAAATGAAGAACATTTTCGCCCTCTGAAAAGCGTAGAGAGGAGACAGAGATAGGGGTCGCAAGATGGGGGTCGCATCTTAAATATTAAATAAACGACGTTAGTGGACGTTCGTGCAAAAAGTGCTTAGCAAGACGGTTACGAAATGAGATCAAACCTCACCATTTGACATTCCCGACTAAGCTCATATTTCTCCCATCTAATTTCCACTAATTTAACCAGCCCAATCCTCAAAACCCCTATACATTGTGACTTATTTTCTTGACACACAACCCCTTTTCTCCTGTCCTTCCCCTATCAATAAGCGAGTTCTTATTGCTCAATCCTTCTTGGGCTGACAACCTCACCCAGAGAATCGTCCGGTATCTCAGAGGTCAGCCAATCACTGCCGTATGGTAATTCAACGGCCGCCACGAGCTAGAATTACCGGTAATCGTTTGACAATTTCATGTCGATAGGAAAGGTCGAGGTTAGCATATCTTGTTTTCAATGAAAAGAAGTACAAACCCGAAACAGTTGCCTATCGGCCCAATGGAAGCACTCTGCAATCCCGGGAGCACGAAAGCTTCTGAAAATCTAGTGATTCGCTCGCTCATGCGGTTCAAGCCAATGACCTAGGTTTGAACCAAATCCCGAGGCCGTTCAAACCCGGGGATGCTGACGTTATCCTCAATGTGGTTCAAAATCCAGGTAGCGATTGACACCACCACCAGGTAAACGCCTCCAACAATAAAAAAGATCTCCGTGTATTTGTAATGTAACGAAGCCAGTATCTTACCTTCCCCCGTAAGTTCAATGCAGGTTACCATATAGGCCAGCGAAGAGTACTTGATGAGATAGATGAGCTCGTTGCCGCTTCCGGGCAAAGCACGGCGGATGGCCTGGGGCAGAATGATCGAGGACACCGCCCGCAGCCTGCTGAAACCGAGCGACTGTGCCGCCAGCAACTGACCTTTTTTGATTGAAAGCAGGGCCCCGCGGACATACTCTGAGTGGTAGGCACCGCTGCAGAAGGTAAACCCGATAAAGGCGGCCATGAACGGCGAGAGAAAGATGCCTAGGTAGGGTAGCCCAAAATACCATAGATACAATTGGACCAGAAGAGGAAACCCCCGGAAAAACAGGACATAGAATCCCGCAAGCCGCTTTAGTATAGGATGGCCGTAAACCCGGAGCACTCCTGACAAAATGCCGATGGCAAGACCGCACACAGCAGATGGCAGGATCAGTTGGACGCTGACCCAGAGTCCCCGCAGGAGTGCAGGCACTACTTCCTGGCGGATAAACAGCAGCTCTTCCATGGTTTAACCGGTTCCCTTGTGGAGCTGATTGATTTTGGCGCAAAATTCCCGTGTCCGCTCACAATCGGCGTTCGAGAGAATTTTTTCCGGAGAACCCCGTTCCAAAATGACGCCGTCATCCATAAATAGGATTTCCTTGGCCAGAGACTCGGCGAACCCGAATTCATGGGTGACGAGGAGCATGGTCATCCCGCCGCCGGCCAAATCCCGGATCACCGAGTGGACCTCGCCGATCAGCTCGGGGTCAAGGGCGGAAGTCGGCTCATCCAAAAGCATGACCTCGGGATCCATTGCCAGCGCTCTTGCAATGGATACCCGTTGTTTCTGGCCCCCTGAAAGCTCGGCGGGATATTTCATCACATGGTCCTTCAGACCCACCCGTTCCAGTTCGGCCAGGGCCCTTTTTCTGGCCTCACTTTTTGACATTTTCTTTACCCGAACGAGCGCGATTTGAACGTTTCGGAATGCGGTAAGATGATCAAAAAGGTTGAAATCCTGAAAAATCATTCCAACCTTCTGACGAAACGCATACAGTTCCCGCTTACTGCTATAGTCGATCTCCTGGCCGTTCATCCAGATGCGTCCCTCGTCGAATTGGACCAAGAAGTTGATGCAGTGCAGTAACGTACTCTTTCCGCTTCCCGAAGGGCCGATCAAGCATTTAATATCTCCCTTGTGGAGTTCCAGCGAGACCCCCTTCAAGATTTCGTGTTCACCATACCGTTTCCTGATGTTCTGGACATTGAGTACCGGTTCTGTCCCTATCATCACCACCGCCCTCCTCAGCGAGAGTAACCCTTGATCGCTACCTTTTCTTCCACAAGATGAAAGACCTTGGTGCCGATATACGTCAATGCAAGAAAAATGAGGCCCGCCAGAATATAAAGCCAAAAATGCTGGTATGTTCTTGATGCTACGTGGTTACAGCGGGCCATAATCTCGGCCACCCCGAGTGCATAGGTAATCGCTGAATCCTTCATAATAATTGTGTATTCATTGGTCCATCCCGGAATCGCCAGGCGCAGGGCCTGGGGTTGAATGATGAATACGATCGCTTTCAAATCGCTCATGCCGACGGCTCTGGCTGCCTTCAACTGGCCTTCCGGCAGGGACAGAATGGCTCCACGCAAGATCTGCGACTGGTAAGCGGAACTGATTAAACCCAGGACGATAACGGAGACTAGAAACGGAGAAAGCTCTACCTGAAGTGAGGCCAGTATCCCGAAATAGAAAAGAAACAGTAGAACCAGCAGGGGAATGCCGCGAAAGAACCACACATAAATTCCCACCAGACGTCGAATCTGGCGATTGCCGTAAACCTGAAGGACAGACAAGATCAGCCCCAAGAGCAAGCCTATGAATAGGGCCCCTCCAACAACGGTCATCGTCACCCCGATGCCCGGCAGGATATAGGGGAGGCCTTCCATGATGGCGGTCATGCCCTTGGATATCGACATGGGTACGTCATTCGGTTAGGTATGTGATGGCAAATTCCGGCAAGGCCTATTTTGAGCGGCATCAACACGGCAAACCACAAATAAAAACGGGAAGGGCCTATCGGAACCGTATGCCTCCCCGTTAGCTTGAAAACCCATTCAGGCTTTATACCCTTATTTTTCCGCAAACCATTTCTTCACGAACTTATCCCATGCAGGAGAAGCTTGCAGACGTTTCAGGCCCTCGTTCAAGGTGGCACGCAAATCGTTGTCTTCCTTGCGAACGGCGTAGCCGTAATCTACATCAGGCTGGCCGTACCGTCCGACCGCCTTTACTTGCAATCCCTTGTCCTGAGCCTCTTTCAGTGCAGTATTGGAAACTGCGGCGCCGTCGATTCGACCGTTGGCCACGTCTTCGATTGCAAGGGGTGTCGTATCGTACTGCCTGAGTTCGAACTTATATCCCTTCTTCAACAGGTTTTCGGTTATCCATTTGGATTCGGCACTTCCCCGCAGAAGACCGATTTTTCGGCCCGGTTTGAGGGCCTCTTCCACAGTAATAGTGGAGTCGTTTCTCACCACCAGATACTGAATGACTTTCCAGTAAGGAGTGCAGAAGTTGACCTGGGCCTGGCGTTCCGGCGTAATACTCATGCCCGAGGCGATGAAATCTATCTTCTTGGCTTTCAGGGAAGGAACGATGGCGGCCCAGTCGGTCGCCTGGTGTTTGACCTTGAACCCCATTTCCTTTGCGATCCAATTGATGGAATCAATGTCAAAACCCGCTGCCTCTCCCTTCTTGTCAATGAAGGTAAACGGCGGGTAGGCGGCGTCAAATCCATTGATATAAACCTTTTCCGCAGCAAGTCCTGTGGACAGACCGAGACAAATCGTGCACAATAGTGCAACTTCCGTAATGAAGAGAGCCCTGCTTTTCATAACGATACCTCCTTGTCAGTGGAATTGATGAGTTTTGCCTTCTGCCACGTGAGATATAATCTCCCGGGGCGGACAATAAATTAGCCTCGCATTAGATCATATTTATGCTGATAAGTCAACATTAGATTTACTCGCGGTAGCGTATCTTAATTTGTGTCAGGAAACAAAATGGGGTACCATCTTAACGGCCAAATTAGGAGAAGAAAGGAACGGTAAACGGGGTCACATCTTCACTTGTCACGTGGTGCTTGATATATAAAGGACGAGAGGGTTGAATCTCACCATTTGGCATTCCAGATTAATCTCTGTTTCTTTACCGTCCAATTTCCCTCGACTCGCCTGTTTGAATCCTAAAGCCTCCCATAAATCCAGATTGTGAAAATTTTTCACCTCCCTCGCAAAAATTACCCGGATTTAATTGGAATTAATTCCAAGCTATCCGGATTTCATAATAATTCCAAAGGATTAGACGTAATGGCCCACTGGCACAAGATATGCTAAATTTTTAGTGTTTATCCTCAAAAACTGAAATGGGATGAAAGAGCGGTTTAAATGAGAAATAATATGACCATTCCCCATCTCTCCAAATCCCGTTTTCTTGCCGGGCTGCAGTGTCCACTCCGGCTGTGGTATACGTGCTATGAGCCGAAACTCGCGTCTGAAACCACTCCGGCCCAACAAGCCATCCTTGACACCGGCCATGAAGTGGGTGAATTGGCCAGGGATCGGTATCCAGGGGGCAAGTTGATTGATGAGGATCACAACAAGCTCACGGACGCGATTCGATCTACAGAAGAGGCACTGGAAAGCTCAAGCATAGCTGCGATCTACGAGGCAACTTTCGCTTACGACGGCGTCCTCATTAGGGCCGATATCCTGGAAAGGTCTGGTAATGGAGCCTGGAATCTCATCGAGGTGAAATCCGGAACGGGTGTTAAAGATTATCATGTCCCCGACGTTGCTATCCAACACTACGTCCTGACCGGGGTCGGCTTTGAACTCGAACAGGCTGGAATTCTCAGCCTTAACAACGAATATATATATGACGGTCGGAAACTGGACCTGGAGGCGCTGTTCACATTCGAAGACCTTGGCGACCGGGTCGCTGGGAAGCGTGAGGAGATCGCAGCGGGAGTGCAACGCCTGAAAGCGATGCTGGAGCGGGCAGCCCCCCCGGCGATTGATCCCTCAAGACATTGTCGTAGCCCTTACGATTGTGAGTTCTACGATCACTGCAGGAAGACCATGCCCGAGCACTGGGTGATGCAGCTATCGGGCATAAGAAAAGAGCGGCTTGACGAGCTGGCGGAGAAAGGGATCAGTGACATCCGGGATGTTCCGGAGTCCTTTCCCCTTTCCGCATTGCAGTCTCGAATCAGGCAATGTGTCATTCGCGATAGTGATTACGTAGGGTCCGAGCTGAAATCGAACCTCAAGGAATACGAGTATCCGATCCATTTTCTGGATTTCGAGACCATCAACCCCGCCATCCCCCGGTACGCCAACACCCGCCCCTACCAGGTTATTCCCTTTCAGTTGTCCGATCACGTCCTCTCCAAAGAAGGCTCTTTAACTCATAGGGAGTATCTGTGCGGTGAGGATAAAGACCCTAGGGAGGAACTGGCCGAATCTCTCCTCGACGCACTCGGTGAAAAGGGAGACATCTGCATCTATGGGAATTACGAGAAGGAGGTAATTTCAGGGTTGGCGGATTATCTGCCACACCAACGAAATTGCTTGACAGGGCTACTTCCCCGGTGCCGGAACCTGTGCCGGGTGATTCAAAGAGGCTACTATCACCCTAAGTTTCATGGGGCGTTTTCCCTAAAGAGTGTCCTGCCAGTAATTGTGCCTTCCATGTCCTACGAGGACCTCTCCATTCAGGAGGGGGGTCAAGCCGGGGTGGAGTATCTCCGAATGATCGATCCTGAGACACAACCCAATGAGAAAGAAAGCATTCGAAGAGCACTTCTCGAGTATTGTCGACAGGATACCCTCGCCATGGTCAAAATTCGGGAGGAACTCCTGAAACGCTGTGGTTGACCAAAAGGTTAACACATAAGCTTTTGAAGTTGCGGCATCATCCGCGGGTCCACGCCAGCCATCCTCAATGCAGGCTTCTCTTCGAGATAAAAAAATTCCGCACCCTCTAGACCTATTGGCATGTGTATTGCTTTTCTCATACCAAAAATCCCTGTGAGCTCGAGATCGCTTGCAGCCGTTGAGCTATTGATGGGGAGAGGTAAGGCTTACTTATGCCCCAAATGTATCCCACAGACATTGAAGCCCTTCCCGAAGCCACCGAGGGTGAAAAGAAGGTATTCCGGTTCCTGAGAGAAACTGCCAGGCCTGGTGATGCCTTCATCTGTTGGCACGAACCTGACATCAAGGGTCAGCGGCCCGATTTTGTCCTGTTCAGTAGGGATCATGGACTGCTCGTGCTGGAGGTCAAGGATTGGGCTGTCGAGCAGATTCGCCACGCCGATTCCCATTTCTTCAGGATTTTTTCTGGGGGCGAGGAACTGCCCAGGACAAACCCGGAGAAGCAGGCCAAGCGCTATTCCGACCTGTTGAGGGACCGCCTCCGAGCAATCCCCTCACTCCGTGAGAGAGATACCAACCACAGAGGGCAGCTGAAAATTCCCATCGGCCGCGCAGTGGTTTTCACCAACATCTCAAGAGAGGACTACACGCGCTGGAATCTCCACCACATAATTCCCCCGGGAAATGTCCTTCTCCAGGATGACCTGGACCCCTGCGGGGAGATCCTCCGAGACCCATCCGGGCAGAAATTCAGAAAGCGCATCGAACGTATGTTTCCCTTCCCTTTTGGAGGTCTGACCGATACCGAGTTTTACAAGATGAAACACGCCATCTGGCCAGAGGTGCACATCGACCTTCCGGTGAGGGACGGTGCCGGCAAGACTCGCTTCCAAACCGAAGTCATGCGGCTGGATGAGCAACAGGCGCGGCTTGCCCTGAGCCTCAAGCGCGGCCACTGGATCATAAAGGGACCTCCCGGAAGCGGCAAAACCCTGGTCCTGGCTCACCGGTGCTGCCATGTGAAGAAGGATGACCAGGCGGTAAAGAGGATACTTTTTGTCTGCTACAACATCGTGCTGGTGAGCTACATCAAGCGCCTCATCCAGGAAAACGGCGTCGGGGTGGGTGAGGGAGTCAAGGTCTGTCATTTCTTTGACCTCTGTTCTCAAATCGTGGATGAAAAAATCCACTACGAAAAAGAGGATAATGACTACTACCGAGCCTGGATCGAGTTGGCACTGGAATCGGTTGGAAACGGGGAGTGCCATCTTGAGCCTTTTGACGCGATTTTCATTGACGAGGCCCAGGACTTCAACGATGACATGATAAGGGTGGTGTTGGGCCTGCTCAAGCCGAAGGGAGACCTGGTGATTGCTCTGGACCCTTACCAGGAAATTTACAGGCGCAAGAGCAGCTGGAAAGAATTGGGCATCCAGGCGTCAGGAAGGAGCCGGTATCTCCGCAACGTCTACCGGAACACGAGGGAAATTTTCGAGTTCACCCAGCGATTCATCGGCGAAAATCCCGGCACTCGGTCGCACAAGGGGCATTTTCCCTTTGAGTCTGCTATGCACGGGCCAAAACCGGAACTGCGGCGGTTCTCAGATCACGGGAAATTGGAGGATTTTGTCATCGATGACATCTCAAAACAGATAGACCAAGGCGAGTTCAAGCGCTCTGAAATTGCCGTCATCTACGATAATAAAGCCTATGGACCCGGAGGCTTTCAATACAACCAGAGCTATACACCTGGGGAACTCGCTGCAAAACTTGAAGCCGCTGGAATCCCATCGAAATGGGTCTCGCGGGATGTTCGGTCCAAGGAGCTCTTTGACATCACCACTGACCGCGTAAGCGTGGTATCCATTCACAGTTCCAAGGGAATCGACTACGACCTGGTCTATCTGCTCGGCATGGATGGCTTAAACCCCACAGAGGCCACCCGAGACCAGCTGACCCGCCTCGCCTATGTCGCCATGACGAGGGCAAAATACAGGCTTGTCATTCCTTACGTGCATGAAAGTGACTTCATCGGCGGGATGAAGGGATGCCTGAAGGCCAGGTGAGAATAGTAAAGTCTCTCCGCTCCCCCCTTGACATTTACTCCCTTATTTTGATCCTCACCTTTTTGACCGCATCTGAGACTCACTCCTGCTCACTTCAACGTAAGAAAATCCAAAGAACTCCGTCTATTTTCAGCAAATCAAGGATCCCGATGATCAATTAGGATAGGTTTGACCGGATCTGACACACCTTGGGTGTACACTCTTAGAAAAAGCAAGGACCATAGAATAAGGAGTTTGTATGAACAGAGTGTTTCTCGGGTACCGGAGCGGGGATGGGGAAGAGGTGTGGGTTAAGCCGATACGATTCCTCTGTATGCTGGTTCCATCCAAACGATTTTGCGAGGCCGAGTTTAAGTGCGATCGGGTGAAAATTTGTCGGCCCTCGCAGCCGAAGCGAAATTCAATATTTGGGTGATGAAGCATGGCGTGAACCCGAAACTTCTGCAACCATCAAAGAAAAAGGAGGGCTGCGGTGAGTCGAGATGCACGTTTAACCATGATCTCCTGGGGTTTTCGGTATGGTAGAGAGGTGCAGGGGGTCAGCCCCTGCACCTTGCCACCCTTTTAGAAACGAGGGAGATCTCCCGGAACAAGAGGAGGGGATACAATGAAATATTCGTGGAAAGGCATAGGTTTTGGTCTCGTATTAGTCACCATAATCGCTCTGCTGACCATATTTTCCCCTGGGAATAGATCTCACGCAGGGCGAGCCATTCACTTGAGCCCTTTGACTCCAAAAAATACGGCCAATCTCGGAGCAGCGCGTTCATCCCAGGATGAGCCCCATGGAGGTTTATTTAGCGGGGGGAGCGGAGAGGCAATCGAAGACGCTGTAGTTATAAACACCACCAACTCAATGGTTGGTGTCGCTGCCGAGTACGTCTACGTCTCCAGCAAATGTGGCCGCCGAAACGTCGATTGGACTTTGAAATCGCAAGCGTGCATTGAGCACGATGGGAAACACTATGACCTCCTTACCGTTCAGCTGAGGAGCGGGGAGGTTAGAAAATATTATTTCGACATCACGCAGTTCTACGGGAAGTTCTAAGAAGCTGAGGAGACATTGTAGATCTCTACCATTATTTTACTGATTAACTCATAGAAAGGGCACCCGGCGTTGAAACAAATGATTGCTGGTGAAAGGGAAGTTTTAAGGCGCATTGGTGTTGTCGGCGATATTCATGGTGAGTCGGAGTTTCTTGAGGCCACTCTCACCTTTTTGGAAACGGCCGATGTCGATCTCGTCTTGTCGGTTGGCGACATCGTTGACGGTGGGGGAGATGTTGACAGGTGTTGCAAGCTCCTGATCGAAAGTGGCGTCGCCACGGTCCGTGGGAACCATGATCGTTGGCTTTTTGAGGCGGCAATAAGAGATTGGCCGGATGCGACCCAACAGACTGAATTAAGCCCCCAAGCTCGATCGTTCCTGGCCTCATTGCCCAAGACTCGGGTTTTCAAGACAGCAGCCGGGAGGATGTTGCTCTGTCACGGTCTTGCTGAATATGACATGGGGTGTGTCCACCCTTGCGANNTGTTCAACTTCGTGGTTAATGGACACACACACTGTCGAATGGTGAGGACTTTTGATCACTTGATGTTAGTGAATGCCGGAACTCTGTTGCGGGGGTTTCAACCTTGTCTTCTCATCATCGATTTCGAGGCAAAATCCGGGCAGTTCTACGATCTTCAGGATGGCTTGCCACCTCTGGAAAGACCGGTATTCAAGCTTGGTCCCTCTACCCAGTAACCTCCTGAAGAAGGCGTCATTATTGACTGAATCTGATACGGCATATCACTTCGCTTTCGCGTAAGAAAAGCGAGTACCACCCGTCTATTCTTAGCGAAATTAGAAGAACACTGGCGTACTCCCAAACGATTTGACCGGATCTGACAAAGTCATCCGCTAGAATTTACGGTGAAAACGGTCCGGCCAACTTGGACCTGGCGGATCCCCTTGATCTGATATTCCACGGGGTCCTCCACGGTGACGATATTGGTCTGGGCGGATTTGATCTCCGATAATGCGGAATAGAGGGTAGTGGTTTTTCCGCTTCCGGTGGGTCCCGTGAGGAGGACCATGCCGTGGGGTTCGGATATACAGCTCCGAAAGATCTGGAGCTGGCCCTCGCTGAATCCCAGGCTGTCCATGTCGAGGGAGAGGGATCCCTTCTCCAGGAGCCTCAGCACCACGTTTTCGCCGAAGAAGGCTGGAAGAGTTGATGCTCTCAGGTCGAGCTCCCGGAGGCCCTGTCTTACCGTAAATCGGCCGTCCTGGGGAAGACGCCTCTCGGCGATGTCCATGTCCGACATGATCTTGATTCGGGAGATAATGGCCATCTGCAGTGCTTTCGGAGGAGCGATGATATCGTGGAGCACCCCATCGATCCGGTAGCGGATATTCAGGCGGCTCTCTTCCGGCTCAACGTGGATATCGCTTGCCCGCTCGTTGATAGCGTTTGAGACTATGTAATCGACCAATCTGATGATGGGGGCTTCCTGGACTTGCTCTCGAAGCTCCTCCACGTTCACTTCCCGCTGTTCCTCGGGTTCCCTCTCGACCTTTATGTGGATATCCGATGCCTTTTCCAAGATTTCCTTCAAGCTCGCATCCGAAAACCCGTTATCGTAGTGTCGGTTGATGAGGAGCTCGAACCTCGATTTGGATATGATGGCGGTTTTGATCTTGCAATTGGTGATGGTCCGGAGGTCGTCGATGGCTATGATATCGAAAGGGTTTACCATGGCCACGGTGAGGGTGCCGTCCTCAATGGAGATGGGGAGAGCCCTATATTGTCGCACTAACCGTTCGGGAAGGAAGTTGATGAGCTCTGGGGCGATAAAAATATCCTTATCGGGCGACAAGTACGGGATGTTGAGCTGTTTGGCCAGGGCCTCGAGGACCTTGAGCTCGGAGGCAAAGCCCATCCCCACGATGACTTCTCCTAAAAGCCCCCCTTTTTCCCTCTGCCGATCGAGAGCTTTGTTGAGCTGGTCTTGGGTAATCACTTTGTACTCGATCAACAAGGCGCCGAGGGATTTGTATTCCAAGATGTGGGTTTTTGTTTCGTTCATTCTCGATTACCTCCGTATCCGGCGTTTTCGCCCTCCTCGCTTAGGTCAAATCCTCCACACGGACTGCGCTCAGACGCTCGACAGATACTACGCGTTCTTTCGGAATTACCACGTTCAGGAGCCGAATGATTCTGTCCTCATCAAGTCGTGCGGCCTCAGTCAAGACCCATGAGGACATCAGTTCGTCATAGCGAACGCTCACCACCACGTACCAGTATTTCGTGGAACCGTCCTGGCACCAGATGATGAAGTGATACTCGTCATCGTCTGCGCACAGGGCAGGGCTAGCCAAAACGAGCATCGTGAGGAGCACTACAAGGGCGATTTTCTTCATGTTCATTTTCCTCCGTATCGGCAAATGTTGAATCTCCCCGGAATCGAGCTAAACATCACACGGGGAAACGCCGTTGAGCATCTTGATGATATTCCTCCTCAACTGCTGTGCTTTGAAAGGCTTGCTCATCATTCCGACGAGTAGGTCATGAGGGCGCCTGAGGACCCGTCTCACATCTCCCACCGATTTGTACATCCACCCGGAGCAGAAAAGGATCTTCCGCGGGAATACCTCCGGGTGATCCAGTACATGCTGCAGAAGTTCAAGTCCATCGCCCCCGGGCCGTTTCACGTCGGAGATGATCAACGAGAAATGTCGTTTCCGCAGCAGATTGAAGGCTAGAGCGTTGTTCTGCACCCCTTGAATCGCGTAGAAGTTTCTGAGCACGAATCGATAAAACCAGAGAAAGTTCACTTCGTCGTCGATGGCGAGGATGCGTTTTTTTGGTGGATGAATGTTCATGATTCCCCTCCAACATATTCAAGTTCCCCCACACTCCCTCTCGTTATACTGGGTCGGCATGTCAGATGCGGTCAATTCGTTGGAAACTCGTGACGGTACACTCGAAGTGATGCCAGAGGGGATCGTTTGGGTCGTTCTCGATGTGGATCCTTTCCACGGAGAGCTTGTAGCGGTCCTCGAGGGTGTGGATGAACTTGACCATTGCCCCGTATTTGCATTTGGTTTTGATTTGAAAGGGATACCGGGTGTATCCGTGTGACTCCTCGGGGGGCATTGGCTTGAGCGAAAGGATCCGAATATCCAAGCGGTTGGCAGCATCGGTGATTCCCTCGAGAAAACGAGGAATCCCACGGATGACCGGGACTGTTTGAACACCAGATGATTGTTCCCGCAGCCTCTCGATTTCGCTCTGGGCCCTTTTGAGCTCCTGTATTTTCCCCTCAAGCGTCCGCTCGAGAGAGGCTACTTCCTTCGTTCCCCTCGCTGCCTTGATGATTTTGGGCCGATAGAGGGCGAAATAACAGAGCAGCGTGGCCCCCATGAAGAGGATCAGTTGCGTCACGAACAGGGCCTTTATGGATACGCTCGATTTCATCACGCCTCCTTTCTCCTAGCTTGTGCAGAGGGATGCCTAAGCTTTGCAGAGATTTTAAACTCCATGAGCACGCGGTCTCTTCCGCGGGCAAGTTGAGTGGATACAAGTTGGATTGGTTCGAAATGGCGCCGAAAGGATTCCAACCCGTTCAATGATGACATGAGCTGCCAAATGCCGTTCAGGGGTTTGCGGCCTGACGTGGGGTCGGCAGCTCCCTTGATGATCAGAAAGGTCTCCGGTCGAACCTCTGTCGGTTCCTTCATCACTTTCTTTACGGTTTTTACGCAGAGTCCAGTGAGCCAAAGGTCACTCGGAACGATGGCGCTGAGGTCCACCAGTTTCGTGGCCCAGTCAGTGCTTTGTCCATGTGGCGCAGAGAGGAGCAGAAGTTTTTCGCGAACCTTTTGCAGTTCCTTTTCTACCTGGTTTATTTGGCCGGTCAGGTAGGCCTTGTTGCGGCGATTCATCTTAATCTGTTGGTCCACGGATGACGATCCCCTGAGATATTCGAGACCGACGCCAGCCAGCAGGAGAATCATTAGGGCAACGAGGCCAACCGCTGGTATCCGTGTCTCCTTCCAGTTTCCCTTGAGAATGGGTTTGCGCCTCATGGCCTTAACAATATCGATTTCGAAATTCACCTCTCTCCCTCCTTATCTCGTTCCCCTGTCCTTTGAGCCTCCGTCAACAGGAGAATCTCGACTTGTCCCGGTTGTGGTGGGGGTGCAATGTAGATCTTCCCCGGCTGAGGCGGAGGCCCAATTACGACACGTCCAGGTGTCGGAACCCAGATGACCGGGATCATCATAGCCATGAAGAGAAACCTCTTCATACCTGTCTCCTTCCTGGGTCTTCCTCCACGGTCTTGATTTCGAAGTGGATCGACACTGCGTTGGAGAAGTCAAGACATTCTTTGAGGTCTTTCACGAACTTCCTGACGCAAAATTCCACGTTGTCTTTCGTGACGATGGTGTTCGTCGATATCTCCATGGGATGATATCTTCGAGAAGAGGTACATTGGTCCTCTAACTGAGGTAACGTTGGCGCGTCCTCCATTCTCTTTCCTCCTGCGAGCTCTTCCTCGGTCAGGTCAAAGATAACGGTTTCAGGCTCGTGCTGGGTTTTCACAGTATCCCCTGTATCTTGGTCTGGGCCTGGATCCGCGAGATCCTTGTTATTCGACTCTGTGTCGGCCTGATCTTTCTTTACCTCTTTTTCATTGGGTTGTGTTTCCTGAAAGCTTTCGTCAATCTTGCCTTCCAGCTCCTCTATAAAGCCTTGATCCAAATGTTCCATACTGTTCCTCCAAGGTACGTAAAGGTGCGGTAAAATGGTTCTATTAACAATTATAGGTATGGGTGTGTCAGATCCGGTCAAACCCTCTCAGAACGGGCAGTGGGGTCCACCACTCGCTATCAATAGACGGAGACCACACGGTTTTCTTACGGGGAAGTTGGGCAGGAAGGCGAATAAAATGAAATGAAGAGGAATGGGGTCACATCTTCATTTGTCACGTGGTGCTTGATATATAAAGGATGAAGGGGTCGAGTCTCACCATTTGACATTCCAGATTAATCTCTGTTTCTTGGCCGTCCAATTTCCCTCGACTCGCCTGTTTGAATCCTAAAGCCTCCCATAAATCCAGATTGTGAAAATTTTTCACCTCCCTCGCAAAAATTACCCGGATTTAATTGGGTTTAGCAGCAAGGTACCCAGATTTTATTTGATTAGGGACAATTTTTTCTATATAAACAATAAGCTAGCACGCTTAGCTTGAGCGTGAGAAAAGGCTCAAATCCGGTTCTCAAGAGCTTATTGACCTGAGGGAGTTCACTATCGTGTCAGACAATGCGCTTCGTGTTTTTGGCAATGGCACCGCGGTTATCACCGGTGGAGCATCTGGAATCGGCCGGGCAATCGCTGAGGAGCTGGGCACACGTGGCTGTGAGGTTGTATTGGCCGATCTTCAGATCGAGTTGGCAGAGGAAGTGGCTTCAGAAATCCGTATCGCCGGTGGTAAAGCAGAAGCATTGGAACTAGATGTAACCAATTTTTCTGCTGTGGAGTGTCTACTTCAAGAAACTGTTGAGCGTACTGGTCGATTGGACTATATGTTCAACAACGCGGGAATTGGTATTGGTGGTGATGTTAGTCTTCATAGTATTGAAGATTGGGATCGGATTATAGATGTCAATCTCCGGGGTGTGGTAAATGGGGTCCAAGCGGCATACCAGATTATGCTGAAGCAAGGATTCGGTCACATTGTCAATACAGCCTCTGCGGCTGGACTTATGCCCTCACCAGGAACGGTCTCCTATGCAACCACCAAGTATGCCGTGGTAGGTCTTTCGATGTCTCTGCGCTCTGAGGCAGCCTCAGCAGGCATACGGGTTAGCGTTTTATGTCCTGGTGTTATTCGCACACCCATTCTGGACGGAGGCAAATACGGCAAATTCCTTGTGGATATTTCACCTGAACGAATGCGTGATATGTGGAAACGGCTCAGGCCTATGCCTCCCAACATATTCGCAAGCAAAGCGCTAGATGCGGTCGCCAAGAACAAAGCCATTATCATTATACCGTCCTGGTGGAAACTGTTTTGGTGGATTAATCGCCTCTCTCCTTCACTGGGAATATCTCTGGCGCAGAAGTCCTACGAGTATATGCGAAAGCGCCTGATGGGCTAAGTGACATAATAATAGACACAGCCTTGATGGTAATGTACGTGGAGGATAGGGGGCCAGCTTTTTTATAGATGACCTTCAAACACAATTGTTTCAGAGGAATATCAGAGCAGGCTTGGTAGGGAAGGAACACGGCGCATATGAGTCAAAAATGGATGAAAACCTTTTGCGGTTATTGTCACGCAAACTGCGGCATGGACGTTTTGGTAAAAGATGGCAGGATCGAAAGGGTCAAGGGAGATCCCGATTTTCCCGGCAGCAGAGGTCATTTATGTCCCAAGGGGGCTGCCGCACCTGCGGTCGTCCATTCCGAGAACCGGCTCCAGCATCCTTTGCTGAGGACTAATGGCCGCTTCGAGCGCATATCCTGGAACAAGGCGCTGGACATCATTGCGACCAGGCTTCAGGAAATCAGAGATCAGCATGGTCCGGAGACGGTGCTGCAGTTACGCGGCGCCCCGATAACCGAAGAGATACGGGATGGATTTGTCCAGTTTATGTCCGCGTACGGATCCCCAAACTACACTGGTCCGTCCCACCTTTGTTCAAGCCCCAGACGCCTCGGCCACGAGTTGGTCCTGGGCAACCGCACGGTGGTGGATTTCAAAGGGCCCAACTGTTTAGTGGTCTGGGGCGCCAATCCGACCGATTCCAGGAATTACGCTGAGGGTCTTATTCCGGAACGATTTTTTACGGCCATACCTGAAGCTAAAAAACGCGGCGCTCAGGTTATAGTCATAGATCCCAGGCAAACCGAGCTGGCCACTTCCGCCGATGAATGGGTGAATATCGCTGTTGGGACGGACATGGCATTCGGTCTCTCCCTGATTAATGTAATTATTGATCAGCAGCTCTATGACCGGGAGTTTGTAGAAAAATGGACTGTTGGTTTCAATCTATTGAAGGAGCACGTAAGGGAATTGACACCGGAGTGGGCCGAAAAAATCACCGAGGTTCCTGCCGGCACCATCAGACACATAGCCAGGGTCTATGCCACCACCAAACCAGCCGCCATCCTGGACGGAAATGGTCTGGATCAACACCCTAACGTAGTTCAGACCGTCCGGGTTATCAGTATGCTTGCAGCGATTACAGGAAATATCGATGTGTCCGGCGGCAACGTATTTGCCCCGAAACCTAAGACCGCGCCTTACCCAACCGTGCACCCGCAGGTTAAACACCTGGCGTCTGACGTCATTCCTCTTTTCCCGCGAGTTACGGTGCCGTATATGATTGATGCCCTCCTCACGGGCAAGCCGTACACGCCCAGGGCTTTAATCACACATCATGCCAATCCGCTTCTTATCAACGCCAATTACAGGAAGGTGCGGCAGGCGCTGGAAAAGCTGGAGCTGATCGTGGTCTTCGATATCCTCCCCACTGCCACGGCGGATCTTGGCCATATAATTCTGCCTGCAGCTTCAGACTTTGAGCGTCACGGATACGGCGCCTGGCCCGGCTTCGATGGGGGATATGTAGCTTTACAGCAAAAGATTATCGAACCCGTTGGCGAATCACGCTCGGTATTTGATGTGGAGTATGAGCTGGCAAGGAGACTGGGTCTGGAACAACATTATCCCTGGACCACTGATGAAGAGTGGATCAATTACAAGTTGAGCCCTTTGAACGTTACCTTTGAAGAGCTGCAGAGACGCCACGTCATCCCGGTGACACCCGGCATCGAATACAATAAGTACAGGACGAAGGGGTTCAAGACTCCTTCAGGAAAGGTTGAGTTTTACTCTCGGAAATTGAAGGACCACAACCAGGACCCAATCCCCGTTTTCCGACCCTTCGCGGAAAGCCAGGACGTGATAGAGAAATATCCTCTGGTAGGGACTACGAGGCGGCCGGGCAACTATGTGCACACCAGGTTCCGGGACGTTGCCTCCCTGCGCAAAATCCAGCCCGAACCTTTGCTCAGGATCCATCCGCGGGATGCCGAGCTTAGAAATATCTGCGATGGAGATCTGGTAATTCTTGAATCTCCCGAAGGACTAATTTCAATCAAGGCGATGGTCACGGATGAGATCAGGCCCGGGTTTGTGATCGTTGATTTCGGGTGGGGAAATTCATGGGATGGCGGACCATCCGTGAACATCCTGACCAGTGATCAACCGCGTTGCCCCCTGTCGGGCGCTACCCCCAACAGGCGTTTCCGGTGTGAAATAACGAGAAATCCAGCTGATTAAGCTACTTGTACGATAGGGGGGTCAGGCCTTGAATTATAAACTTTTAAGGCGAGAACGCAGTTGAATTGTTGAACAGATTCGATGCCCCTACGTCAAAGCCGTGATTCTCCCCTTCCAATTTCCCTCCATTTTACCAGCCCTAACCTCAACTGCGAGGATACGCTGAACCCGATTCTCCAGAACTGCTATACGTTGCGACGTTTTTCCCTTGACCCACAAGCCTATTCCCCTCTATACTCCGTCCGTCAGAAAGGGAGTTCTTAAAACTTATGAGGAGGATCATCGTTCTTTTTGTGACCTTGCTTGCCGCGCTGGGTAATGGCTGCGGTGGGGACGGCGGTTCGGACTTCTGGAAGCCAGTGACCATTGAGGCGCGGTTCCCCATCGACGGCGCGGTCGATTTTTCTGCCTTATCCGGCGTCGACGAGGTGGACCTGGTATTCATCGACCTGGTGACCGACACCCAGGTCAAGAACACCCACTTGAAGTGGGCCGCGGCAAACGATGACCGGGACCTGTACGTGGCCCTCGAGTGGACCGACGATACCGCGGACAACGAATATGATTTTTCCGGCCCTCTGGACGTGGACGCCGTGCTGATGCTGATCGACAATGACGGGGACGGGACGCATGCGGACGGGGAGGATAAGCGGATGCTCATCGCCGCGGCCGGGGGCGCCCAGTATATTGACCAGCACAAGGCCGCGGACAATGATACCGATAGCATCGGCGACGGACTGGGCTGGCTTAGATATTACCCCGAGGCGAAGAAATACCAAGCCGAATTCCGTTTTCCCATGCAGGAGGATGACCTTGGCGAGGACGGCGACGTTTCCGCCGCCAGCCGGGTCAATTTCGTCCTGCTCGACCACTTTGAACCCGGTCCCGGGACGGGCGCCATGGCGAGCCTGGATCCGCTTCTGGACGACAGCTCGGCCTGGCCCGCCCTGCCGGTATCCCCAGTACCTCCGATAGAACGTCCAGGCATACCGGATGGTCTGACCGGTCTGATCGTATTTACCAGTACCCACGAGGATGGGAACGGGGAGATTTATACGTTCGAACCTGCCACCGGCATTGTGACCCGGGTCACCTATAATACGCTGATTGAAGAGAACGTATCCCTTTCACATGACCGCAGCATGATTGCATTCCACGGGACCCCGGACAAACTTGACGGATCGCAGTATGAGATCTACCGGGTCGACGTGGACGGCGGTAACTGGACCCAGTTGACCAGCAACGGGATTCTCGATGGCCATCCCGGCTGGTCGCCAGATGATACCAGGATCGTCTACGCATCTTTCCGTGATCCCAAGGCATCGATCGTGGTGATGGCGACGGACGGCACGGAAATCGTCGATCTCACCCCTCCATCGTACGATGATAATGACCCGGACTGGCTACCCGATGGGCGGATTATATTCAAAACGGACCGTTTCAGCGCTCTTCCCGAGCTCCGCATTGCGGTGATAAATGATGACGGGAGTGACGTCCGCCAGGTAACATCGCTCGACGGTGTGGTGGACCATGACCCGATCGGAAACTGGGAATATGCGATCTTCGAGCGCCTCATGGCATCCAAGGATTTCTCCTTGGATATCACCGCCCTGTTCGAGCCGTGGCACATCATCGAGGCCCGGCTCGACGGTACCTCTGAACGCGCCCTCGTGGATGACGTGTTCGTGAACTGGCTGCCGGTCTATGACCCGACTGGCCAGTACCTTGTCTACCTAAAAAGCCCGGGTTACACCGAAGCCCGGCTGATGAACCGCACCGGACGGGACCTCGGCCGCCTGATACCGTCTATCACCAAGCTGACCTATATCGACTGGAAGTAGCGGTTCGGCCGCCCGAGTTGCGCCAGATCAGTAGGGAAGATGGGGCTAGCACGTAGCTGAGTCAAGGATAAGGATTGAACTCAAGACCACCCAAACCAACACTAATGGCGCTCTTGCATTTCCTTGGCGCCTTCGTTCTCGTTGTAATACAAAAAGGGGAACGCCCTTAATTAACTAAATAAATAACTTCCTTGCCCAAAAAAAGAAGGGAACCCAGAAGAGGGGACTGGCCTCAACCTTGGAAAGAGGGGAAAGGGGGTCATCTATACAATTGAGTTTTTGACCACCCCCCAAAGCGTAGAAACCAAAGGGGTCGAGTCTTATTTTGGCATATTCAATGATATATTAAGAGCCGACACCGCTTGTCACGCTATAAGCTGCCGGATACGAGGAGATTCGGGAGCGTTGACGGCATTTCCCGGCCTTTGGCCTTTCAAGGCAGTGATGACCTCGGAGGCGGCCCCCAGAGTCATGCGTTTTCTGGCCTCGTGAGACCATGCGGCAATATGTGGCGTGGCGAGCACCCTGGGATGAGCTGCGAGTTCCCAATTTTTTGGAGGTTCTTCTTCAAAGACGTCTACTGCGGCTCCTGCAATATGCCCGTTGTCCAATAGAATCTTCAGTGCCTTGGAATCTAAGATTTCTGCTCGAGCCACATTGATTACGTATGAGCCTTTCGGCATCATTTCCAATTTGCGCTGATCGAGCAGCCCTCTCGTCTCTTTCGTCAAGTTCGTGTGCAAACAGAGGTATTGTGAGCGAGATATTAACTCCTCTAAATCAGTTCTTGTTGCATTCGCCGCCTTAAATATCGAATCGTCCTGATAAGGATCGTGAGCCAAGACCTCCATTCCGAAGGCATTGGCCAAACGGGCCGTTTTTTGTCCCACCCGCCCGAGCCCGATGATACCCATCGTTTTTCCCGAAAGCTCCCATCCCCATAGAGATGGGTGCCTCCACTCCCCTCTTTTCAGGCCACGATCACCCTCAATGATTGATCTCGACAGGCAGATCACGGTTCCTATGGTAAATTCAGCAACGGCGTTAGCATTGGCGCCAGGGGTGCAGGTAACGTAAATACCGAGACGCGTGGCAGCTTCCACGTCCACATTGTCGGTCCCGACGCCATGGCGAGCCACTACAATGAGATGAGGACACCTTTGCAAAAGATCCCCTGCAATCCTAAAAGTACCCAGGCAAAGGCCATGACACGTGGGGAGCAATTTATTGATACTCTCTTCATAGGGTTCTTCAGCAACCAGTACCTCGCACCCTGCGTTCTTTAACACCATGATTTGTTCATCATTCACGGCGGGTGCCGCGACGAGAACATTTGGCCTCTCATGCATACCAAAGAGCTCCCATATAAAATTGACCGCCCTATGCGTTGAGCCTTTGAAGGGACAAAACCCAACAATGATTACCTACTACCAAGCAACGTGCCGCGTGTCAACCGAATTGGGTTCCCATTCTCGTGGGTAAGCAGGAAATCTTATAGCAGAAAATGCTCGCTCCCTGAGATCTCCGCATTTCGGTTCTATCCCAGGTGTGGCCCCCTCATTGGAGGCATCTGCTTACCTNNGGGAAGGTGTCAAAAAATCAGAAAGGAGGGTAAAGACATGTTGGGGAGGAAAAATGTATTGCTTTTTCTTATCTCTATAGCGGTCATCTGTCTTCTTACTGCGCCCCTCACTATTGGCGAGGCAGCGGACTACCCGAAGAAACCGGTCACTATGATTGTTGCGTATGCTGCTGGCGGTGGAACAGATGTTATATTTCGGGCTGCGTCAGCCGTCATTCATCAATACTGGGGCCAACCTCTCATTGTGGTTAACAAGCCCGGTGCAGGGGGGACAGTAGGAACGAGTTTTGCCTCTAAGGCGAAGCCCGATGGCTATACGCTCCTAGCAGCTCTTCAGGGGCCACTTATCATCAATCCGCTCCAGGTAAAAGTTGATTATAGCTTGGAAGATTTCGAACCTCTCGTTCAGCTGGTGAGCGCACCGCAACTTATGGTTGGCAACATCAATTCTCCCTGGAAAACCGCGAAAGAGCTGATGGAACATGCAAGGGCCAATCCGAAAAAGGTGAAGTTTGGGACCACTGGTTTTGGAAACCTGCCTCACCTGATGACCTTGCGACTTCAAGAACTGGCAAAGGCGAAATTTACCATTATCCAGTTTAAGGGGAATGCGCCTGCAAGAAAGGAGTTATTGGCTGGACGCATTGACGGGCTTATTTCGGTCATGCAGGATGCCTCCTATGTCAAAGCGGGAAGCCTGAAGGGTATGGCAGTACTGGCCAAGGAGAGATTTCCCGGTCTCGATGTTCCCACGTTTCCGGAGCTGGGGTATCCCGATATGGTGGCCGATGTCTGGTGGGGCGTTGCGTGCCTGAAGGGCACTCCTGAGCCGGTAAAAGCAAAAATCGTAGAGATCTTTGAAAAAGTTGCCAAGGACAAATCTTTCAAAAGCATGATGGAAAAAATGGAGATGCCCATTGTCTACTTAGGCCCCGAGGAGTTCAATGAGAAGTGCGCGAAGCTCCAGGCTTTCTTCCCCGGCTTTGTAAAGTCCATGGGTTTGCTGAGAAAGAAGTGAGGGGTCGGGCAAAGCGGCATGAGGCGAATCCATCCTGACGTGGTTGTCGGTGGGGTGTTGCTCGTTTTTTGTGTTGTGGTTTACCTCATCATCCCCATCGAGATCCAGGAGCTGATGCGATACGATGCGTCGATGGGGCTATCTCCTGCGGTTTTCCCCAAAATATCCGTATTCCTCATCGCCGGATTCAGCGCCGTTCTCATCTTTTTTGGCCTCCGGCCAAAAGATGTCGCCCAGGATCGGCGGGCACTGGGAATAGGAAGCAGGGCCAGGGTGATCACAACGTTCACGATCATCCTGGTTTACGTCTATCTCATTGGGATACTCGGCTATCTTGTGATCACCCCCCTGGCCCTAATCATCTTGATGTGGTACTTCGGGGAAAGGCGTTGGCTCCTGATCCTCTCAGTGGCGATTCTAACCACCACCGGCCTTTTCTGCTTTTTCCGCTACATTATGTATATCATCCTGCCCGAGGGTAAATTTTTATCCTGAAAAGGGGACCATGTTAGAAAACTTCGTAGAAAACTTCCAGCTGGGGCTCCACGTTTTTTTTCATTGGCCGAATATCCTCGCCGTCTTTATCGGTGTAACTGCAGGGATATTTATCGGGGCAATACCCGGTCTTACAGCAACCATGTCCGTTGCCCTCCTGGTTCCCATAACATTCAAGATGAACCCCGTGGCTGGATTGGCAATGTTGATTGGGGTCTATAAGGGCGGTATCTACGGGGGGTCCATCACGGCCATCCTGATCAATACACCCGGCACCCCGGCTGCGGCGGCAACTGCCCTGGACGGCTACCCATTGGCGAAGAAGGGGAAGGGCCTCAAAGCTTTAAAAATGGCCATCTACGCCTCGGTTATGGCCGATACGTTCAGCGACATAGTCTTAATCCTCGTTGCTGCACCTCTGGCTATCATCGCCTTAAAGCTGGGTCCTCCTGAATTAACCACCTTGCTTATTCTGGCCCTGACAATTGTGGCATTAGTCTCCGGGAAATCTCTCGTCAAGGGCTTACTGGTGGCGTCTCTGGGACTGCTCTTTTCATCCGTGGGAATGGATTTTATGACCGGAACAACTCGATTTGCCTTTGGCTCCCTGGAAATGACCAAGGGCCTTCCCCTGATTCCGGTATTGATCGGTCTTTTTGCCATTCCCGAGATTCTCGTTCAGGTTGAGGAGAAGGTCCGGGGGGCAGAGAGCGTAGTATTGAAGAGATCCCTGAGGGCAGAAGACAACCGTGTAGACTTCCAGGAACTGAAGGGCTGCAGCAAGACCATTTTCAGGTCGGCGATCGTGGGTACTTTTATCGGTGCCATTCCGGGTATCGGTTCGGTCATCTCTTCATTCATCAGCTACGGCATGGCAAAAAGGGGATCGAAGAACCCCGAGGAATTCGGTGCCGGATCCCTGGAAGGGGTTGCAGCAGCAGAGGCGGGCAATAACGCGGTTTGCGGGGCAACGTTAATCCCTTTGTTAACCCTCGGTATTCCGGGGGATTCAGTCACCGCGGTGATGCTGGGCGCCTTTCTCATTCAGGGACTGGTTCCGGGGCCGGAACTTATCGGGAAGCATCCCGATGTGATCTATGGGATATTTGTCGCTCTCATCATTGGGAACATAGCAAATTTCATGATAGCCAATGCTGGCATCAGGTTATTTGCTCGAGTTGCCAGTATATCAAAAAACATCGTGTTTCCCATTGTCTCCATCCTCTGCGTAGTAGGCTCCTACGCTATCCAGAATAGCCTATTTGATGTGAAGACTATGCTCTTCTTCGGTATCCTGGGTTATTGTATGCGGAAGCTTGATTTTCCGATTCCTCCCTTTTTGATTGCATTTATCCTGGGGCCCATGGTGGAAGAGCCGCTGAGACAGTCCCTCGTTGTTTCGGGCGGTAGCTTTGCCATCTTCTTTTCCAGCCCCATCTCTTTGACTTTTATCATCCTGACGGGACTATCGATTTTTACATTGGCCTGGAGGCGAATGAAGGGTGGGCCATCGGGGCCATAAGCATTTTTTGAGGTCTGTAGAAAGCGAGAGGGCTTAATCGATGGAGTGAGAGATGCGACCGAGGGGATTTAGTGGGTCAATCGGCCACAACACTTCTTATATTTCGAGCCGCTGCCGCAAGGACATGGCTCGTTCCGGCCAATCTTACTTGATGAATCCAGGCGGCCCCCCTGCATTCTCGCCTCAAATCTCTCCTTTTTTATCGTATCGGCAAGGTTTCTCAGTCCCGGAAGGGCGCGTTGGAAAAACCGTTTGTAGCCATGGCATAGCCAGCTCAACTGTCTAGGGTGCTTTGTTCCGTGAAACAGCCGATGTTTGAGGCAGTCCCCTGAGCAATACGGCAAATCCTCACAGTTATCGCATTCTTTGTGCCACTGCGCTTTCTGGGCGCCGAAGTCCGAGTATATCTGGGATTGAAGTAACTCCGGCCAGGAAGCATCCCAAATGTTACCCACCTTCAGTTCGGGGCGGACGAAGAAATCACATGGATAGATATCTCCATTATACTCAATGAGGAAATACTGACAGCAGTTTTGCTCCATCTGGCAAACCGTGAACCTGCCTTCAACGAGGTACGATATGATGGAGTCAAACCAGCGGATGGAGACCCGACGGGTGTCCCACTTTATCCACTCATCAAAAATATCGCAGAGAAAATCGCCCCATTGTTTGGCGGAAATGGTGAAAATCAAGGGTTGGCCGTTATTGTCAAATTCCACGCATGGAATGTACTGGTGGTAGTATATCCCGAGATCGCGGAGATAGTGATAGAGCTCTTTTGCCCGAGTTACGTTCGCTGAGCTCACCAGAACAAGTGCGTTGAATTCCACATTGTGCCGTTTCAGGCAGTCAATCCCCCTAAGGACATCCGCATGAGATCCCCGACCGGCTGAATGAACCCGGTAGCGGTCGTGTATTTCACCGGGGCCATCGATACTGACGCCCACGAGAAACCGGTATTTTGAAAAGTGAGCTGCCATTTCATCGTCAATGAGGGTTGCGTTTGTCTGCAGTCCGTTTGATACCGCTACACCTCGCCGGCCATATTTTTTCTGAAGCTCGGTCACTTTAAGGAAAAACTCTAGGCCCATGAGCGTTGGCTCACCACCCTGCCATCCGAAGTAATAGACCGGCTGAGCCGTTGCCATGTAACTCGCAATCATTCGCTCGAGGACCCTATCGCTCATGCGATGACGCTTTGTTTTCGGATAGAGAGCACTTCGGTCGAGGTAGAAACAGTATTCGCAGCTCAGGTTGCAGTCAGCGGAGGTGGGCTTTATGAGGAGAGAAAAAGGTTTGCTCTGGTGAATACGATTTTTTCGCACAGTATCGATGTCTTCCAACTCAGAGGATGACTTGGAGAGGGTTGGTCCCTCTCCCGCGTGTCTTCACGATGAGGTTTCAATGGGAGGACTTCCCCCCGACTATGCCAAATTGCAGGCTTCGAATGGGCAGCACGGAGTATTTCGAGAGCCGTTACCGCCAAGATTTCCCCCAATCGGCGGTTATCGTGTCGCTTCTCATGCGCCAGTTGAGTAAAACTCTCAGCAATTCATCCCTTTTCTGTTCATAGTCCGGATTTGTCCATAAATTGCGGTGCTCACCTGGATCATTTTGAAGGTCATAGAGTTCCCCATAGTCATCATCGCCCAGATAGTGGACCAGTTTCCAGTCTTTACCCCGAACCATGGTTATGAATTCGGCAGCGGAAACGACGGAATTAATGGGGTCCTGCCTCTGTTCAGCAAAAACATATTCACGGCCGCCATCCTTGGCTTCTTCATTCAGGGCCGCCATTAGGGATCTGGCTTCCCAGGTTTCCGGGCTTTTTGCTCCGGCGAGCTCGAGTATTGCCGGCGCGATATCAAACTGCTGATACAGATGCTCGACGGTGCGCCCGCCCTGAAAATGCTTCGGAGCACAGACAATGAGAGGAACGCGGGTGATAACATCGTACATGGTCCATTTTTGAATATGTCCGTGGTCACCCAGGCAGTCGCCGTGATCCGAGGTGAAGATGACCACCGTATTCTCAAGGTATCCCTTATCCTCCATGGCCTTCAGAATTTGACCGATTTTTTCGTCAATCATCGTTACATTTGCCAGGTAATGCGCCCGTAATCGGTGAAGTTGTTCTTTGGTGGGATTCAACGTCCATGCAATAGAATCATGATCCACCTCCGTATTGTGCACATTATATGCTTTCTGATACGGTGGCTGGGCATCGAGTTCTTCTTGGGAAACATCCGGAAGCGGAAGTTCACGGTCTAAATAGGGCGCTAAATATCGAGGCACGGGATCGAACGGTGGGTGGGGTCCGGGAAAACCGATCTGAAGGAAAAAGGGCTGTTTGTCGGGTTTGGTCCGAATCCACCAGGTAGCGAAATCGCCAACGTAAAAATCAGAATGGAGATTTTCGGGGATCTCCCACTCAAAGGCTCCAAGACGCTCGTAGTAGTCGGGTCGTTTCCTGTAAAGTTCACGCTGTGGTTTAACAAATCCATGTGCCTGGAGGGCAACGTCCCATCGATCAAAATAGTACCGGCCCTCCAAATAACGGTCCTTATTCTCAACCACAAACCGTTCATGAAAACCGAGGGGGGTTTCATACGGGAAGGTGTGCATTTTGCCGATATTAACACAGTAATAACCAGCATCCGCTAGATTCTCAATCCAGGAGTGACGCCACATCTCCGCATTTCTATAAATGCCGGTGGTATGCGGGTAGTATCCCGTAAACAGACTTGCCCGGGATGGCGAGCAGGAAGCAGCGCTGACAAAATTATTCGTAAAGCTAACACCTTCATCGACCAGCCGATCCAGATTCGGAGTATCCATGTAAGGAAACCCCAGGCGAGAAATCGTGTCGTAGCGTTGTTGATCGGTAATGATGAAAAGAAAATTAGGGCGTTCGGTTGGCATTTTGCACCTCCCTTCTTTTCAATTCATTGAGAAAAGCTTTGGTTGATCACGTTATCAACTACTTCGGGACTTGTCAATGTCCTATCGAGAGAGGGTTGAAACAATACAACTCCCCATCATAATCTCATTCGACTATGCCACCCCTCATCTGCCACGGGCGTTCCTTGTGAGCTCTCCCAAGGGAAGTCAACCTTTGGATAAAATCGGATGCAAACCAGAATCCCCTTTACAGAAGTCTTCTGAGAACATTTTGAGTTTCCCAAGGCCCTTATCTAAACTTATGTGGGTGCTAAAATCCTTACTGGTTTGCATCAAATTCAGGGTTACTCAGGTGATGAGTTGATTATTTCTTTCCCGTATCAGGTACCGGCATGTATTTATTCAGGTTCTCAAAATGGGTAACCCATGTATTGACAAATCTAAAATTCAAAATCGGGTAACCTCTGTTCTGGCATTTACCATCTAGTCTTTAGACCATTGACAACTAGTCCCAAGGAAAGCATAATGAGGGGAAATTAGCTTCTATCAAAGGAAATTTCATGCGATTGAAGGAAAAAGTTGCTATCGTAACCGGTGCGGGGAGTCGGGGAATCGGACGCGGTATAGCCCTATCTTTCGTCCGTGAAGGGGCACAAGTGGCCATCACGGGCAGGACCCTCTCCAAACTGGAAGACGCAGCCAGGGAGCTCAAAGAGGCCGGGGGTGAGATTGAAATCATACAGGCGGATGTGTCCAGACCAGATGATGCCTCAATGATTGTAAAGCGAACGAAGGATTGTTTTGGGAGAATAGATATCTTGGTTAACAACGCTGCCATTATCGTACACAAACCTTTTCTCGAGACCACGCCGGAGGAATGGGATCGCACCTTCGCAACCAACGTCCGTGGCTATTTCCTCTGTGCCCAGGCAGCGGCGAGGGAAATGGTCAAGCAAGGCAAAGGTAAGATAATCATGATCTCATCCGACGCAGCCTTAGTGGGTATACCTCCCCTTTCAGCCTATGCAAGCTCGAAGGGAGCAGTTCTTTCGCTCACTCGAACAATGGCGGTGGAGCTGGCACCTTACCACATCAATGTAAACAGCATCCTTCCGGGAACGATCGAGACTGATTTGAACCGCGAGAAACTCGCGGATCCACAATGGCGGGCTCACGTGCTGAAACGCTTTCCCCTTGGTAGACTCGGCACACCGGATGATGTCGCCGCCGTAGCCCTCTATCTGGCATCCGATGGTTCTAACTGGATGACGGGACAGTACCTGATCGTTGATGGCGGACATACGGCGAGATAGGCCGTGATCATAGGTGAGTTTCACATTGCCCTTTGCCATGGGAACCCCCGGTAAAATCACAACGACCTCTTCAAACCCAAAAGCTCCCGTATGAACGAGCTCTTGTAATTTCATTGGCGGCTTTCTGCTGATAGGCGAGACTAACCTGACGGAACTTCGGTCTTTCACCAATTGATCTTCGTGATATTCACACTGTAGTCTTTAAACAAGACCCAAGGCTAGGAATCACTGGGAGACCGGCTTCCCTTATTAGAGTGAGGAGAGATTAATTAACGAAGAAACCCCGTTATTTGAGACAGGAAAAGTGAGATTTCAGGTACTAGGGTAAGTACGGTCATCGCAAATACAAGACTTACTATAGGAGGAATCCCCTCCTTGCCCACCCTCTCAATTGGTAACCCCGTAACTCTGATCATTGCGAAGTGGCAGACGGTCACTCCTATCCAGGTTCTTTGTAGCCATCTCTTCTCCCTTGTATTAAAAGGCATATCCCATGAGGCGAGGCAAAACCATGACTATTTCGGGATACCACGCGAGCACGATGACGACAAAGATCAGCCCTATGATAAAAGGGATCTCCTCCCTTGCAATCTGTTCAATGGGGAGCTTGGTTACACCCGTCATGGCGAAAAGATTGGCCCCAACCGGAGGTGTCAAAAATGCAATTTCATTGGTCACAACAAAAACGATCCCGAAATGAATGGGATGGACACCAAGTTTCACCATCACTGGGAGCAATATGGGGGTGAGGATAATGATGGTAGCCATGGTATCCATAAATGTTCCCAATATGATGAGGAAGGCGATAATGATCAGATAAATTACTTTGACGTTTGAGCTGATGGCGCCGAGCATCTCAGCAATTTGTTGGGGCACTTGATAGAGCGTGAGCAGCTCCCCGAAGGAGGTGGAAAGACCTATCAATATGATCATGGAGCCTGATATGATGGTCGTTCTGGAAAAGCAGTCATAGATAATTTGTAAGTTCAATTTCCTCGTGATAAAAAGACCTACAAGTATCGCATAGTTCACTGCTACTACGGAGGCCTCAACAGGTGTGAAGATTCCACCGTAAATCCCTCCCAAGATGATCATGGGAGCCATCAGGGACCACTTCGATTTCCAGCATACGGCGAGAAATTCCATGAGGCTGAACTTTCGGGTGTCTCTTCCATAATTTCTTCGAGCGCAGATAGCGAAGGATATGAGGATCATGGTGATGGTGACAAATATTCCGGGTATTACACCTGCAATGAAAAGCCCTACGATGGAAGCCTGGGAAACCACCCCATAGACGATCATGGGATTGCTTGGGGGGATCAATATCCCCAAGGTACCGGCAGAACTTGTCAACGCTGCGGCATACCCCCTATCATACCCGCGAGTCGCCAGCGCGGGGATCATGATAAACCCTATAGCGGCAGCGGTCGCCGGGCCCGAACCGGACATGGCTCCAAAGAACATGCAACCGATAACCACGGCCATCGCCAATCCCCCCCTCATCCAACCGAGCATACGTTCTATGACATCCACAACCTGCTCGGACATACCCGCCGTTTCCATGAGAGCCCCGGCGAGGATAAAAAGGGGAACGGCATGCAGGGGAAACTTATCAGTGGCCGTGTAGATGGCCTTTGCAAGGATGGCAAGGGGAATATCCGTAAACTGCAGGGCGGCGAATGTGGCAATCCCGATGCTCATCACAATCGGAACCCCAAGAAGCAGACAGATAACCAGCGTGATGAAAAGCACCTCTACCACATCATTAGCCTCCTGTGTTACTGTTGGTGTCCATTCTTAACTTCCGAATTTCACGGATGTGTCTCTGGATAATGCGAAAGGTCATCAGGGTGAAACTGATGGGAACAATTGTGTAGACGTAAGCCATAGACCAACCCATGGCAGGAGATTCATAACGGTATCTAAACATGCTTGACACCACATTGATTCCCTCTTTAACGATAATGAGATTGAAGCCCACCCATAGTAGATCAGCAAAATACCTCATGTATCGGTTTAGCTTTTTAGGTAGAATGAGACCTACAGCCTCCAATCTGATGTGCGCTCCTCTCTGTGCAGCAAAGGCCGCAGCGGTATAGACCATCCAGACGAAGGCCATTCTGTCCAACTCCTCTGCAAAGGGGAGACCTCTGTTCAGGACAAAACGGAAAAAGACAATGGCAGACAACAGAAAAACCATGGAAAAGAGGAAAAAGTTAGACATGATTTTTTCGAGGTTTTTGTCAATGAACTTAAATACTTTCATTGAAGGCCTCTGTTCTGTTTGCAAGAGAAAATGAAAAAAGTTTTGCAAGAAGAAAACAGAGAAGAGTTTCTACTGAATTTAAGCACCGAGTCATTGGCAAGCTTTTAAGCGGGATGACAGCCCCTGGACAACTCTGTCGGGGGCTTCATTATTCTTTGGACTCGGAACTCAAAAGATCACTCTAACCTGATCCGTCTAAATACAGAGATTCAGACTTTAAAACATAGTCAGGGAGGGACTCCTAAGGGAGAAATCCCTCCCTGCAGTCGAGCAACCCATCTATTTGAAACTCATCACTTTGTCAAAAATCGCCTTTCCACCTGCTTTGTCATAGAATTTCGGCCATATTTTGGAGGCCCTCTCCTTCCAGGCGGTTATATCCGGTTCATCAATCGTCATTCCCTTTTCCCGAAGGGTTTTCTTTGTACGCTCGTCATCCTCGGCCATGGCAAAAAAGCCCCATGCCCAAGCATCGCTCGCCGCTCTGGTAATTGCATCTTGTATTTCCTTGGGCTGTTTCTGAAAAAAATCCTCACCTATGACAATGGGAACGAATTCTATCATATGCTTTGTAACCGTGGCATATTTCTCGATTTCGTAGAGCTTAAAGTCGACAAGGTTCCTCAGCACGTTGTCACCGCCATGAATAACTCCTGTCTGAAGGGAGCTGAAAACTTCTGCCCAAGCCATGGGGATGGGGTTAATGCCCCAGCTCTTGTATTCTTCGATGAATACGGGGTTGTTGGGAACCCGCCATTTCAAACCCTTCATATCGTCTATTGTTCTCACCCGTTTTCTGGTGTTATGAAGAGCTCGATAGCTCTGATCCGGCCAAGCAAGTACCCTAAGTCCGGCCAGTTTGATAGTCTGTTGATTGAAGTACTCACCCAACTCCCCACGGAAAAGTCTGTATGCCTCTTCCCGATTGTCAAAGACATAAGGGAGAACTACCGAATACAAAGCACGGGCAAATGGAGAAAGGTTCGCGATATTGGCCTGAACCATCTGAACAATCCCCATCTGGCAATCTTTGAAAACCTTCTGTTCGGTCCCCAGTTGACCGCCCCAGAAAATTTGCACATCAACCTTACCTCTCGAATAGAGGGCGGCGAGCTCCTTAATTTTTACTGTTGTCTCGACCAGGGGTGATCCCTTGCTATAAGGGGGGCTGGTGGCATACTTAATGACGACTTTATCTTCAGCCACTGAGATTTGCGGGAATCCCGAAGAAAATGCGATCAAAAAACAAAGGCTTAATGAAATGATTAGAGCACTTTTTTTCATTTTTCCCTCCTTTTGGTTCTTAAGGTTATCGCCAAAATCGGGAGGTTTATATTAAGTCTGACAACGTAAGTTCGGCATTGCCAACAGATGACCAAAACCCTGAAGAACGCCCTTCCATTTAGCCGCGCTTGAGCATCCAAATTCACCTCCTTTCCAGTGAAAAATGCGGCCAAGGGCTACCATAGACCTTATCCACTCACGTTGTTTCTGCTACGCTGCACTACCTCCCATCCCCTCCTAATCCATCCATTCGATTGTTACAGAGAAATCACTGAGATATCCAAGATATTAATGTTACCGGTAACAGTATTTTAGGCATTCTATCCTGTCAAGACCTTTTTAAGAAGCCTGATGATTGGGCAAAAAGTCAAATATATTAACGAAGGCCTGATACGAACCTACGAAACTCCAGGTCGAATTCCATGGCCTTTTGAGGTTTCACTGAAATGAGGTTCTCCTTCTCTCCGGGATCTTCCTTATAGATCTGCGGACCTCACCTATCGGAGTAGGATGTGTTCTCCTGTACTTGAGATCAGGGGGAACCACCCCGGCCAGGACCGCAGCGGTATAAGGATCCTCTCAGGGGTGGAATCTCCTGGAGCAGCTTATCAAAAACCAGACTTAAACCCAAAATATACCTCTAAAAATCGAAGGTCTTTTTCCTTGACAGAGAAATCTGCTTCCTCCTATACTGCACCATCAAAAAGGGACTTTTTATTACGACTTACAACTGCCCATGGAACGGCTTCGATCGGAAAGAACACACAAAACCCGCGTCTAGAAAGGAGATGAGAACATGCCATTTGGATACAACGGAAAGGTATTAAGGATCGATTTGAGCACGAAAAAGATGGACGTCGAAACCCCCTCCGAATCCTTCTATAGAACACACATGGGGGGAGGTTGCCTCTCCCTCTTCTACCTGCTAAGGGAGCTCAAACCAGGAATCGACCCATTAGGCCCGGAAAACGTCTTGGTCTTCGCGTCCGGTGTCCTTTCTGGAATTCCCATGTCTGGGATGGCGAGGTTTACCGTTGCTGCCCATTCTCCTCTTACGGGAGGATTCGGGGAGTCTGAAGCCGCTGGTTACTGGGGGCCAGAGCTCAAACACGCAGGCTTCGATGCCATCATCATCAAAGGAAAGGCCGAAAAACCAGTCTATATTTGGGTACATAACGGAGAAGTGGAAATCAGGGATGCTTCTCACCTTTGGGGGACTGATACGGGGGCGACCCAGGAGAGCATTCGAAAAGAGCTTGACGATAATCTCATCAGGGTAGCCATGATTGGACAGGCCGGAGAAAACCTCGTGCGCTATGCCTGCGTGATCAACAACCTGGGGCATGCAAACGGGAGAACTGGCATGGGCGCGGTGATGGGTTCTAAGAACCTAAAAGCCATCGCAGTACGGGGAACACAAAAGCTTGAGGTTCAAGATCCTGAAGGGCTTCGCGCGGTCAGCCAGTCGCTTACGGAGACTATCAAAGTACATCCAGTTGAGCAGACCTTTCAAAAGCTTGGAACCCCAAACGTCATTATGCCCTTGAACAATCAAGGCATCCTTCCCACACGAAATTTTACACGCAGCCAATTCGAGGGGGCTCAGAAAATCTCGGGTGAAACCATGGAGGAGACCATTTCCATTGGAAACGGGACCTGCTACGCCTGTGCAGTTCGCTGCAAGCGCAAGGTCAGCTGTAAGGGGCGGTACGAGGTCTCACCTGAATATGGGGGGCCTGAGTATGAGACCATCGCCTCCCTCGGGTCGTGCCTGGAAATCGACGACCTCGAAGCGATCGCAAAGGGGCACGAGCTCTGCAACCGATACTCCCTCGACACCATCTCCACCGGAATGTGTATCGCTTTTGCCATGGAATGCTTCGAGAACGGTCTTCTCACCGAAGAAGATACGGAAGGGTTGAAGCTCACCTTCGGCAACGCTGGGGCCATGCTCGAAATGATCGAGCGAACCGCCTTTCGGAGAGGTCTGGGGAACCTTTTGGCAGAAGGGCTCAAACGGGCCTCTGAAAAACTGGGGCAAGAGGCCAAGAGATATGCCCTTCACGTGAAGGGCCAGGAGGTTCCAATGCATGAGCCTCGGGGGAAATTCGGGGTAGGGTTTGGGTACGCCGTCTCGCCAACGGGTGCTGATCACCTGGAGGCTGCACATGACCCGGTGTTTCAACAAGAGGGCCCGGGGCTTGAGGCTATGGCTCCCTTGGGCATCCTGGAGCCCGTTCCAGCAGTGGAGACAGGTCCCCAAAAGATCCGCCTTTTCAGACACGCTCAGCTCATCTGGAATCTTTGGAATTCCCTGGGGATCTGTTACTTCGTCGCCCAGCCCCCATGGGCTCTCTCTCTGGGCGACGTGGTGAAAACGGTTCGGTGCGTGACAGGGTGGAATACGAGCCTCTTCGAACTCATGCAATTATCCGACCGGTCTATGGCCATGGCCCGCATTTTTAACCTGAGAGAGGGGTTTGGCCGCAAGGACGACACCTGGCCGGAAAGGCTCTTTGAACCTCTTCCTGATGGTCCGAACAAGGGACAGACCTTCACCAAGGTGGAACTTGAAATGAACAAGGATCTCTACTACGAGATGATGGGATGGGACAAGGAGGATGGAAGACCGACAAGGGGAAAGCTGATCGAGCTCAACCTGGAATATCTTGCCGAATAAGGCGATAAAGAAGAAAAGGCCATTTGATTTCTCATGCCTATAAGGTGACAAAGTTCGTTTTCAGAAGAAAGGAGGTTGTTCACGGATCTGTTTGAAGATTATTGACAAGCTTGCCTTCCTGAACTACCATTGCTTAAGATATGGTTTGATTAAGCGTCAGCTTTTCGAGTTGCGTGATGAGCCGGCTGGCAATTCAAAGCCTTGATGCTCTGGCTGTCGTGAGCTGGTTTAAGAAGTCGACCAGTCTCATTGCGCTCGTCATTCTCTTCACGTTTTGCTCTCTCGCATCACACTATTTCTTCGCACTTACCAATTTCCAGAATATCCTCAGACAGACTGCCATCAACGGTTTCCTTGCCCTCGGGCTTACCATGGTTATTCTCGTGGGAGGGATCGATCTTTCCCTTGGAGGAATCCTTGGTTTGGTGGCAATTGTAGGCGCCCTGATGTTGAAAGCGGAATATGGACTGATTGCAATCGTTATTGCGGGTATCATCATTGGAATGTTCGTTGGGGCCACGAACGGGCTTCTCATTACTAGCTTTGGCATAGAGCCATTCGTCATTACCTTGGGAATGCAGTTTGTGCTTCGAGGTTTGTGCTTTTCGCTCACCGAAGGCAAAACGATTTTTGTCGATATGCCGTTCAGTGTCGACTTTATCGCTAATGGAGATATTGGTCCCATACCCTTCCCCACAATCCTTCTGGGTGCTGCTTACTTTCTTTCGTATTTGATGATGCGTTTGACCGTCTTCGGGCGCTACCTTTATGCTGTCGGTGGAAATGAGGAGGTTGTGAGGCTCTCAGGAATAAATAACAAGCTGGTGAAAGTGGCGGTTTACACGATCTGTGGGGCAACTGCGGCCATGGCGGGCATTATCAATCTTTCCCGGATCAATGTGGGGGATCCTCAGGCAGGTGAAGGGATCATTCTTTTCATCATCGGAGCAGTCATCATAGGGGGAAACAAATTCATCGGGGGGCTTGGCGGAGTTGGGTACACCATCATCGGGCTCCTAATAATTGGATTAGTATCAAACATCATCATCCTCATGGGTCTTGGATACTACATCCAGCTGATAGCAGAAGGGGCCATTATTATTGTTGCGGTTTTGCTGCAAAAGGAGCGGAAGGCATAGCTGGTGATACCTCAAAGGCTACGAGGGAAAGTGGGGGAGGATCGATGACACATGTTGTACAGATGAAGGGCATAAGCAAACACTTCGGTGGGGTGGAAGCCCTCAGAGACGTAGATCTCACGCTCGAAGAGGGAGAGGTTTTGGGTCTGGTGGGGGACAACGGGGCGGGAAAGTCAACCCTGGTAAACATCCTGTCTGGTGCCATTCTGGCCGATTCGGGCGAGATCTTCTTTCGAGGGGATAAAGTCCATATCAAACACCCAAAGGATGCCAAAAGGCTGGGGATTGAAACCATCTACCAGACTCTCGCCCTTATCGATAATCTCGATGTGCCGGCGAATGTATTCATCGGCAGAGAGATAAAGAAGGGGAATCTCGGTCGAATCTTCAGAATCATGGATCGAAGGGAGATGGAGAAGAAGACCGACGAACTCCTTGACCGGCTGAAGATAAGCATCGAATCTATCCGTGAACGGGTGGCTAATCTCTCGGGGGGACAACGTCAGTCCGTGGCCATTGGAAGGGCCATTTTCTTCGATGCGAAGGTGCTTATTATGGATGAGCCCACAGCGGCGTTGGGAGTTGAGGAGACCGATAAAGTCCACAACCTGGTGCGACGCCTTCGAGATAGAGGATTATCGATAATCGTAATCAGTCACAACATGAACGATATCTTTAAGATCTCGGACAGGATCATGGTCCTCAAAACAGGAAAACTGGTTGGTGTGCGGAAGAAGAATGAGACCACCATGGATGAGATTCTCAGGATGATTATCCTTGGGGAGCAGGGTCTTTCCCCCGTGCAAAGCTAGAGTTTTTGGGAATTCTGAGGAAATACCCGCGAGAGGGTTTTCCCAATTATGGAAATAAAGTGGAACAACAGAAATACGATATCCGCGGCATTGGTTCGGAAAACCGCTGGAATAGCGAACAAATACGTAACCCTTTCCGGCCTACTTGCCCTCATTCTCGTTTCAAGCCTTCTCTCGGATGCCTTTCTAACGGTTCCGAACCTTTTTAACATCATAAGGCAGATAACAATCCTCGGTTTTATGAGCCTGGGGATGACTTTGGTCATCCTTTCCGGGGGGATTGACCTATCCGTTGGAGCCATACTCGCCCTCAGTGCAGTAGGATCGGCGCAGCTCATACTTGTGACAGACGTCTCTCCGTACATGATCATCCTCATCATGATCCTTGCGGGAGGTTTGGTGGGGTTTTGCAACGGTTTAATCATAACAAAGGGAGGAGCTGAACCCTTTCTGGTAACCCTCGGGATGCATATCATCTTGCGGGGGGTTTCCTTTATCATCTGCAACGGAAGAACACTTCCATTGGGTGATAGAACTCCCCCAGAGATCCGGTTCATCGCCAATGGTTTTATCGGCCCCATCCCGATGCCGGTAATTCTCATTGGGATTTTCTACCTCATTTTCGCCTTGATCATGTACCATACCATATTTGGTAGATACATATACGCCCTCGGGGGAAATGCCGAGGTTGTTCGTCTGGCGGGAGTGAGCGTGCTGTGGATGAAAGTCAAGGTCTACATCCTGAGCGGCATGCTCTCCGCCATTGCGGGGATCATCCACATCTCCCGAATCAATGCGGGCGACCCTACAGCCGGCGATTTGAAGGTCCTTCCGGTCATCGCGGCAGTAATCATAGGAGGTACCCGTTTTGCCGGTGGTATTGGAAATGTTCTGTTTACCATAATCGGACTTCTCATCGTGGGGATCATAAACAATATTTTGAACCTTCTTGGGGCCGTGTACTATGTTCAAATGATCGCCCAAGGGATAACCGTTATCCTTGCGGTAATCATAAGCACTGTCACCGCAAGGGAATGAGATATTCCACCATGGAAGGAGGTGACATATGGAAATTCTTTTCACGGAAGGAGGTGATGGGGTTTTTTCTCCGAAAATGATCTGTGCTTACCAAATGATTGAGAAGGGCAAAGATTGAGAAAAAACCAAGAACTATGGGGGAATGGAAAATGAAACCAAGGACAAAAAACAGTTTCTTCTTTTTTTGTATTACCATCCTTTTAACCGTGCTTTTGGCCTACCCGTTAGCCGGTGAAGTTCGAGCGAAGTCATGGCTTATCGGGATCTCTCAACCGAACGATACACATCCAATCCGGAGGGCTCAGTATGACGTGGTCAGAAAGTATGAGGCGACCCATGAGAACGTCAAGTTCATCGTTACCAGCGCCCGTTTGAGCGCGGCAAAGCAGACCCGAGACGTCGAGGATCTCATTGCACGTAGGGTCGACCTCATCATGGTGTGTCCCCACCAGTCGGCTGCCCTCGTGCCTGCACTCCGGAGGGTCGCAAAGTCCGGAATTCCGTTTATGGCTTTTGACCGCCAGGTGGCAGAGAGCATGATCCCCGACTCGGTCACCTATGTAGGGATGGACTACGTTGTTAAAGGTACATGGGGCGGAAAACTTACTGTGGAGGCCATGGGCGAAAAGGGCAACCTGGTGATCATAGAGGGAGTCCAGGGCTCTGCATCTAACATCGATAATTTTAAGGGCTTTAGAAGCGTGATCAAAACATACCCCAATATTAAGGTGATTTCCGATCAGGTTGGAAACTACCAGCGCGAACAGGCGATCACCGTCATGGAGAACATGCTCCAGGCCCATAAGAAGATCGACTTCGTCTTTGCCGAAAATGATGAGATGGGATTCGGCGCTCTGGCAGCGATAAAGGCAGCCGGAAGGCAAAAAGAGATAAAGGTTGGATCGATGGACGGCCAGAAGGAAGCCATCAAAGCGGTTATGGATGGCGAATTTGCCTTCACGGTGAAGATGCCCATTTTCTTCCCCGAAGCACTTGACGTCGCTGTTAAGATTCTCGAGGGCCAGAAAGTGGGTAAAGTGGTCCTCCTCCCCAGCGTCCCAATTACCAAGAAGAACGCAAAAGAACACTACGACCCTGAGTCCATCTTCTAAACCGCTAATGTCAAAGGGGTCAGGGCTCAACATGATGATATATGTACATTGTTGAGGCTTGACCCTTTTTTTCGCTGGAACACATTACTCTGAATCGTTGCTGTAAAATGCACATCTGCTTCCAAGAAACGCACCAACTTTGAAAGAACCTTTGGAATAGGTCCTCCTTTGAAAAAACCGCTCCTGCCTTCCCCTTGACGGGGTTCTTAGTATTGATAAAATTTTGTTTACTCATGTGCCTTTCATCCTTTTTACGGATTAATTGGTCCATGACCAAAACGTGTAGTATGATAGAATTTCCGCATTAGTGAAAGCTACCTTGAAGGGAGGTTAACAATGACCGATGTTACACGGAAGAAACTGGAACAGATTGCACATGGTCCGATCACCTTCTCACCACAACGTCCATATAGGCTCTTTACCGGCGGGCTCTTGTTAGATCAATTGTTGAAACTCGACAATCCAGAAGATGGCCATTACGGAGAGGCATGGTATGCATCAACTATTGAAGCGGCGAATGTAAAGGGAGGAATTCGGGATAAGAACACAGTTCCCCAAGGACTGAGCAAGATAGTTGTGGATAATCAGGCGGTTCTCTTTCGAGATTTGGTCGAGCAATTTTCCGATGCATTACTGGGGCCTTCTATTGCTAGGGAATTCGGGACAACTGTTCCAATCATTGCCAAGTTTATAGATACTGCTGTACGTCATGTTGTTCAGGTCCATCCCACACAGGCTTTTGCAAATAAACATTTCAACTTTCCCAGCGGCGCAGATGAAGCATGGTTGATTCTAAAGATACGCGATAATCTTTCAGAACCAGCCCATGTTTACCTCGGCTTCATAGATGGTATGACTCGGGAGAGCTTTGAGCCAATTCTCTTACGCGGCAGTTCGGAAGAACTGCTCAGATGTTTGAACAAGATTCCCGTTAGTCCACGGGAAATATATTATGTCCCTGCGGGCGCTCCCCATGCCCTTGGTCCTGGCCTTTTCATCATCGAGATCCACGAGCCCGCCGATTTTATCTTCCGCGCGGAGAAACAATGGCTGGGTATGGAGCTATCGGAAGCACAGCGCCATCTGGGCCTTGGATTTGATAAATTGGCGGAAGCTTTTGAGTATACTGGCATGACAGCTGAGGAGACTGAAAATGCGTATAAATATCAGCCTAAAAAGTATTTAAGTGATTCAGGGAAAGAAGTGAGCATGTACTTCTGGGGGAGACCGGACAAGGCCTTTGGTATTCTGACAATAACAGTATTTAAGCCGTCAACACTGAGTCTCGGCAGTCAGTTCAGTGTCGGATTAGTTACCCGGGGAGAGTCAAAGGTGCGATGGCAGGGGGGAGAGACCATGGTTACTCCTGGCAAGGGCATATTTTTCCCTGCTGCCTTAGATGGGGTCGAAATCATTCCCGATGATAGTCTGGAAATGGTGATGTGTTTTCTTAAAGGGGATTTCTTTGGAAATGAATAGAACCAAGACCGTGAGTTAGTCATTCTAGAGATTTAAAAGTATGGGCTCATATCTTGACGGCCTGTTGAAGAACTAGGTATTTACAGGGCAATCACTAAAAAGTATTTCTCTGCCTATTGGGAAGGAGGTCATCTATAAAATTGAATTTTTTGATTGCCATATCGAACCCGAAAGGTATAGGGGGCAGCCCTTGATGACCGTGAAGAAATGATTCTCTTGTGTACCTTTGAGGGACAGGCGTCATGCCCCAATTTTCAGCATGTATGCGAGCATCGGCTGCCGGATGAAAGGGAGGTCGAGGACGCCTGGTAATAGCCGATCATCGCTTCTTTTTTCCCTCTCTGAAATACTGCAGGAGTTCGTCTGTTTCCATGGTATTGAGAACCTGACCCTTGCCTAGCCAACCTCGCCGCGCAACCGAAACCCCCAGGGGCATGTAGTCCAGGTTCTGAATCACATGGGCGTCGGTTCCAATGGCTACACGGACGCCNNCGGGCTGCCTCCCTCACCACGGCCTCCAGATCCAGGTCGACGCCTTCACGCTGCCCGATGAGCCGTCCCGTAAGATGACCGATGATATGTACATGAGGGTTTTGCATCGCACTGAGCACGCGCTTGGTCTGTTCATCTTGAGATCGGCTGAAGGCTGAGTGGATGGATGCGACGACTACGTCCAAGGAACGCAAAATTTCGTCCGGATAATCTAACGTGCCATCTACCCGGATATCCACCTCGGTACCACAGAGAAGCTGTATACCTTTATCAGCACGGTTCCATGCATCGGTCTCTTCCTTTTTCTTCTCAAGATCCTCGGGAGAGACCCCATGGGCGATGCCAAGGGAAGGGCTGTGGTCAGTCAAGCATATGTACTGATAGCCACGAGCCTGGGCGGCTTGTGCCATCTGTTCAATGGTGTGGACCCCGTCGCTGTAACGGCTATGCACGTGGAAGTCACCCTTAATATCTTTATCTTCAACCAAATCAGGCATCCTTCCCGCCATGGCTGCCTCAATTTCGCCACGGTCCTCCCTGAGTTCAGGAGGCACATATGCCATCTCAAGAAGGGCATATAAATCTTCCTCATGCTCTCCGCCCAGACGCTTTCCTTCCGGTTCACGGAAGTATCCATATTCGTTGAGGCGAATCCCCTTTCGTACCGCCATTTGCCGGAGGCGTACATTGTGTGCTTTGGACCCCGTGAAGTAGGCCAGGGCAGCACCGTAACTCTCCGAGTCTACGACCCTCAAGTCCATTTGAAAGCCCTGGGTGTTGAGCACGCTGCTTTTGGTCTTGCCACGACCAAGGATCTCACGGACGTCCTCGAGCCCTACAAATGTCTCCATTATGTCATCGGAAGACGTTGAGATGGCCAAAAAATCCAGGTCTCCGACAGTTTCTTTGTGACGTCGGAAACTCCCGGCGGCCTCCACCCGGACTAATCCCCGTATCCCTTTCAATGCGTGCATCACTCGATCGCTGAGGATAGTAGCATTCCAGAGGTACATCCGGGAGCCACCCTCACGAAAGAGGGAGATTCCCCTGAGCACATTGGC